>CDYM01023579.1_pt1 | contig 153535 bp, 142 predicted proteins | sample 554981 | NCBI WGS metagenome assembly CDYM01 (sample SAMEA3182081, study PRJEB8094) | gut metagenome | biome: human; feature: gut; material: Stool; isolation source: human stools | place: Canada | collected 2012-12-04 | reverse complement strand
AGTTTTAATAATATTCTATATCTTTGTAATGTTTAATCCAAACATTGCAAACGAGATGAGTTCACTGATGGAATTTTTCAACAGCCACGATACCGATGGCAAGGGTATTTCGCATAAGAACAATCTTATAAAGCGGAATATCATAGCGCATATGGCTGTAAACGGCGAATGTACGCTTGCCGAGCTGACGAAAGAGTTGCATATAAGCGTCCCGACGATTACAAAACTCGTGCAGGAGCTTGTCGATGAGGGTATAGTGAACGATCTCGGCAAGGTTGAGACACCGGGCGGCCGGCGTCCCAATGTCTTCGGACTGACCAATTCGACGATCTATTTTGCCGGTATCAATGTCGGGCGTGACAATATGAGTTACGTTATTACCGACCTGCAGAACAATATAATAAAGGAGGTCAAGGACGATACGTTCGTATTGAGCGACCGTACGCAGTGCCTTGAGAAGATATGTTCCAATATTGAGAATTTTATAAATACGTGCGGAATAGACCGCAACAAGATTCTCGGTGTCGGAGTATGCATCGTGGGCCGTGTCAATCCGGAGCAGGGCCGCAGCTACAAGTATTTTACCTCCAACGAGGAGTCGTTGCGCGACATCATCGAGAAACGTATAGGTATAAGGGTGCTGCTCGAGAACGACACCCGTGCCCGATGCTATGCCGAGTACACATGCGGCAAGTCGAAGGAGGACAGCAACGTGATCTACCTGCACATGGGACGTGGTGTTGCCATCGGTATCGTGATCGACGGCAAACTCTACTACGGCAAGAACGGATTTGCCGGGGAGTTCGGCCACATACCTTTCTTCGACAATGAGAAGATATGTACGTGCGGCAAAAAAGGCTGTCTCGAAACCGAGGTTTCGGGTATGGCCATCGAGGAGAAGATCTGCGACCTTATCCGCAGCGGCGTGAATACTATCCTGCGCGAGAAGTATGACCGCAACGAGCCCATACATATCAATGACATCATTACGGCGGCCCGCAACGACGACAACCTTTCGATCGAACTGATCGAGGAGGCCGGCGAGAAGGTAGGCAAGGCCGTTGCATTCCTTATCAATACGTTCAATCCCGAGACGGTGATTGTCGGCGGCAATCTTGCTGCGGCCGGCGATTACATAATGCTCCCGCTCAAGTCGGCGACGAACAAGTATTCGCTGAACCTTGTTTACAAGGATACGAAGTTCCGTCTGTCGAAGATGTCCGACAATGCCAACGCATGGGGTGTTGCCATGCTTATGCGCAACCGCATAATCGGGCTTTGATTCATGTTTCTTGAAGGAAAACTCTGTCGCCTGCGTGCGGTGGAACCTGCGGACGTCGATGCGATGTATCTGTGGGAAAACGATATGGAGATATGGCGCGTCAGCAATACTGTCGCGCCTTATTCGCGTTATGCCCTCGAGCAGCTTGTGGAGAGCATGCGCTGTGACATCTATGCGTCGCGTCAGTTGAGGCTCATAATCGAGACAACGGGGGTGGGCAGGCCTGAAGTGGCCGAACCGGGTGACGGGGACGGCTATGTCCGCACGGGTGATTTCATGGCCGGAGTCGCGATCGGTGCTGTGGACATATTTGAATTCGACCCGCTTAATTCGCGTGCCGGCATAGGAATACTCGTTTATGACGAGGCCGACCGCGGGCGGGGATATGCGGCCGATGCCCTTTGCGTTGCCGAACGTTATGCCCGCGAAACACTGCACCTCCACCAGCTGTGGTGCAATGTCGGAGCGGACAATTCACGCAGCCTTGCACTGTTTGAAGGTGCCGGCTACAGGCGTGTGGGAGTCAAGGCCGACTGGGTGCGCCGTGCCGACGGATATGTCGACGAGGTCCTGTTGCAAAAGATCCTGTAGGTGATAATTTGTGGGGCCTTTGCCTTTCCAATGAAAGAATCAATTGTTATCTTTGTGCTGGGATAACCGTTGCCGGTATTGCTTTTCCGGGGTTGCGGCTGTCCGCATGTTTGTAAATAGGATTGTCCGATGAAAAGATTTCTCGCATGGTTGCGGCGTTACGTATCGCCTGTGTTCATAGCACTGTTCGTGGCGTCGTTCATATTGTGGTACATAACCAAACTGAACTATAACTATACGACCGATTACGACGTAAAGCTGAACATAAGCGGTGAACGCATCGAGGTCCCGTGCGTAATCGAAGGCAAGGGAACCAACCTCTTCAGCTACAAGATACAGATCGGCAACCGCATACGCATACCTGTAGATGAACTGGTAACGACGGTCGTGCCGCCCGAGGAGGAGGGAGGCGAGGAGATGCTGTCGATCGACTCCAAGTCGTTGAAAGATGCCATATCGGTGCGTGTAAGCGACATAAAGATCGTGTCGCTCGGAGAGGTGCCGTTGATCCGCAACCCCAAAACAGCGAAAAAATGATCCGTGTTGGAGTAACCGGCGGCATTGGCAGCGGCAAAACGACGGTCTGCCGCATATTTGCCGAGAGAGGAGTTGCCGTCTACGATACCGACTCGCATGCCAAGGCATTGATGTCGAGTGATCCGGAGGTCCGGGCCCGTATAATCGGTGCTTTCGGTGCACGCAGTTTTAACGCCGAAGGGCTCGACAGGGCATATCTTGCCTCGGTGGTTTTTGCCGATGCGGAGCGTCTGGCAACGCTCAACTCCATAGTACACCCGGCCGTGAAGGCCGATTTCAGGCGCTGGTGCGTGGAGCATGCCGGCGAAGAGTATGTGATGCTTGAGAGCGCAATATTGTTCGAGGCCGGGTTCGAGCATGAAGTGGACCTGACGCTGGCCGTCGTTGCTCCGCGAGAGTTGCGGATAGAGCGCACATGCCGTCGCAGCGGACTTACAGTTGCCGAGGTCGAGAACCGCATGGCCAACCAGATGTCGGACGAACGTCTGCGTGCGTTGGCCGATTATACCATAGAGAATGTATCGCTCGATGCGCTTCGCGGCGATGTCGAGTCGTTTGACCGTATTTTCAGAGATGAAGCCCATAGAAAATAGCAGCGTGTACGGCCTCGACCTGTTTAGGCCGCAGGTGATGACAATAGTGAACGTCACCCCCGATTCGTTTTTCGAGGGCAGCCGTACACCCCGTTATGAAGAGATTGTGGAACGTGTGCGCAGGGCTGTGGCCGATGGCTGTTCCATGATAGATGTCGGCGGATACTCGTCGCGTCCAGGCGCCGATGACGTTGCGGCCGACGAGGAGTGGCGGCGTGTCGAGACCGGCATAAGGGCCGTGCGCAGCATTTCGCGGACGATTCCCGTATCGGTCGACACCTTCAGGTCGGAGGTTGCGGCGCGGGCGATAGCCGCCGATCCGCTTATAATAATCAACGACATATCGGCCGGCACAATCGATCCCGACATAATAAGGGTTGCGGCTGCCAATGACGTGCCGTATGTGGCGATGCACATGCGCGGGACACCCGATACGATGCAGACTATGACCGAATATGAGGATATCGTCGCAGAGGTCGAAGCTTTTTTCGAGGCGAAGGTCGATGAACTGCTGACAGCCGGCATGCGCCGTGGAAATATAGTGCTTGATCCCGGTTTCGGATTTGCCAAGACCCTCGACGGCAATTATGAACTGCTCGGCGGTCTGCACCGTTTGCGCAGGCTCGGTTTCCCGTTGCTGGGCGGAGTGTCGCGCAAGTCGATGATATACAGGTTGCTTGGCGTGACTCCGGCCGAAAGCCTTGCCGGTACCGTTGCCCTCGGCTGGGAGATGCTGCGTCAGGGGGTATCGATCCTGCGCGTACACGATACGCGCGAGGCGGTCGATACGGTCCGTATTTTTGAAAAATATATGCACAATGCAGGAAAACATGATGATTGAAGCCCGCGACATACACAAAAGCTACGGCACGCTTGAGGTGCTCAAGGGTATATCGCTCGATGTGGCCCGCGGTGAGGTCGTGGCCATAGTGGGGGCGAGCGGTGCCGGTAAGACCACTCTGCTGCAGATACTCGGGACGTTGTCTGCGGCCGACAGCGGCACTCTGCTCATTGACGGTATCGACGTCGCCGGCCTGCGTGACAAGGCATTGTCGCAGTTCCGCAACGAACATATCGGATTCGTATTCCAGTTCCACCATCTGCTGCCCGAGTTTACGGCTCTGGAGAATGTCTGCATTCCGGCATTGATCGGCCATCGTGACCGTGCGCGGAGCGAGGCGCGGGCACGCGAGCTTCTCGACATGATGGGACTCGCCGACCGCATGTCGCATAAGCCGTCGCAGCTTTCGGGCGGCGAGCAGCAGCGCGTGGCCATAGCGCGTGCCCTGATAAATTCACCGTCGGTGCTTTTGGCCGATGAACCTTCGGGCAACCTCGACACGGTCAACCGTGACGAGATCCACAGACTGTTCTTCTCGTTGCGCGAGAAACTCGGGCAGACTGTGGTCATAGTTACTCATGATGAAGGTCTGGCCGCGATGGCCGACCGTAAGATAACGATGAGCGATGGACGTATCCTGTAACTTCTCAAAGGAGGAGCTTCGCGACCTGCTCGAGAGGCTCCATGACAAATACAACAGCCCCGATTTCATCGAGGCCGATCCGATCAGTGTTCCCCATTCGTTTTCGGGACGTGACGACCGCGAGATCGCCGGCCTGTTTGCCTCTACCATAGCGTGGGGCAACCGCAAGGCAATTGTCAAGAGTGCCCGCCGCATGATGCAGTACATGGACAACGCCCCGGCCGATTTCGTTCGCAATGCTTCGCCGCGCGAACTCGAAATGCTGAAGAGCTACGTGCACCGCACATTCAACGGTCAGGATTTCATTGATTTCGTGCTGGCCGTGCGCGGCATGTGCACCCGTTTCGGAGGCATAGGCCGTTTTGTCGAGGAGCGTTATGCCGCAACCGGTTCCATGGCTCGGGTGCTGTCGGATTTCAGGCGTGAGTTCTTTGCCGTGGAGCATTGCCCGCATTGCGAGAAACACGTTTCGTCGATAGACAAGGGTGCCGCATGCAAACGCCTTAACATGTATTTCCGCTGGTTCGTGCGACGCGACAACCGGGGCGTGGATTTCGGCGAATGGACCTCCATTCCCATGTCGGCGCTGTATCTTCCGCTGGACGTCCATACCGGCAACATGGGCCGTGCCCTCGGCCTGCTTCGCCGGCGCCAAAGCGACTGGAAGGCAACGGTCGAGATCACGGACTCGCTGCGTGAATTCGATCCGGCAGATCCGGTGCGCTATGATTTTTCGCTTTTCGGCGCCGGTATCGACGGCTATTTGAAACAGTAACCTGCGGCGCGATGTTCAGCTTCAAACAGTTTGCAATCCGTCAGGAGCGGTGCGCCATGAAGGTCGGGACCGATGGCGTACTTCTCGGTGCATGGGCTCCGGAGTGCATTGCAGGCGGCCGTATTCTCGACATCGGTACGGGTACGGGCGTCATGGCCATAATGGCGGCCCAGCGCAACCCGTCGGCGCGGATCGTGGGCGTGGAGATAGATGACATGAGCGCCTTGCAGGCCCGTGAAAATGCCGAAGCCTCGCCATGGGCCGACCGTGTGGAGATTGTCAATGCGGATATACGCAGCTATGAGGCCGCGGCGCCTTTCGACCTTGTAATCTCCAACCCTCCCTATTTTGTCGATTCGCTCAAGTCTCCTGACAGCGGCAGGACAACGGCGCGCCACACCGTCTCGCTCGATTTCGGCGAACTGATGTCGGCCGTGGAGAGACTTCTTGCTCCTGATGGCCGGTTTGCCGTCATAGTGCCTGCGGAAGCTGTATCAAGGGTGGTGGCGTCGGGTTGTCTCGCGTTGCGGCGGAGGTGCGATGTGCGCAGCAAACCGTCGGCAGGGCCGATACGGACGATGATGGAATTTGCCGCCGGCTATTGTGGTGCCCCGGAGTTCTCGGAGCTCACAATTGGTGACGGCAAAGGCGGATATACTGCCGAATATGTCGCGTTGACGCGTGATTTTTATCTCAAGTTCTGATTTGCTGAAATATTTTTTAACTTTGTAAAAACATAAACGAAAACCATAGTTGAGATGAAACGTATTGCATTGCTTTTTGCTGCCGTGGCCGCGTGTCTTTCCGCGTCGGCGCAGGGTGAATACATAACCCGTACGGGTGTTGTCGAGGATAACGGGACATTGCGTCTGGTCGAGCCACGTAGTACGATAGCCGTGGATATTACGGTTGAACGTACCGAGATAATCGTGGGCCCATACGCGAGATTTGCGCAGAAATATCTCGGTGTGCGTGCTCCGTTGAGCGACAAGGATTCGTATCGCATAACCGGAGCCTCGATAAAGCTGCTTGCCGACAATGAATTTGCCGCTCCGGCCCAGGTTGCCGCTCCGACAGAGCAGGTGGCTCCGCAGGCTGGTGACATACGCGAATTTGCGCGCCTTCTGCCCGACCGTATGGATTCGCGCGCACTGACCTCCGACCAGGCTGCCGCCGAGGCTGCCGAGGCGATATTCTCGTTGCGCAAGCACCGCATCGAGCTTATAACGGGCGAAGCCGGTGAAAATGTTTTCGGTGCCGGCCTTGCCGCTGCATTGAAGGAGATCGACGCCTATGAGACGGCCTATCTCGAACTCTTCTTCGGCCGCCGCATCACCTCTACGCAGACTGTACGCATGACCGTTATGCCGAGCAATGACAAGTTCGGATATATACTTGCCCGTTTCAGCGAGAAGGACGGCCTTATTCCGGCATCGGACCTCTCCGGAGAGATCGTTATCCTGCAGATCGAACCGTCGGGTGACACTTCGTTGCGTTATCTGCACGAGGCAGGCCCCAAGGACAAGCAGACCATAGACTGCCGCCTGGCCGATTTCTCTACCTGCATACTTTCGTGCGGCTCCACGCCCGTGACGCGCACCGTGCTTCCTCTGTTCGAGTACGGCCGTGACATAAAGATCGTTAAGTGATGGCCGACAACGCATCGAACACATCGCGAATGCTGGCCCTGCTGGCCGAGTTGCGCCGTGAGATGAACGGCGTGGCGGCCGACGCCATGCGTTCATACGGCGGCCAGTACGGCGTCAACTACGGTGTCGCGGCACATACCATACGCGAGAAGGCATCGGCGATTCCGCACGACCACGAGTTCGCCGAGTATCTTTACAAACAGGACGTCCGCGAACTCCGCATCGCGGGATTGTGGATTGCCGAACCGGAGCGTGTAACGGTCGACGACCTTCCGTTCTGGGTGGCCGGCATAATCAATTCCGAGGTTGCGGAACAGGCCGCACTGGCCCTGTTCTCTCATGTGGAGTGTATCAACGAGATGCTGTCCGAGTGGTCGCACTCGACCAATGTGCTCCCGTGCTATGCTGCCATGCTGGCTGCCGCGCGCAATAATGAGCATACTGATCCCGATACGGCATTCGGATCGCTCTTCCGTATCGTGCGCAACTTCCCGGACAACCGCCTTGCCGGTCAGGGAGCTGTCGCCCTGCTTGTATCTGTCGCCGCAAGCGACCGTGACGGTGTAGCCCGCATGATTGAGTCGCTTCCCGATTCGCCGACGGCTGCATACGTGCGTGACGAGATGTCGTGGAGACTCGAAACTATCTGACCACACGGTCCTTTTCGTATTGCCCGATCATGTCGGCCAGTCTCTCGTAAGGCATGGCTCCTGTTTCGCGCCGCAGTATGACTCCCTCCTTGAAGAGTATGAATGTCGGCACCGACATGATGTTGTAGCGCCGTACAAGCGCTCCGTTCGCCGGATCGTCTATGTCGAGGCGCAAGATATTGACGCGTCCTTCGACCATCTTTTCGACACGGTCGACTACCGGGTGCATCATCTTGCACGGTCCGCACCACGAGGCATAAAAGTCCACGAGCGTCAGCCTCTCCTGGCTGATTATTTCGTCGAAAGTATTTGTCATGTCCATCATAAAAAACAATTGTTGGTTGCAATGTCATGCAACCAACAATTATACCATCGAGCCCGCAGGCCCGTCAATCCTCGGTGAAGAGAGCCTTCGGGAGTTGCGAGATGTTGTTTATGCGGACGATCTCTATGCCCTTTATGTTTTTCGACAGTTTTGGCAGGTATCCCGAGACGACGATGCGCCTGAACCCGAGACGTGCGGCTTCGCTTATGCGCTGTTCGCTGCGGGGTGCGGGTCTGACCTCACCTGAAAGGCCGAGTTCTCCTGCGCAGCATACCCCTTCGTTTATCGGGCGGTCATAGTAGGACGATATGACTGCGGCGGCCACCGCGAGGTCGAGCCCCGTGTCCGCGACCTTGAAACCTCCGGCGAAATTGAGGAATACGTCTTTCGTGAACATCTTCATGCCCACTCGTTTCTCAAGTACGGCCAGCAGCATGTTCATGCGGCGCGGGTCATAGCCTGTCGTGTTGCGCTGCGGTGTTCCGTATGCCGCATTGCTGACGAGCGCCTGCACCTCGATAAGGTACGGACGTATGCCGTCAACCGAGGCGCCCACGGCTATGCCGCTGAGCGGCTCGTCGTAGTGCGACAGCAATATTTCCGACGGGTTCGCCACTTCGTGCAGGCCGTTTTCGAGCATCTCGAACACACCTATCTCGAATGTGGCGCCGAATCGGTTCTTTATACCGCGCAGTATGCGGTATATGTTGTTCCCGTCGCCTTCGAACTGCAAAACCACGTCGACTATGTGTTCGAGGATCTTCGGCCCGGCTATGGTGCCGTCCTTGGTTATGTGACCTATGATGAAGATCGAGGTGCCGCTGCCCTTGGCATATTTCAGCAATGTGGCGGCGCACTCGCGTATCTGTGACACGCTTCCTGCGGACGAGTCCAGAAGGTCGGTGTAGATGGTCTGTATCGAGTCTACGATTACGATGTCGGGGTGTTGCTCCTCGATCTGCGCGACGATATTCTCGAGCAGCGTCTCGGTGTAGATAAGGCACTCCTCGTTGGCCACGCCTATGCGTTCGGCCCGCAGTTTGATCTGTTCGGCAGACTCCTCTCCGGAGACATACAGCGTGCGCAACCCGTTGTCGGTTAGTGCCAGTTGCAGCGAAAGCGTGGATTTGCCTATTCCCGGTTCACCGCCCAGCAGTACGAGCGATCCCGGAACGAGACCTCCGCCAAGCACACGGTTTACCTCGGCATTGCCCAGGTCCAGCCTGCGGCGGTCGCTCTGTTTTATCTCAGCTACACGCTGCGGGCGTGAAGTCGGTACATTTGCTATCGAGGCTGCGACGGCACCGCTTTCACGAGCTATTATCTCCTCGGTAAAGGAGTTCCATTCGCCGCACGACGGACATCGCCCGAGCCATTTGGGGGCTTCGAATCCGCAGTTCTTGCAGAAATATGCTTTCTTGACCTTTGCCATCGTCCTGCCGTTGTTGTCGGTTGCCTACTTTATGAAGAACCTGTATATGTCGTTGCCGTTGGCGTATATGAGCAGCGCCAGAATAAGAAGCAGACCTATGTACTGGGCTATTTCGAGGAAACGGTCGCTCGGCTTGCGTCCGGTGATCATCTCCCAGAGCGTGAAGAGCGAGTGTCCGCCGTCAAGTCCCGGTATGGGAATGATGTTCATGATGGCGAGGATTATCGAGAGGAAGGCCGTCGTAAACCAGAACTGCTGCCAGTTCCATTCCGAGGGGAAGATGTTGCCGATGGCGATGAATCCGCCCAGATTCTTGTACATCTCGGTTTTGGGCTTGACGATCATCTTGAGCTGCTGCCAGTAGTTGGATATCACCCTGCCCGTAAGTCTTGCTCCGGCAGGTATCGACTCCCAGAACGAGTATTTCTGCGTACGCAGCGTTATCGGCGAAGTCGCGAGAAATCCGATCCGGCCTTCGGCATCGACAGGCATGTCGAGAGACATGATGTTGTTGCCTCTCTCCACGTCGACGGTCACCCTCTGTCCGCTGTATTGCTTGAGCATCTCACGGACTTTGGCAGCATCTATGACCTGCGTCCCGTTGACGCCAAGTATGATGTCGCCGACTGCCAGACCAGCCTTGGCGGCCTTTGGCTCCGTAATCTCATGCACCATCATCGGTACGCGCGGGGTGTACAGGTCGGCATAGCTCTCGTTGTTGCGCATTTCCAGCAGCTTGTCGTAGGGTATCGTTATGCGGAACGGCATGCCGTTGCGTTCGACCAGAACCTGCCGGTCCTTGTCCGAGAGTACCAGCATGTTCATTATTTCGTTGACGTTGTCTATCTTCTTACCGTCGATCGAGATCACCTTGTCGCCGTCGGCGAATCCGAGGTCGTGCCCCGTTTCGTTGAAACTGTATCCCCAGCGAATGTCCTCGTTGGCAAGATACGAGCTGCCCCATGTGTATGATATTCCGCAGTAGATGACGAATGCCAGCAGTAGGTTCATCACCACGCCTGCGATCATTACCAGAAAACGCTGCCATGCCGGTTTTGCGCGGAATTCGTCGGGCTTTACCGGCTGTTTCATCTGTTCCGTGTCGAGGCTCTCGTCGATCATGCCGGCAATCTTGACGTAGCCGCCGAGCGGAATCCAGCCGAGACCGTACTCGGTATCCCCGCGTTTGAACTTGAAGATCGAGAACCACGGGTCAAAGAAGATATAGAACTTCTCGACCCTGATGCCGAACAGCCGTGCTGCAATGAAGTGTCCGAACTCATGTATCGCTACAAGCAGCGACAGTGACATGAACAGTTGTATGACCTTGATAAGGATTTCCATTTCCGATGTTTTATATTCCTAAAAATTCACTTGCTATTTTTCTTGCCTCGGCATTGCATAGCGCATAGTCGTCCAGCGATGGCGTTGCCGTGAACGCGGCTTTGCACAGGGCGTGTTCTATCGTGCGTACGATGTCGGTGTATCCGCACTTGTGGTTGAGGAAGGCGGCCACCGCGACCTCATTTGCACCGTTCATCGTGCAGGCAGCCGTGCCCCCGCGGCGCAGGCAGTCGTATGCTATGTCGAGTGCCGGGTATTTCACTCGGTCAACCTCGCTGAAGGTAAGGGTGGGGTGGTCGGCGAAACAGAACCTCTCCGACGGGCGCGATGCCCTGTGCGGGAACATCAGCGCGAAACTTATGGGCATGTGCATGTCGGGAGTGCCGAGCTGCGCCTTCAGTGCTCCGTCCTCGAACTCCACCAGCGAGTGTATGATCGACTGCGGGTGTATTATGACCGATATGCGCTCGGCCTCGACGCCGAAAAGCCAGTGTGCCTCGATCACCTCGAATCCCTTGTTGACGAGTGTTGCGGAGTCTATGGTGATCTTTGCTCCCATGGTCCATTGCGGGTGTTTGAGGGCCTGTTCGGCTGTCATCTCTTTCAGCGCCTCACGCGGAAGGTCGCGGAATGCTCCTCCGCTGCAAGTTATTATGAGCCGTCGCAGCGGCGACTGCTCGCCGATAAGGCACTGGAAGATTGCCGAGTGCTCCGAGTCCACGGGCAGGATCGGCACGCGGCGTTCCATGGCCATTCGCATGATGGTTTCACCTCCGACCACGAGGCTCTCCTTGTTGGCCAGAGCCACCTTCTTGCCGTTCTCTATGGAGCGCACCGTCGGTATCATGCCGGCATAGCCTACCAGGGCGTTGACCACCGTGTCTACATTGGAGTTTGCGGTGACATCCGCGACGGCGTTCTCGCCTGCATATACCTTTATCTGCGAATCGGCGAGAGCCTCCTTCAACGGAGTGTAGAAACGTTCGTCGGCTATCACCACGCTGTCGGCATCGAACTCTACGGCCTGGCGGGCCAGAAGTTCCCAGTTGCGGTTGGCCGTCAGTGTCACTACTTCGAAAAGATCGGGATTTTCCCGTACTATGTCCAGCGTCTGTACGCCTATCGAACCTGTCGAACCGAGTATTGCGAGACCTTGTTTTTTCATTCCGCTCAAAATACGATGTAACCCTCCGGGTCGACGGCCTTGCCGCCCTTCCACAACTCGAATCCGAATTGTGCGCTGCCGTCGTCTGCCCGCTCGCTTGCGCTGTAACCTATCACCTCGCTGCCTCGGACACTCTGTCCTTTGGTCACGATGGTCTGCGAGAGGTTGCGGTATACTGAAATCAGCCCGTTGGGGTGTTGTATCTCTATGATGTATGCCTTGTCCGGGGTCCAGATGCTTGTCAGCACCGTGCCGTCGGCCGTAGCCATGACGGGCGACATCGAGGCGCTTGCCATGCGTATGCCGAATTTCCCGTCCCGTATGTCGAAGTGCGAAGTGATGATGCCGTCGACCGGAACGGTCATCTCCATGTCGTCGCGTCCCGGCTGGCGCTGGGCCACGGTCGTATGCAGTCCGTATGCGCCGTTGCCCTCCATCTGTGCCCGCAGCAGCGAGTCCTCTGCCGACGGTGCCACGAGCGCCTTGTTGTGGTGAATGCTGTCGGTGGCTATGGTGGTCCTTACGGCCGGGGTTTTGCCGTTTATTATCAGTACGATGTTCTCGTTGTAGGTAAGCATGTCATTCATGCGGCGTTCCATCGAGTCGAGTTTCATTATGTTGTTCATCAGGCTCTCTCGCGAGCGTACCGCATCGCTCTTGTATCCGGGCAGGAACTCGATGATGGGCGTATAGGCCACCAGTACGAGTATTATGACGAATATCAGAAACGCAAGTGCGAGAAATGCGGCGAATGCTCCTGCCGGAGAAACCAGCACGTGCCACTCTTCGCTTTTGTCCTCGACACTCAACATGCTGAAACGGCGCTTGTGAAGAGCGCTTTTGCACCATGCGATGAATGATTTATACCATTTCATACAAATCCTCCTGAATAAACGCAAAGATAACCAAAAATGGCGAATAGCAGATATCCGCGTAACCGATTTTTTAGTATCTTTGTATATTGCTAACGAAAATACCTCGAAATTATGATTAAACCGACATTATTGGTTCTTGCGGCCGGAATGGGATCCCGTTACGGTTCGCTCAAGCAGATGGACGGCGTTGGTCCCAACGGTGAGGCCATCATCGACTATTCCATCTATGACGCCATACGGGCCGGATTCGGCAAGGTGGTGTTTGTTATTCGCCACTCTTTTGCCAAGGAGTTCATGGAAGTATTCAACGAGCAGCGTTTCGGAGGAAAGATCGCCGTCGAGTACGTCTACCAGGAGCTCGATTATCTGCCCGAAGGATTTTCGGTCCCTGAAGGACGTGTAAAACCGTGGGGAACGAACCATGCCGTGATGATGGCCGCAGACGCCATTCACGAGCCTTTCGCCGTGATCAATGCCGACGATTTCTACGGTGAGGACGCATACAAGGTCATCGGCGAATACCTGAAAGGCCTTGCAGGTTCGGAGAATCACTACTGCATGGTCGGATATGAGGTCAGCAAGACCCTGTCGGAGAACGGAACCGTTTCGCGCGGCGTCTGCACAGTCGACGACGACAAGTTCCTCAAGTCGATGGTCGAGCGTACTCAGATCGAGCGTGTCAACGGTACTATAGTCTTCCACGACGGCGGTGCCGACGAGCCGTTGGCCGAGAATACGCCGGTATCGATGAACCTTTTCGGTTTCACTCCCGACTTCTTCCGCTATTCGAAGGAGTATTTCATCGAGTTCCTCAAGGCCAACAAGGACAATCTCAAGGCCGAGTTCTTCATACCGTTGATGGTCAACCACCTCATAAGCAACGGTACCGCCAAACTGAAGGTGTTGAGCACATCGGCCCTCTGGTTCGGTGTTACGTACAAGGAGGACAAGCCTGCGCTTATGGCCAAGATCGAAAGCCTTATCGAGAAGGGTGTATATCCGCGCAACCTGTGGGCTTAAAATCTCCCCAGTGTATACAACAAAAAGCGACCGTACTGCGGTCGCTTTTTGTGTTTGTTATAGAGGAATTGCTACTTTTCGAGAATGCCTTCGCGGACAAGCAGTTCCCGAACCTTGTCCCAGTCTACGAACGGACGGTTGATACCCTCCCTTGTCTTTAGCGGACAGCCGATGGCGCTGTCGTCTATGTATATGTCCGCATAGACCTTCGGCGATTTGGTCCATTCACGCTGCAAGGGGTTTTCGTTCGATGCGAACAGCGTTATGCCGTTCTCCTCGAACCACTCTTCGGCGCGTTTCAACAATACGCCGCTGCGCATGGTGTTGAGTATTATCCGGCAGCCGTTGTCCGAAAGCTCTTTCAGGACCGGAACAGCTCCAATGTCGAATCCAATGTGCGGATATTCGTGCGAAACACATGTGCCGTCAAAATCGACAGCGATGATGCAATCCTTTATTGCCATTATTTCTCTTCCGCTTTTTTGCCGTGTATTTTCGACAGTCCGTTCTTTATTTTGCCGACAATGCCTTTGGGCTTGTCGTTCTCTTCGTCTTCGCTCACGCCGTAACCGTAACCGTATCCATAGCCATATCCGTAACCGTATCCATAGCCATGTTTGGTGTAGTGCGAACCGTTGAGGACTATGCACATGTTGGAGAGCTTGTTCCCGCGATAGAGTGCCTCTATGTCGGGCAACTGGCGGCGGTCGGATACGCCTTCGCGTATCACGTATATGCACAGATCCGTCAGTCGGTTAATGATCATCGCATCTGCCACCGACATTGCCGGTACGCTGTCGATAATGACATAGTCATACATCTCCCTCAATTGTGCGAAGAGTCCGTCGAGGCGTTCCGACATAAGCATTTCGGCAGGGTTGGGCGGCTGGAGGCCGGCGTACATCATGTCGAGACCCTCGTGCATGCGGCTTTTCGAGATAACCTGTGCGGCCTGGTCTATCGTTCCGGACATGTAGGCCGTGAGACCCTTGGGGTCGCTGCGGTGTCCCATATGTTTCGACAACGTGCGGCGGCGCAGGTCGAGGTCGACGAGCAGTACTCTCTTGCCTGACATGGCGAGTGTTACTGCAAGGTTGGTCGATACGAACGTTTTGCCGGCTGCCGGGGTCGAGGAGGTAACCTCTATGACCTTTATGCTCTTGCCGTGGACGTTCATGAAGCCCATATTGGTCCTCAATATGCGGAACGCTTCGGATATGCTGTCACGGCCGTTTTCGTGTACGGCTACAGACCCTCTCGAGAGCGTACCGTCATATGTGGGTATGTCGCCGAGGAACGGTATGCTGAGGAAACGTTCGATGTCCTTGCGGCCTCTTACCGAGGTGTCGAGCAGAGCCATGATGTAGATGACGCCGAACGGTATTATGAATCCGATGACGAGTGCCGCCAGCAGGGTCAGCATCGTACGCGGGTATATCGGACGCGACGGTCCGAATGCCGAATCGACTATTCGGGCATTGTTCTCGGTTATGGCCAGTGTCAGGGCGTTCTCCTCGCGCTTGTTGAGAAGATAGAGGTAGAGTTCCTCCTTGATACGCTGCTGACGGGCGATGGTGAGATACTTTTTCTCCTGTGACGGTGCCGACGATATGCGTCGGTTGGTCTTGTCCTCCTCCTTGCGTATGCTCTGCAACTGTATGCCGAGAGCCTGCATGTGCGAGTCGAGAGCGGCAATTATGGCATTACGGACCGATATGAGGTTGCGGTCGAGTTCCTGTACCACGGGGTTGTTCACGGCTCCGTCGGAGATCAGTTTCTCACGGCGCATGACGGCCAGATTGTAGTCGTTGATCTGTGAATTCAGGGCTGATCCCGAAGCTCCGGAGAAAGTCGTCGTTGCGGGAATAAGCGAGAATTCCCGGCTGTCGTCACGCAGGTAGTCGCGTATGTATCTTGCGACTTCGATCTGGTTCTCCACGCTCAGCCCTTCGGTCTTGAAGGCAGAGCTCTCCGTTGTTATGCGGGTGGCCTCGGATTCGAAATCGTAGATCTTGTTCTCCTTCTTGAAGGTTTCGATCTCCTTGTCTACGGCGCCAAGCTCCTGTCCGATGATTCCGAGACGTTCGTCGATGAACTCGGCCGTGGTTTCGGCTATTATCTGCTTGTCGCGTACGGCATCGTTGTTATAGGCATCGATCAGTGAGTTGAGTATGTCTTCGGCGCGTTGCGGGACGTTGTCGTTGAGCGACAATGTTATTATCGACGACTGTTTGTTGGCTACGGCCGATATTATGGCGTTGCGGTATGTGTTTGCTACGGCGTTGGGTGTCCCCTTGCTTACGGAGATGGTCTCGCCGTCGTACTCCTCGGGTATCATGAACGGGGTCTTGTTCACAACGATCCTTCCGACGGGCGTCTGAACCGTGTCGCCGAACGAAGCGTTGATCACCTGCTTGCGGTCGCGCCTTTTCAGATCCTTGGCCCTGAATTCGGTGATGGCGATCTTGTCGTTACCCTTGATGTGTACGTCGAACGCGCAGCCCTTGCCGGCGAATCCGTCTATTACGTTTGCCTCGATGGGTGACGAGTGATAGAGGTCTATTTCACACAGTCCAGGCTTGGTCGTATAGCTTGTAGTAAGTCCGAGCTTTTCCACGACTTCAACCATGAGGCGGCGCGACTGCAGAATGAAAAGCTCGTTGTCCACGTTGCGCCTTGACGATAGACCGATGATGTCGCTGAAGGCCGATATGTCGTTGCTGCCCTTGCGGCTGTCCTTGATCAGTATCGTAGCCTGGCGTTTGTAGACTTTCGGAGTGCTTGCTACGTAATAGTAACCCGCACACAAGCATATGACAATGGATATTGCGAACCAATACCATTTCTTCAACATGAGCATCACAAGCTCCATTAGCGAGAATGCCTGGATCGACTCCGTATCGGCCCCGTATTCACCTTGGGTTTGCGGGGCGTTGTTGAGGTTTATGTTTGTATCGGACATTGGTGAATGTTTCTATTTTGAAAGAGATATGATCGAAACGATAAGGGTTGAGACGCTTACGAGCGAACTTACGAGTGACAGCCAGAACGTACGGTTCTGGTTGATCTCAGCCGTTGCGGCCTTGTACCTGTTGGGCTTGACGTAAACGATGTCGTTTTGCTGCAGATAGTAGCAGGGCGACGCAAACATCTCTTTGGAGCGCAGGTCTATATAGCTTACAACGGTTTTGCCGTCGACCTCGCGGATTACGGCCACTTCCGAACGCACTCCGTAGATCGTAAGGTCCCCGGCCAGTGCCAGGGCGTCGAGCACCGTTATTTCGTCATGTACGATGTCGTATTGTCCGGGGCGTGTTACTTCGCCCATGACGGTAATCTTCATGTCGGCGAACTGTACGTTTACCGACGGGTCGGAGATATATCCTCCCTGACGTATCTTGTCGGCAATCTCTGCGGCCAGTTCGCTGCGTGTCTTGCCTTCGCACTTGATGGTGCCTATTATCGGCATGTCGAGGGTTCCTTCAGGGCTTACAGTCCGGGCCTGGAGCGACTGCTCTCCGTTGACCGAGGAGGTCAGGCGCGAATCGGCGGCAAGCGAATTGTAGGTCGATGTCATGTTGAACGGGGCGGCCAGTTCCGGATCCTTGCACGATACGATTATCTTCAGTTTGTCGAGAGGCTTGATGCGTATCTGGCCGCTTTCGGCCATGGTAACGATATCTTTGTCCTTCGCGTCCTGTATGTATACTATTCGTTTCTGCACGTTGCATGAACTCAATGCAACTGCTGCGAGAATTCCTATGATGGCTTTGGATATTTTCATCTCTGTTGCGGATCGTTGTTATGCAGCAAAAGTAAATTCACGCAAAGATATTACTTTGTCCCGACAAATCAAAAAAGAGGGCCTTAAAAGAGATAAAAGAGCCCGTTTGCGATTATATTTCGGGCAGATTGTGTAAATTTGACGGATTTTGGAAGAAAGGAGCTTGGTATGACAAATAATAATTTTTGGGACCGCAGTGTGCTTTACGAGATGAATGTGCGCCAGATTACGGCGCAGGGGACATTGCGGGCAGCTGCGGAGCGCCTGCCTTTTTTACGTTCCGTGGGTGTTGACGCCGTGTGGCTGATGCCGGTATATCCTATAGGGGAAGTAGACCGCAAGGGTTCTTTGGGCTCATATTACTCCATAAGGGACTATTGTGCCGTGAACCCCGAGTTCGGTGACATGGCCGATTTCGACGCTTTCGTTGCCGAGGCGCACAGGCTCGGAATGAAGGTGCTGCTTGACTGGGTTGCCAACCATACCTCGCGTGATGCCCGTTGGCTTTCGGAGAAGCCGTTCGACTGGTACGAACGCGACGGTCATGGGGAAGCCGTTGTGCCGTACGACTGGAGCGACACGGCGAAGCTCGACTATTCGAACCGTGAGGTATGGCGCGGCCAGATCGACGCGATGCTTTTCTGGGTCAGGGAGCATGCCGTCGACGGGTTGCGGTGCGATATGGCCATGCTTGTACCCATAGAGTTCTGGCGGGAGGCATCGTCGGCCCTGCATGCCGTAAAGCCGGACATCTTCATGCTTGCCGAGGCCGAGGAACTGAACCTGTTCGACGGTGCGTTCGATGCAAGCTATGCCTGGGAGATGCACCATATCATATGCGACATAGCGCAGGGACGCAAGCGTGTCACCGCACTGCGCGATTATGTCTATGCCGACATGGCGCGTTACCGCCGCACTGCGTTCCGCATGATGTTCACATCGAACCATGACGAGAATTCGTGGAACGGCAGCGAATTCGCCCGGTTGGGCGATGCCCTCGGGATAATGACTGCCCTGACGTTCGTGCTGCCTCAGAGCCTGCCGTTGATATATACGGGACAAGAGGTGGGTTACGACCACAGTTTTGCCTTCTTCGACCGCGACCCGATTCCCGATTCATGCTACCGTCAGGACGCGCATACCGAACTGTACCGCCGTCTGACGGTCCTGCGTCATGAGAATGCAGCCGTGGCATCGGGCGATGCCTGCGGCAGTTTTGTGGAGATACGCAACAATGCCGAGGATTGCCTGATGACTTTCGTGCGCGAATCGGGTGATGACAGGGTGGTGTGCATGATGAATGTTTCGCCCTATGCCATACATGCCGATTTCAACACTGGCATATATGCCGGAACATATCGCGACGCCGTCAACGGCGGCGATTTCGAACTTGTCGGCCATGTCGAGCGGGATATGGCTCCGTGGGAGTATCATATTTTGACAAAATAGTTTATATTTGCCTGTGGATTATGAAACGACTGATAATATTGCTGTTGGCCCTGATGACCGTAGCGGTCGGCCGGGCCGGTGTGTACGGTGTCGGCGACGTGCCGAACGTGCAGGCGACCAATCGCTTCAGATTTACATCGAATCCCGACGGGATACTACCGGCGGCGGCCGTCGCACATATTGATTCGGTATGTTATGCCTTGCGTCACGGGAATGTGGCGCAGGTGGCCGTTGTGGCCGTCGACGACATCAAGGGTGACGACGTGTTCACATTCGCATACGACCTCTTCTCCAAGTGGGGCGTAGGCCGTTCCGACCGGGACAACGGTCTCGGCATACTTCTCGTGGCCGACCGCCGCGAGATAAGGGTGGTGACCGGCCGCGGGCTCGAAGGGGTGCTGCCCGATGCCATTTGCAAGCGTATACAGATGAAATACATGCTGCCCGAGTTCCGCAACGGTGACTATGGTGCGGGCATGGTTGCCGGTGTCGATGCCATGGCTGCCGTACTGCAGGGCAGCGAGGTCGACCTTGGCGGTACCGACGACTATGTTCCGGAGGAAGATACCGGTTGGGGTTTTGTCCTTGCGGTCATGTTCCTTATGTTCGGCCTTCCGTTGCTGTTTGCCGTCATGGCGCTGATGATACGCAAACGCTGTCCTTCGTGCAAGGCCTTCGCATTGCGCCAGAGCGACGTGAGCCTTGTCAAGGACTCTTTGGGGACAAGTTACGTGTATACGACATACGTGTGCTCGAAATGCGGCCATAAGGTCGTGCACCGTACCCGCCGCAATGACGGCAGCGGTTTTGGCGGCCGTGGCGGCGGTATGATTATCGGGGGCGGCCTCGGTGGTTTCGGCGGCGGCGGAGGCAGCATCGGCGGCGGCTTCGGCGGTGGCAGCTTCGGCGGCGGAGGTGCCGGCTCGCGTTGGTAGTGTAATTTTTAACAGATAAAAATATTTTTAAGATGAAACGATTTTTTTTGATTGCTGCGGTAGCGTTGTGTTCGTTGATGACATCGTGCTCTACCTACAACAACATGGTATCGAAGGAGGAGGCCGTCAATGCGGCATGGGGTAATGTCCAGACCCAGTACCAGCGTCGTGCCGACCTCATACCCAATCTCGTGAATACGGTCAAGGGCTATGCGGCCCACGAGCAGAATACGCTTGAAGCCGTTGTCGAGGCACGTGCCAAGGCTACTTCCATAAACTTCACGGCCGAGGAGCTTACTCCCGAAAAACTCGACGAGTTCCAGCAGGCGCAGGGCGAGGTGCGTTCGGCTCTCGGACGCCTGATTGCCGTGGCCGAGAACTATCCCGATCTGAAGGCCAACCAGAATTTCCTTGAGCTGCAGGCGCAGTTGGAGGGAACGGAGAACCGCATAGCTGTTGCGCGTACGCAGTTCAACAATGCGGTGAACGCATATAACGTGTCTGTGCGCAAGTTTCCGGCAAATCTTGTCGCAATGATGTTCTCTTTCGAGCAGAAACCCTATTTCGAAGCTGACGGTGCCAGCGTGCAGGCTCCGGCGGTGGAGTTCTGATATCTCGAAATTTTTTGACAGAGGGGTGTGCCTTTTACAAGGGTACACCCCTCTGTTTGTGTTTTTGTGATGGAAGGAACTGAAAATAAGACACATATTGTATCGGTCAATGCAATAATCAGTGCAGTAATGTCGTTACGGTTCATGTAATGCAGCAAATGGATAGTTATATCGCCCCCTTGTTGCATTTGTACCATAAATAATAACTTAAAAACACTGCATTTATGAGACTTGAAAATTGTTTCAAGGCCGGATCGTGCATTTTGAAGGTTGCGGTATTGGCTGTTTTGTGTACTTTGGCTGTCGGCTGCTCCAAGGAGGATAAACTGGAGATCCCAGACTCCTTGAGAGAGAGCGTATGGACCATGTGGACGGAAGATGGCAGCAAGGAGCTGGCATTCCATTTTCTTTTCGAGTGTACGCTTACGGAGAAACCGCTGGACGGTACTCCGGTCGAGTACAGGTATATTTATAAATACAACAAACCCAACCTTGAACTCAGGCCCTATGACGAGGGCCGCGGCGAGGAATTGAAGGGATCGATATTCCGTTGGGACGACCACAGCATAGGAATGTCCTTGTATACGTCGGCCGACAACACCCTCGTATTTTCGTCCAGCAAGAGTGACGGCCATACGGTGTGGGCCGATTTATGATGTGATATGCCGGCCTAAATAAAGGCCGGCATTTTTTCATCGAGATAACCGGCATCTGTTGAACTGAAAAGCCGGAAGAACACGCCATGTTCTTCCGGCTTCGGCCTGCGGCCTGTCGTTACCTTATTAAAACACACTATGTCGTGATGTCAGTTCTCTTTGGCCAGACGGCTGGCGTCGGCACCGCTTTCGATGCTGCGCTGCTGGAATTTCTTGCCCTTGTTGAAGGTGTACGATGCCGAGAATGTGAACATGGGCTGACCCCATGCCTGTCGGGAGCTGACCGTCCGTGTGAACTCGTCGCCATTAAATGTGAATCGCATTTTCTGCGGAATGATGTTCCGCACGCCGGCCGACAGCGTAAGCCGATCCTCGAAGAAACGTTTCTTGAGCGAGGCGTTGAGCGATACGGTACCCTTGACCGAGATGTTCGATATGTACATGTTGCTCGACCCGTAGCAGCTCAGGTCGATATAGAACTGCTTGGGCAGCGTGAAGGTTGTTGTGGCGTTTGCATACCACATGAAGTGGTACTGTTGCGGTGAGTTCTTCGCGATTCGCGTACCGTAGTACATCGCCGTGCCGTTGATGTTCATCGACCACCATTTTGTGAACTGGAACGGCAGGCTCAACGATGCATAGTAGAGGCTCGTACGGTCGAGGTTCTCTGTGGTCAGGTAGCTGATGTTCGGATTCTTTTCGTCGATGCGTGCTATCTGCTGTATCTCGTCCTTCTGGAGCTGCGCACCCAATGTCAGCGAATATTTGTATTTCATCACCAGCGTCATCGAGATGTCGTTGCTGAACTGCGGGTCGAGATTCGGGTTTCCGATCTGATAGGTGTAGTCCGATATCTGCTGCCGTTCGGGGTTCAGGGCCCAGAAGCTCGGGCGGCGTATCTTGCGGGCGTATTGCAGTACCATCGAGTAGGAGCCGTCCTTCTTCATCGCGAACGATACGTTGGCGTTCGGAAAAAGGCTGAAGTAGCTTTGCCGGGCAACGTTGTGCCGACCCGACGTATGGGTGTACTCGCCTCGCAGGCCGGCCGAAAGGCCCCAGCGCCCGAGTTTGGCATCGGCGATTGCGTACAGTGCGCCGATATGCTCGACATAGTCGATGTCGTAGTTGTAGCCGTCGCTGCGGGGATTCCATATGCCCGTATCGTAGTCCTGCTGTTCATAGAAGGCGTTGCTTGCCATGATGTTGTTGGTGTACTTGCCACCCGTGCGCAGGGTTATCTTCGGCGAAAATATCTTCTCGTACGACAGGTCTACGGTCGTGACGTTGTAGTCGGTGCCGGAACGGTCGCGGTAGACGCTGTCGGGAAGTATTACGGGATCGCTGCCGTAATCGTAAGTTAACGAACGTTTGGTCAGATAGCGGTTGTGCGTATCCGACTTGTTGTAGGTATAGTCGGCCAGCAGTTTGAACCTCGACCCGAGCGTGTCGAGCTTGACTATGTAGTTTAATGTCGCCGTGACAGAGTTGCTCGGATTGCTGCTGTTGTACCGGCTGTCGTTGTTGCTGATGTATGCCGGGTCGGCGTTCTCGAACAGCGTACCCGACTCGGTGTCGGTTCCGAACTGTGACCCGTAATATTCGATCTCGGCGCCTATGCTGTGACGGTCGTTGATGTCGTATATCGCCCCGAAGCGCCCGCCGTACCACTGGCCATTGGCCCGTTGTGTGGTCTCGGCCTGGAGTCGGTTGCTGTTGACAGAGTATTGGGTATTCTCGTCCGACTGGAACTTCATTGCGTTGTTGGAGTACCAGCCCGAAGCGTTTATATTCCATTTGCCCGAGTTGTAGTTGAGATTCAGCGAGGGGTTGTACGAATGTTGCAGGTCGCCCTGGCGGGTGTTGAATGACACGGTCCCCATCAGGCCGTTGTCGCGCTTGCGTTTGAGCGTTATCTTGATGATGCCGCCGGCCGAGTCGGCATCGTAGTCGGCGCCGCTCTGCGGTATGATCTCTATCTTCTGCACGTCGTCGTTCTTGAGGTTGCGCAGGTAGTTGAGCAGTTGTTCGTCGGAGTATTTCAACTCGCGGTCGTTGACATAGACCTTCGCTCCCGACTTGCCGTAGATCGATATCTTGTCGTCATTGACAAAGACACCCGGCGAAGCCTCCAGCAGCTCGACGCCGTCCTTGCCGATGGACGACGGCATGTTGGCCACGTCCACCACGAAACGGTCGGCTTCGCGGCGTATGATCTGAGCCTTGACCTCGACCCCTTCGATCTCGACGGACGAACTCTTCATCGAGAAGATCCCGAGGTTCGAAACCCCGTTTATGCTGACATGCCTGTTTATCGGTTCGTATCCGAGGAACTCGATGATGATGTCGTACTCGCCGTCGGTGACATTCAGGCGGAAGGCTCCCTTTTCGTCGGTGGTGGTGCCGGCAATCTGTACGTTTTCTTTCATCGCCACGACCGTGGCGTATGCTACGGGTTCTCCCTTTTCGTCCTCGACCGTTCCTGTTACGGGCGATTGTTTTGCGGCAAGAGCCTCGGCGGCAATGAATGCCGTTGTAAGCAAACAAGCGAATAATTGTTTCATTGCGGTGGGTTTGTTGTACTGTTCGTTATTTGATACTACAAAGATATATGTTTTTTTTTATACCGTGCAATACATAGTACTGATTTTTCCAACTTTTTTCGAGAAAAAACAATACCTATATTTAATATTTCGATTTTTGTTGAAAACTTCTTGACTCAAAATTGGGCCCAACTCGAAAAAAATAAGTAAAATTGCAAGTTGAATTATAATGGCATATTATCGCTTTATATCATGCTGAGCCTGCTTTTTTTCATTTATACGATTGTCATCTGTACGGTCATGCTGATTGTTTCGGCGGTCGTTTTCGTATTTACGGTTCCGTTCGACAAGAGCCGCAGGGTGGTGCACGAACTCTCTCGGGCATTGGTCTACATGTTTGTGCTGGTGCCTCCATTCTGGCGCCGCAAGGTTACGGGACTTGAGAATGTCGACCCGTCGAAACCTTATGTGATCGTCATCAACCACCAGTCGATGGTCGACATAATGGCGTTATATTTCCTGCCGCTCAATTTCCGCTGGGTCTCCAAGCGCGAGGTTTTCCGCCTGCCGTTTTTCGGGCAGTTCCTCGTGCTGCACGGCGACATAGCCATCGAGCGCGGCAACGGTGCCGAGGCCATGCGCAAGGTTCTCGAGCGCGGTACGATGTGGCTGTCGCGCGGGGCATCTGTTTCGATGTTCCCGGAGGGCACGCGCTCGAAGGACGGCGAGATTCACCGCTTCAAGGCGGGGGCATTCTCGTTGGCGCGCGAGGCCGGTGTGGCCATATTGCCCGTAGTTATGGACGGTACGCGTTCGATGTTCAGGTCGACGATGCTATTCAACTGGCACAATACCTTCAAGGTGAATGTGCTGCCGGAGGTGAGCGCCGAGGAGGTGGCGTCGCTCGAACAGCATGAGCTTATGGAACGTGTGCGTACGCAGATGGTCGATGCCCTGGCCGAGATGCGCCGAAATGACCGATGAAAATGTCTATGTCTGAAATAAATAACAATAATACGGCAAGCTATGGCGACGACGCCATAGTCACACTGAGCCCGCGCGAGCACATTCGCCTGCGTCCGGGCATGTATATCGGAAAACTGGGTGACGGAAGCCAGCCCGACGACGGTATCTACGTACTTATCAAGGAGGTTGTCGACAACTCGGTGGACGAGTTCATCATGGGTGCCGGCAAATCCGTCGAGATCACCATCGAGGACAATGTCGTTACGGTCCGCGACTATGGCCGCGGTATTCCTCTCAAGTCGCTGTCGGCGGCGGTGAGCGAGATGAACACCGGCGGCAAGTACGGCGGTACGGCCTTCAAGAAGACGGTCGGACTGAACGGTGTCGGTGTCAAGGCGGTGAACATGCTGTCGAGCGAGTTCACGGCGCGTTCGGTACGCGACGGCGAGGCCCGCACGGTGGTGTTTGCCAAGGGCCTTGAGGTCAGCGACAAGTGGGAGAGCGGCGTAAACGAGAAGAACGGTACGCTGATTTCGTTCCGTGTCGATACCGAGGTGTTCGGCGAATACTCCTATCATATGGAGTATGTCGAGCAGATGGTTAAGAACTATACCTACCTGAACCTGGGTTTGACGTTTACGCTCAACGGGCAGACCTTCGTCTCGAAAAACGGACTTCTCGACCTGCTCAACGACAACATGTCCGACGAGCCTCTCTATCAGCCGATACACCTTACCGGTAACGACATCGAGGTGGTTATAACCCATGGTACGGGTTACGGCGAGAGCTATTACTCGTTCGTGAACGGCCAGTACACCTCGCAGGGCGGTACGCATCAGGCGGCTTTCCGCGAGGCGATAGCCAAGACTGTCAAGGAGTTCTACCACAAGGATTACGATCCGTCGGACATACGTACGTCGATCATAGCGGCCATTTCGGTCAAGGTTACGGATCCCGTGTTCGAGTCGCAGACCAAGATCAAGCTGGGCTCGAAGGAGGTCGAGCCGGGCGTGTCGATGCGGCAGTTCGTGGGCGATTTCCTCGGTGTGCAGCTCGACAACTACCTGCACAAGAACCCGGAGACGGCGCAGATACTCCAGAAGAAGATCGTCGACAACGAAAAGGAGCGCAAGGCCATTTCAGGCATACAGAAGAAGGCCCGCGAGACAGCGAAGAAGGTGTCGCTCAACAACCGTAAGCTGCGCGACTGCAAGATACACTTTACGGACAAGCACGAACTTGCCGAACAGACCATGATATTCATCACGGAGGGTAATTCGGCGTCGGGGTCCATTACGGCGAGCCGTGACGTGCGCACACAGGCGGTCTTTTCGCTGCGCGGAAAGCCGCTCAACAGCTACGGCCTTACGAAGAAGGTGGTCTACGAGAACGAGGAGTTCAACCTGCTGCAGGCGGCGCTCAATATCGAGGAGGATATGGACAACCTGCGCTACAACAAGGTGATCATTGCTACCGATGCCGATGTGGACGGCATGCACATACGTCTGCTGATGACATCGTTCTTCCTGCAGTTCTTCCCCGACGTGATCCGCGGCGGCCATCTCTTTATCCTTCAGACGCCGCTGTTCCGTGTGCGCAACAAGAAGGAGACATACTATTGCTACTCGGAGGAGGAGCGAGAGAAGGCCATCAAGCGTTGCGGTGCCAATGCCGAAATTACGCGATTCAAGGGTCTCGGCGAGATATCGGCCGATGAGTTCAAGGAGTTTATCGGCGAGAATATGCGTCTGGACAAGGTGCGCCTTACGAAGGACGACCCCATACACGAATTGCTGTCGTTCTATATGGGTAAGAATACGTTTGACAGACAAAACTTCATAATCAATAACTTGCGAATCGAGGAGGACCTCGTCGAGAATCCGGATTAGATATGGCAGAAGAAGATAAGGACATAATCGAACAGGAAGACCGTTCGACGGTTGAGGAGCCTGTGGACGAGGAGCGTCCCGTGGACGGTCCGGACAGCACGGCCGGCAAGTACGACCGCCTGACGTCCGAGAACAGCGTACGCAAACTGACGGGAATGTACAAGACGTGGTTTCTCGACTACGCCTCGTATGTTATCCTCGAACGCGCGGTGCCGCATATTGAGGACGGCCTGAAGCCCGTGCAGCGACGTATCCTCCATGCAATGAAGAGCGTCGACGACGGCCGTTACAACAAGGTGGCCAATATCGTCGGCCAGACCATGCAGTATCACCCCCACGGCGATGCGTCGATCAAGGACGCGCTGGTGCAGTTGGGGCAGAAGGACCTGCTCATAGACTGCCAGGGTAACTGGGGTAACATTCTGACTGGCGACGAGGCGGCCGCAGGCCGTTACATCGAGGCGCGGTTGTCGAAATTCGCCCTCGACGTGGTCTTCAACAAGAAGACTACCGAGTGGATGCGCTCGTATGACGGTCGCAACGAGGAGCCGGTGACACTGCCCATCAAGTTCCCGCTGCTGCTGGCACAGGGTGCCGACGGTATAGCCGTGGGTCTGGCCTCGAAGATATTGCCGCACAACTTCAACGAACTGATCAGCGCCTGCATCGCCCATCTGCGCGGTGAGGATTTCCAACTGTATCCCGATTTCCCGACGGGCGGTATGATCGACGTGAGCCGTTACAACGACGGTTTGCGCGGCGGGACGGTCAAGGTGCGTGCCAAGATATCGAAGATCGACAAGCGTACGCTGGCCATAACAGAGATTCCCTACACGACCACTACCGAGTCGCTCAAGGAGTCGATCATAAAGGCCAACGACAAGGGTAAGATCAAGATACGTAAGGTCGATGACAATACGGCCGAGAAGGTCGAGATCGTGATACAGGTTGCAGCCGACGAATCGAGCGACAAGACGATCGATGCACTCTATGCGTTTACCGACTGCGAGGTGTCGATAGCCCCGAACTCGTGCGTCATCTGCGACGAGAAGCCTGTGTTCATGGGTGTCAAGGAGATTTTGCGCCGTTCGGCCGACCATACGAAGGCTTTGCTCGGACGAGAACTTGAGATCCGACTCAATGAACTGAACGAAGCGTGGCATGCCGCGTCACTCGAACGCATATTCATCGAGAACAAGCTTTACCAGCTGATCGAGGGCTGCCGTACCCGCGAGGAGGCATACGCTGCCGTGGACAAGGGGCTGGAGCCATTTAAGAAACTGCTGCGCCGCGAGGTTACGATCGAGGACGTACAGCGTCTGACCGAATTGAAGTTCATTCGCATATCGCGTTACGACAGCGACAAGGCCGACAACGAGATTCGCCAGATCGAGGCCGACATCGAGCAGACTAAGGACAATATCGCCCATTTGACGGATTATGCGGTTGCGTATTACGAGCGCATACGCGAGAAGTACGGCAAGGGACGTGAGCGCCGTACCGAAATACGTGAGTTCGACTCGATAGAGGCGACGAAGGTTGCCGTGACGAACGCCAAACTCTATGTGGACCGCGCCGAGGGTTTCTTCGGTATCGGCAAGAGCATGAAGGACGCAGAGTTCGTATGCGACTGCTCGGATATAGACGACGTGATCGTGATCCTCAAGGACGGCCGTTACGTCATCACCAAGGTGAGCGACAAGAGTTTCTTCGACAAGGGTATATATTATATAGGGGTATTCAAGCGCAACGACGAGCGTACCATATATAACGTGCTTTACCGTGACGGCAAGAACGGTCCCATCATGATGAAGCGCTGCGCCATAAAGGGTATTACGCGCGACAAGGAGTACAACCTGACCAAGGGAACTCCCAAGAGCGAGATACTCTACATGTCGGTTAATGCCAACGGCGAAGCCGAGGTGCTGAAGATCTATTTCAAGCCGCGTCCGCGACTGAAGAAGCTGATCGTCGATCTCGACTTCTCGACTCTGGCCATAAAGGGACGCCAGAGCCAGGGCAATCTCTTCTCGCGGTACGGAATACACAAGATCGTGCTCAAGGAGCGTGGAACATCGACGCTCGGCGGTCAGAACATATGGTACGACGATGACATACACCGCCTCAATACCGATGGCCGCGGCATGCTGCTGGGCGAGTTCAAGGGCGATGACAAGATCGTCGTATGGACTTCGAAGAACCAGTACTACATTACCGGTTTCGATGTGGCCCAGCATTTCCCCGACGATACGGTGCTGGTGCAGAAGTTCTCGGCAGACAGGGTCTACAGCCTGTGCTATTTCGACCGGGAGCAGGGATATTACTACATGAAGCGTTTTGCGCTGGAGTTGACCGACAAGATGCAGTTCTTCCTCGACGAGAACGGACAGAGCGATTTCGTATGCGTAACATACCGTAAGGGCGCCAAACTGCGTATCACGTACAAGGGGGCACAGGCATCGCGGCCGGCAGACGAGATTGACGTTGACGAGTTTGTAGGCGTCAAGAGCCACAGGGCCAAAGGCAAGCGTTTGACCACATACGATGTCGATACGTTGACATTCATCGAACCGGAAGAACCGGAAGAGCCCGAAGATGGCGGCGATGAAGTTGCCGATAACGGTAATGAGACCATGTCGGAACCGGACTTCGGCGCCGGCGAGCCGCATGCAGTCGATATTACGGACGTCATAGACGATGGTGCGGCTTCCGTTACGGACGACGGTGTGCGTATTGAGATAGATCGCCCTCATAACGAACTTGATGAACAGATAGATCCCGAACAGCTCAACCTGTTCTGACAAAGGCGATGAAACTCTTCCTTATAGGTTATATGGGTTGCGGCAAGAGTTCGCTCGGCCGCAGGGTTGCCAGGCGCCTCGACGTACGCTTCGTCGATACCGATTCGGTGATCGAGGAGCGTGAGGGGGCGTCCATATCCGATATATTTCAATACGAGGGCGAAGAGTATTTCCGGCGTCTCGAACGTTCGATAATCGAGGAGGTCGCCTCGGAAGAGTCCGACGCAGTTGTTTCGACCGGCGGCGGGGCTCCGGCTTGGGGTGACAATATGGATATCATGAACCGTGCCGGTACGACCGTCTATATACGGCGGCCTGCCGAACAGATAGTGTCGCGGTTGTCTCCGTACGGGCGCATGAAAAGGCCGAAACTGCGCGGACTGAGCGACGAAGAGATCGTCGATTTCATGAAACGCAATATGGCCGAACGCGAGCCGTTCTATTCCAGGGCGCAACATGTGCTCGATACCGTAGGGGTAAGCGACAATGCGCTTGCGGACATGGTGGTAGATATATTCAAAGGCAATGAACAATAACCCGATAGGCGTATATGATTCCGGGTTCGGCGGATTGAGCGTATGGCGTGTCCTGCATGGGGCGCTGCCGTCGGAGTCGCTGGTCTATCTCGGCGACGGCAAGAACTGCCCTTACGGCAACCGTTCGAACGAGGAGATCCGCGAACTGGCCGATGAAGCTGTCGGTGAACTGCTTGCCCGCGATTGCAAACTGATTGTCGTGGCATGCAATACGGCTACGGCTGCCGCCATCGAATATCTGCGTGCAAAGTATGCCGGGGTGCCTTTCGTCGGGCTCGAACCTGCCGTGAAACCGGCATGCCTTTCGACGCGTAGCGGTATAGTCGGGGTTCTCGCTACGGCCCGGAGTCTCGAAGGCGACCTGTTCAGGCGTACTTCTGCCAGGTATGCCGACAAGGTGCGTATAATAGCGGCTGTCGGCGACGGGTTTGTCGAAATTGTCGAGAATGACGAGGAGGAGTCGCCCGAGACGTTGGAAAAGGTGCGTCGGGTGCTCGAACCGCTCGTGTCGGCAGGTGCCGACCGTATAGTGCTCGGCTGCACGCACTATCCGTTCCTCGTTCCGGCCATGATGAAGGTGATCGGCAGCCGCGATGTCGAGATCGTTGACTCGGGCCGCGCGGTCGAACGCCGTGTCGAGCAACTGCTTGACGAGTACGGCCTGCGCGCTGATGCCATGCACAAACCTGTTTATGAATTTGTTACATTTGCCGATGAAGAATATCGGCAGCGTCTCGAACGCAAGGCCTTCGGGAACGGAATTTGACAAAATCGCAAAAAAATATTACTTTCGTTCGATAAATGCGCTTCTTCTATGGCGGCAAGTGAAAAGAAAACGACAGACAAGACTCCCGAAACACGTTCGGGACGTGACAATGCCCGGTGGATCTTCGGTCTGGTGGTGTTGTTAGTCGGCGTCTTTGCGACGCTGGCCGTCATATCGTACTATTTCCAGTGGAAGAACGACTACAGCATATTGTACAAGATCGAGCAGGACGATCCACGCATGGAGAAGGAGATAGGCAACATGTGCGGCTATGGCGGCGCATGGATTGCCGACAAGCTCGCCGGCCGTTCGTTCGGCCTGTTCGGCATACTTATACCAGTCATTGTGACGATCATAGGGCTCCGCGTAATTCGTCGGCGTCCGTTGTTGTTCAACCACTCGGTTTTGAGCGGGCTTCTCGTGCTGATACTCGGTTCGCTGACGCTCGGACTTGCATTCGGCCCCAAATGGGGCGTCTTCGGCAGCGGTCTCGGCGGTGCTTACGGTATCGCCATAGCCGAAAAGTTGCAGAACGGCATAGGTGTGGCCGGAGCCGCGATCCTGTTGCTTGCGGGCTGGATACTGACGGGAGTCTTCATCAACAGCAACTTCATCAATACGGTTAACAGGGCCGGTACGGCCGTCGTACACGAGGGTGAACATATCGCCGGAAGCGTATGGGGCTTCCTGCATCGTATACGCAGGCGCAGAAACGTTGCCGAACCGGAGGCTGAACCAGCAGTTGAGGAGGACACGACTGTTGTACGGACCGTCTCCGAAAAGCCGGAAACGGCCGTGACGGAACAGCCGGCACCGGTTTCACCGGCGCCTGTATATGAGCCGCCGGTGACGATCAACGACACGTTCAAACCCGGTTTCCGTGATGGGGCAGAGCCCAAAGAGGCGGCAGAGCCGGTCAAGCCGGCCGACGATGACGGCGGTTTTGTTGAAGTCGACCTTTCCGAGCAGAAGGACGAGAGTAAAATCAAGACAATCGTTGTTGAGGAGCATACGGCTGCGGTTGTCGACGAGAAGAACATAGAGAAAAAACTGTATGACCCTCTCAAGGACGTGCACAACTACAAACGTCCGCCCGTGGATCTGCTGGACGAGTACAGTTCGAGTTCGCGTGTCACCGACGAGGAGATAACCTTCAACAAGAAGAAGATCGAGGAGACGCTTGCCAACTTCGGTATTCCGATCCGCGAGATGAAGGCCACCATCGGCCCGACCGTCACGCTTTACGAGATCGTGCAGGAGCAGGGCGTCAAGATTTCGCGCATACAGGGACTTGAAAATGATATAGCGCAGAGCCTCAAGGCATTGGGTATACGTATCATAGCCCCGATACCCGGACGAGGGACCATCGGTATCGAGGTGCCTAACCGCGACAAGGAGATCGTGTCGATGCGCTCGGCCATTCTGTCGAAGCGTTTCCAGCAGTTCAATGCCGAGCTGCCGATAGTCATAGGACGTACCATACAGAACGAGAATTATGTTTTCGACCTGGCGAAGATGCCCCACCTGCTTGTGGCCGGAGCCACGGGCCAGGGTAAGTCGGTCGGCCTGAACGCCATAATCACGTCGCTGCTCTACCGCAAGCACCCGGCGCAGTTGAAGTTCGTGCTTATCGACCCGAAGATGGTGGAGTTCTCGCTCTATGCCAAACTCGAAAAACATTTCCTTGCGAAGATGGCCTCCGAGGACGACGCCATCGTTACGGACCCGAAAAAGGCGGTATACACATTCAACTCACTCTGCCTGGAGATGGACGCACGTCTTGACCTGTGCCGTAAGGCCGGGGCGCGCAACATCGTCGAATACAACGAGAAGTTCGTAAACTACAAGCTTAATCCCGAAAACGGCCACCGTTACCTGCCGTATATCGTTGTGGTCGTCGACGAGTTTGCCGACCTTATAATGACGGCCCGTGAAGTCGAGGCTCCGGTCATGCGTCTTGCGCAGAAGGCACGTGCCATAGGCATTCACCTTATCATAGCGACGCAGCGACCCGACGTGAAGGTCATAACCGGCGGTATCAAGGCCAACTTCCCGGCACGTATGGCTTTCCGTGTGATGCAGATGATAGACTCGCGTACGATCATCGACCAGCCCGGAGCCAATCAGCTCATAGGCCGCGGAGACATGCTCTTCTCGAAGGACGGTGCGCTCACGCGAATACAGTGCGCTCTGGTCGAGACTGCCGAGGTCGAGAAGATCGTCGATTTCATATCTCACCAGAACGGCTATCCGGCGGCGTATGCCCTTCCCGATTACGACGAGGCCGGCAACGGCAATGATGCTGCCCTCGGGAGCGATCTGGGTGGCGGTGCGCCCGTCAAGTACGATCCCCTGTTTGCCGACATAGCCCGCGATGCCGTATCGAGCGGTCAGATTTCGACCTCGTACATACAGCGCAATTATGAAGTCGGTTTCAACCGTGCGGGCCGTATAATGACACAGTTGGAACGTGCCGGTATCGTCGGGCCGCAGGTCGGAGCAAAGCAGCGCGAGATCAAGTTCTATGACCTCCCGTCGCTCGAAGCCAAGCTTCAGGACCTCGGTGTACAGTAAAATTCCATGTGATGAAAAAAACGATAATCATATTGCTGCTTGCGTTCGTATGCGGTAGTGCCGTTGTGTCGGCTGCCGAACCGGCCTCGGAGGCGGTCGCACGCATGTCGTCGGCGGTCAAGGCTCTCGGCGGATACGAAGTCTCGTTTACGGTCCGAGCCGGGGACTATTCCGGTGACGGGCGTTATGCGGTCAGCGGAGACGACTATTACCTTACGTTGGGAGATGTCGATGTGTTCGGAACAGGTGGAACGCGCTATGAGGTCAACCGTGCCCTGCGTGAGATTACGATCGATACGGTCGATACATCGAGCCGCAATATACTTGTAAACCCTGCGGGCGGACTTGATTTCATAAGCGACGAATTTTCCGCGGAAACGGTGTCGCAGGGCGACGGACGTGTCTCCGTCAGGCTTACACCGACGGACGGCGGCAATGCGGGTACGATTGTCGTTACGATGGACACCTCCACATGGCTGCCCGTGAAACTCGTATATGAACTTAACGGAGAGAGTGTTGCAATCGATATTTCAGGCATGGCTGCGGTTTCGGGTGGCGTTGCCGGCTTCGATCAGTCCGCATATGAGGGTTACGAGATCATAGACTTCCGTTGACCGGTGCCGGGAGGGTATGCGGCGAATGTCGATTCATTGTTGAAAAATGGCGCCGTTTAAGAATTGCCGTTTGTCGGAAAAACAATACTTTTGTGTGCAAAAGTTAGCTTTTGCTCCTAACTTAATTCGTATTAAAGATGAAAAAAGTCGATGTAGTTCTCGGACTGCAGTGGGGCGACGAGGGTAAAGGCAAGGTCGTGGACGTGCTTACTCCCGAATACAAGGTCATCGCCCGTTTCCAGGGCGGACCCAATGCCGGCCATTCAATTCATTTTGCAGGTAAAAGTTTCGTACTTCACACCATTCCTTCGGGTATCTTCCGCAAGGGTTCGGTCAATGTCATAGGCAACGGTGTAGTCATCGATCCGGTGATTCTGGCCGACGAGATCTCGAAAATCGAGGCCATGGGCGTAAATGTGGCCGAAAAACTCCTGATCTCGAAGAAGGCTCACCTGATTCTGCCGACGCACCGCATAATAGACGCGGCGAGCGAGGCTGCCAAGGGCAAGACCAAGATCGGTTCGACGCTCAAGGGTATCGGCCCGACCTATATGGACAAGACGGGACGTAACGGACTGCGTGTCGGCGACATCGTTTCGCCGCAGTTCATGGAGCGTTACGAGCGTCTGAAGAACAAACATATCGAACTGCTCAAGCAGTACGACTTCGCATACGATGTGACCGAATACGAGAAGGAGTGGTTTGCAGGCATCGACGTCCTTCGCCGTTTCGAACTTATCGAAAGCGAGTATGTTGTCAACCGTTTCGTCGATGACGGCGAGGCGGTCCTGGCCGAAGGAGCACAGGGTTCCATGCTCGACATAGATTTCGGTACATATCCGTTCGTTACATCGTCGAATACGCTTTGTGCAGGTGTATGTACGGGCCTCGGCGTGGCTCCGACCCGCATAGGCGAGGTCTACGGAATATTCAAGGCATACTGCACGCGTGTCGGCAGCGGCCCGTTCCCGACGGAGCTGTTCGATGCCACGGGCGAGAAACTTCGTCAGGTAGGCCACGAATTCGGTGCTACGACAGGCCGTCCGCGCCGCTGCGGCTGGTTGGACATGGTGGCTCTGAAGTATGCCGTGATGATGAACGGCGTAACGGGCCTCATCATGATGAAAGCCGACGTGATGAACGATTTCGATACGATCAAGGTGGCTACCGGATACGAACTCGACGGCAAGCAGATCGACTACTTCCCTTATGAGGCTGGCGATGACCTCAAACCGGTCTATCGTGAGTTCAAGGGTTGGAAATGCGACATCTGCAAGGTTCGCAGCTATGATGAGTTCCCGCAGGAGTTCCGCGAATATGTCGAGTACATCGAGAAGGAGACGGGCGTACCCGTGAAGATCATATCCGTAGGTCCCGACCGCGACGAAACCATCGTACGATAGGTATCGTACAGTTTCAAAAGCAACAGTCTGGCACGTCCGCGTGCCAGACTGTTTTCATTTGAGGGTCAGACCTTGGCGGCCTTAACCGGCTGACGGGTTCCGGCCGGAGCAAAAATGTTAAGTCCGAGTTTGCCCGTGATGTATTTCAAGGCATTCTGGGCCTTGACCGAATTGCCGGCCTTGTCGAGCGGCGGAGCGAATGCCGCAATGCCCACGACTCCGGGAATTACGCCCATGATGCCTCCGCCGACGCCGCTTTTTGCCGGCAGTCCCGTCGTGAAGAGCCAGTCACCGGTATTCTCGTAGAATCCGACCGTCGCCATCAGCGATACGATGTGCGGCGTCAGATGCGGCTTGAATACGTGTTTGCATGTTATGGGGTTGCTGCCCCCGAAAGCTATGGTGCCGGCCATGACGGCAAGCTGCTTGGCTGTTATGCCGATGGAACATTGGCGTGTGTAGATGTCGAGCGACATGTCGGGGTCATCGTATATGCGGCCGTAGTTTTTGAGCAGCCATGCTATCGACTTGTTGTTGAAGTTGGTCTCCGATTCCGACTTGTATAGTTCGTCGATGACCTCGACGCCCGACCCGCAAAGCCCTTCGAGGAACCCGACTATGGCCTTCCATTTCCCGTCGGCATCGCCTGTCGGTTTTATCATCGAGCAGGCCGATATGGCCCCGGCATTCACCAGCGGGGTGGAAGGGTGGTCGTTTTCGAGCAGTATGGCCATGATCGAGTTGAACGGGAGACCCGTGGCATCGGCCCCGATGCGGTCGAGCACCTCGCCCGCGCTGTATTGCTCCATGGCAAGAATGGCCGTCGGCACCTTCGATACAGACTCGATGCCGAAACGGTAGTCCGTGTCGCCGACGGCAAGCACGTCGCCGTCGGGCAGACAGGCGGCTATGCCGAACAGGTCGGACGGGACGTTTGCCAGGAAGGGTATGTAATCGGCGTTTTTGCCGCCTTCGCTGCCACTGAATTTGGCGTGCGCCTCCTTCATGGCGGCGAGCAGTTCGTCTTTGAGATTGTTATGTGTCATAGGCTGTGTCTATTGTTTTACCTGGTTTTTGCCGGTAGCGGTTTTAGGAGCTGCGGACTGCGCCTTTGGCGCGTCCCAATGGAACGGGGCGAACTCGGCGGCAGCCTTCGGGTCTTTCCACGAGGGCTTGCGCATGGCGTATATGATGAAAGGTGCTGTTACAACGACCAGACAGCCGATAATCAGCACGGAGAACCATACGGTGTTGCTGCCGACGGCGATCTGCCCGGGAGGAATGAAACTCAGGACGAATGCAAGCAGCGAACCGCAGAATCCCAGTCCGCCGAGCAGCCACATCATGCCGTTGCCTTTGCCCAGACGGAACGGACGGTTTAGGTCCTTCATCTTATACCGAAGGACGATTGCGGCGGCAAACATCAGCATGTACATTATGAGGTAGAGCAGTACGGTCAGCTGCGACAATATCTGGTAGAACGACTGTACCGACGGCATCACCACGAAGAGCAGACTCAGGAGCGTTACCAGACCTCCCTGTATGAGCAGAATGTTGCGCTGAACGCCGTTCCTGTTTGTCTTCTGGAAGAACGGCGGCAGGTATCCGGCCTTGCCGACTGCGAAGATACCCTTCGACGGTCCGGCAACCCATGTCAGCACGCCGGCCAGCACGCCGAACATGAGGGCTATGGCTATTACGGGCGAGGCCCACGACATGTGCAGGTACTTGAAGTAGTTGTCGAATCCGATCAGGAGCGACTGCGTGAGGTTGATGTCTTTGGCCGGTATGATGAAGCCGAGCGAGAAGGTGCCCAGCACGAATATGCATACCGTGATCAGCGAGCCGATGATTATGGCCCTGGGGTAGTTGCGCGCCGGGTCCTTGACCTCCATGACATGTATGCCCATCATCTCCATTCCGGCGTAGAAGAGGAATATGCCGCTTGCCAGCACCAGATTGTCGAGTTTCGTGAGGTCGGGGAAGAAACTTTGCGACATGTCCATGTTGTTGTGCCCTCCGGTGGCGATGTAGACGCCGCCGAGTACGATGAGCAGCGCCGCCGGAATGATCGTGCCGATCATACCGCCCCATTTGCTGATCTTGCCGACCCAGTCCAGACCGCGCAGCGATATGAAGGTCGCGATCCAGTATATGGCCAGCACCACTATCAGCGTAAACATCTTGTTCGATGCCAGCGACATGTCATGCGTCTGGTCCATGCCGATGAAGGCTATCGAGACGGCGCCGAATGTCAATACGGTGGGATACCATATCGTCGATTCGATCCATTGCAGCCAGATGGCGAGGAATCCGGTGCGCGGGCCGAATGCTTCGCCTACCCAGCGGAATACGCCTCCCTGCTTGTCCGAGAACATCGCCGCGAGTTCGGCGGCGACCAGCGCCGTCGGGATCAGGAATACGATGGCTGCGAACAGATAGTAGAAAGCCGACGACACACCGTAGACCGCCTCGGCGGGCAGGCCGCGAAGGCTGACGACGGCAGTGACGTTCATGATGGCGAGCGTCATGACGCTCAACTTGAACCCTGTACTTTTCTTTGCGTCCATAATAAACTCTTTAATGGTTGTGTCTAATAGGTTTTCCAATCGAAACAGGTTTTTGCAACTACCGTGCAAATTGGTCCCTGCGGTTGCATTTGACCGAAATAATCCATACATTTGTCTGTATGAAAGGGTTTGCTTATTTGGTCATTGCGTTGTTGCCGTTGGTGGCTTCGTGCGGCGGAAGACGCAATGCGGCGCCGGCCTCCGATGTGAAGGTCCCGCGTGTTTTCGTCCCGGCTCTTGCGCCGGCTGCACTCACTGACAACGCATCGCGTCTGGATTACATGCGCGACCACTATTGGGACAATCTCGATTTTGCCGATACGCTGTTCCTTGCCGAGATAGACACTTTGCAGATGATGAGGGCCTATGTCGATTACATAGGCAACTATGTCGCCCCCGACGACGGCGAGGCGATTGCCCGCCTCATGCAAAAGGCTTCGGCGTCGAAATATGCGTTCGATTACTTCTCGATGCTTGCAGACAAGGTGCTGTACGACCCCAATTCGCCCATGCGCAACGATGAACTGTACATACCGGTGCTTGAAGCCCAGGTTGCGAGCCCGCTTCTTGACAAGTACGAGAAAATAGCTCCTGAATACAACCTGCAGCTTGCCAGACAGAACCGCATAGGCCACAAGGCCAATGATTTCCGCTATACAGTTGCGTCGGGACGCAGCGGATCTCTCTATGGTATCCAGGCGGAATATACGCTTATATTCTTCAACAACCCGGGCTGCTCGATGTGCAAGCAGATCACCGAGGCTCTGTGCGAATCCCCGATGATAGGCGAGATGGTCGAGCGCGGCACGCTCAAGGTGCTTGCACTCTATCCCGACGAGGACCTGGGCGAGTGGGAGGCATACCGCAAGAACATGCCGTCGTCATGGATAAATGCCTATGACAAGGGTACGACCATCAACAACGGGCAATTATATGATCTGAAGGCCATACCGTCGCTGTATCTTCTCGATTCTCAAAAACGGGTTCTCGTGAAGGATTCGACCGATGTCGGCTATATCGAATATGTCATCGACCACAGATGACGGTTGTGATAAGGTGAAAAAAGCGGCGTCCATGATTAGTGGGCGCCGCTTTCCGATTTGCGTTTTGTGGTTTTTGTAATTATCGTTTCCTGCAATTGAAACTCCAGTCAAGTCCTATGCCGAACACGTGGCTCGTACGGTTGTAGGCGTCGGATCCTGCCAACTTCAGTGCATTGTTGTTGTAAATCTCCTGATTTACGGTGTGTTTGTCGTAGAAGGTAACGAAGTATGCGAAGTTGAGCTTGAGGTTTTCGAGTATTCTGAAAGCGCCGCCGACTCCCCATGACGTGGAACTGAGCGAGAAGCTCATGTCGGAATAGAAGGCGTCGGAGAGGTTGTACTGCGTACGCTGCACTCCGGTGCTGACAAGCCAGCGTTTTGTGATGTCGTATTCGAAACCGGCGATATACTCGTTCGTGCCGCCGTCGATGAGGTCGTGTTTGTCGTGGGCTATGCGTGCGCTTTTGTCGAAATAGTGGTGATACTCGACGCTCACGCGGAAACGGTCCCAGAACTCTTTCCCGGCGGCTACCGACAGCAGTGCGGGTATGTCGTTGCGCGATTCTTCGTTGTCGGGGTAGAGTCCCGTGTCGTCGACTGCAGTGTTGTTGGTTACGGTTATCTTTGTCCGGAACTCATACTTCACGCCGAGACTCCAGCCCTTGTGGTTGAAGAATACACCGACGATGGGGTTGAAGCCGTAACCGCTCTGCTTACTGTCGAGCTGCTTGTCCTTTACGGCATTGGCATATGCCGTCATTGCTGCGCTGTTGGCGGCATCGCCGGCTGCGGCATATGCGGCTGCGGCCTTCGTGAAGAAATCATAGGCCAAAACCATGCCTCCGTCGGGATTGAGCTGCGGGTGCTGCGGATTGATGCGTATGTCGCGTATGTATCCTTCGTACCCGTTGGAGGCGTGGTTGAACCTCACCTGTGCGGCTACCGACAGCCAGTCGGTGATCCGGAAGGCAAGACCTGCCTGTGCTGCATATACGATTGACGAACCGCTCATGTAACTGTCTACGGAGTATGCGGTCGTATTTATACCCTGTGCCGAGAGTGCTGCCGGGAGTATGGCCACCTGTGACTCGAAGGAGCCGAGTCCGGTATCATATGTTGCGCGTCCGCCTCCGCCGATCACGCCGAATGCGGCCATTACCGACCAGCGCTTGTGTTTCCATGCGAAGTCGAAACTCGGTATGGCGGCACTGGCCGTACCCTTGTATGTCTTTGTCTCGTTACCGCCGTTGTATGCGAATGGGGCGAATGTCGATTTTGACGTTCTGGTCTGGAATGCGCCCTGGACGTTGAACGAGAAGTGGAATCCGTCATCGAGGAAACTTACTCCGGCCGGATTGGAATACACGGCGTCGATTTCGGTAGATGTTCCGCGCGCCGGATTGCGCAGGAAAGCGACATTCTGATTAGTGTTGGTCGTAAGCCCTCCGGCCAGAGCGGTAAAACTCCCTGACATAAGGAGTGCGAAAACGGCAAATTTCTTCATATTTTATGTTTTTGGTTAATACTCGGGCAGCGGTTTCGGAACCGTTGCGTGCCGCGAATATCCGAGATTAATTCGAATTGGGAAAATTAATGTGATGAATGGGGCAATATGGTTGTCGGTTGGCCGTTTCTGTGGTGAAATTCGATATTTCGGGGCGAGTGTATGCCATGTAATACGGATTGGTACCGTTGTCCCGGGATTATCGGCCGCGGTTTTATGGGTTATAGAAGATGTTTATGGTTTTATCAGAAAATATTATTGACGCAATTGTATCTTGTTACGATAATTGGTTATCTTTGCCCTTGAAAACAATTGTAAGGAAAAACATTTATTAACTTCAAAACAGAATAATATCATGGCAAAAAAATGGCGTTGTACCGTATGTGGATATATCCACGAAGGTCCCGAGGCACCCGATCAGTGCCCGGTATGCAAAGCAAAGAAGGACAAGTTCGTTGAGGTCGTAGAGGACGGCAGCAAGCTCGATTTCGTTACCGAGCACAAACTCGGTGATGGCAAAGGTTCGAATCCCGAACTCTGGCAGGGTCTTCAGGACCACTTCATGGGCGAGTGCACCGAGGTGGGCATGTACCTTGCGATGAGCCGTCAGGCAGACCGTGAGGGTTATCCCGAAATTGCCGAGGCCTTCAAGCGTTACGCATGGGAGGAGGCCGAGCATGCAGCCAAGTTTGCAGAGCTCATAGGCGAGGTTGTATGGGATACCAAGACCAACCTCTACAAGCGCATGAATGCCGAGCACGGCGCATGCGAAGGCAAGATGCACCTTGCGCGCATTGCCAAGGAGCAGAATCTCGATGCCGTTCACGATACGGTTCACGAGATGGCCAAGGACGAGGCACGTCACGGCAAAGGTTTCGAAGGCCTTTATCACCGCTATTTCGGTGACAAGTAACGGTTTGTCCATGTAATGCTGCGCGGGATACGGAAGTGTCCCGCGCAGTTGTTTTTTATATTTGTGCAATAATGTATATTGCGTTGCGTTTTTATACATATATTTGCAACCACTATTCGACCCTTTGCAATGAAAAGAAAACTTACAATCGCAATGATGGCTGCCGTCGCACTGCTGATGTTGCCGTCATGCTCCAAGAATGAGGAGACGCCCTCCGATCCGGAGGGAACCGTTACCCTGAACATGCTCGATACTGAAAACGGAGGTACAGTCCTCGACTATAGCGGTATATGTATAAATGCATCCCAGAACTTTGTGACACAGGGGGACTGGGGACTTGTCGATGCCGGCAAAGTCGGCGGTTTGGGCTATATTTCCGGTCGGGACGTAGAGTTCTTCTCCAGTGAATCTGCCGTAACGGTCGGTAGCGGTTACATCGCTTATCCTGTGTCGGACATGCGCCGCTTCGATTCCGGCAAGATGGCCTTGCCGATAGACGGGAGTACCGCCTGCATGAAGTTGTACGTCGTTTCGCGACTCGAACGTGATGAAAAGACAGTGGGCGCTTCGGTGAAGTATGCAATGGTCAGACCTTCGACATACGGTCTGCCCGCTTTCGGGTCTACGGTATGCAGAATCAAGGTTTTCAGCACACACAATGCCACCATTACCTTGCCTTCGGCGGAGTGTGAGTATTATCTGGTTGATGAATACGACCAGCTTGAATGCAGCAAGTCCGGTAACAAACTCGAACTGCTCGTGAAGGATCATAGCGGTAACGATCATTTTGATCTCTATCTGCGCATGCGCGACAGTTATACGAAGGTTGTGATAGAGTATGTGTACGAATGAGTAATATATTGTTATAGCAGACGCCCCGGTCTTAATGACCGGGGCGTCTGCTGTTAATGCGATTCGGCTCAGTTGTCGAACAAGGCATGGATTCTTGCGATAATCCATTCGTATCCGCTCTTTGCGAGATGCGATACCTCGTACACGGTGTCGAGACTTTCCCTGAAACGTTCGATTGTCGCACGCACCGATGCGAAGTATATGATTATCGCCACAATGGCAAAAACTCCTCCGACGATGATGCAGGCGAGCACCGTCGAACCCAGAATTTCAGACAACCATAACACCACGGCCGTCAGGAACATGGCGGCGGCTATGGCCGCTGTTATGGCGAATAAGGCCAGCGGCCCTGCAACCGGGCGCTGGCGGTGTTCTGTCGGACTCATCTCGTGTGTGGTGTTTGTTGCCATCGGAAGGTCAGTGTCCGGCGTGCTCCTCTTCTTCGCAGCGGCAGCGGATCTTGTCGACCTCCTTTTCGACGAAATCGCGCAGTGATTCGCGCAGTTCGGGACCCGACTGCGGGGTGAGAAACATGGTCAATACCGAGCCGACGATTGCTCCGCCCAGCATCGAGATAATGCAAAGTCCTGTGTTTTTCATAGCGTCGAATTTTAATTTCACCTTCTGAAAGTGCAAAGTTCAAGCCAAATGAAGTATCTTTGGCTGTATGAATGACGACAAGGCGATAACCGTATCGTTTACCGGCCACCGCACATACGGACATGAATGTGACGATGACCTTGCAGCTGCCATCGAGCGCCTCTACTGTGGTGGCTGCCGTGTGTTCATGACGGGCATGGCCGTGGGCTTCGACCTTGCGGCAGGGGAGTGTGTGCTGTCACTGCGCGGTCGGCTCGACGGCATCAGGCTCGTATGCGTCGTGCCGTTCAGGGGCCAGGAGCGAGGCTTTTCACCGGGTGACAGAGAGCGTTTCGACCGCCTGCTGCGTGAAGCCGACAGCGTTGTGGTGCTTGCCGAGGAGTATTTCCCGGCCGTATACCGCCTCCGCAACGATTACCTCGTGGACGGGGCCTCGGCCGTAGTTGCCTATTATGATGGTACGGCCGGCGGTACGGCATACACCGTGGCACGTGCCCGGAGATCCGGCATTCCGGTCCTGAATCTTTATAAAGACGGACAACTGGAACTGTTTTGAAAGTCCTTGATGTAAAATAAAAAGAGCTGCAATATTGCAGCTCTTTTTTCATGGGTAATAAGTGGCTGTTTGCCGGGGGTGTCAGTTCGACTTGATGACGTTTGCCGGGTTTTCCGAGGCGGCGCGCCACGAGCGCAGCGTTATGAGTGCCATGGTTATGGCTAATACCGCAGCCAGCGCCGCCGCGAATATCCACCACGGTACCGCGATGCGTCTGGTGAACTGCTCCAGCCAGCGTGAGGTTATGTACCATGCCACGGGCGCGGCGACGAGGAAACATGCGGCGACGATTATCGCATACCGGCGGTTGAGCATGCCGATCATCTGCGAGGTGGTTGCCCCGTAGACCTTGCGGACGGCGATCTCCGTGCGGCGGTACTGCGTCTCGATCATCACTATGCCGAATACCCCCATCAGCGCTATGACTATTGCCAGCAGTGCGAAGAGGCCGACGATATTCATCTGTTGGCGCGTAGCGTTGTACAACCCCGTAACATATTCGTCGAGCGGAAAGATTTCGGGTTCGTCGTCATTGGGGGCGAGTTCACGCGACACGCCCTTCAGATAGTCCGAGAAGGCCTTGATGTCGGCATTTGGGTTCAACCGAACGTAGTAGTTGAACATCATGCTGTATTCGTTCTTTCTGGCGGAGCAGATGAAGGCGTGGTGTTCCATCGGGCCGCCCACCGTCGAGAGCATTACGTCCTTCATGATGCCCGTTACGGTGTAATTGTTGAGGTTGTATCCTATCGGCATGCCGGTATAGCTGTTGAGCGAGTGCATGATGATCATCTCGCCGCGCTCGGACGACGAGGGGGTGAACCCGTTGCCCTCAAGTATCCTGAACCCGAAGAAATCGGGCATGTTCCACCTTACCTTGTTGACATGCAGATTGTACTCCTTGTCGTTGTAGCTGCGCCCCCATTGCTGGCCGCAGCGGAATATGTTGTATTGCGACGCCGTGACATCCTGTACGTCGGGATACTGTGTCAGGCGCTCGATGAGCGTCTCGCTCTTGGCTGCCAGTCCGCTGCCGACACGGAATGTAGCTATATTGTTGCGGCTGAACCCCATGTCGTACTTGACCATATAACGGTATTGCATGAAGAATACGGCCGTGACGATGATCAGAACCATGGCGACGGTGAACTGCATGCCTACCATCACCGAACGCAGGCGGCGTCCCGCTGCCGAGGTGGCGAATCCCGACTTTACGGCCATCGAGGCGTTGAAACGGGTGATGTAGAAGGCCGGATATACGGCAGCCACCACCGCGAACGAGATCATCATCACCGCGATTATGGCTATGACGGGCAGGTTGTCCGACAGAGCCAGCGAACAGCTTACGTAGTTCGAGATGAAACTGCCCTGAAGGGCTATCATCAGATATAGCGCCAGTGCCATCGATATGAGCACCAGCCCGACGGCCTCGAATATGAAGTTGCCGCGCAGGGTGCCCTGTCCCGCACCGAACACCTTGCAGATGTTGATTGCCCGCATACGTGTGGGAATGAGGGCCAGAAAGAAGTTGACGAAGTTGATGAACGCTATCACCACGATTATGAGTCCGATCGTTGCGAGTATGGCCGTAGCCTGCCGCGAGCCTGCGTCGTAATTGCTGTCTGCTTCCTGTACATTGTAATACATGTCTTTCAGGGCCGTAAGCTTTGCGGGCCGCAGTTCGTCGCCCTCCTCGTAGTCGAATTCATCGGGATATTTGGCTCTGTACTCTTCGATTATGCCCAGGTACCATTTGGCATACTGCTGTTCCCATATCCTTGCGAACTTCGATGGGTCGGCCCCCTTTTTCATTCGCACGAAAAAGGAGTAGTTCCAGTTGCCGTTATGCTGTCCGTCCACGAGGTTGTCGTTGCGTATGATATTGTATCCGCTCAGGAACGTGTTTTTCGGGAAGTCCTCGTAGATGGCCACGACGGTTTGTGGCTGCGACGGCTTTCCGTCGTCGTGATAGTAGCCACCTTCGAACCAGATGGCATCGTTTACCCCTACGCCCATCGTACTGGCTACCGAGGCGGAGATGATTACGGTGTTGGGCTCGGCGATTTTCTTGAGGTCGCCCGCGACGGGCTTGAACCCGAACAGGTCGACGACACTGCTGTTGCCGTTGTAAACCGGTAGGTTGAACTTCTCGAAATGGTAGTCGTTGATTCTCTTCCATACCCTCATGATGTCGGGGTACGACTTGAGCGATGCTCCGGCTTCGGCTTCGGGACAGAGCCCGAGGGTCTCGTACGAGGCTGGCTGCGGGGAGTTCGTGTTGTATATCTTCTCGCCCGAGTTCATTATCTCCCAGCATGGCTGCAATAGGTACGTGCGGTCGGAATCCTTCAGCGGCCTGTTGTATGTCAGCGAGTAGTAGACCTGCGAGGCGATGACGTAGAATGCCACGAATGCCAGCGTGAACCCAGCCACGTTGAGCAGCGATGCGACCTTGTAGCGCTTGAGCGTCATCAGGAAGTTCTTGAATGCTATTTTCATCTTTTTTCGGGTTTGTCGTTTGTTACTTATGTGGTGCGGGCGGCGGTCGGGCCCTCCCGCACCTTCAACGCTCAGATGCTTATGGTAGGATTCGGTGCATGGCGTCGGTTACAGTTTGCTTGTCACGTCGGTGACGATCTTGCCGTCGAAGAGGCAGATGGTACGTCCTGCATACGAGGCGTCGTGCTGCGAGTGGGTTACCATTATGATGGTCGTACCCTCGCGGTTGAGCTCCTGCAGCAGCGTCATCACGTCCTGCCCGTTTTTCGAGTCGAGGTTGCCCGTGGGCTCGTCGGCCAGGATCAGTTTGGGATTCGATACCAGTGCGCGCGCTATGGCCACGCGCTGCTGCTGTCCGCCCGAGAGCTGTTGCGGGAAGTGGTCGGCGCGGTGCGAGATGTTCATGCGGTCGAGCATCTTCTTTACCCGCTCCTTGCGTTCCGAGGACTTTACGCCCATGTATATCAGGGGCAGTTCGACATTTTCCGATACCGTCAGTTCGTCGATGAGGTTGAACGACTGGAAGACGAAACCGATGTTCCCCTTGCGGAACCTGGTGCGCTCCTTCTCCTTGAGGTGGCCGACCTCCTGCCCCAGCAACTCATATGAGCCGCCCGTGGGGTTGTCGAGCAGACCGAGGATATTCAGCAGCGTCGACTTGCCGCAGCCCGAGGGTCCCATGACGGCTACGAATTCGCCTTCACCGACCTCGAACGATACGCCGTTCAGGGCTATGGTCTCGATGTCCTCGGTGAAGAAACTTTTCTGTAAATTCTCTACTTTCAACATGTCTGTATGGTTTTATATGGTTTTTGATTCAATCAGTGCATTATCGAGTTCGTGGGGTTCTCGTTGACGGCCTTCCACGACCGCAAAGTTACGGTGACGGCGGTTATCAGCGCAACTATGAGTATGGCTATGGCATATACCCACCAGACCATCGGAGCTCGGTATGTGAATTGCTCCAGCCATCGGCTGATGATGAAATAACTTGCCGGTACGGCTATGACCGAGCACACAGCCACGATATACAGGTACTTGCGGTTGAACATCGCGAGAATGTCTCCCGCCGTGGCACCGTGTACGCGGCGGATACCGATTTCTCGGCGGCGGTATTGCGTCTCGAACAGTACCAGCCCGAATACGCCGATAGCCGATATGATGATCGAGAGCAGCGAAAATACGGATACGAGTGTCGAGAGCTTGGTCTCCTTGTTGTAGAGCGACTCCAGTTCCTGGTCGAAGAACCTGACTTCGATCTCGTCCTTGCTGAATGCGGGTGCGAACTCGGTCACGGTTTGTGCTATGTACTGCTTGACCTCATCTATGTCGGCACCGGCGGCGATGCGGATATAGGCGTGTGTCGGGAGGCCCCAGCCCCACCTGCCGTAGACTATGAAGGCGAAGGGGTCGATCCCGTAGTGTGCCGGCTTGAAGTTGAAATCCTCACAGAATCCGGCGATCGTTGCGTTCGAACCGCCTACGTGGGCCATCATCTTGCTTTCGAGCGTTATCTCATACTGCTTTTGCGCCGTTTGGTTGAATATGAGTACTCCGTAGTCGGACTCTTCGTCGGAGGGCATGAAGTCGCGCCCCTCGACAATGTTGATCCCCATCATCTGGAGGAAGTTCCACGATACCGGATAGACCGGTATGTATATCTGCTTGTCGTCGAGTTCGCGTCCCCAGCTCATTCGCCCGGTATTGACCAGCCAACCGTCGCCGTAGGCTATGTCCCTAATCATCGGGTTCTGCAGTATCTTGTCGCTGAAGGCGTCACGGCGCGTATAGTCCAACTCGCCGCTGCTGTTGTCGGTCCTGACGGGAGCGATTGCCGCCAGCGGGATCTCGACGGTCAGAAGCTGCTCCTTGTCGAACCCCATCTCACGGCCGATCATGTAGTTGTGCTGCCGCTGTATGAATATCGAACAGATTATCAGGGCGATGGATATGGTGTACTGTATCCCGACGAGAGTGTATCTCAGGGCTTTGCCGGCACGCGATGCCGAGAACGAACCCTTGATGACGAAAGCGGGCGAGAAGTGCGTGATATACCATGCCGGGTATATCGAAACCGCTATGCCGAAGACGATGAGTCCGGCGGCCATTGCGGCGGCCGTACGCCAGTTGTCGTCTATGGCTACCGATGTCGAGATGTAGCCGGCCAGAGGCGTGTCGGCGACCAGCACCACGATCATGGCGGCCACGAACAGCGACACGAGAATGAGCCCTACGGTCTCCATCAGGAAGCTAAGTCGCAGTTTCGATGTCGGGGCGCCGAAGATCTTGTAGTTGTTCACGGCCTTTATCCGGCTCGGTATAAGTGCGAAGAAGAAGTTTATGAAGTTGATGAACGATATTGCCAGTATCAGCAGCGCGATGGCTATGAGCGAATAGGTGGTCGAACGGTTGCCCTGCATGCCTTCTATCGTACTGTCGGTGGCGAAATAGAGTTCCGTAATCGGCGTAAGGCGTGGGTTTATCATGCCCATCTGCTGTTCGATCTCCTCATCGGAGAGACCTGATTTCTTTGCGATATCGGTCATGTGCCCGATTATCTTCTGCCTTACGGCTTCAGGGTCTGCCCCCTCCTTCAGGCGGATATAGTAGGGGTCGTTCCAGTTCGATTCATGTGCGTCCTCCTGCGGTTGCAGGCATGACCAGCCTTCGGTCATCGAGAGCGAGCTCGGTTCCGGGAAATCCTTGAATATGGCCACAATGGTCAGCTGGCGTGCGCCGGTAGCGCCGCGCCCGACGTACAGGACGTCGCCGACAGACAGGTTCAGGCGTCTGGCCGTAGATTCGGATATGACCATGTCGGAAGGTGTGCGGAAGTCGTCGATGTTGCCGATTGTCCACTCGAACGGGAAGACGTCCAGCCCCTCGCGTTCCGCCTCACATACGCCGATCCGGAAGTTGTCGATCGTGGCGTTGCGTTTGATCGAGTAGTCGTCGAACCGGCCCGTTACCTCGATGGACCCGGACGCTTCTATTTCGGGGCATGCCGAACAGATCTCGTCGGGAAGCTGCCGGTTCCATCTGCACTCCCAACGCCCGTCATTGACCCACGAAGGGTATTCGAGGCGGTATATGCGCTCCGAGTTCACGATGGGTTTGTTGTACGAGAGGTCGAACGTTACCTGTAACGTGATGAGGTATATTGCGGCAAAGGCAATGGCCATGCCGATAATGTTGAGCACCGACGATGCCGTGTACCGGCGCAACAGGGTCAGAAAGTTCCTTATATACATGGTTTGCTGGTTATTTGTTCAAAATCAATACTTCGTGGTCTCCGAAGTTGTCGTATGACGAGGTTATGACCTTTTCGCCTGGCTGCAGACCCTCGACGACCTCGTAATATTGCGGGTTCTGCCGCCCGATGCGTATTTCGCGGCGGTAGGCCTTGTCGCCCGATCCGTCGAGGACGTAGATCCAGCGTCCCCCGGTCGTCTGATAGAACGAACCGCGCGGGATAAGGATTGCCTCCGACGGCTGGCCGAGCTGCAGGTTGAGGTAGTAGGTCTGACCGCTGCGGATATTTTCGGGGGTGTCGCCCGTAAAGCGGAAGTCGGCCTTGAACTGCCCGTTGCGCACCTCGGGATAGACCTTGCGCAGGACCATTTCGTAGTTTTTGTCCTGCCGTTCGAACGAGGCGGTCAGGCCGGTTGCCACACGGTCGATATAGTGTTCGTCGACCAGCGCCTGCACCTTGTATGTCGAGAGGTCGTTGACCTGTCCTATGTTTGCGCCCTGCTGCAGCGATTGTCCCAGCACGGCGTCCAGCATGCCTACCTCGCCGTCGATCGGCGCCTTGACCTTGAGGTTGTCGACGCGCTGGCGAATGAGCTGCATGTTGATCTGCATCGAGCGCAGACTCTCCTCCATCTGACCGACCTGCGAGGTGCGGTAGAGCGAATCCTGCTTCTGGCGTTCAAGCACCAGCGCGCGCTTGCGTACCGCGAGGTCGTAGTTCTCCTTCGACTGCAGGTACTCTTCGCGGGCCAGCAGGTTGTCGTTGTAGAGCGCCTCGTTCTGCCGCCATGTGCGTTCGGCTCGTGAGACGTCGAGATCGAGCTGCAGCTTCTCCTGACGCAGGGTCAGTTTCTCCTGCTCCATCGAGATCATCGTGTTGCGCAGTATGTTCTGCTTCTCGGCCAGGTCGGCCTCCGACTGCAGTATCTGCATCGAAAGCGAGTTGTTCGACATTTCGAGTATCACGTCGCCGCGTCTGACATGCGTGCCCTCTTCGGCGACGATGCGCTCAACGACTCCCGATTCGAGCGGTGACAGCTGAACGGTGGTCATGGGTTGTACCGTGCCGGTAAGGCGTACATAGTCATTGAATTCGCCATGCTCGACCGTTGCCACGTTGATGAGCCGTGCATCGACACGCAGTGTGGAGCTGTTGTCGCGGAAAACAAGCCATACGACGAAGACAAGCAGCACTCCCCCGAATGCCCACGGAAGGTTCTTTTTCCGGAAGATGGCTCTCCAGCCCTTTTTCTTTTCAAGTTTGATGTCCATTTTATCTCTGTTTTGTTGTTATCGGATAAGCGGTTGTCCGTTGTAATAGTCGACCATGCGGGCCTTGACAATGTATTGCAGACGTGCGCGCAACTTGTCGGACTTTGCCTGCAGCAGGGTGTTTGCCGCAGTCTGCAGGTCGATAGCGGAGATGAGCCCGTTTTCGAACTTTTTGGCTGCGCCGTCGTAGGCGAATTGCGCGGCCTCCTCCTTTTTCTGACCCTGCACATACTGCTTGCCGAAACCCTGCATCTGCTGCCATGCCTGCGAGACCTCGCTTTCGACGGTATGCTCCGTGGCCTGCTGTTCGAGTTGGGCGCTCCGCCATGCGTTTTCGGCTCGCCGTTTAGACGACCGGCGGTTCAACCCTGCAAATATCGGTATCGACAGCGATGCCTGTATGTACCCGCCGCGGTTGTTGCGAAACTGTGAACCGAACGGATCGTAAGCGGCCTTGTTGTCGAAGTCGATGTAGTAACTCGTGTTGTATCCTGCATAGAGGTACAACGACGGGGTGTAGCCGCCTTTTGCCTTGGCGTAAAGCAGCCTCTTCATCTCAGTGGCGTGCCTTGCCGAGGCTATGCGCGGGTTGTATTGCAGGGCAAACGATACGACCTCCTGTTCCGTGACGTTGCAGGCCGAAGCGTCGATGGAGATGTCGGTGACAATCTCCAGCTCCGTATCCTGCGGCCAGTTCATCACCTCGCGCAACTTTATGCGGGCCAGCGCGAGATTGTTCTGCTCGGTAGTAAGCAGGTAATCGTAATTGGCCACCTGCGACTCGATCTCGGCGACGTCGGCCGGGCTTTTCAGCCCGAGGTCAAGCTGTTTGCGTACAAGACGGAGCGTTGCCCGCGATGCCTGCAACTGCTCGTCGGCTATTTCTGCAGTCTTGGTGTAATATACCACGTCGATATAGGCCGACATCGTCTGCATGGCAACCTCGTCGCGCACCACCTCCAGGTCGGCGGCACCCATCATGCGGGCGACCTTTGCGGCCCGCACCGTGTTTATGCCCTGCAATCCCTCGAATAGGGGCATCGAACCCGAAAGGGCGTACGAGTTGCTGAAAGTAGTAACGGTTGTGTATGAGTTCGTGCCGGGGTCGATGGAGCGTCCGAAATTAGTAGTGGCTCCCGCCGATGCGCTTATGGCCGGGAAAAGCGAGGCGACCGATTCGACGTAGTCGGCCTTGCTGTCGTCGAGGTCGAGTTCCTTTTGCCCGACCGATGTCGAATGCTCGACGGCGTACCGCATGCAGTCGTCGAGCGAGAGCGGTTGCGCCGCGGTTGGCATGGCGCACGCAAGTGTCAAAAAAATAGACAGTGCAATATCGCAAATCAAGTGTTTCATACGATTTTCTGTTTCTGCCCGTATATGTGCCAATGGCGTGCCATAATAATTATAGCGTTGATAATCAATAATTAGGCTGATGACCCATTACCGAAATATGTCTAATTTTTTGACAGTCGGTGTGAAAAAATTTTACACACGGCGTTTTTGGTGTAAATTTGTTGGTGTAAATGAATCGTGTATATGGGCAAGGCAGGCAAACTATTGATCGTAGATGACAACAGCAGTATCCTTTCGGCAGTGAAACTGTTGACCGAAGGGGTGTTCGAGGAGGTTGTTACCCTGACCTCGCCCAATATGCTCGTTACGGCGATGCATGCGCACCGTCCCGATGTCGTTCTTCTGGACATGAACTTCCATGCCGGCATCAATACCGGCAACGAGGGCATTTTCTGGCTCAGGGAGATTACCGACAAATACCCCGCGACGAAGGTGGTGCTTTTTACGGCTTATGCCGACATAGAACTGGCCGTAAGGGCGATGAAGGAGGGGGCGTTCGATTTTATCGTAAAGCCGTGGGACAACGAGAAGATGATAGCCACGCTCAGGAACGCATATAATGAATCACGGAGCCGGACAAAGGCAGCGGCCTCGAAAACTTCTGCGGCCGTGGAGCCGCAGCCCTCAATGTTCTGGGGTGAAAGTGCCGAGATGAAACGCATACGTTCGGTCGTGGAGCGTGTGGCCGTCACCGATGCCAACATTCTCATTACGGGTGAAAACGGTACGGGCAAGGAGATGCTTGCCCGCGAGATACACCGGCGGTCGGCGCGCTGCGGCAAGGCCATGGTATCGCTCGACATGGGGGCGATACCCGAATCGCTTTTCGAGAGCGAACTTTTCGGCCACGTGAAGGGCACCTTTACCGATGCCCATGCCGACCGCGAGGGCAAGTTCGAGATGGCCGACGGATCGACGCTTTTTCTCGACGAGATAGGCAACCTGCCGCTGCACATGCAGGCCAAGATGCTTTCGGCGTTGCAGAACCGCGTGATAACCCGGCTGGGCTCGAACCATGCCATTCCGATAGATATCCGTCTGATCTCGGCCACGAACCGTGACCTGCACGAGGCCGCCGACCGCGGCGAGTTCCGTCAGGACCTGCTTTTCCGCATAAATACCATACATATACATATTCCGCCCTTGCGCAACCGCCGTGAGGATATAGTACCGCTTGCCGAACGTTTCGTGGAGCGTTATGGCGGAAAGTACAATAAACCGGGGCTGGCGATGTCGGACGAGGCAGCCGAGAAACTCAAGTCGCACTCATGGCCCGGCAATATCCGCGAATTGCAGAATACGATCGAGAAGGCCGTCATACTCTGCGACAGCACCGAGATCAAGCCTTCGCACATAGAGATGCGCCCGGTGCGCCTTCATGCGGAGTCGCAGACCCTTGAGGAGATGGAACGCCAGACCATAGCCAATGCCATCGCGCAATGCGGCGGCAATCTCTCGATGGTGGCCCAGCAGCTGGGCATTACGCGTCAGACATTGTACAACAAGATCAAACGATACGGATTGTGAAGCAGCGCAACATACCATACGGCCGGATCGGCTTCCACGTGGCTGTTGTCATTGCCATGGCGGCGTTGTCGGGGTGGCTGTGCGCCGGCGGGCATTATGCATATCTGCTGGTCACGGTGCCGGTAGCCGGTTTGAGCATATACCGCCTTTTCATGCTGTATGGTGAGATTGTCCAGCGTCTGATGTTCGTCTTCAATGCCGTGCAGAACGATGACTATTCGTTCCGCTTTGCCGAAGACCCCCGCGTTACGCGTTACGCCCTGGTCAACTATTCGCTCAACCGTATCAAGGAGGTGCTGGACACTACCAAACTGCGGATCCGCGAGAGGGAGAAGTATTTCGAGATGATCATGGAGTGCGCCAATATAGGTATCGTTACGGTCATGGAGAACGGCACTGTTGTGCAGACCAATTCGAAAGCCTTGCATATAGTTGGAATGGAGCGCCTGAGCCACATTGACCAGTTGCGCCCGTTGAGTCCCGAGTTGTGCGATGCCATGCGCGACATACGGCCTGACGAGCAGCGGACGGCCCGTTTCGCCACCGAGATAGGTGATATGAGCCTTGTACTGAGTTGTTCCTCCATGGAGTTCGGCGGAAAGAAACTTCGTGTCATTTCCGTGGGCAATATTCACGAAGAGCTCGACAGCAAGGAGGTGGAGTCTTGGGAGAAACTGACCCGTATTCTCACGCACGAGATCATGAATTCGCTGGCGCCCGTGACTTCGATCAGCCATACGCTGCTCTCGACGGATTCCGACCCCGGAATCATGCGGCAGGGACTTGAAACTATACACACGACGTCGGACAGACTGATGCGTTTTGTCGATTCGTTCCGTGCCGTTACGCGTATCCCGCTGCCGCAAAAGGCACCGTTCTACCTTTCGGAACTTGTTTCCGAGGCTTTGTCGTTGACCGGACGTAAGGGTATCGCGACGGAAGTGAATCTCGAACCGGCCGATACGATGCTGTATGCGGACCGCGCACTTATGTCGCAGGTCATGGTCAACCTGCTGAAGAATGCGGCCGAGGCTCTCGCAGATGTTGACGGTGAACGCATAATCTCGGTTCATTCGACCATAGATGCCGACGAGCGCATACGTATAGAGATTACGAACAACGGCCCCGCCATACCGGCTGAGGTCGCCGAGAATATCTTTACTCCCTTCTTTACGACCAAGGCTGACGGGTCGGGCATAGGGCTGGCCGTCTCGCGTCAGATAGTCCGCCTGCATGGCGGGTCGCTGCGGCTGAAAAACAACAGTGAAGGCCGTGTGACGTTTGCCATCGTGCTGGAGTAACGGTGGCGTATGGATTTGAAAGACTGAATCCGGAAAACCAAATGAAAAACGCCGTATAGGAAATACGGCGTTTTGTTTTGTGTGGTACCACCGGGAATCGAACCAGGGACACAAGGATTTTCAGTCCTTTGCTCTACCAACTGAGCTATGGCACCATCTTTTATGTTGATCCGAAACGTGGTGTTCCGTAATCGTGGTGCAAAGATAGGCAATATTTTTCAAAATCCAAATTTTCTGATGCAAAATATGTATCTTTGCCTTGAATCACCAACTTTTTTTTGAGAATGAAACAGAATTGGAGACCCGGAACCATGATATATCCGTTGCCGGCCGTGCTTGTAAGCTGCGGTGCCACACCCGATGAATACAATGTACTTACGGTGGCGTGGACGGGAACGGTGTGCAGCGATCCGGCAATGTGCTACATCTCGGTACGCCCCGAGAGACATTCGTATGACATAATAAAGAGAAACGGGGAGTTTGTCATAAATCTCACTACCGAGGAGCTTGCACGTGCTACCGATTGGTGCGGCGTCCGTTCGGGACGTGATTACGACAAGTTTGCCGAGATGGGACTGACGCCTGTGCCGGCAACGGTGGTGAAGGCCCCGATCATAGCCGAGGCTCCGGTCTCGATCGAATGCCGCGTCAGGAACATTGTTCCGCTCGGCTCGCACGACATGTTTGTCGCCGAAGTTGTAAACGTTGTGGTTGACGAACGTTATATCAATGCCGATACCGGGAAGTTCGAGATGGAACGTGCCGGATTGATAGCCTATCTCCACGGCGAGTATTTTACGCTCGGCAAGGCCATCGGACATTTCGGGTGGTCGGTGCGCAAGAAACCTAAAAAATCACGTGGCAGGTAATAAGGGCGAGGCCGGCATTGCCGGCCTCGTTTTGTTTTATCTCTTTTGTGCAAAATATTTCCACAACGGTGCGGCATGCAGAGCCTGTACTATCTCTCCGCTTTCGAGCAGTTCCTGCACCTCGCTTTCGGCCAGCAGGTGTATTCTGATATCCTCGGTTGGCTCGGTATGCTGTTGCGATATCGGCTCGACGTCTGTGGCAAGAAATGTATATGACATGTTGGTGTGGTTGGTGGGGTTGGGCGATACGGTCATGAACAGGCTCCAGTTGCCATTGCCGTAGCCGGTCTCCTCCAGCAACTCGCGGCGTGCCGCCTCTTCCGGCGAGGCATCGGTCGGATCGCACACTCCGGCCGGCAGTTCATAGTGTGTCTCGCCGAGTGCATGGCGGTACTGGCTGATCATTACGAACTTCCCCTCACGGGTTATCGCTATCACGTCGATCCATGTCGGGAACTCGAATACGTACCAGTTGGGAACTGTATTGCCATTGGGCAGCTGAACCCTTTCGCGCCTTACCGTAAACCACGGTTCATGGGCGAGATATTCGCTCGACAGGACTTTCCATTTGCGGTTTTCGAGTTTCTCCATATGGGTTAAGATGTCGTGAAATCGATGTTAAATAGGCTGTGATGCGTGTGCGAAGATAGCAAAAAATTCGTATCTTTGTCCAAATGGCTAAAAACGATATGTTATGATGAAATCTTTGATATTGATGTCGGCTGCTGTGCTGGCTGTTGCGTGCAACGCTGAGGTTAAGAAGAGTTCGACCCCGGTAGTCGAGGGCGACAGGATCGTACTTGTAACACCTCCGGCAAAGGAGGGACTGACCGTGAACGAGGCATTGTCGCTGCGTTCGTCGAGCCGTGAATATACGTCCGAACCGCTGACGCTTGAGGAGTTGTCCGGCGTCATGTGGGCTGCGGCGGGCGTCAACCGCGCCGACGGCAAGCTGACCGCCCCCTCGGCACTGGCCCTCTATCCGGTGAAGGTTTACGCTTTCCTGCCCGGCGGCGTGTATCTGTACGATTCGGCCGCACACTCACTCGTACGGGTGGTGGAAGGTGATCTGCGGGCCCTGTCCGCACGTCAGCCCTTTGCCGAAAAGGCGGCGCTGAACATCGCCTATATAGCCGATACGGAGGTATATGCAGGTCGTGATATTCCTGCCGAGCATGTCAGGTTCCTGTGCGGACAGGATGCTGCAGGTTATGCCGAAAACGTGAATATCTATGCCGCCGGCCATGGCCTCAAGGCTATAACGCGCGGCAGTGCGCAGGACGCCGAGATGCTTGCTGCTCTCGGGCTTGACCCCGAACGTTACGTTTTCGTGCTTGCACAGACTGTCGGCAAATAACGCGTCTCATGGAATACGATAAGATAATCGCCCTTATAAAGCGGGAGGTGGTGCCGGCAGTAGGTTGTACCGAACCGGTGGCCGTAGCTTTGTGTGCTTCCGTGGCTGCCGAGGCTCTGCAGGCGGAACCTGACGATATCAGCGTGCGTTTGAGCGCCAACATGCTGAAGAATGCAATGGGAGTAGGCATACCGGGTACGGGTATGATCGGTCTGCCCATAGCTGTGGTCCTCGGTGCTCTTGTCGGCAAGCCGGAAGACGAACTTGAGGTCCTGAAGAGCGTGACGCCGGCCGATGTCGAGCGTGGCAAGGCATACCTCGCATCGCACCGCGTGGATATCGCACTCGAATCTGACAATGACGAAAAACTCTATATCGAGGTCGAGATGCATGTCGCGGGACATAGCTCCAGGGCGGTAATTTCGGGTTCGCATACGTTTGTTTCGCGTGTCGAGCGCGACGGTGTCGTATTGCGTGACGCGCTCTCTTCGGGAGACGGAGACTGCGATGCCGTCGATGTGGAGCTGACACTGCGCTTGGTCTATGATTTCGCGATGACCGTACCTGTCGAGAAGATCGAATTCATTTCCGAGGCGGCTCGGTTGAACATGGCGGCCGCAGAGACCTCCTTCAATGGTGACTATGGGCATGGCCTCGGCCGCATATTGCGGCACGACAATGAATTGCGCATAATGGGCGATACTCTCTTCTCGCGCATACTCGCATATACGTCCGGAGCATGTGACGCCCGTATGAGCGGGGCCATGGTCCCGGTGATGAGCAATTCGGGCAGCGGCAATCAGGGTATAGCAGCCACGGTCCCCGTGGTCGTCTACGGCCGCGAGTGCGGAGCGTCGCACGAGCAGATGCTGCGGGCGCTGATATTAAGCCATCTGACCGTAATATATATCAAGCACAGTCTTGGCCGTCTGTCGGCACTGTGCGGTTGTGTCGTTGCGGCAACCGGTTCGAGTTGCGGCATCACTTATCTGATGGGAGGCGGGTATGACGAAGTGTCGTACGCCGTCAAGAACATGGTCGCAAACCTTACGGGCATGATATGCGACGGGGCGAAGCCGAGCTGTTCGCTCAAGCTCACGAGCGGAGTGTCGACGGCAATATTGTCGGCGATGCTGGCCATGGAACACAAGTGTACGACGTCGGTCGAAGGTATCGTCGACGATGATGTAGACCATACGATCCGCAACCTTACGGACATAGGCCGCGACGGAATGTGCGAAACCGACCGCATGATACTCGACATCATGACACACAAGAAAGCCGATGCTTAACCGATTTTACAAATAGAAAATGAGAATCAGATTTTTATTATTGCTCTCCCTGTTGGCCGGGATTTTTTCGCTCGATGCACAGGGTATCCGCGATGCCATCAAGGCAGATCCCAACATGTCGGGAACGATCTATACGTCGTACAAGCCCGACCTTACGCCGCAGGCCGAGCCTCCCAAAGGCTACAAACCGTTTTATATAAGCCATTACGGCCGTCATGGAAGCCGCTGGCACTCGCACGACAAACTTTACAATACCACTCTCGGATATTTCACCGCTGCCGACAGCCTGAATGCCTTGACTGACCTGGGCCGTGACGTATATGAGCGCATGAAAAAGGTTCATGCCGACGCCATAGGCCGCAGCGGCCACCTTTCGCCCAAAGGTACGGCCGAACACCGGGGAATTGCCGAGCGCATGTATGCCAACTACCCGGAGGTTTTCTCGACGCGCAAGGGGCGGGACTGTTTTATCGAGTGCCGTTCGACAACGGTGCCGCGCTGCATAATGAGCATGGCGGCGTTCAATGAACGGCTCAAGGAACTTAATCCAGATATCAGGATACATCGCGAATGTGCCGAGCGTTATCTCACGTACATGAAGAACCTGAAGAACATGAACGCCATGTACAAGTATACCAAGGAGATATCCGAGAACTTCATGGACGCGCATGTGGAACCGGACCGTTTCGTTGCGGCCCTGTTCAAACCGCAGTATGCCGATACTCTCGACCGCAAGATGGTCATGCGCAACATGTTCCGTATGGCAAGCATCATGCAGGACGTCGATTATCTGGGCATATCGTTCTATGATCTGTTTACCGAAGACGAGCTCTTCAATCTGTGGCAGTGTTACAACGTGCAGTCGTATGTGACTTTCGGTCCGTCGGCAGGGTATGGGGATTCGATCATACGCGATGCCAAACCTTTGCTGCGGCAGATTATCAGCGATGCCGATGATGCGATAGCCAACGGCGGCCGCTCGGCATTCCTGCGTTTCGGTCACGATATCAATGTGGTGCCTCTGTTGGGTCTAATGAAGATCGATGGCAAGTGCGAACGCATTCCCGTAGAGAAATTCGAGGAGCTGTACAAGTATTGGGCTGATGCGCTAATTACACCCATGGCTACCAACGTACAGTTCATTTTCTATCGCAAGCCCAAGAGCGATGATGTCATTGTGAAGGTACTCCACAACGAGGGCATTTGCCGACTGCCTGTCGATACGGATATTTTCCCTTATTATCACTGGAAAGATTTCCGTGAATATTATCTGCCCATTGCTACAGAATAAATAGATTGTGGGCTGTTAAAAAAGGAGGTTTGTACATGTAGTGCAAACCTCCTTTTTGTTGACGGTCTTACCGGGAGCGTCTATTCGTTGAATACCGTATTGAGGAATCTGTTTGTCGTTCCCTGGTTTTTCACCGTGTAGTCTTTGGCCAGACGGCTGACCTTGCGCAGGTATATTTCATTGTCGCGCAATGGGGCAAACCAGCGTTGCAGCTGTTTGTAGTCGATTATCGATGTTGCTGCGCCGAGAGCCACCAGGTCGCGTGCCTCCTTGAATTTCTGGTAATTGGGACCGAATGCCATCGGCAGTCCGAATGTCGCGGCTTCGAGGGTATTGTGTATGCCGACACCGAATCCTCCGCCGATATATGCCCATGAGGCGTATCCGTAGGCCGATGACAGCATGCCCATCGTGTCGAGGATCAGAACCTGCTTCGAACCGAACGATGTGAGCGGTGTGCAGCGCGTATATCTCAACGTACCGCCCTTGACCTGTTCCATGATGTGGGCCATGCGCTCTTCTTCCATCTCGTGCGGGGCGATGATGAACTTGACGCTGGGGTTGTCGTTGATGAGTTTGATAAGTATCTCCTCGTCTGGGCCCCATGTCGAACCGGCAATGAAGAGCCTGTTGTTGCCTCGGAAACGGTCGATAAGGTCGATTTTCTTGGCCTGCTTGGCTATCTGTGCAACGCGGTCGAAACGGCTGTCACCGGCTACAACCACATTGGTGAATCCGATTTCGGCAAGCAGTTTCTTCGATTCGTCGTTCTGTACGAAGATTGTGTCGAAACTCTTGAGTGCCTTGCGCCATATCGATCCGTATATGCGGAAGAATACCGAATTGCGTCGGAATATTGCCGATACGATGTATGTTTTGATCGAACGGCGGCGCAGCTCGGTAAGCAGGTTTATCCAGAATTCGTATTTTACGAATATGGCAATCTCGGGGTGTATTATGTCGAGAAACTTGCGAGCATTTGCAGGGGTGTCTGCCGGAAGATAGAATATGTAGTCGGCACCTGCATAGTTCTTGCGTATCTCGTATCCCGACGGCGAGAAGAATGTCAGAAGTATCTTGTACTCCGGGTGGCGTTCCCTGATTTTTTCTATTATCGGCCGGCCCTGTTCGAATTCACCGAGCGATGCCACATGTATCCAGATGATCCTGTCATCAGGTTTGACGCTCTGGTGCATGCGCTCGAACAGCCCTTTGCGGCCTTCCCACCACAGTTTGGCTTTGGGATACCACCAGGAAGCTATTCCTATGCACCTGGTATAAATGATGATGCCGATATTATATAGCCACATTTTCGATGTACGGAGTTTTGCGGGGCAAAGGTAGTATATTTTGTCGGAAAAGCAAAATTACCAGTGACTTTGCATGGCATTTTCTATATATCGTATGTCGCAATCGTTTTCGTCGAACATGTCGACGGCCATAAGATCGAATTGCGGCTCGAGTTTCGTCCCGTTCATGGCCAGGAATGCCTCCGCCCCGCGGAACAGCGCACGGCATTTGGCCGGAGATATGGCCTGTTCGGGAGTCGTCCAGCCTCCGGCCCTGCGTGTCTTGACCTCGATGAAGTGTATCGTGTCGTAACGTGTCGCGATGATGTCGATCTCGTAACGTCCGCATCGCCAGTTGCATTCGAGTATCATGAACCCGTTGTGCCGCAACCATTCGGCGGCGAGACGTTCTCCGCGACGTCCGATATCGGCTGCAGTTGTCATAAGATTACGTTTATGGCTGCAACCGATTCGAGAGCAGCGACATGTCGGTGTGTCATAACAGGAAACTCAAGTCGTCGCCTGCATGTACTTCACGTGTGGGCAGGCCTTTTTTGAATATTCGCATCGGGCGGTCTCCCTTCAGCTCGAGATGACCGTCGTTGTAAAGCAGCATGCAGCCTTCACGAAGCCCGACAACATAACGACGGGGATTGGCCTCGATGTATTCGAGTATTCGCTGCTCGCGTGTTTCACCGGCATGTCCTTCGGGATTGGCGTCGAGGTAGTGGGGGTTGATCTGGAACTTTACGGCTCCTATTGCCTTGAACGACGACGGTTCGACTATCGGCATGTCATTGGTCGTGCAGATGGTAGGGCAGCATACGTTGCTGCCGGCCGACCAGCCTACATATGGCGTACCGGCCTTTACCTTGCGCAGTATTGCGCTCATGAGACCCTGCTCCTGCATCTTCTTTGCGAGAGCGAAGGTGTTGCCGCCGCCGACACATATCGCCTCGGCCTGGCGTATCATTTTGGCGGGATCGGCCGCACGGTGTACCGAACGCACGCGTATGCCTATTTCGTCGAACCGGGCCTGTACCTTTGCTTCGTACTGGTCGTATGAGAAGGTTACGGCCGCATACGGCACGAAAGCTATCTCCCTGACTCCTTCGAGAAAGCGTCCGATCTCGTTTATCGGGTACTTGAGGTACTCTTCGCCCGCGTTGGTCGAATTGGATATCATCAGTAGTTTCATAACAAGTTGGTTTTTAGTTGTTTGTAAGTTGCAGACCGTCGCTGCGATCAAAACATTGGCTTTATGATGTCAAAAATAATAAAAAAGTGTTATCTTTGCGCAGAATTCGTGGAATTCGATTTGGTATATGAAGAACAATTATTTATACCTATAAAATAAATGTTTAACTAAAACTTGAAAATTATGTCAGAAATTCAGTCCAAAGTTGTTGAGATTATTGTTGACAAGCTTGGTGTAAAGGAGTCGGAGGTTACTCCCGAAGCAAGTTTCACCGGTCACCTGGGAGCAGACTCGCTCGATACCGTTGAGCTCATCATGGAGTTCGAGAAGGCTTTCGACATTCAGATTCCCGATGAGGACGCCGAGAAGATCGCAACTGTAGGCGATGCCATCAAATACATCGAGGAGCACAAGAAGTAATCAATCTCAACAATTTTAGCTGCAGAACAGACTTGACTTTATGGGTATACGGCGTGTAGTTGTTACGGGTATAGGGACGATTAACCCTTTGGGAAACGATGTGGCCGAGTTCTTCGCCAATCTTGAAAAGGGTGTAAGCGGCGCTGCCCCGATAACGCATTTCGATGCCGGTAAATTCAAGACCCGTTTTGCCTGCGAAATCAAGAATTACGACTGGACCCGATATTTCGACCGCAAGGAGGTCCGCAAGTACGACCTTTTCGCTCAATATGCCCTTGTGGCTGTTGCCGAGGCTTTGCGGGATTCGGGGTTCTCTGTCGAGAACAGCGACGCTGAACGAGCCGGCGTAATTTGGAGTACCGGTGTCGGGGGACTGACATCGTTTTTTGAGGAAGTAACGGACTATGCCGGGGGAGATGGTACTCCCCGGTTCAGTCCGTTTTTTATTCCTCGAATGATTCCCGACCTTGCGGCGGGATACATATCCATAAAATACGGGTTCAAGGGCCCCAACTATTGCGTATCGTCGGCCTGCGCTTCGTCCAACCACGGACTCATAAGCGCTATGGACCAGATACGTGCCGGACGTGCCGATGTGATGATCGCCGGAGGTTCGGAGGCCGTTGTCAACATACCCGGGGTCGGCGGCTTCAACTCGATGCAGGCCATCTCGACCCGAAATGATGACCCGCAGCATGCCTCGCGTCCGTTCGACGTTGCGCGTGACGGTTTTGTCATGGGAGAGGGCGCTGCAGCGCTCGTCCTTGAGGAATACGAGCATGCGAAGGCTCGCGGAGCCAAAATATACTGCGAATTTGCCGGCGGCGGAATGTCGGCCGATGCCTATCACATGACGGCACCCGATCCCGAAGGCAACGGCGCGGTTAAATCAATGAAAGACGCATTGGCAGAGGCGGGACTTTCACCCGCTCAGGTCGATTATGTCAATGTGCACGGAACATCGACGCCTCTTGGCGATGTTGCCGAGCTGAAAGCCATGCACAAGGTTTTCGGTGAAGACATTTACAACGTGAATATCTCCTCTACCAAGTCCATGACGGGCCATCTGCTGGGTGCTGCTGCCGCTGTCGAGGCTTTGGCGTGCATATTCGCAATCGAGAAAGGGATTGTTCCCCCGACAATCAATGTCGAGGAGGTCGATCCTGCAATCGACCAGAAGCTCAACCTTACGCTCAACAAGGCGCAGAAGCGCGACGTGCGTACGGCCATGAGCAACACTTTCGGATTCGGCGGCCACAACTCCACCGTCGTGTTCCGTAAACTTTAATTTAAACCCGATTATCATATGTTTGACTTTTTATTACGCCGCATAAGGCGGAATTTCGGCATTGATAAGGAGTATTACAGATTTATCGATGACATGTTCGGTTTCATACCCAACAACATCGAATTGTACAAACTTGCCCTGATACACAAGTCGGCATCGCAATCCATCGGGGGATTGAGCATGAACAACGAGCGTCTGGAGTTTCTCGGAGACGCTGTAATAGAGTGCGTTACCTCCGATTATCTATACATAGAGTTTCCGGACCGCAACGAGGGCTTCCTCACGCAGTTGCGCTCCAAGATCGTATCGCGCCAGTCGCTCAACGACATGGCCCATGAGATAGGACTTGACAAGTACGTCATCACGGGTTCGAACGGAGGCGGTCTTGTCCAGAAACACATTTACGGAGATGCTTTCGAGGCCATGGTCGGTGCCATATATCTCGATCAGGGTTACGAGTTTGTCAACAGACTGCTTATCAACAATATTTTTTACAAATATCTCAATCTCGAGTATCTCACCGAGTCCGAGACCGATTTCAAGAGCCGGCTGATCGAGTGGTGTCAGAAAAACCACCACAATGTAGTGTTCCGTACGCGAACGGTCACGGATTCGCGGGCTTCTGCTCCCGTATTCAACTCGACTGTGCTTATCGACGGTATGGCTGTAGGTTATGGCTCCGGAGATTCGAAAAAGACCGCAGAGCAGAGCGCTGCATGCTCCGTAACACGTGAAATAGGCGAAGAGGAGTATACAGAACTGCTTGACAAACTTGATCGCATGGAGGCCGAATCGGCTCGCCGCAAGCAGCAGAAGGGTACGGTGAAGGCTGCAGATGCCGGCAAGAGTGATAATAACATTTCGGCTGAGACCAAAAACAGGGGCAATAATAGTCCCGCGGTGAAACGTCAGCCCGACAAGCAACCGCAGGCACAACCGGTTGCAGATGCTGTACCCGTAAAATCTGAAGAGATTGGTTCGGTTGCCGCAGAAGTGGAGGTTGTGGTTGTTGCCGAGTCGGATAATTCTTCGGCCGAGGCGGTTGTAAATGAACCGTCGGAAACAAGGCGCCGCCGTCGCCGCCCGTCACGCGCACAAAAACGCGATGGGCAGACAGAGAATGCTGATGCTCAGAACATGACGGAGCCTGCAAATGCCGGATCTGTCGGATCTGACGTCGACACGGCTGCTGCGGAAACTGCTGCAGAGCCTGCTCCCGAGCGCAAGCCGTCGCGCCGCCGTCCTTCGCGGGCCAAAAAGGCCAATGCCGAGTCTGCAGCTGCGGCTGATGAAACGACTGCCGATGTAAGCGCCAAACCGGGTGATGGCGATGCCGTATCCGCCGATGAGGCCGCACAGGGTCAGCCGGCACCGACAAAACGCCGCCGTCGTTCCTCCTCCCGCGCAAAAAAGGAGACGCCGAATTCCGAACAACAGGCTGAAACGCAAGTGGAAAACATCTGATGATGAGCCCTCTGTTAAATAAACTGGTTACTCTCGGCGTCGGTTCCATGACCGACGCCGAGTTGCTTGCTCTTGTCATTGATGACGGCGGCTCGCAACCGGCAGCCATGGAGCAGGCGGCCGGCATACTTTCGACATGCGGGTCGCTTGCCGGTCTCGGCAGGACGGATATTGCACGTCTGCGCATGGTCGAGGGTGTCGGACTGAAACGCGCCTCGCGTATTGTGGCCGCCTCCGAACTCGGACGTCGGTTCATGGCTGCCGAAGCAGATACTGTCGATTCGGTAAATACGAGTGCAGATGTCGCCCGCATATTCCGCCCGTTGGTCGAGGGACTCAAGTATGAGGAGTGCTGGGTGCTATACCTGACCAATTCAAACCGCATCATCGAGCGCCAGCGTGTCAGCCAGGGTGGGGTGCAGGGAACCGTCGTGGACCACAGGCTTATTGCAAAACGTGCGTTGGAACTGCTCGCCACACAGGTGTTGATGGTCCACAATCACCCGTCCGGCGATGCAGAACCGAGCGAAGCAGACAAGGCTCTTACGCGAAAAGTGGCCGAGGCTCTGGCTCTGTTCGACATACGCCTTCTCGACCACGTTATCATTTCGCGAAACAACGAATACAGTTTCCGGCAGGCCGGTCTGATAGGGTAGACCTGCCGTGCAGTGTCACTGAACGGGAAACGCCATTGCAGACAGGCGTTTCCCGTTTTTTTTTTGGTGCGGTTATTTCGGGGATTTTACGGATATGTACTCGCTTATGGCCTTTACGTACTCCCCGAAAGCTTCCGCACCGAGAGGGGTTATGCTGCACAGCGTCCGCGGCATCTTGCCCTTGAAGGTCTTTTCCACGTCTATGTATCCCGCCTTCTGCAGCTTGTCTATCTGTACACTCAGGTTTCCGGCCGTGGCTCCCGTGTGTTCCCGCAGGTAGACGAAGTCGGCACTCTCGACACTTACGAGTATCGACATTACGGCCAGCCGCAACTCGGAATGCAACAGTGGATTAAGTTCTCGGAACATTGTTTTAGTCTTTTTTGCCGTTTTTACGTGCTTCGTGTATCAGTATGTGCCCCGGTATGCACATCAGCAGGAAAAATATCGCTGCAAAGATAAGCATATCGTTGATTTGATATGTGAATATTGCTTCGGGACAATCTTCCAGGAACATGTGCCGTACGGCGAAAATAGTCGACGACAGCATCGAGAGCGCCCCTCCTGTTGTCACGGCTTTCGAGCGGATTATGGCGCCCGTTATTGCCGTACCCATTCCGATCAGCAGGGTCATCATGAAAAACATCGAGATCTTGTATACGAATGCGGCGCCGAATGCGAACAGCACTGAGAATCCGAAAACGACCCATACGGCCGTTATGGCACGGTCGATATATGATTTTACGTATTCACGGCCGTTGTTGCGACGGGAGAGCAGCCATGTAAGCAGATATCCTATGACCGGCAGGGCGAACCAGCCCCAGCCCCAATAGAGGTCCAGACGGTGCATGGCGTACTCCCACAACGATACGGCTACGGTGGTGTAGCCCCATATCAGGAACGGTACTCCGGCTTCACGGGTGAGTTGTGTGCGTGTGTCGCGTATCATCGAGTTGATGATTTCGAGACTCTCGTGTTCGGTGATTTTTCTCTCTTCCATAGTGCTTATGTTTTAGGGTTCAACAATCCAGCAGATAGTATATCCATTGCAGCGCTACACTCAGCCCCCAGCAGCCCGCCACCCACAATACCCACGGGTATGACGGCGTAGTCACGCTGTTCATTATCGACAGGAACGTGCATATTGCGATGAATGTCGCCGTGTGGCGTATGACAGACTTGCGGCGTTTCGCCAGCTCTTCGGCTGACAGCCTTGTGTTGCGCTCTTCCATTTTCAGTTAATTATCCTTGTTCCGTTGCAAATATAAAGTAGTTTATAATATAAACCAAATTTTCGGCGGAAAATTTTAACGAAAACACTATGCGGCCGGGCATTCGGTTATTTATAACCGAAAAAAAGCACGTGTATGCATTTATGTCGGTGTTTGCATGAAATCTTTCGGTAGTGCGGGCGGCACAGCATAAAATAGCGAAAAGCCGACGCAATATGCCGATTGTTTGCTATCTTTGCGAATCAATAGGACAATAACTGAAAACATACAGATATCATGACACAGGACGAACTTTTCAAGAAACTGGTCGCTCACTGCAAGGAGTACGGATTCATATTCCCGTCGAGCGAGATATACGACGGACTCGGAGCCGTATACGATTACGGTCAGAACGGCGTTGAACTGAAGAATAACATCAAACGCTACTGGTGGGATTCGATGGTCAAACTCCATGAGAATATCGTGGGTATCGACGCCGCCATATTCATGCACCCCAAGACCTGGGAGGCTTCGGGTCACGTCAGCGCTTTCAATGACCCGCTTATCGACAACAAGGATTCGAAGAAGCGTTACCGTGCCGATGTCCTGATCGAGGATTGGATCGCCAAGCAGGACGAGAAGATACAGAAGGAGGTCGACAAGGCCCGCAAGCGTTTCGGTGAGGCTTTCGATGAGGCCCAGTACCGTTCCACATCGCCCCGTGTACTTGAAACGGCTGCACATCGCGACGAGATACACAAGCGTTATTCAGATGCAATGAATGCCAATGACCTGGCTGAACTGCGTCAGATAATACTCGATTGCGAGATCGTATGCCCGATTTCCGGAACCCGCAACTGGACCGAAGTACGCCAGTTCAACCTGATGTTCTCGACACAGATGGGTTCGACGGCCGAAGGAGCTTCGACCATCTACCTCCGTCCCGAGACTGCACAGGGTATTTTCGTAAACTTCCTGAATGTGCAGAAGACTGGCCGTATGAAACTTCCGTTCGGTATCGCCCAGATCGGTAAGGCTTTCCGCAACGAGATCGTTGCCCGTCAGTTCATCTTCCGCATGCGAGAGTTCGAACAGATGGAGATGCAGTTCTTCGTAAAGCCGGGTACCGAGATGGATTGGTGGAACAAGTGGAAGCAGACCCGTATGGCATGGCACCGCGCACTCGGCTTCGGCGACGACAACTACCGTTTCCACGACCATGAGAAACTGGCTCACTACGCCAATGCCGCAACCGACATCGAGTATAACTTCCCGTTCGGATTCAAGGAGGTCGAGGGTATCCACTCGCGTACAGATTTCGACCTTGGCAACCACCAGAAGTTCTCGGGCAAGAAGTTGCAGTATTTCGATCCGGAGACGGGCGAAAGCTACGTGCCTTATGTCGTGGAGACTTCGATCGGTGTCGACCGTATGGTGCTTCAGGTCCTGTCGGCCGCATACTGCGAGGAGAAACTCGACAATGGAGAGGAGCGTGTCGTACTGCGTATTCCGGCTGCCCTGGCACCTACGAAGGTTGCCGTGCTGCCGTTGGTCAAGAAGGACGGACTTCCCGATATTGCACAGCGCATAATCGACGAGCTGAAATACGACTACAACGTGGTTTACGACGAAAAGGATTCGATCGGAAAACGTTACCGCCGTCAGGACGCCGTTGGTACTCCTTTCTGCGTGACTGTCGACCATCAGACTCTTGAAGACGGAACGGTTACCGTACGTCACCGTGATACCATGGCCCAGGAGCGTATCGCCATCGACAAGCTGCATGCAATGGTCGAGGAGGAGGTTTCGCTGCGTAAACTCTTCAAGAAGCTGAATCTGTAATTCCATGTTGCGGTATGGCCAGACGCGGACGAAAAGCCCCGATAGACGGGACATGTGATCTCCGCGCCGATGCAGCCGGCATGCTTCCCTTATCGGTTTGATGATAGGGTATTTGTTGGCTGACAGACGGGTCTAACCGCAATAGTGACGTAACCTCTGATGGGGCGCATACTTGCCATAGATTACGGTACGAAACGTACGGGTGTGGCCGTCAGCGATCCGCTGCAGATCATTGCAGGGGGACTGACGACGGTCGAAACGCGCGAACTCGAAAAGTTCATAGCCGACTATGTTGCAGCGAACGATGTCGAGACCATAGTCTTGGGCAAACCCATGCAGATGAACGGGACGCCATCAGAGACGTTCCGTTATGTCGAACCGTTGGCCGCACGCCTGCGCAAGGCTTACCCAGCCATCAAGGTGGAACTTTACGATGAAAGGTTTACATCGGTGATGGCTCACCGTACGATGCTCGAGAGCGGTATTGGCAAGATGGCACGGCGGGACCGGGCGCTTGTTGACAAAATCTCGGCAACCATTATTTTACAGTCCTACATGGACAGCAAACGATAGGATTATGAAACATATGATTGTATTGGTGGCTTCGGTCATCATCGCCTTCACGGCATCGGCACAGGAGAAGCCGAAAGACTGGGCACGTTTTTACAGATATGAGAAGGCCAATGCCGAACTTGCCGCGAGCGGAGCGAAGGTTGACGCCGTCTTCATGGGCAACTCTATTACCGACAACTGGGCCAAGTTCGATCCCGAGTTCTTTACGAACAACGGTTTTGCGGGTCGCGGAGTGAGCGGTCAGACGACCTCGCAGATGTTGGTGCGTTTCCGCCGCGATGTTCTTGAACTGAACCCGAGAGTCGTGCTCATCATGGCCGGGACAAACGACATAGCACAGAACAATGGTCCGATAACGCTTGAGAACGCTTTGGGCAACATCAAGTCTATGTGCGAGTTGGCCAAACTGCATGGTATAAAGGTCATATTGTGCTCGGTTCCGCCTGCCGCGCAGTTCCCCTGGCGCAAGCATATAGAGCCGGCACAGATTATCGTGGAATTCAACAAGATGCTGCGCGAGTATGCCGAGTCGCAGAAGATAACATATCTCGACTACTATTCGTCGCTCGTGGACGACCGTGGCGGTATGCCCGAAAAATGGAGTCCTGACGGAGTTCACCCCAATAAGGAGTGTTATGTTACGGTCATGGAACCTCTCGCTCTGAAGGCTGTCAACAAGGTACTGCATACGAAGAAAAATTACGTATCCGAATTGCAGTAGGTTTTCATTTTGCAAATAAAGGTTGCTAATGGACGGTGATTGAGTAAAAAGTCATTGGAACCGTAGCTTTTTAGGTAATATTATTGTATATTTGTATTTGTTATTTTGTATTTGTTATGATATATCCGATTGTCATATACGGATCGCAAGTATTGAGGCAGAAAGCCGAACCGGTTACTCCCGATTATCCCGAGCTGGGAAAGTTGATCGAGGACATGTTTCTGACTTTGTCGGAAGCCGATGGAGTGGGGTTGGCAGCTCCGCAGATAGGGAAAAGCATAAAACTGTTTATTGTCGACTGTACTCCGTGGGGTGAGGAACAACCGGAACTGGCCGATTACAGAAAGGTATTCATCAATGCCGAGATATACGAACGCAGCGAGGAGACCGACTTCTTCAATGAAGGATGCCTGTCGTTTCCGGGTCTGCACGAAGATGTACGTCGTCCGGTAAGTATTCGCATGCGTTATCTCGACGAAAACTTTGTCGAGCATGACGAAGCGTTCGACGGACTGCCGGCCCGTGTCATACAGCATGAGTATGATCATACGGAAGGAGTAGTATTTACCGACCGCCTTTCGTCATTGCGCCGCAACCTTCTGAGAGGAAAGTTGACTGGACTGACCAAAGGGAAGTTCAGATGTTCGTATAAGACAAAACAGGCATAACAGGAGTCTGCAGACTTGCCGATTCAATAAATTGGTACCGGTGCAGAGCCGTTAATACGAAATATTTTATATAACCAATTAAAAGGATAGAGTTATGAAAAAGATTCTTCTTACCATTGCGGTATGCTTGTGCGTAAGCGGACTCGCTTCGGCCCAGGATTGGTCGGTAGGCGGTCGTGTAGGTTCTGGATTGCAGGCTGTAGGCCAGTATCACGGATTTGGCGATGTTGCCGGTAAGCCCTTCTATCTCGAAGGCCGTTTCGGTATGTCGTGGTGCAATCCCGGTGCGAGCCTCATGGCTGACTTTACGGCTCTGGCTGCATGGAACTGCTTTGAGTTCGGTAATTACAACGCCGGTAATTTCTTTGCCGATTTCGGTGCCGGTATCTCGGTCGGCGGTAGAGAGCACTATGCATACGTAGGTGTTGCAGGTCTTGCCAAGATTGGCTTCAAATTCTCTGGCGCACCTGTGTCGCTTTCGTTCGACTGGACTCCTGCTTTTGGCCCTGAGATTGCTTATTATGGCAAGCAGACTATTCAAGGGGTAACCATACCAGGTGCCAGTGCTTCCGATTTCTTCGAATACGGACTTGCCAACTTCGGTATTACCTGCACATATAATTTCTAATACAGGCCGATTATTTCGGAATATTACAAATAAAAAACCATGGTATCAAGTACCGTGGTTTTTTATTTGTGGCAATTGGGGAAAAGCACATTTGGACATTTGTAACCATTGGTCTGTTCCCGACAGTGTACTGCTGCGTTTTACGCCTTTATGTGATGTCGTCGTCGAATTTGCTTGACCGTGTTTGCCGTTATTTATCCCGTACGCATCGTATCATTGTGGCATTGCCGGGTTTGGCAATTGTGATATGTCTGCCGGTACAATACCAGGATATTTCGGAGTCGTAGTTCTTGCCCAGTGATCCGAACGAATAGTATGTATTGACAAACGAGTACTGGTTTGACCACCAGTTTTGGTTTACGTCCGATGTTATGTAGTTTGACATCAAGCTCGCTTCGCGAATATTGGGCATTCGGTAACCATCGGGACATGGTGTCTCTCCACTCTCGATCATCGTCTTCAGAGACTGATAGTCGCCTGTATACGTAACCATTGGGCCGGTCTCGAATTTGGAGTATAGCCGTGAGGCCTCCGAGTATTCATCGCCCGGCTCAAGCTCTCGAGATGTGTAGTATCTGTTCGATTGCTTGTTTATGCGGGATACGTCGAACTCATATATTGAGGCAGTCGAGTGGTTTTCCTGTATTGCATTGAATATGATCGATCTGTCGGGTATCTTGTCGGCATTATTGAGGTCGGCTATGGCTGCGGCCTCGCTTGCAGGATCCATACCGAGGTTGCGGACGCAACGTACTGTATATCGGCCGGGTTTGTTCCCGTCTGACGGTGAACTGTATTGTTGATATGCACTTGTCGACAAACCCTCTTCGGCCCATAGCATGGTAGGGTAGTTTGCGAGACTTGGACCGCCCCAACGTGTGCTGCTAATGACGTGACGTCGCCATAATTGCGATCCGTATTCGTTGGTCTCGTATTTCCCGTATCCGTTGTCTCGGTCGTAGAGTTGTGCATCTATCGTAAGGCCCTGATCTCCTATGTACATGGCTGTCAGCTGCTGTAACGAAGCGAGATACCATTTGATTTCGTTGGCATTGATGACGCCGTCGCCATTATTGTCGCGATTGCGCATGAGACATGTGTATCGGGCTGTCGCAAGTTCGTCGTTGTCCTTCAGGAACAGCAGTTCATGGTCGTTTTCACGGTTGAAATCGAGATAATCGTCCCACTGCTTGTATACGAATCCGTTGTTTTCGACAATATTCCACAGACGTGCCGTATTGTACAATCCGTTTGCATGGGAGTCGTTCCCGATGTATTCGTTGTTGTACGATGTTGTGCCATGCCGTTCAGTGCGATTGTAGAACCATAATTTGCCTTCGGTTTCGTCTGTCGTCTCCATTCCCCATGCGGTATTCAACTCTTCGTTTGTCGTGTCATATATAGACTGAATTGACCGCTGGCGTATCGTCACCACGCTGCCTGTCGCGGAACTTTCGCCGTCGGCACTGAATTGCGTGTCACACAATATGTGCATCATACGGTTCGGCTGGTTGACAAACTCTTTCCACAGGGTAGGCCGTTGCTCTCCCGAAATGGGGTCGCTGTCGTAATAGAATTCGTCGACGAATACGGTAACGTATATTCTGTTGCGGCGATATATTTCGGGATTGTCCGGATATAGTTTCTTGAGTTCGGGGTCTTCCTCCTCGCGGAATGCGTTCGACTGGTTATTGTCGAAACGCTTCTTCTGCTCGCGGATATAGCTGCAGAACTCCATAACGTTCATCACCTCGTCAGGGTCGTATTTGCGGTTGTTGTGGCTGTATGCGCCTGAAGCGTCAATGTCGTTGATGATGAACTTGACCCATTGGTAGTCCAATCCGTTCGGGACGTCCACTCCGTCGATGTTTTCAGGCATGCCCTCGCGCCCGAACGGGGTCTTGACATACCATGTAACTGTTTCTGGGGTGATGTTCCTTTCGTCGAACGAAAATACGCGTTGGCCGTAATGCGAGTCGAACGTATATATCGACTCCTTGGCGATGTAAACCTGACCCGTGGCTCCGGATTCGTTCTCCTCGTTGGTCGTTACTTCGACCTGTATATTGTCGACGCCCTTGATGGTTACCGTGTATGTATAGTGCGTGTTGCGCTTTACGCAGTAGTCGTTCAGGTCGCTGCCGAAGTCGCCCAGATGAATGTAGTATGTTACCAACGCATTGAGCGTTTGCTGTTTGGCATCGGACTCGACATTTACGTCCATCGACAATTCACCCTTTATGATCAGGTAGGTGCCACTTTCAGGAGCATTTTCCCACAAGCCGTCGGTCGTGTCGTATGCACCCATATCGTCCTTGATACGTTTGTCACGCATATGGTATGAATCGACGTTTTTCTTGGCTACGGGGCGGTTCTCAAGCATGTAGAATGAAAAACCGTGTACCGGGGCCGTTATGGTTTCGACCGTACCGTCGCCTTTGTCATAGGAGAAGCTCTCGTCGGTCTCGGTCTCGAAATTGCTTGCCTGCGAATTGAAGAAACCGTTGCCTGCATCGTGCCCTTCGTCCGTGACTTCATGTTCGAGCAGATAACACCCCTTCGGCAGATTTATTACCTGCCACGATTCGGGGGTGAAGCCGCGCAGTTTCTGTATGGTTTCACCGTCGCTGCCGTTACTGGTCGTTTCATTTCCCACGGCAGCGCGGATACGCATCTCGATCTTTGCATCGAGACGCGACAACGGTATTCGTACGGCTCCTCCGTCATCATAGGTTATTCCGTTGGAGGTTATGGTCGTATTTTCTGCACAGCCGGTCATGGTAAACGAACCGTTGCGTGACGTTATCTCCTGGTTCATTACTGCAACCATTGCTTTGAGTTCGTCGATTGTCTGTATGAATCCGAACTTTTCGGACGATATGTTCAGCATGTCAGTGTCGAGATTGGCAACGAGCCAGAATGTACCGCCCGTAAGTTGCGGGAGTTTCATGCGTATCGTTCCCGTAGTCTGTTCCGATGCGCTCATGAGGTTGTTTACGTACCAGCAGTTGGAATTGCCGGACGTTACCTCGGCTGCGCTCTGCCGTTCGTTTTCGGAATCGAAATAGTGCCCGTATACGCGTTCACCGTTGCTGTTGAACAGAAATACGTACAGGTTGGATACACGCGATTCGGCAATCAGGCCGAGTGTCGAGCGTGTCGTAATCTTTATCTGTTCATAGTCGGTATGGCCGAAGTCGAGTGTGGCCCACACTTCTCCTTCTCCGACTTTTGTGGTGCCGAGTTCGGGATCCTTCATGCAGCCGCTCAATAGCAGGCAAGCCAGGATATGGCAAAATATCAGTCGTTTCATAGGCATATGCATCAGTTGAACGTTATGTCGCCGCCGCCGGTTGCCCAATTGTTGACGACGAATTCGAAATCGCCCTTGTCGGGGTTGTATGACACATCGACAAGTACGCGAATGTAGTCGTTGCGTTGTATTTCATGTACATCGCTGACGACGGAACTCTGTTTGTCTATTGTTTTCAGTACTACGTTGTGGCGTGCATTGAGTCCTTGTTTTTGCTCGACAGGGTAGAGCGTGAACTGCGACCAGTTGCCGACATCGTACCAGCCTACTACAAGTGTATTGTTGGAACCACGCGTGTTGAGATAGGAGTATGTGCCGTATCTCTTCCTGTAGTAGTTCGATCCGAACAGGAACTGCGTCCCGTTCATGCTTATGTTGAAAGTGTCGGCGTAATCTATCTGGACGGTCTTGAGCCGCGAGGATTCATATTCGTCATATGCCGTTTTGACGGTTTCGATGTAATCCTCGGTCTGTACGTTGCGCAGATAGTATCCGGAATCGCTTTTTACAAGTTCCCATACATAGTTATAGTATCTTGCAGAACTGCATTGCTCCAGTATCTGTTGGGGCGTGTAGCTCCCGGTCGAGGCATATACCTTGTCGTCGTTTACATAGAGATACGATTCGGCATCGCGGCGCTTTATAAGGAAATACGGCCCCTGTGCATCTATTGCGCCCAATGATGTTATCGCCTGACCGTCGTTTTTCAACGAATAGCTTACGAAGTCGTCAGCTCCGTCATACGATACGTCGATCGTGTAGATGTAATTGTTGCTGTCGTCGCGGCTTTCGTATATCAGTCCGTCAAAGATGGTGGTTATGCCGTCATCTTTTGTGATGGTTGTCCCGGGTAAGAACGGTGTCAGCGCGTTGTCGTCGGTAGTTATCGGGGCGCCTTTGCCGTAGTGTTCCGTGGCGGCTTCGTAATTCTCGTTCCGGTCGGCACGAGAGAACAGGTAGCAGGCCGACTGAGTGAAGTTGTCACTCATCTCGAGGTCGTTGATTATCAGTGGCAGTTCGCTGTAGTTGCGTACCCCGATACTTATGCGGGCGCATGTATGCCTCAGCTCGGAAGATGCCCGGTTCAATCCCGAGATGAGATTGAGCGTAAGTGTCGAGCTCAATGGAATCGAGACGTTGCCCGGACGGACATACGGGGCATATGTAGCACCTCCGTTGTCGGTTTTTACCGGGATCTTGAGCAGCAGGTTGTAGAACTCCTCGAACTCCTGACGGAAATTCTCGAGTCCCGTATCGCGGTGTTCTTCAAACTTGGCTATGAGTTGTGCAAGTTGGGCCGATATGCCCGAATTACCGAACTGGTCGGATTCGGAATAGTTGGCGACGGCGAGCAGGACATATGTGCCACGCGTCAGTTTTTCGGCGAGACCGTGTTTGGGGTTGTTGTAGTCGAACGTTACCTTCAAGGCTTTGCCCGATGTAAGCGACGGGTCTACCTCGCCGGTTGTTTCGTTTACGAATCCGTTATCCTCGTCTATGTCGTAATATTGTTGCAACGACGACGGGGCATTGGGATAGATGTTGCGGTATGCCACAAGCTTGTTTGCCTGGTATTCGACAAGAAACAGCGTCACATGGCGCAGCGTGTTGTCGTCGGCATCTGTCGCGCGGGTATCGTCCGGCGCAATGAAAGCCGACAGGTCGGTAGTCAGTACCAGACTGGCCGGTTCTTTCGGCCCGGCAGGGCCTGTACCGATGTCGGATCCGGAGTTTTCGCAACTGCAGATCAATGCCGTCAATGATGCCAATATGATTCCGTATATGAATTTACCGTACATGGTTGCGTCGTTTTGAGGTTCAGAATACGATGTCGTAGGAAGATTCCCTCTCATTCCAGTCGGCAACGGTGATTGTAAGCTCTACGTTGCTTTCCGTAATGGAGATGGTATATGTATATCGTTTGCCCGGTTCGTATTTCGTGCTTTGTGTCACGTTGCCGCTGCCGTCATCAACCTGTTCGGTTATGCGTGGAATGGTTACCTTGTATACGGCATCGTTACCGTTTCTGGTCGTAAAACAGAACTGGAGTTTGCCCGAAGACTCCTGTGGCAGTATAAGCACCCAGCCGTTGTTCTGCGTGTAGGTTTGGCCCTCGGTTGTGCCGTCATCGGTATATGCCATTGCCGGCACCGTCGTGTCGGTCTCCTGGTCTGTCGAAAACAATACGCCGGAGTTTTTCCAGTAATATATTTTTTCGGTTACGGGCGGATTGTAGCCCATTACCCATGTGAGCTTCTCCTCATCGTCTGCCGAACCGTATGCCAGCATTCCCGACGTGGCGAAGTCTCGCGTGTCGGCGTTCTGGAAGTAACATGAGGTCAGATAGTCCGTATTCGTGAAGTTGGCCTTCACCAGGAAACGTACGGCGGCAAGACCGTGCCGGAAGTGCAGCGTAACCGGAGCGCCGAGGTCTGTTGCGGGGTCGTTCGTGTCGACGCTGTTGTAGGCTATGAGCATATCGTCCTGGATCTTGTGTGTAGGGTATTCGATGACGAATGTAGTGGCATTGGTCGACGCCACAACCTGTGATTCGAGGTGTTGCGGGAAGTATGCCCTGAACTTGTATAGTCCGCCGATGAACCAGTAGAGGTCCGAGCCGGCATAGTTCCAGTCGCTGTGCGGATTGCCGTCTTCCTTGTGCGCGTATATCAGCCTGGTGCCTTTGAATACGTCTTTGATTGTAGTTTGCTCGCCTCCGTTGTCGGTATATGAGTAGTCTGCCCATATACCTATGGCTTCGTCTTTGCCGCCTGATGTGGCTGGTGTACAGGCCTCCTCAAGCGTAATCCAGTCGCGGTCGGGATATGGGTTGCCTTCGCCATCGGTTTCAGGCCCGACAAGCGAACGCGTTCCGTTATGTGGCCTTTCCACCTCGGCGACATTCCATGTTATCGGAATGTCGGAGTTTGTCCCCGGAACGTGAGAACCTCCCGGCGACTCGGTCTTGCTGCATGACCAGGCCAAGGCCAGCATCAGTGCGGATAGTGTGTATTGGCGTATTGTTGTCATCTCGGTAATATTGCTGTCAATTTTCCGGTTCCGGCTTTTCCGGCACTATTTCTATTCCGTCAGGGCCTATCGTCAATGTAAAGGTGTAATAGCGTCCTGCTTCGAGTTTCCGTTTGAACGGAGCGGCCGTATCGATTTGCGGTATTCCGTATCCGGACGGGGATTCGAATTCGTATTCCACCGTTATGCTGCCGTCAAGTGTCTGAGGAATTACGCGTCGTGCCGTGCCGGCTGTCCGGGGCGTATCTCCGATCTCGACACTGCCGTCGAAGAATAACATCTGACCGGTTTCGTTGCCCAGATCCCAGTGCGGTTCAGGAAGTGAGTGAAAATTGCCTTTGGTCGCTATTCCGTTTACGGTTATCCTCTTTACGGCGATCTTTACCGACTCATATCCGGCCTTGCCTTTGACGCGGAAATCCATTTCGCAGAGAGCGTGTTGCATGGGGAGCGCTACAACCCCTCCGTTACGCTCTTTGGTCAGATCCGTTTGCGGAAGTGTGTAACGAAGGTCGCCCGGATCTGTAGTCGTGTCGATGTTTTCGAATACGACACCATCCGATGAGTCGCATCTCGTCGCGGCGTCATATGGTGAAAAACCGATGCATGTCAGCGTATAACGGTTCGACGGCCAGTTGTCGCCGGATTCGGGCCGCCATCTGGGGCCGTCGCTGACAAGGCGTGTGCCGGTGAGGTATGGAACGGCTGCTGCTTGTGACGATTCCCACGAGACACCTTCGGGAAGCTGCCATGCGTTTACTCCGAATGATAAGCCTTCGGGGTCTGCGGGTGACGGCACCGGTGTTTCGGACGAACGTACCGTGACGTGCATGACGGGTTCGAACGCCAGTGCCACAACCGGATCATAGCGTTCGTTCTTATCGTTCACGCAACCGAACACCACTATCGCAGCGGCAGTTGTCATGAGTATGCATGTCGGAAATCGTTTCATTTGCCGTTCGATTTGTGTCTGTACAAGGCATCACCCTTATACAGACTGTTTGCGGAGACAGTCTCTCCGTAAGTGTTTTTACAGATTGATGTCGGGGGTAACATTTTCGTCAACCCAGTCGTCAACTTCGGGCGAGAATGTGATCTTGTCGAGGCCGAAACTCAGATTGAAGGTATAGCGCTTGCCCATTTCGAACTCGGTGATGTTGTAGCCGTCCGATATGTCGACCGTACTGCTCTGCTCGACTGTGGCCGTACCGTTGTTGATGGTGTATGCAACCTCGATCTTTACATTGTTTTCGCCTGCGTGCGCCAGCAGCTGCGGCAATACGATGATCGGATTCTGGTTGGTCAGAGCCGTAGCCGTAGAGGTCAGCGCCTGGTTTTGTGTAACGGCCTCGTATCCGTTGGTATTCTCATTGCTCTGACCGCTCCATGCGGCGGCATCGGTAGTCATGGCATCATTGGCGTCTGCAAGATTCTGGTTGAAGGTTCCGGTCTGGAATGTATTGACCAGCTTGATGCTCGTAACCGTAATGGTATGGCCTTCGTATTCGTCGGAGGCCTTTACCTTGTATACTACCGACGAAAGTGCGTGTTTGAATGTGATGTCCACACCGTTGTACGTCGTACCTCCGGTGCTTGCGTTTCTGTTGTACGAACGTTCGCTGAACATCAGGTCATAGTGCTTTGCGGGATCGGCTTTGACGGAAAAGTCGGTAAACGTGAAACCGTTGGCGCCCCACGCTACCTTGCAGTCTTCAGCGGCGCCTGACGGAGAGTATGCGGCGAATGTCAACGTTCCGTTCTTGGGCCAGTAGTATGCCTGTCCGCCTGCTGCCTCGGAATCCCAGTAATTGCCTGCGTTGTCGTATGCAGTCTTAATGTTCTCCATATATGAAGTACCTTCGGCGAAGGTGGTATAGTTGCCGGCAAAATAGCGGGCATATACGGAGAAGTGCTCGGCGGGCGGGTAGGGCGATGAGATTTCGCCTGCGACGTTGGCGCCTCGAGTGATGCCAGCGATGGCGGGAGCCTCGAAGCTGATCTTGCTGTCGGACACGACGTTCCCGTTCGTCGTTTCATTTTTTACGCAACCGGTGATAACTGCACTCACTGCGATTGCGAGGAACAATGTTTTTTTCATAAAACTAATTAATAAAGGGTTTATAACTGTTTGTTATGTTGTCAAATTATGATATCTGTTTCGATGTCGTCCCAGTCGTCGACACCGGGGACAAACCCTCCGCCATCGGGGTTTTCGGGTTCGGGAATTATCAGTACCTGGTCAAGCAGCAGCCATTGGTGCTCGATTGCGTCCAGCTCGGAGAATTTGTTCGTTATGTCGAGCGTCGTTGTCATGGCGCGGCCGTCCGTTGTCCTGATGTCGAATGTTATGGCGAGTTTGTTGTCCCTGTCCGGAAGTTTGCCGAAGGTGTGGAATGTCGTGTAGATAAACGCCTCGTTACCCGATGACGGTCCTCGTTGCAACTCGAAATATATCGTCACAGGATTTTCCGTATTGGCACTTCCGTCGTTAAGCGTGGCTGAACCCGACATGCCCGTCAGCAGACCGACTGCGGAGGATATCCATTCGATGCCCTGCACCCGTATCTGAAGGTAGTACGACAGGACGATGCTCGATCCGGTGAAATGGTCTCCGGCTTCGTTCCTTAACGTATCTATGGCGTTGCTGTGTGGTATGTAAAGCTGCTCGTTGTTGTCGACGAACAGGTGGTCTGGAACGTAGACTATGCTTTCATCTCCGTCTGCGCGGCTGGATATCTGGCTGCGCAACGTTCCTGAAATCTCATTCGTATAGGCCTCGGCGCTGTCATATGAATGTCCGTTACGTATGATTGTCGACTCTGTGCCGAAGTTGTACGTAAGCAATCTGTAATTGCCGGGATTGGCCACTACATACCCGTCGTAATAGTCGCCGCGTTCGTCGGACCCGCGGTTACGCAGGTAGCGTTCGGCTGCTATATTCCCGTTTTCGCTGTCGTATAGCACGACACGGAGCATTTCGGGCGATTCATAGTCCGGTTTGTTCAGTGTTTCGTCATAAAAACCGGTGGTGACGTTCTTGATCTGCTCGTCGATATATACCCTTATGTAGTGGGTGTTGCTCAGTTCGACAAGCGGACGTCTATGGCAGAATGTCATCGCCATGGCGAGAAGCGATAATACGGCTGCACGTAACATGTATGACATTGCGTGTTTCATCTTCTGCCTCCTTTCTTTACGGGTAACAGCAAAGGTACCGAGAGTGATATTTCGACTTTCGTAGGTCCGAAATAATGCCATACTCCGGTCTTTTGCGGGTCGCGTACGAGCAGCTCCCAGTCGTCCGTAGGAATATAGTGACGGTATGGAATGCGTGCATATCCGGCCGAGATCGAAAATTCGAGATTGAGTCTTTTGGCTATCGGCATGGAGTAGCCGTAGGTGAGTCCTGCACTGAAGAACTCGCCCTGGTAGCATAGTTTGCGGTTGAACTGAAAGTCGAATTTTCCGCCCATGCCGTATACTCCGAGGAAATGGCCGACCAGAGCGTCGCGTTGAATACGGCGCGGGGTAGCCGCCTGTGTTTTAGGCTTGAACCACCACCGGAACTCTCCTCCGAACGATAGGTATTCGAGGCAGTAGCGGTTGTTCCTGCTGAGCCACCATGGACAATGATGCTCATAGAGCAGCGAGAATTTCTCGTTGAACGGCACCTCCACGGCAAAATTGAGTGCCGTGACCGCATCGTACAGCAGGTTTGTCTTGAGGGCTGCAACCGTGCGTTTCTGGCGCTCGGCGTATTGCTCTGCGGGCGTTATCACCGGAGGTGTCGACAATTCCGAAACCGTTACATCGGGGACTGTGAAACTGGCCTTTTTGCCTATCGGAACGATGCTTTTGGGCTTTTGCCATACGCATATCCATGTTGCAAGTCGCAGATGCGGCATATGGTTGCGTATGATATATTTGTATGTACGGCCGTTGTCCAGTTGTTGCAACCGCCATTTTTTCGTGTCGTTTCTGACCGGTGCCTTGAGTATGGCGAGTACCTTGTCACGGTCATGGCGGTGATAGTTGGCTTCGAGTTCCGCCTGCAGGCCCTGCCAGTTCTCCTCCATCGGGCAGAGGATTATGCGGTCTTCGGTCAGATTGCTACCTTCGGGGAGATGGGTCAGGATATACCGTTTGGCTGCTTCGGCTCGTTTGCGTGAGAGCCAGACATTACGCTCGTATACGCCTTCGGGGGAGGCGTATGCATATATGGTTATACTGTCGATGTGTGGCGAGTTGGCGAGATAATGCCTGATATGCGCCATTTGCCTGGCGTTGTCGAGATAGTTCTCGTCGAGATCTATCCTGTCACGCCAGTAATATAGAGCAAAACTGTCTACTACACTGGTGGAGTCCTTAATCGGGACGCAAGAATTCCCCCCCCCAATATTTGGGGTTTCTTCCTGACATACAGCCTGTTGAGGTGTAAGCGCCAGGAGTAAGAACAATGATATTGCTGCTATGTTATATATACGCATACTACAGCCTTTTCTTGTTAAAAGTTGTTGCCCCAAATAGCGAATGTGCTAATATTTTATCTTTCAGTTGGTTTCTACGAGAACTGTTGCAAAGATATGAAAAAATGTTAAAAAAAATCCCCCCCCCCGAAAAAAAATGCAAAATATTGATTATTATTCATTTATAAAAGACAATTCCTCTTATAGATATTATATTGTACGATCCCTGTTTTTACGCGCTTCCAGGGCTGTTTTGCAATAAAAAAAGCGGTCAAGATCGACCGCTTTTTTATTGCAAATTATTTTTCCTCGTCTTCGAGTTCGAACAACTCTTCGACATGAAGTCCGAATGTTCTTGCCATTTTCAACGCCAATACTGTTGACGGTACGAATTTCCCGCTCTCGATGGCGTTGATCGTTTGTCGGCTGACGCCTGTGGCATCGGCAAGTTGTTGTTGGGTCATGCGTATTTCGGCGCGGGCGACCCTGATTCTATTTTTCATTGTCCGAATCTTTTTTGAGCATGTACAGGCGAATGCGGAAAATTACCGTAAACAACACCGGGAGGGCTATAAGTTCGCATAACATTACCTCGAGGAACGTCAGGTCGTATATGAACAGTGCTGCCAGGCATACGGCTGTCGTGTTTGCGTAGAAGGCGGCAAGCAGAGAGTTCAGGCGTATTATGCCTATCATTTCGTCCTCGACCTTCTCGCGTGAGCAGCAAACCAGCGTTGTGCCGATCAGTATGCCTATAAGTGCGATGTTGTTCAGTACCCGTGTGATCGTTTCGCCGTGGCAAAGATTGTAGTATTGGTTGTCGGCACTGCAGTAGTTGAATGCCTCGGGCAGCAGGTACGACGGTATGCCTTCAAATCCGTCAAACCACATCATTATTCCTATGATTGCCGCAGGAATCAGAATTATCCAACCGATTCGCTTGAACCGGTACGGAAAAAGCAGAAGTTTGTTTGTCATGTTTCGAATTTTTTGGTTACTCCGCGTTCATGACGGTGCGCACTTCGTCCTGACCGCATTACAAATGTAAAGTATATTTTACATATTTGCAAGTAAACATGACATTTTTTGTGGATAATATAGTCAATATATAAATAGGTTTGCCGCCACGTAGTGTTAAATAGAACGTGGCGGCATACGTTGCATTTCGGATTTATTGCGATATTTTCACCAGTTGCTGGCGATAAGCCGCCAGAATACGTGACTTGGATATGAATCCCTTGTAGTGGTTGTTTTTGTCTACAACGGGCAGCATCCATGTGTTTTTCTCGTCGAACTTGGGCAGGATACTCTGTATCTGTTCCTTTTCGAGAATCTTGTCGGGCGGTTGTATCATGTAGTTCGTAATGGGTGTTCCCCATTTTTCGCGCTTGAACATGTCTTCACGCAGGTCGTCGAGCTGCACGACACCCAAAAGCCGGCCGAAGTTGTCGATTACCGGGAAGATGTTGCGGTGTGCCGACGATATGATATGTACAATGTCGCCGAGGGTGAAATTCTCCTTGATACGAACGAAGTCGGTCTCCATCAGGTCTTCGAGCTTGAGGAAGACGAATACCGACTCGTCCTTGTTGTGAGTGAGCAGCTCGCCCTTCATTCTCAGTTGCTTGGTGTATATCGAGTCAGGGTCGAGATAGTAGTTCACGGCGAACGATATGCATGCCACGATCATCAGCGGAATGAAGAGTCCGTAGCCGTTCGACAGTTCGGCTATGAGGAATATGGAGGTAAGCGGAGCCTTCATCACTCCGGACATTACTCCGGCCATTCCGACAAGCGTATATGATACGAGCGACAGATGCCAGCCGAATATCGTATTGAAAGCCAGGGCCACGGTTGCGCCCATGAATGCTCCGACGAACAGCGAGGGGGCGAATGTTCCGCCCACGCCACCGGCAGCATTGGTCGTCGACATGGCGATGACCTTGAAGAACATTATGGCGATGACGTATATGAGCAGAACCCAGTCGTTCGAACTGAATTTGTAGAAGAGCGAGTTGTCGAACAGAGCGGTTGCCTGTCCGTGCATGAGCGATACGAATGCTTCGTAACCTTCACCGTAGAGGGGCGGGAATATGAATATCAGCACACCGAGGATTATGCCACCCAGGGCCCATTTTTTATACTGGCTCTGTATCGAGCCGAACAGTTTGCCTACACGGGCATTGACGCTTGTGAAGTAGTATGCCATCAGTCCGCACAGGACGCCGAGCAGAATGAACAGCGGTATCTGTTTGAGGACAAAAGCGTCGTCCGGTGTCAGCGTGACTGCGATTATCGGGTCGAATCCGCGCAGTGTGAGCGCTATGGTCGTGGCCGTAATCGACGATATGAGCAACGGGATTACCGAGCTGGCGGTAATGTCGAGCATCAGTATCTCAAGAACGAATACCACACCCGTGATCGGGGCCTTGAATATCGATGCTATTGCGGCGCCGGCGCCACAGCAGAGCAGCAGGGTGATGTTGCGGTAATTGAGCCTTGCGAGCTTGCCTATGTTGGATCCGATGGCGGCACCAGTCAGCACGATGGGAGCCTCTGGACCGACCGAACCTCCGAATCCGATTGTCGTGGCGCCGCCGACAACCGATGTCCAGCAGTTGTGTGCCGCAAGGCGCGAACCCTTGCTCGACATGGCGTACAGCACGCGCGTGACACCTTCGGATATGTTGTCCTTGACGATGTATTTTACGAAGAGTGACGCCAGGATTATACCTATAGCAGGGTATATCAGGAACAGGAAGTTCAACGAATCGGCGGGTATCCAGTTGACCAGGCATTCGCGTATGGCGTAGAGCAGCATCTCGAATATGTATGTGACGAGACCTGCGCACACCCCGACGATGACTGCAAGTATGCCCATCACCTGGCGGTCGTTCAGCCTCTTGGCAAGGCGCAGATACAGACGGTATATCTTTTCGCCGATTCGCATCGTTTTCACGTTATTTCCTGTTGGCGTAGAGTTCGATCTGCGAGGCGATCAGCTCCTTGTCCTCGAAGTAGTTAATGCGCATCGCACTGCGCACCTCCTTCAATGTCTGTGCCGCAGTCTCGCGGGCTTTGGCCGAGCCCTCCTCGAGAATCCGGTAAACGTCGCCTATGTTCTGTTCGAAGACCTTGCGGCGTTCGCGTATCGGTTCGAGCGTCTCGTTGAGGACGGCTATGAGGAACTTCTTGACCTTTACGTCACCGAGACCGCCGCGGCGGTAGTGTGCCTTGAGTTCGTCGAGCGAAGCGTAGTCCGGAAGGTACGAGGCGAAATGCTCAGGACGGCTGAATGCATCGAGGTATGTGAATACGGTGTTGCCCTCGACCTGACCCGGATCCTCCACACGCAGGTGGTTGGGGTCGGTGTACATGGTCATAACCTTCTTGCGGACATCTTCCGCCGAGTCGGAGAGGTATATGCAGTTGCCGAGCGACTTGCTCATCTTGGCCTTGCCGTCGGTTCCGGGCAGGCGCAGGCAGGCTGCGTTGTCCGGCAGCAGGATTTCGGGCATGACGAGAGTTTCGCCGTACACGGAATTGAACTTGTGTACGATTTCGCGTGTCTGTTCGATCATTGGCTCCTGGTCTTCGCCTACGGGTACGGTTGTGGCCTTGAATGCGGTGATGTCCGAAGCCTGGCTGATGGGGTAGGTGTAGAAACCTACGGGTATGCCTTTGCCGCGCTGTGTCGGGTCGCCATCGGTCTCTGCGGCCGAGAATCCGCGCAGTGCTATCTCGTTCTTGACGGTCGGGTTGCGTTCGAGACGCGCTACCGTAACAAGATTCATGTAGTAGAATGCCAGTTCACACAATTCGGGGACCTGCGACTGTATGAAGAGAGTCGACTTTGCGGGGTCGAGACCGCATGACAGATAGTCGAGTGCTACCTCGATGATGTTCTGCCTGATCTTTTCGGGATTGTCGGCATTGTCTGTCAGCGCCTGTGCGTCGGCTATCATGATGAATATCTTCTCGAAATCTCCCGAGTTCTGCAGTTCGACGCGGCGTCGGAGCGAGCCTACGTAGTGACCGAGATGCAGTCTTCCGGTCGGTCTGTCGCCGGTCAATATGATTTTCCCCATAATTTTAAGTGTAAAAATAGCCTTGTTAAAAATTCTGAAAAACAAATGTATAAAAATATCGGCGAACGGCGAAAAAAGTTATATCATATAGATTTTTTTTATACATTTGCGTATCGGATAAGATTTGCAGTTATGACTATAATCCAACTCGAATACCTGTTGGCCGTTGCCAACTGCGGCAGTTTTTCGTTGGCTGCAGAGCACTGTTTCGTTACACAACCATCTTTGAGCATGCAGGTCAAGTCTCTTGAGGAGGAGCTGGGTGTGGTGCTTCTCGACCGTTCGAAGAAACCTGTTATCCCGACCGAGGCAGGGGAGGCGGTCCTCGCGCAGGCCCGTGAAGCCCTCAAGGAGTATAATGCCATCAGGGAGGTTGTGTCGGAACTGAAAGGGGAGACTGCGGGCAAGATGCGTCTTGGCGTTATACCGACCATAGCACCATATCTTCTGCACCGTTTCATTCCCGATTTTGTGAAGATGTATCCGAAGGTCGAGCTCGAAATACGCGAAATGGTGACGTCTGACATTGTCGACGCCTTGCGCCGTGACCGTATCGATGCCGCTATCGTTGCGGCCGGCACCTGCGGCGACGGCATTGTCGAGCAGGAACTTTTCAGTGACCGTTTCTATCTCTACGTATCGCCGAACAACCCGCTGTACGAGCGTACGAACGTGCGTATCGAGGACATAGATCTCAAAGACCTGGTGCTGCTGAGCCCGGGCAACTGTATGCGTGACCAGATCATCGAGCTCTGCCAGGCGCGGCGCGGCATGACCCACCATTACAGTTTCGAGTCGGGGACGCTCGACACGCTGATGCGCATAGTCGACTGTACGTCGTGTGTGACCGTAATACCCGAAATGGCGCTCGATTACATACCGGCCGAACGCCGCCGTCAGGTCAAGACCCTCGCCAAGGGGGCTACCTCACGCAAGATAGCCGTAGCCATTCGCCGCACATACGTCAAGACTTCGATAGTGAAGGCCCTGACCGACACCATCATCAAGGCCGTCGTCAACAAGTCTGGTACATTCTGACACAATCTTCCGTGGGGCTTGCCGTGCAGCCCGGAGGCTTTGTGTGGAAGGCGATATTATGTTCAGTCGGGTGCGGTTGATGTCCTGCCCGTATGCCGGAAAGCGCATAATATGTATAAAATGTCATGCCGGTAGTTGTCTGTCGTTAAAAATTACTATCTTTGCGAAGTTGTAGTTATATGCCTTTTATGGAGAAAATATCAGAAAAAACACTCATAGATACTATCGTAGAAGCTATCGAGGACAAGAAAGGTAAGAATATTGTATCGTTGGATCTTTCGGGATTCGACGGTGCCATATGTTCGCATTTTGTCGTTTGCAATGCCGACTCCACCACTCAGGTGGCGGCCATAGCCGACGGCATCGAGGAGAAGGTCTTCGAGAAGCTCGGTGAGCATGCGTGGCGTGTCGAAGGACAGCAGACGGCACTGTGGATCGCAATGGATTACCTCGACGTGGTTGTCCATATCTTCCAGACGGAGTTGCGCGGGTTCTACAAGCTCGAGGAGTTGTGGGCCGATGCTCCGATGGTGCGTTATGAGTATGAAGAGTAGTTGGTAAATTATGGCTGAAAAAAAGAATAACAATCGCAAAATTACGGTGCGGTTCAACATAATGTGGTTCTGGTCGATCATCGCATTGCTGATCATCGGAACATGGATTTTCGGTACCGAAAACACCGAGCCCGTCAAAAGCAACTGGAATACGGTCGAGACGATGATCCGCAACGGTGAAGTCGACAAGATCGTGGTCGTCAACGGCGAACTGGCGGAAGTATATCTCCAGAAGGGAGTTGCGGCCCGATACCGTGATTCCGAGGACAAGGAACTTCAGCGCATGCCGCAGACCGGTGCGCAGATAACCTTCATTATCGGCTCGGTCGACTCTTTTGAGAACAACCTGCATGCCGTGGAGAATGAGTCCGGGTACAATGTCGTGCTCGAATACGACAGGCGCGGCGATGGCTGGACTACAATACTTGTAAACCTTGTGCCGTGGCTATTCCTGATAGGTATATTCGTCCTTATGATGCGCAATCTTTCGCGCGGTGCCGGAGGTGCCGGCGGGGGCATCATGAACGTCGGCAAGGCCAAGGCGCAGGTTTTCGACAAGGAGAACAGCAAGCGCGTTACCTTCAAGGACGTTGCCGGCCTTGAGGAGGCCAAGGTCGAGATTATGGAGATCGTGGATTTCCTTAAGAAGAAGGACAAATATGTGGAACTGGGTGCCAAAATTCCCAAGGGCGCGTTGCTCGTAGGCCCTCCGGGAACAGGCAAGACCCTGCTTGCCAAGGCTGTGGCCGGAGAGGCCAATGTGCCGTTCCTTTCGATTTCGGGATCCGATTTCGTCGAGATGTTTGTCGGAGTTGGAGCCTCGCGTGTACGTGACCTCTTCGAACAGGCCAAGCAGAAGGCTCCGTGTATTCTGTTCATCGACGAGATAGACGCCATAGGCCGTGCCCGTGGCAAGAATGCCGGTTTTTCGGGAAATGACGAACGTGAAAATACGCTCAACCAGTTGTTGACCGAGATGGACGGTTTCCAGACCAATACGGGAGTCATCGTACTGGCGGCAACGAACCGCGCCGATATTCTCGACAAGGCCCTGATGCGTGCCGGCCGTTTCGACCGTCAGATCGAGGTGGGGCTGCCCGACATCAAGGAGCGTGAGGAGATATTCAACGTGCATCTGCGTCCGTTGAAACTCGACCCGCAGCTCGACCGTACGTTCCTGGCAAAACAGACTCCTGGTTTCTCGGGTGCCGATATAGCCAATGTCTGCAATGAAGCGGCCCTGATTGCCGCCCGTCATAACAAGAAATTCGTCTCGAAGGAGGATTTCCTGTCGGCCATCGACCGCATAGTCGGCGGACTCGAGCGCAAGAACAAGATCATATCCGACGATGAGAAGCGCACGATTGCATATCACGAGGCCGGACACGCCACCGTAAGCTGGATACTTGAGAATGCCAATCCGCTTATCAAGGTTACCATAATACCGCGCGGCAAGGCTTTGGGCGCCGCATGGTATCTTCCCGAGGAGCGTCAGATCACTACGCGCGAGCATCTTCTGGACGAGATGGCCGCAACGCTCGGCGGTCGTGCTTCCGAGGAGTTGACATTCGGACACATGTCCACCGGTGCACTCAACGACCTTGAACGTGTGACCAAACAGGCATACGCCATGGTTGCGTATTACGGTATGAGCGACAAGGTCGGTACCATCAGCTATTATGACTCGACGGGTCAGAGCGACATGGCGTTTACGAAGCCATATTCCGAGCGTACGGCTCAGGAGATCGACGACGAGGTCAAGCGCATGATAGGCGAGGCATACACCATGGCCAAGAAGGTGCTTACGGAGCATAAGGAAGGCCTTCGTGAACTTGCCGAGCTGTTGCTGGCGCGCGAAGTTGTCTTTACCGAGGACGTTGAACGCATATTCGGCAAGCGCAAGAAAGATATTCTCCGAGAACAGAAGGAGGCCGAAGAGAGGGCCAAGAAGGCTGAAGCGGACAAGGCCGATGTGTCGGCCGCTGACAGTGACGCAGCCGTGACGGCAGATACCGATGTAAAACATGATGTTGCTGAAAAGTAACGTCGCAACCTGTTTCCCCTATATGAAAGGTAAGATGAAGGACTTGACGGTACGCTCGGTGAGCGGTGCAGTGTTCCTTGTGATATTCGTAGGTGCAATTCTGTTGTCGCAATGGAGTTTCGGAGCCTTGTTGCTTGCGATACTCATAGGCGGTCAGATCGAGTATTACCGTATGTGCAGCCGCAGCGGATATTCACCGCAGGTATTTACCGGTGTCGTATGCGGATTGGCTTTGCTTGTGATCAATTTTCTGATCTTTAAGCAATTCGGTCGTGTTATGGCTATCGACGAATCGGTCAGCAAGGCCATCTACGTATTGATGCTGTATGTGGTGCTGATACTGCCGACGGTATTTGTCTGCGAGTTGCTTCGCGGCAAGACCAATCCGATTGCCGACGTTGCAACGACCATAGCAGGTGTCGTCTACGTGGCGCTTCCGCTGTCGTTGTTGTGCTACATACCCTTGTTGCTCAACGGAGGGACATGGAATCCGTGGGCTTTGCTCGGATATGTTCTCATAATATGGGCCAATGACGTGTTTGCCTATCTTGTCGGCAGCACGTTCGGCAAACACCTCATATGCGAACGCATATCTCCCAAGAAGACATGGGAAGGTTTCGCCGGAGGTTTCACGTTCTCGTTGATTTCGGGATTGGCTGCCGGGTACCTTCTTGGCGGCAACCTGTGGATATGGGGCGGTATGGCAGTCGTCGCTTCGGTGACGGGCGTCATGGGTGATTTTACCGAGTCGATGTTCAAGCGTTCGGTCGGGGTAAAGGATTCGGGAGCGATGATGCCCGGCCATGGCGGTTGGCTCGACCGTTTCGACTCGATGCTCATGTCTGCGCCTTACGTATTCGTATATCTGCTTATCACGTGTAACTAAAGATTAATCCTATGAAGATAAACAAGGAAGGATACAGAATCATTTTTGTCACAGGGGTAGTCTGTCTGTTGATATGGGCATGCATCTACTATCTGCTCAACAAGAACGAGGAGGCTGGGGTCATGTGGCTCAGTGCAATCGTACTTATCGTATTCTGGTTCTTCATCGTGTCGTTTTTCCGTGAACCGCGTCGTGTGAAGATACATGACAGTGACTTGGTTTTCTCGCCGTGCGACGGTCGTGTCGTGGTTACCGAGCCTGTTGCCGACGATGAATATTTCAATGGTGAGGAGATGATGCAGATCTCCATTTTCATGTCGATAACCAACGTCCACATGAACTGGTTCCCGGTCGGGGGTACGGTCAAGTATTTCAAGTATCACCCGGGACGTTTCCTTGTGGCATGGCACCCCAAATCGTCTACCGAGAACGAGCGTACGACGACTGTGATCGAGACCGAGCATGGCCATGAGGTGTTATTCCGACAGATTGCCGGTGTCGTTGCCCGTCGTATAGTATCATATGTTAAGGTGGGCAATAGCGTAAAACAGAATGACGTGTGCGGTTTTATCAAGTTCGGCTCGCGTCTTGATATAATGATACCGAAGAACAGCGAACTGCTTGTTGAGATAGGCGACCCCGTTGTAGGTACGCAGACTCCGCTCGCAAGGTTGAAATAACAAGTGTATAAAATGGCTGATAACAGACAGAACATATGGAAATACGTCGTCGGCATCTTGCTGACGGCTGTCATATTGTTTCTGGTATGGTACTTCAGTTCGGTTGTCATCTACATACTCGTGTCGGCCGTTCTGGCCATTGTCGGCCGTCCGCTCGTAAGGCGTATTTCGATGTTGAGGATCAGACGCTGGTCGGTTCCGCGCTGGCTTGCCGCCTTCCTGACGCTGCTGGTGATATGGGTCGTGTTCCTGACCGTATGCTCGTTATTCATACCGTTGGTGGCCAATAAGATGTATCAGCTGGCCACGCTCGATTTCAGTTCGGTGCTGAAGACGGTCGAGGAGCCGATAATGCGGGCACAGGAGTATCTGCATACTTTGTTCATGATGCCCGAGTCGAAGTTTTCGTTGAGCGACATAATTGCAAGTTCTCTCGGTAAGATTATTGATTACAATACACTGAATTCTGCATTTTCGTCTATAATCAATATAGGCATGTCGTTCTTCATTGCATTTTTCTCCATCTCGTTCATAACCTTTTTCTTCCTCAAGGAGGACGGGTTGTTCTACTCGATGGTCAAGGCCATGTTCCCGCAGCGGTATCAGGACAACGTAACCCGTGCGCTCGACAAGATTACGATACTCCTGTCCAGATATTTTACCGGCATACTGGCTGAAAGTGCCATATTGATGACCGTCATTTCGGTTGTCATGATAATTTTCGGTATGAGGACCGAAGACGCGTTCTTTATAGGTCTGGTCATGGGCGTGATGAATGTTGTTCCGTATGCCGGTCCTCTGATGGGTGGTATTGCGTCGGTATTCGTAGGAATAGTGACTCCGATAGAGGGTTATACGGTAGGACATACGGTGTTGGTTATAATATGTTCGCTGTTGACGGTGAAGTGTCTCGACGACTTTGTCCTGCAGCCGACACTCTATTCCGAACGTGTCAAGGCCCACCCGTTGGAGATATTCATTGTGATATTGCTTGCGGGTTCGCTTGCCGGAATCCTCGGTATGCTGCTTGCCATACCTTCATATACCGTTCTGCGTGTGTTTGCCAAGGAGTTCTTCTCGCAGTTCTCGTTGGTGCGTAAATTAACCAAGGAGGTTTAACGATGATTGTTATCGAAGGTGAAGTTATTCACGGCCAGCAGTTGGGACGCCGCATAGGGTTCCCGACTGCCAATATGGAGATAGGCAATGTCGATGTCGAAAACGGGGTCTACATGTCTCGTGTTATCATTGACGGCAATCAATACAGAGGTATGTCGAATGTCGGGGTGCGTCCGTCGGTTGACGGCAAGCGCCGTTTGCTCGAGACCTTTATTTTCGGTTTCGGCGGCGACATCTACGGGCGTCGGATACGCGTGGAACTGTTGTGCAAGGTGCGTGACGAGAAGAAGTTCGAGTCGATAGGCGCTCTGAAGTCGCAACTCGAACGCGACTCTGAGCAGATTCGGTCGCTTTAGATTATTGTCAATATATGAAGAGAGCCTTGATTCGTGAATGAATCAAGGCTCTTCTTCATATTGGTATGGTGGCTTTAAGCCTGCAACTCCTCCAACTTCTCGAAGAACACACCGAAATCGGAATAGGTGTCGGCGAATTTGTCGTATGAGAATTCATTGTCTCCACTCTCAGGAACATCGGAAATCATCTTAACGGCCATTACCGGGACATTGCCGCACTCTTCGGCTGCAATGGCTATTGCCGTGATTTCCATGTCGAAGATGGCCTTGTCGACGCCGAAACGCCTCTTTATGCCGCCGGCAATGGAGGCGTTGACGAACGAGTCGCCCGTGAAGACCGTTATCGGGTCCTTGCCTTGCAGCATTCGGGGATCGGTAATTTCGGGTATAAAGCCTTCCGGTATGTCGCAGTCATGGTACATGGCCTTTTCGGGCATGACAATCTCTCCCTGGCGGAATCCGAGTGAACCGGCGGCATAGCCCATAACGGCTACAAGGTCGAATTTGCCTGCGTCGGCCGTAAGAACACGGGCGATGTTTGCGGCGGCGGCAGCTTTGCCTATGCCGCATTTGATGACGGTATAGGTGTGTCTGGACTGGCGTTCCGCGGCACGTGCGGCATTGGCGTATTCGCGTTCGGTTGGGGCTGCTACGAGAATGTTCATTTTATTCCAATTTTAGCCTTGTGTCCGGATATGAATCCGTGCATGGGGCATCATATCTCGCCCGAACATGCAAATTCCATAACAGACCATATGTTATCGAGCAGTATGCGTTCTGCATCTTTGTGCGGCAACGCTGCAACTGTGAAACCCGGTATTTCTCCCTTGTGCGGAGAGACCATATGGCCGAAACCGAACGTCGGCTGATCTGTGCTTTCAGTTATTTGTTGTTGCGGTTGTTGTATGCTTCGAGGGCCTTGCCCAGTATGAGCAGTGCACGCTGCAGGTCCTCTTTTTTCAGTATGTATGCTATTCGCACCTCGTTGCGGCCCATCGAAGGATCGGTGTAGAATCCCGATGCGGGCGCGAGCATTATGGTTTCGCCCTCGTATTCGAAGTCCGTAAGGCACCATGCGCAGAACTTGTCGCTGTCGTCGACCGGAAGCCTTGCCACCGTATAGAATGCACCCATCGGGATAGGCGAGTAGACTCCCGGTATCTTGTTGAGCCCGTCGATAAGGCATTTGCGGCGTTCGATATACTCCTCATATACGTCTATGGTGTATTGTCTCGGGGCGTCGATCGAGGCTTCGGCAACGATCTGGCCGATAAGCGGGGGTGACAAACGTGCCTGGCAGAACTTCATGACGGCCGCATGCAGCTCCTTGTTCTTGGTTATGAGCGAACCGATGCGTATGCCGCATTCCGAATATCGTTTCGACACGGAGTCTATCAGCACCACGTTGTTTTCGATGCCTTCGAGGTGGAATGCCGAGATGTACGGCGACCCCGTGTAGATGTATTCGCGGTAAACCTCGTCCGAGAAGAGGAAGAGGTCGTACTTCTTCACCATATCGCGTATCTGGTTCATCTCCTTGCGGGTATAGAGGTAACCGGTCGGGTTGTTGGGGTTGCAGATGAGTATTCCTCGTGTACGCTCGTTGATCAGCCGTTCGAAAGCCTCGATGCCGGGCAGCGAGAATCCGTCCTCGATTGTCGAGATGACCGGACGTATTACGGCGCCGGCCGAAATCGCGAAGGCCATGTAGTTGGCATATGCCGGTTCCGGGACGATGATTTCGTCACCGGGATTGAGGCACGACATGAATGCGAAGAGTACCGCTTCGGAGCCTCCGGTCGTAATGATTATGTCGTCGGCCGTCAGTTTGATCTGATACTGGTCGTAATAGCCAACGAGTTTTTCGCGCAGCGATCGGTATCCGTCGCTCTGGCTGTATTCGAGTACCTTGCGGTCGATATGTTTCAGGGCGTCGAGACCGACCTGCGGAGTGTGGACATCGGGCTGTCCGATGTTGAGATGGTATATTTTCGTCCCGCGTGCCTTTGCGGCTTCGGCCAGCGGCACAAGCTTGCGGATCGGTGAGGCGGGCATCTCTTCGGCCCGCTGTGAAATTCGAGGCATAATCTGTATTGTTTACGTAAACACAAAGATATGCAAATTTTTGTTAGCGGAATAAAAAAGCGGGGCTTTTATCAAGCCCCGCCGTGTCGGACGGATTAAAGTATATACATCTATTCCTTTATGGTGCAGTAGAAACGGCCTGTCATCGTGCCTTCGCTGAAATGGAGCGTAAAATTGCCGTTGACCGTATCTTCGTCGCGTGAGGTGATCTGGAATGAACCCTTGTCGGCTGTTTCGCCCATGATACCTTTCGTCACGGTAGCATACGGTATCGAATTTTCCTTACAGTATTCCGGATATTCGTCGATGTCTGTCCCGCTGTCCTTGATGCCGAGGTCATATTCCCTGCCAACCAGTTCATCAAGCGGTCCGGCCGGAAAGTATATCTCTACCATATATGTGAATGTCGTCATTCCGGCTTCCGTGCAGAGGTACGATACGAAATAGAGAAAACCGTCAGTCTCGTCCGGACATATTCTCGGAGTAATCTGCCCTGTGGGGCTGAGTATGGTTTCGACACGCCTCTGGTCTATGTAGGTCTCGCCGTTCAGCTCCGCCGTGCATTTGTATTTGAAATATGTGCCGTCCTCGTGCCTCTCGCATGCGGAGAGGCTCAGCATCAGGAGCGTTGCCAGCAATATCTTCATCTTGCCCATCTTCTTCTGATAGTTTTGGCCGTTTTTATTTCAGTTTTCGTAAATGATGAGCGGGATTTTGGGAACCCCACTCATCATGTTGTCAGCAAAGAATCGTCAATATCCGAAGATCTCCTCCTGGCTGAGGAACGATACCTTGCCCAGTCCCTTGAGGTAGTTGATGTCGATGTCGTCCTTGTCGCCCAGTATGCAGAAGGTGTATTTGCGGTCCTTGATCCACTCCTGCTGAAACTTGACTACGTCATCGAGCGTCATGTTCTGCACCTTTTCATATACGGCCTTGTTGCGGTCGAAGTCCACGCCCATGTCCTGGTTGTCCACGTACTGCCAGAGCACATTGTCCTTGATCGTACGGTCGGTGGCAAGAACCGTCAGCATCGACTGCTTTGCGATGTCGAACGCCGCCTGCGACTGGGGCATGTCGTTGATTATGCTCTCGAATGCCTCGATTGCCTGCTTCATCTTGTCGTTCTGCGTGGCGATGAAGGCCCGGTAGAAATATCCGCCTTCGGGGCTGGAGGCTTCGCTGAGCCTTGCCCATGCCGAGTATGCCAGGCCGCGAGCCTCGCGCATCTCCTGGAATACGATGGCATTCATGCCGCCGCCGAAGTACTCGTTGTAGAGCCTGATGATGGCATCGTTGTCGGCCGAGAACCGGTCTTCGGCACGTTTCGACAACTGCGTGTAGAATATCTGCTTCGAGTCGTAGTCGGCCACGACGACACTGTTCTCCTCCGTAGCCTTCGGCAGATATACGACCTTGTCTTCAGCCGGGTCCGTAAGCGTTTCGTTCATGCGGTGCGTGCGGTCGAGGGTCTCGATCAGATCGCGCTCGGCGAGAGGACCGTAGTACATTACACGGTGCTTGTATCCGGGCAGGGCCTTGATGCAGGCGACGAGCTCGTCCGAGGTGAGGGCCTCGATCTGCTTGTTGGTGAGTGTCCCGGCCTTTACGGCTTCGGCTCCGTAGAGCACGTAACGGGTCAGCGCATTGAAGTTCGAGTACTGGTCGAGTTTCGAAACCTCACGCTCCTTGATCTTGTCCTTCTTGAGTTCCGCCAGTTTTGCGTCGTCACCCTTGACATTGCGCAGGTAGTCTTCGACGATCTCCATTGCCGCCTCCATGTTCTCACCAAGACCCGAGATCATTATATAGCTGCGGTTGTCGGTAACTATCATGCTGAAGTCGCAGGCGAGGCTGTAGAGCTCGTTCTTGATCTGCTCGACCGTTTTGGTTTCGGTTCCCAGCAGATCGGAGAGGGAGTTGATGGCGAAACCTGCCTTTGGATTGTCATAACGGCCGAATTCGTAGAGGTACATGAGGCTGAAGAGACCGTTGCTCCTGTTCTGCTTGTAGAGCACTTCGGTGCCGTTGCCCATCTTGCCTACGGACATGTCCTTGTCGAAATCGACGAATACGGGCTGTATGGGCTCGACCTGCGAGTTCTGTATCCCGGCAAGGAATTCGCTCTTTGCATCGCGGTTGGTTTCGATGGGGGTGATATGCGGCTTTTCGATCTTCTTCTGGTTCTTGTCTTCGCCGTGGCGTTTGTAGAGAACCACATAGTTGTCGTCACGCATGTTCTCATTGGCCCAAGCCACGATCTGCTCCTTGGTGAGTTTGCCCATCTCGTCGAGTGCGTGTACCTCGTCGGCCCACTCCGTGCCGTTGATGAATGAACTTACGTACTGAGATGCACGTCCGTCGTTGCTGTCGAGTTCCTGCATCTTGTTGCGCTTGTAGTTTGCCACTACCGACTTGAGAATCTCCTCGTCGAACTCACCGTTGCGCAGTTTGGCAACCTCGCCGAGAATCAGGTCCCGCACCTCTTCGAGTCTCTGTCCCTCCTTGGGGTAGCCGATGGCTACGATTGCGCCGAGGTCTGTGTTGGAAAGGTAGAGAGCTCCGCCATACAGCACCTTCTGTGCCTGCAGCAGGTCGACGTCCATAAGGCCGCACTTGCCGTTGTAGAGGATTTCGGCGATGACGTTGTACATGTTGGCGTTCTTGCTGGCGCCGCCTTCGGTACGCCAACCCATATATACGAAGTCGCTCTCGATACCGTAGACCTCCTTAGATTTGGGCTCGGTGAAGGGCGCTGCCTCCTCGAACGTGAACTCCGGAAGTTCAGGATTGGGTTTCAGCCCGCCGAAGTATTTGTCGATGATGGCTATGGTCTTGTCGGGATCCAGATCACCGGAGAGACAGATAGCCATGTTGTTGGGTACGTAGTATGTATTGTAGTAGTTCTTGATGTTGGTTATCGAGGGGTTTTTCAGATGCTCCTGCGTGCCGAGAACGGAGTGCTGCCCGTACGGGTGATCCGGGAAGAGCATCGACATGAGACCTTCGAAAGCCTTGTTGCCGTCCTGCGCCAGCGACATGTTGTACTCTTCGTAAACGGTTTCGAGTTCCGTGTGGAAACCGCGTATTACGGCATTGGCGAAGCGGTCGGACTGTATCTTGGCCCAGTTCTCGATCTGGTTCGAAGGAATATCCTCGGTATATACCGTCTCGTCGTATGATGTCCAGGCGTTCGAGCCGGTGGCTCCGATTGCCGACATCAACTTGTCATACTCGTTGGGAATTGAGATCTTCGAAGCCTCGTTCGACACGCTGTCGATTACGGCATAGATCTTCGTACGCTCGGCCGGGTCGGTCGTGTTGCGGTAAACTTCGAACAGACGCTCGATCTCGTCGAGCATCGGTTTTTCGGCGGCATAGTCCTGTGTGCCGAAACTCTTGGTTCCCTTGAACATCAGGTGTTCGAAATAGTGGGCCAGACCCGTAGTTTCGACCGGGTCGTTCTTGGCTCCGACTCTGACTGCGATGTAGGTTTGGATTCGCGGCGTCTCCTTGTTGACGGTCATATAGACCTTAAGACCGTTGTCCAGCGTGTAGATACGTGTCTTCAACGGATCGTCGGCTACTCTTTCGTACTTGTACTTCGAGCACGATGTGGCGCATAATGCAGTGATCAAGGCCACAATTGTAAATAACCTCTTCATATGATTTAAGTGTTAAAGCCTACACAAAGATAAGCAATAACCACCTCCCGCCAAATTTTGACGTAGGAAAATGGAATATCCGGAATATTTTTACTAAAAAATGGAGGAAATGGACTCCTTTATCGACGGGAATATGTCCTTGCAGGCATATATGAACATGGCTACGGCTGCGATCAGTTTGATGCCAGTTCCCACTATGAACGAAAGGAACGAACCGAAGCCTACCTGTATGGCGCGCCCGAGGTTTTCGCGGTTGTGCAGCAACTCGCCTGCGACGGCGCCGACGAACGGGCCTGCGATGATTCCGATAGGACCGAAGAACATGCCGGCGATTACGCCTATGGTAGCCCCGATCGTTGCGGCGCGGCTGCCGCCGAATACCTTGGTCATGTATCCAGGCAGCAGGTAGTCGACGAGCGACACGACGAGCACAATCGCCAGCCATATCCACATGAATGTCGGTGTCAGCTGTGAACCTTCGCTGAAATAGGCACACAACAGTCCGGCGTAGCTGAGGGCCACGCCGGGAAGTACGGGTACGATGCTGCCGACAATCCCGATAAAGGTGAAGAGTACGGCGAGTATGGACAGAAAGGTATCCATGGTTACGGGACGAGTTTGTTTGTCGCCGTATCGGGGAATATTACGGTCGGTTTGAACTTCTTGGCCTCTTCGAAGTCGAGCAGTGCGTATGACACGACTATTACGATGTCGCCCTCGCTTGCCTTGTGTGCAGCTGGACCGTTCAGGCATATCACGCCGCTGTCGCGCTTACCCTTGATGATGTAGGTTTCGAGACGTTCGCCGTTGGTGACGTTGAGAACCTGCACCTTCTCGCCTTCGATCATGTTTGCGGCGTCGAGCAGAGCCTCGTCGATGGTGATACTGCCCACGTAGTTGAGGTTGGCCTGAGTGACCGTCACGCGGTGTATCTTCGATTTGAGAACTTCTATTTGCATCGTTTTATTTGAGTTTGATGTTGTCAATCAAGCGTATGGCTCCGGCCTGTACGGCTATGCAACCCTGAATGCGGTTGCTTTCGTTCCACGACGACACCTTCTGCATGGTCAGTGCGTCCACGGCCTGGAAATAGATAACCTTCAGCAGCGGGTTCTTCTCGACTTCGGCTGTGACCCATGCCGACAGTTCGTCGGGAGTCATCTCCGCAGTTTTGCCGGCGGCGGCCTTCAATACCTCATATATGTGAGGTGCGGCTGCGCGGTGCTCCGTATCGAGCAGGGCGTTGCGTGACGAGAGAGCCAGGCCGTCGTTGCCGCGGACAATGGGACACTCTACGATTTCGACCTTGAGCCCCAACTGTGCGACCATGGCCTTTATGATGGCTATCTGCTGGAAATCCTTCTCGCCGAAATAGGCCTTGTCGGGTTTTACCAGGTCGAACAGGCGGCTTACGACCTGAGCCACGCCGTTGAAGTGGCCCGGGCGGGTTGCACCCTCCATCACCTTGTCTATCTTTCCGAAGTCGAATACGCGGGTGTCGGGCTCGGGGTATATCTCCTCGACCGTAGGCATGAATACCACGTCGGCGCCGGCCTTTTCGAGCAGGGCGGCATCGGCCTCCGGTGTGCGGGGGTAGTTTTTCAGATCTGTCTTGTCATTGAATTGTGTGGGATTGACGAAAACGCTTACCACACATGCGGCACACTCCTTGCGTGCCCTTGCCACGAGCGAGAGATGGCCCTCGTGGAGCGCGCCCATCGTCGGAACGAATCCGAGACTGCGGCCTGCCAGTTCGTCGAGTGCCGAACGCAACTCGCTGACTTTGGTTACAACTTTCATCGCTTTATGTTCTATTATAAGCGTGGCAAAGTTATACAATAATTCGGATACCGTAGCCCGGGTTCCGTATTTTTATGTAAATTTGTCCATAATTTTAATCCGAACAAATGATGAAAGGACTATTTACATTATCAGCCATGGGAATTTTAGCAACTGCGCTTACCGGTTGCGCTCCGAAGGCCGAACAGCAGAACGACTGGATCGTCGACCGTTTCGACGACATCAAGGTCATGCGTTATGAGGTTCCGGCATTCGAGCAACTGCCTCTCAACGAGAAGATTCTGATCTACTATCTGTCCGAGGCGGCAAAATGCGGCCGTGACATTCTTTTCGATCAGAATTTCAAGTACAATCTGGCCATACGCCGTACGCTCGAGGCCGTATATGTGAACTACAAGGGCGATCGCGAATGCGATGAGTGGAAAGCCGTCGAGAAGTATCTCAAGAAGGTATGGTTCGCCAACGGCATACACCATCACTACTCGAACGACAAGTTCACTCCCGAATTCTCGCAGGAGTATTTCGAGAGTCTGATTGCAGCCGTGCCCGCCGAGACTCTTCCGCAGGATTTCGGGTCGGTCGAGGCTCTTAAGGCCGTGATACTGCCCGCGATGTTCGATCCTTCGCTCTACGCCTCGCGCCTGAACCAGACGGCCGGTGTCGACATGATCACTTCGTCGGCCAACAACTATTATGAGGGTGTGACGCAGCAGGAGGTCGAGGATTTCTATCACAAGATGGCGGCCAACCATGATCCGCGTCCCATATCGTATGGTCTCAACTCGAAACTGGTGAAGGAGAACGGCAAGGTCATGGAGCGTGTATGGAAGGTCGGCGGCATGTACTCGCCGGCCATCGAGAAGATCGTGTACTGGCTCGAAAAGGCCGAGGCGGTAGCTGCCGAGCCGCAGAAGTCGATCATTGCGTCGCTTGTGGAGTACTACAAGACCGGCGACCTGCGCAAGTTCGACGACTATAATATCCGTTGGGTTTGCGATACCGTATCTAATGTCGATTTCGTGAACGGATTCATCGAGGATTACGGTGATCCGCTCGGCCGCAAGGCATCGTGGGAGTCGATCGTCAATTTCCGCGACGAGGAGGCCTGCCACCGTACCGAGGTGATTTCGGAGAATGCGCAGTGGTTCGAGGACAACTCGCCCGTAGACCCGTCGTTCCGCAAGAGCGTGGTCAAGGGTGTATCGGCCAAGGTTATTACCGTAGCCATTCTCGGCGGCGACTGCTATCCCGCAACGCCCATAGGCATCAACCTTCCCAACGCCGACTGGATCCGCAAGGAGTACGGTTCGAAATCGGTTACCATCGACAATATAACCTATGCCTATGACAAGGCCGCGCAGGGCAACGGTTTCGAGGAGGAGTTCATGCTCCGTGCCGAGGACCGCGACCGCATAAAGCAGTACGGCAAACTCGCCGATGACCTGCATACCGACCTTCACGAGTGTCTCGGACACGGTTCCGGCCAGCTTGCTCCCGGTACGAAGGGCAACGAGCTCAAGAGCTACACTTCGACACTCGAGGAGACGCGCGCCGACCTCTTCGGTCTCTATTATCTCGGTGATCCCAAACTCGTGGAACTGGGACTCGTGCCTTCGTTCGACGTGGCCAAGGCTCAGTACGCATCGTACATCATGAACGGTATGATGACGCAGTTCTCGCGTATCGAGCTCGGTAAGAACGTCGAGGAGTCGCACATGCGCAACCGCAAGATGATTGCCGAGTGGTGCTACGAGAAGGGCAAGGCAGACAATGTCATCGAGTGGGTCAAGAAGGACGGCAAGACCTATGTTGTGGTTAACGACTTCGAGAAGCTCCGCGATCTGTTCGGCCAGATGCTCCGCGAGGTGCAGCGCATCAAGTCGGAGGGCGATTACGAGGCCGGAAAAGCCCTTGTCGAGGATTACGGCGTGAAGATCGACCCGACGCTCCATGCCGAGGTGCTCGAACGTTACAACGCTCTCGGAATCGAGCCTTACGGTGGCTTCGTCAATCCGGACTATCGCCTTGTTGAGAAGGACGGCAAGATCGTCGACGTGGAGATCGTCTATACGAACGACTACGCCGGTCAGATGCTCGACTATTCGACCAACTATTCTTTCCTGCCGGCAATCAACTGATCCGTGCAGGTGCAATGAATCGAAACAGCGCCGTCAGGAAAATCCTGACGGCGCTGTTGTTTTGATTGTATGGTGTTATTTTTTCGCAATGCCCGAGCGCTGTCTCAACTCCTCGACAAGAGCCCGGCGTGTACGGCATGAGACATAATACGTATCCTCGTATATGGTCGTTATCTCGATGAAACTGCGCCATTCCGTGGCATAGATCTCTATGTGGCGCATGTTCTTCAGGTCGACGAAATGCCCGTAGAACCCGAAGAATCCGCAACAGCCGAAGATCGGCATTTCCCACCGCATTTCGCGTTTGCTTACCGCGCGTACCGAGGCGATTTCACGCAACGGTATCTCGGTGATGTCGAGTATGCACCTTATCTGCAACGACTCCTCCGTGATCACGAGCTTGCGGGGTATCGACATGCTCATCAGCGCGAAGAGCGCTATGATGAAGGAAGCGAACCATGCCGACATGTATCCGCCCTCGTAAAGATGCATCATCAGCACCAGCATCAGTATGAAGACGGCAATATATACGGCCGTCCAATACCATGTGTTGCGGCCGGTCTTGTACTTGTAGATATTCATTGTTCTCTTTCGGCGATTATGGCTTCGGCAAGTGTCAGGTCGTCGGCCGTCGTTATCTTTATATTGGTGCGTTCGCCTTCGCACAGGGTTACTTTTGCACCGCTCCGCTCGACCACGGTGGCATCGTCCGTGAGCGACGGGTCATATTCTGTTTCGTAAGCTTTGCGCAGCAGGCCGGCTTCGAATATCTGCGGGGTCTGTATCATTCGCAGCCGCGAACGGTCTACCGGGTGTGATTCGCCGTTGTCGCCTGTTTCGCGGAACGAATCGGTCGGGGCTATTGCCGGTATTGCCGAGCCTGTCTCGATGGCTGTCTGCAGGGCCCGTATTATCAGTTTTTTGGAGACCAGGGCTCTGACACCGTCCTGAACCGCTATGAAACGTGTCTGCGCTCCGAGTGCCGCTATGCCGGCCTTGACCGAGTCGAAGCGTTCCTTGCCTCCGATTGCAATGCGGTGTCTTGCCACGTCGAAACGGGCCGACAGGTTTTTCCAGAAATCCACCTGCCCCTCCGGCAATACAACGACTATCTCGGCAGCAGGCAGTGCCTCCGCAAAGACGTTTATGGTGCGCACGAGCAACGGTTTGCCCCCCACGATCATGAATTGTTTGGGAACGGGGCCGCCCATGCGCTGCCCGCTTCCGCCGGCAACAATAACAACTCCTATGTTCAGTTTCGCGTCCATGTCAGTTTCTTTCCGAATCCGAGCGTGTTGTCCGTAAGTTTCATGAAATCGGGGACCAAACGCCATATTTCGAGTTTGCCAATTGCTGCGGCGTACGGGAATCTTTTCAGGTATGCCTTGACGTCGTCGGCATCGCCATGTGCTACCGTACCGCATATCTGCACTCCCTGAACCTTGCCTACGATGCGCGTCTCGAGAACTATCGAGGCCGCGACCCGCGTATCAGCCTCCATCTCCCGGGCGTGCCTTGTCGTGCTGTCGGACGTAAATACCAGCACGTTGCGTCCGCTGTCATAGGCGTAGAACAGGTTGGCGCAATATGGCGTGCCGTCAGCGGATACGGTAGCCAGCGTCATAACATGATGCCGCTTGATGAACTTGTCTATCGCAGCTTCCGTCATGTCGTGTCAGTGTCTGGTTATCACTACCGAGTCGAGCTGTACTATGCGCAGGCTGTCGGGCACGTCACCGTTGAGTTCTGCAACTATACGGTCGCGCACGAACTCGAAGGCCTCGCGGTTTTCGGCCGAGATCGGCTCGCTCGGCTCCTGTGGTATCGTCAGCGGATTGATGGGTTTGCCTCCTTTCCATACGCGGAAATCGAGGTGCGGTCCGGTCGATATGCCCGTGCTGCCGACGTATCCTATGACATCGCCCTGTGAAACGCGTTTTCCCTGGACTATGCCCTTTGCAAACTTGCTCAGGTGGAGATATCCTGTCATCATCTTGTTGGCATGCTTGATCTTGATGGTGTTGCCACCGCCTCCGCCCCAGCCGCGGAATGTTACAACACCGTCGGCTACGGCGCGTACCGGTGTCCCGGCCGGTGCGGCATAGTCAACACCGTGATGCGGGCGGTAGCGTTTGAGTACGGGGTGGAATCTCGCATTCGAGAACTTCGAGCTTATCCGCGTGAACTTCAGCGGTGCCTTGAGCATCTGCTTGCGCAGGCTTCCGCCGTCGTATTCCCAATATTGCACCTTGTCTCCCTGCTTGAAGGGGATTGCGTATATCTCCTTGCCTCCGTGATTGAACTTGGCACCCCATATCTGTCCGACACCGACCGAAAGCGTGTCGACGAACTTCTCGTCATAGATGACCGTGAAGCTGTCGCCCTTCTGTACGGCAAAGAAGTCGACCGTCCACTGGTAGACGTCTTCGAGTTCGGCAGCCAGCGAGTATGGCAGGCTGTCCTTTATGATTGCGCCCCATAGCGAACTCTCTATTTCGGCGCTGCGTTTTGTGCGGCGCAGGGTTATGGGGCGTTCGCCTGTGGTCACGCTTACCGAGTCGCCGACGAAGCCGAAGACAACATAGTTGGTAATGTCCTTTTCGTACACGAGGTAATCGAGGCGCGAAGCTATGGAATCTTCGAGCAGGAATGCCGTATAGTGGTTTCCGGCGCGGATCTGCCGCAACGGGAATATGTCGCGGGACGCGCGGTCGAGCTGGTCGACGGTTTTGGCCGATATGCCGTAGTTGGACAGTATGTCGCTGATTGTCTGCCCGAATTTCACCTCATCGCGTTCGAGCATGTAGTCGTCGGCAATGATTCCGTATTCGATTTTATGTTGTTCTTCGACGGGCTGTTCCTGTTGAGTCGTGCATGCGGTTGCCAGGCCGAGCGTGGCAGCTGCAAATATTTTTATCGTATTGTATTTCATATTTGCAAAATTATGAAAAAAAAACGAGATAGGGTAGCGGCCGTGTCGTATTTTGACCCCCGCATTTTGGCCGTTTCACGGTTTTGGCACTAAAGTTTTGAGATTAGAGCTATTTTTGTTATCTTTGAAAAATAGTTTGAGTGTAATGGCGGATTTTCTCAAGAAGATAGCGGCTTGTTGTTACGAAATGGGGGTGCGTTTCCGCCATTTCCTGTTCGATACGGGCGTTCTCAAAAGCGAGAAATTCGATATCCCGATAATTTGTGTCGGGAACATAACTGTCGGAGGTACAGGTAAAACACCTACGGCAGAGATGATTGTCGAATACATGTCGCGCAAATACAAAGTGGCTTTGCTCTCCCGCGGATACGGCCGCCGTACGCGTGGATACCGTGAAGTCACCTTGTCGGATTCGTATCGTGATGTAGGCGACGAGCCTTTACAGATAAAGTTCAAGTATCCCGAAACGGTGGTTGTGGTATGCGAGAAGCGGGCAAAGGGCATACACCGCATCATGGCCGAACACCCCGAGGTCAATCTCATAATAATGGACGACGGATTCCAGCACCGCTACGTCGAGCCGAAACTCAATGTCGTCGTTGTTGACTCGACGCGTCCCGTTGAGCATGACCATATGTTGCCATACGGCACATTGCGGGACATACGTTCCTCGCTCGACCGGGCACACTATTTCGTCGTAACCAAGTGCAGTGACAGCATGTCGCCGCTCGACCGCATGCTCATGCGCAAGGAATTGTTGCACATAGCCTATCAGCGTATCTATTTCATGCGCTATGAGTCATTGCCCATGCGTCCGGTCTTTGAGGGTGCCTCGTCTGCAGGAGTTCCCAACTTCAGCGAGGTGATAGCCATGTCGGGTATAGGCAATCCCATGGTTTTCATTCGCGGGCTTCGTCTTCACTACCGTGTTGTAGGCGAGCTTACGTTCGATGACCACCATGTCTACCGCGTCAGGGACCTGCATGCCATGGAACGCATGCTCGACCAGTATCCGTCGGCCTACATCGTCACGACCGAGAAAGATGCGGTCAAGATATTCGCCAGCCGCAAGGTGTCCGACAGGTTGCGTGACAGACTCTATTATGTTCCTGTAAGAATGACATATATCGAGGAGTCCGACAAGGATTTCCTCCAAAAACTTGAAAAAGATGTTAGAGCAGATTAAGAAAACGGCCGACTTCATAAATGCCCGGACCGACAATTTCACTCCCGAGGCCGGCATCATACTCGGCACGGGCCTCGGCGATTTTGCCGACAATATCGACGAACGTTATTCGCTCGATTACAAGGATATCCCCGGTTTCCCCGTCTCTACGGTAGAAGGCCATAAGGGGCGTCTCATCTTCGGATTCATCGAAGGCCGCAGGGTAGTGGCCATGCAGGGCCGTTTCCATTATTATGAAGGATATACGATGCAGCAGGTTACATTCCCGGTGCGGGTAATGAAACTTTTGGGCATCAAACATCTCTTCGTATCGAATGCCAGCGGCGGTATCAATCCGACCTTCCGCGTAGGTGACCTGATGATCATCACCGACCATATCAATCTTATGCCCAATCCGCTGATCGGCAAGAATATTGCGGAACTTGGCCCTCGTTTTCCGGACATGCACAACTGTTACGACCGCGGGCTTATAGCAAAAGCCACGGCCATTGCCGGGGAGGCGAATATCAAACTGCAGTACGGCGTTTATGTCGGCAGCACGGGCCCGACATTCGAGACGCAGGCCGAATACCGTTATTTCAAGAGTATAGGCGGTGATGCTGCCGGTATGTCGACGGTGCCCGAGGTGATTGTGGCACGACATATGTCGATACCCGTATTTGCCGTTTCAGTCATAACCAACTGCGGCTTGAGCGATGAGATCGGCGATCACGAGGACGTACAGCGTCAGGGTAAAAAAGCCGGTGTGAAGATGGCCGAACTGTTCGTGAAAATGATAAAACAATTGTAATATGATCAACAAAGTTATTCTCGTGGGCAATGTGGGCGTAGACCCCGAAATCCGCACAACCGAGTCGGGAGTGAAGGTTGCCCGTGTCCGTCTGGCAACGACCGAACGCCTTTTCGACCGTCAGGCCAATGAAACGAAAGAACATACCGAGTGGCACACCATAACCTTGTGGCGCGGTTTGGCCGATGTGGTAGACAAATATGTACGTAAGGGTTCTCAAATATATATCGAGGGCCGTCTGCGCACGCGCGAATGGACAGACAAGGACAATCAGAAACGCTATACGACCGAGATTCTGGCTGATGACATGAAACTGCTTGGACGCCGCGGCGACAACCAGCAGCAACAGCAGTCGTCATATTCGGCGCCTCAGCCTGCCGCTGGTTATTCCCAGCCGGTACAGGCACCGGCGGCTCAGCAGCAGCCTATAGTTGCTCCGGCCGATGATCCTGATGACCTGCCGTTCTGACTTTCCTGATTGTAGATTTAAGCCACAGTGAACTCTTGACTGCTCTACTGTGGCTATTTTATATTCGGAAAACTCTCTTTATGATTGTATTTTAGCATATGGTGTCGGGTCTGCATTTGCCGAGAGGCAATTTTTTGGAGATTCCAATATATTTTGTTAAAATTGCAATGATATCAATATGTAGTGTGTCCGTCACGTAAGTCTAATTGATAATGGCTGGTGGCGGACTTTTTCATTTTAATGCAATATGGGGTACAAGTATCATCTTCAGTTGGATAAAGCAGGAAATACAGAGTCCGAGACAGAGTCGATGGAGTTCGATTTCGAGAATCATGATGACATATTTCGCATCGTTCAGATGCTTGAGCAGAGCTGGCGTTTTGGGGACAGCGTCGAAGTCAGGCGGTTCGCCGTAGGTTTGAAATTGCTTGGCGGTGTCATGATGGATAATCGCGACAATGAATTGTTTAAGGATTTCGAACCGGCCTTTGGGGCTTTTATGCGGAAATTGAAGGGCCGTTGACAGGCGTTGCCGTCGTGTGATTCAACGTGCGGTCGCAGGGTGCCGATAACCCGAACCGGACTTAATTTGCATAGATGCAAAAAGGGTATGTTGACTTTTCAATCAACATACCCTTTTTATATTTAATATATGAGCGACTACCAGATTATCACGCGCTCCTCGACGGGCATGAACATGGGGCCGTCGGTGATGCCGAAGGCATCGTAGAACTCCTGAATGTTACGCAGGGTAGCGTTGACACGCCATTTGCCGAGCGAGTGCACGTCGAGCTTGGTCAGACGGGCAATCTCCTCGTCGCGAATGTTCTGCGCCCATAGTGCGGCATATCCCAGATAGAAGCGCTGCTCGGGAGTGAAGCCGTCGATGGGTGCCGTATTTGCCGTATCAACGGCATTGTGCAGGGCTGTGTAAGCGATGCGGAGACCTCCCTGGTCGGCTATGTTCTCACCGAGGCACAAGGCTCCGTCGGCATGGATTGCGGGCTGTCCGTCTTTTGCAGGCAGGACTTCAATGGCATTGAACTGCTCGACGAGTATGTCGGTCTTTTTCTTGAATGCTTCGGAATCGGCATCGGTCCACCAGTTGTTCATGTTGCCGTCCTTGTCGAACTGCCGTCCCTGATCGTCGAATCCATGTGTCATTTCGTGACCAATTACCACTCCTATGGCACCATAGTTTACGGCATCGTCGGCATCGGGATTATAGAACGGCGGCTGGAGAATTGCTGCCGGGAAGCAGATCTCGTTGCTGCCGGGGTTGTAGTATGCGTTTACGGTCTGCGGCGACATGAACCATTCGCTCTTGTCGACGGGTTTGCCGAGTTTCGAAAGGTTGTCGGCCGTGTACCATTTGTTTATGGCTACGATGTTCTCCCAGTATGATTTCGAGGGATCGATCGTCAGCGTCGAGTAGTCCTTCCACTTGTCGGGATAGCCTATCTTGACGGTGAACGAAGCCAGCTTTTCCTGCGCACGTGCCTTGGTTTCGTCGCTCATCCAGTCGAGGTTGGCTATGTGCTGTCCGAGGGCCGTCTGGAGATTCTTTACCAGATCAATCATGCGGGCCTTGTCTTTCTCCGAGAAGTATTTGGCTACGTACATCTCGCCGACAGCCTCGCCCAGCGATCCGTTGGGTACGGCCATCGCGCGTTTCCAGCGCGGTTCGATCTCCTGTTTGCCGGACATCGTCTTGCCGTAGAAGTCGAACGATGCGTTTACGAAATCGTCGCTGAGGTAGCTTGCGGCGCTGTTGATGTATTGGGCAGCCAGATAGTGTGCTATCTTCTCGACCGGAGCCGTCTTCAGAATCTTGTCGGCTGCGGCGAGCGACGACTGCTGTGTAACGATGATCGTGTCGAAATCACCCAGACCTGTAGCCTTGTAATACTCTTCCCAGTTTATGGCATTGTATTTCTTCTCGAAATCAGCTTTGGATACGGGGTTGTACTGGGCCTGTATGTCACGCAGCTGGACATTCGACCAGAAAGCCTCGGCAAGCGTTGTCTCTATCTCCATAACGTCGGCAACTGCTCCTGCCACCTTGGTTTCAGGCATTCCTACGAGCGTAAACAGGCGTGTCAGATACTCCTTGTATGCCGTACGGATCTGCTCGTTCTCGGGTGTGAGATAGTAGTCGCGGTCGCCCATTGCAAGGCCGCTCTGGCTGATGTAAAGGGCATTCATGTCGCTGTTTTTCAGGTCGCCGTCGACACCTATGCCGAAGAACGGGTTTGCCGTTGTGGCATGCAGTTCGGCAATGGCTGCTGTCAATTCGCTGCGGTCCTTGATGCCGAGAAGGCGTTCCACTTCGGCAAGTATGGGTTTTGCGCCTTCGGCGTTGAGACGTACCGAGTCGAGCCCCATATTATAGAGGTCCGATATTTTCTGCTCTACGCTTCCTGGTTCGGCCTTCTTACCCGACATCTCCTTGAAGAGTTCGTTGATGCGCACCTTGTTGTTTTCGCGTATCACGTCGAAAGAGCCGTATCGGCTGTATTCGGGCTTGAGGGGATTGAGTTTCTGCCAACCTCCCGTTGCATACTGGTAGAAATCTTCATTGGGGGCTATCGACAGATCGAAATTGTTCGGATCTATGGCCGGAACCTTGCCCTGTTGTTCCTGGCAGCTTGCCATAAGCGCTGCCGTGGCCAGAATTATAAGTCTCTTCATAGAGTTTTATTTTGTTTATGTACTACGATTCGTCAATCCGTGTCGGTGTCGGTTGCCGACATGATTCCATGTCCTGAATAAACGTCCGGATTGTCGGAAAATTGTGCCGCGGCCGACAGATTGGCCATGCGGTGATTTTGTGTCAGTCCAGCTGGATCTGTACGCATTCGATGCCTACACGCCCGAGCAGGTCCAAGCCTTCGTTCGAACGGTAGCTGTCGCTGAAGACGACGCGCTTGATTCCGGCCTGTATTATCAACTTGGAGCATTCGAGACATGGTGCGGCCGTAATGTAGAGTGTAGCTCCGTCGCAGTTGTTGGCGCTCTTGGCAACTTTGGTTATTGCATTTGCCTCGGCGTGCAGTACGTAGGGTTTTGTTTTGCCTTCTGCATCTTCACAGACATTCTCGAACCCGGACGGCGTTCCGTTGTATCCGTCCGATATGATCATCTTGTCCTTGACGATCAGAGCCCCGACCTGGCGACGGACGCAATACGAGTTTTCGGCCCATATGCGGGCCATGCGCAGATAGCGTTCGTCCAGTTGGCGTTGTTTCTCTTCGGCGTATCCCATTTTTGCGATTTTACCTGATTATGCAATAAACCTTTTTCAAAGGCAATGCCCCGGAACAATGACATGTTCCGAGGCTTTTGCCTTTATTGATATCAAAGTCCGCGACCGTGGCAGTTCTTGTACTTCTTGCCGCTGCCGCAGGGGCAGGGGTCGTTGCGGCCGATCTTCTTCTCGACCTTTATCGGAGCGGGTTTGCTCTTTTCGTTTTGCCCGGCCTGTGCGGCTGCCTGCATGCGCGAAGCCTGCAGTTTGTTCACGTCGACCTTGGCGCGCTGTGCCTGTGCCCGCTGAACAGATTCGGGATTGTTCTCGCGAACGGGTATGTAAGCCTTGTTAAGCACCGACAGAACTTCGCGGTTTACCTTCTCGAGCATCTTCGAGAAGAGACCGAACGATTCGAACTTGTAGATCAACAGCGGGTCTTTCTGTTCGTATGTCGCGTTCTGTACGCTCTGTCGCAGGTCGTCCATTTCGCGCAGGTGCTCGCGCCAAGCGTCGTCGATCGTGGTGAACATCACCACCTTCGAGAACATCTTGTAGATCTCGGCGCCGTCGGTCTCCTTGCACTTGCGCAGGTTGACCGGAATGTTGTATCCAAGATGGCCGTTGGTGAGCGGGAAATAGATGTTTCCGTCAAGCTGGTCCTTGCGGTCCTCGTATATGCGCTGCATTACGGGGCGTACCGTATCGGCTACAGCCTTCGCACGGCGTGCATATGACTCCTTGAGGTCCTTTACCACCAGTTCCACAAGTTCGTTGTGGCGTGCATCTCCGTATGTCTTGGCATCGAACGAAGGCTCGGTCGCAACCTCGCGTATGAGTTCGAGCCGCATGCTGTCGAAATCCCAACCTTCATGCGACGAGATGAACGCCTCAGCGTAGTCGTACATGATGTTGTTGAGGTCGATCTCTATACGTTCGCCGTAGAGGGCGTGACGGCGGCGCGTGTAGATGACTTCACGCTGCGAGTTCATTACGTCATCATATTCGAGCAGGCGTTTACGAATGCCGAAGTTGTTCTCCTCGACCTTCTTCTGGGCACGCTCTATAGCCTTGCTCATCATGCGGGCCTGTATTACTTCACCCTCCTGTATGCCCATGCGGTCCATGGCGGCGGCGATGCGTTCCGAGCCGAACAGACGCATCAGGTCGTCTTCGAGCGAAACGAAGAACTGCGACGATCCGGGGTCTCCCTGACGTCCGGCACGTCCTCGCAGCTGACGGTCGACACGGCGGCTTTCGTGGCGCTCGGTACCGATGATCGCAAGACCGCCGGCCTGTTTTACCTCCGGGGTCAGCTTGATGTCGGTACCACGGCCCGCCATGTTGGTGGCGATGGTCACCTGTCCCGAGCGGCCGGCTTCGGCAACGACCTGTGCCTCTAACTGGTGTTGTTTGGCATTGAGGACGTTGTGTTTTATTCCGCGGAGCTTGAGCATTCGGCTGAGCAACTCCGAAATCTCGACCGACGTCGTACCGACGAGTACCGGACGCTTCTCTTCGTTCACGAGGCGTACGATCTCTTCGATTACGGCGTTGTATTTCTCTCGCTTGGTTTTGTAGATCAGATCTTCGCGGTCGTCACGTATAACCGGCTTGTTGGTCGGTATGACTACTACGTCGAGTTTGTATATGCTCCAGAACTCCGATGCCTCGGTCTCGGCCGTACCGGTCATACCGGCCAGCTTGTGATACATGCGGAAGTAGTTCTGCAGCGTGATGGTCGCAAATGTCTGTGTGGCAGCCTCGACCTTGACACGCTCCTTGGCCTCGATGGCCTGGTGCAGGCCGTCCGAGTAGCGGCGGCCTTCGAGAATACGGCCCGTCTGCTCGTCGACGATCTTGACCTTGTTGTCCATGACCACGTACTCGACGTCCTTCTCGAACATCGCGTAGGCCTTGAGCAGCTGAATGACCGTGTGCACGCGCTCCGATTTCACGGCGTAGTCGTTGATGACCTCGTCGCGTTTCTGTGCCTTCTCTTCGGGTGAGAGGCCCGACTTCTCAAGGTCGGCAACTTCGCTGCCTATGTCGGGCAACACGAAGAATCCGTCCTCGTTGAAGTATTTCGACAGAACCTCATGGCCCTTGTCGGTCAATTCAACCGAATTGAGTTTCTCGTCGATGACGAAGAAGAGCTCGTCGGTGATTTCGGGCATGCGGCGGTTGTTGTCCTGCATGTATATGTTCTCCGTCTTCTGCAACAGGGCCTTGACTCCCTGCTCCGAGAGGAACTTGATCAGCGGCTTGTACTTGGGCAGACCCTTGTGTGCGCGGAGCAGAAGGATTCCGCCCTCCTCGTTCTTCCCCTCATTGATGAGCTTGCGGGCCTCGGCAACCAGATTGGTGACGAAGTTCTTCTGCAGGTTGTAGAGGTTCTCGATGGCGGGACGGTACTGCTCGAACATCTGGTCGTCGCCTTTGGGAACGGGACCCGATATGATGAGCGGCGTACGTGCGTCGTCGATAAGCACCGAGTCGACCTCATCGACAATGGCGTAATGGTGTTTGCGCTGCACGAGGTCCTTCGGAGACGAAGCCATGTTGTCGCGCAGGTAGTCGAAACCGTACTCGTTGTTGGTACCGAACGTGATGTCGGCCATATAAGCCTTGCGGCGGGCTTCGGAGTTGGGCTGGTGCTTGTCGATGCAGTCTACGGAGAGTCCGTGGAATTCGTACATCGGGCCCATCCACTCGGAGTCACGGCGTGCCAGGTAGTCGTTCACCGTCACCATGTGCACACCCTTGCGGGCAAGGGCATTGAGGAATACGGGCAGGGTAGCCACGAGGGTCTTACCTTCACCCGTAGCCATTTCGGCAATCTTTCCCTTGTGCAGGACCACGCCGCCGAAGAGCTGTACGTCGTAGTGGACCATGTCCCACTTTACGTCGTTGCCGCCGGCCGTCCAGTGTGTAGCGTATATGGCCTTGTCGCCTGAGATCGTTACGAAGTCCTTTGTTGCGGCAAGCTGGCGGTCGAAATCTGTGGCCGTAACCTCCACCGTGTCGTTTTCGGCGAAACGGCGGGCCGTATCCTTCATTATGGCGAAAGCTTCGGGAAGAATCTCGTCGAGTTTCTGTTCGATCTTGTCGTCGATACGTTTTACCGTCTCGTCTATGTCTTTCGATATCTTCTCCTTTTCCGACAGTGTCGTTTCGGGAAGTTCGAGTTTGGCTTTCTGTTCTACGATGTGGGCCTCGTCTCCGGCTATGAAGTCGGCTATCTGTTTCATCAGGGCCGCACTGTGCTCACGCAGCTCGTCGTTCGACAGCGCAGCGATGGTGGGGTATATTTCCTTGATTTTTATGAGGTAGGGTTCCACCTCCTTACGGTCCTTGTCGGCTTTCGAGCCGAAGAAGAATTTGATAAGTCCGGTAAGTATGTCCATTATAATGAGCTTTTCGTTAATTAACGCGCCAAAGATACGTATTTTTTATCTTATATGGAAATTTGCGCGCAATAAATAAAAGGCACGGACAATAGATGTTTCGGCGTTTTGATACAGATGTTTCCGGCCGCTGCGGCGACCGGCGATGGGGTATGTCCGGTTATTCCGGTTTTGACAATGTTCCGATAATGCGTCTGCCGATCGGGCATTCCCGGCAGCGCCCGTTCATGCAGTATTCGTTGCCGAGTTGCAGCAGGGCCTGTGTCTCGAAGGCATTGGCAGGAACAACTCCGTTGGCTTTCCACCTGTCGATTCTGGAGTTGTTTTCGGGCGGGGTGTTTTCGAGCAGGGTGATGGCGCGGTCACGCAGACGGTCATCGCCGATATAGCTGCCGTAGGCATATTGCAGTTGGGCAACCACGTTTATCCCCAGAATGTTCGCTTTTGCAGGCCCGATCCGTTTCACGCTTTCGGACGAGGTCTGTGCAGGTACGAAATGGCTTGTCCAGTATTCCGAGGCCTCGACACCGAAAAGCGCGGCGGCATCTTTGGCTGTGCGGCACTCGAGGATCGACTCCATGACAAAATTGCGTTGCGCGAGAAATGCCGCGGCCTGGGCCATTCTGATTACCGGGTGGTTGTGCGGATATATTCGAGTCGTTTTCCACTCCGACGGCGACATCGGGGTTATGCCGTGCTTGTGGGCGAGGTATGAGAATTCGCTTTTGAGAGTGAGCGTATATTCGTCGTCGCAGTAGCTGTCGAGCAACCCCGATGCCCCTATAAGCAGGGCTTCGAGCGAACGGAGCGACCGCCCGTATCTCAAGATTACCGCATATGGGACTCTCGACGCAAGTGTCTCGAAGGCCTGGCTGTTGTTTGGTGCGCCGAGATAGTGCAGGAGCAGGGTATAGAATGTCTGGTTCCAGTTCTCCAGCGAGGCGGCGTATACGGTCTGTATGTTGTCGTTCTTGCGTTTGAGGCGTTCGTATCCGAGCGACGTGTAGATCTCGGTCCTGTGCAGCGCGTCGAGTTGTGACAGGTAGCCTCCGCAGGTACACGTGGCGGCACCTGCTTCGAGCCTGTTTATCATTCGCTGCACGGGATCCATCGTCTAAAGCATGTTCAGTTCGAGAAGGGCTTCCTCCGACATCATGCTCTTGTCCCATACGGGATCGAATGTGAGTATCACGTCAACCGACTTTACGCCTTCAACCTTGGCGACCTGTGTGTTGACGTCCTCTACGAGCATGTCGGCCATGGGGCAGTTGGGTGCCGTGAGCGTCATGCGTATCGTTGCTACGCCGGTCGGCTCGAAGTCTATTTCGTAAACGAGTCCGAGGTCGTAGATGTTGACCGGGATTTCCGGGTCGTATATGTTTTTGAGGGTCAGGACTATGTCCTTTTCAACCTTCAGTATCTCTTCTGGTGTCATTTTTGCGTATCCTTAAGCGTCGGCATGGTGCGAGTTGCCGAATGCCAGCGCATACATCTTCATCTGCTTGATCATTGCCAGCAGTCCGTTGCTGCGTGTCGGCGACAGGTTCTCGCTCAATCCTATCGCGTCGATGAAATAGAGATCGAGGTCGGTGATCTCCTGCGGCGTACGGCCGTTCATCACACGTATCAATAACGCTATTATGCCTTTTGTTATTATGGCGTCGCTGTCGGCCGTGTAGTACACGCGACCGTCATCGAGACGCGCGTCGACCCATACGCGCGACTGACACCCGTTGATCAGGTATCGTTCGTTGCGGTGCTGCGGGTCTATTTCGGGCAGGGAGTTGCCCAGTTCGATCAGGTAATCGTACTTGTCGAGCCAATCGTCGAAAACCGAGAATTCGTCGATTATTTCGTCCTGTATTTTGTCATTCATGGCGTTTGAACCTTTACTTGTCATTTTAGTTTAAGTACCGTTCCTTCCGAAGCGGCGGGCTCCGATATGCCTATGAGCCGTGCGGTGGTCGGGGCTACGGAGGTCATGTCTACCGGCTCGTCATGCCGTTGCGGAGCTATGCCGGCACCCCAGAAGATCAAGGGTACGTGGGTGTCGTATCCGTACATCGAACCCGAATGCGAACGGCACTCTTCGCGCTCCTCGATCCATTCGGGCATGAGGTTTATGATGACGTCGCCCGAACGTCGCGGATAGAAGCTGTTCTGCATTTTCTGTGCATATCCGCTGCCAAAGTAGCTCGTGCGCATGGCTGTCGATGACAGCGCATGCGATACGCCGCGGAACTGCATGGCGAATGTTGCCACTTCGTTCTGTATGTCGGCTATCGACATGTCCTTGTCGTAGACAAGGTTGTGGTTGATGTATATCGAGTGGTCGATATAGCCGAGTATCCACTGCCCCTGGCCGTATCGGGCGCTCAGGAAAGCGTTGACTATCACTTCGAACTGGCGGACGTTGAACCGCTTGCGCGAGTCGGTTATCTTGTCGTACGAGGGGCTTGTCCCGTGGTCCGATGTGAAGACTACGAGTATGGACCTTTCGTCCTTGACGAGCGTGCATACATAGTCGAGGAAGAGGTCGAGGTCGTAGTCGAGGCGGTAGAGCATGTCTTCGTATTCAACCGATTCGGGGCCGAAACGTTCGGCTATGTTGCGTGACGTATCGAGGCAGATGTTGAGCACGTCGGTGTGGTCGTCGGCACCGAGATTCATGCTGGTTATCGCATATTTTGCGAAATCGAGCAGGAGCGTGTTGCCCACGGGAGTGCGTTCGATCTTTTCAATGTCGCGCAACTGTTCGCCGCTTATCTGCCTCGGACGGGTCTCTTTGGTCATCTGCTCCAGCATCACGATCGACGAATGGCGTGAATTGATGTATTTGTCTTTGTTGAATCTGCTTTGCCATGTTCCGGTCAGGAAGCGTGCACGCAGATCCTCGTCGTTGTACTCCTTGACCCAGCCTGGAAGGTAGGGCGTATAGTATGACGATGTGGCCCACCGGCACCGGTCGTCGTCTATCCAGAAACTGAAACCGCTCCTGCCTCCCATTATAACGGCCGATTCGGGGTCTATCGCTATCGTTACCGAACGGCTGCAGCTGTCGGCCTGTATCATAGCGTCGTTGAGTGTCGGGGCGATCAGGTTTCGGGGCGAATGGCAGCCTTTGCCGTCGCGGCAGTCGAGTCCCGTAACGTCGTCGTCGGCCGTGAGATATACGTTATTGTTGTTGGCATAGTCGCTCCAGCGGCGCGATACCACGCCATGCGTCGAAGGCATTGCGCCGGTCGACAGCGTTGCCAGTGATGCCGGCGTGAGCGTCTGCATGTAGTTGTACCGGCTGTCGGTGAATACGGCCCCGCCTTCGGTGAGCCGCCGGAAACCTCCGCTGCTGAAATTGGACGCATATCGGTCGATGTCGTCGGCCCGCATCGAGCTCACCACAATGTTGATTACGAGTTTGGGCTTTTCGGCGGCAAATGCCTGTGCTGCGGCTCCGAGCGTCAATGCGAGGAGCGTTGTTTTGATAAAACCGGCTGACATTCTCTTTAACGTACTTTTTGTGCGCGACAAAAATACTGAAAAAAATCGGAATGCGTTCCGCAAATGTTCGGCTGCTTCAAAGAAACGATTCGAAATGGCGCCGCTCTTCGGTGAGATCTGCCGCCCCGCCGATGGCGTTGATAGCCTCGATGTTCCTTCGGCAGAATGTTCGGAAGGCCTCGCTTTGGGCGTTCAGCGGGCGGTGCGATGCCGCGTCCACTATCTTCCCGATCTGCTGCACCTGAGCGACTGTTTCGGCCGTCATGGCGGCGGCCGTGAATTTTTCGCGTATGTATGCCAGCGCCTGGGCCGAGGGGTGTACAAGGTCGTCGGCATAGAACCTGTAGTCGCGCAGGTCGTCGTTCAGTATCTCGTATGCCGGGAAGTAGTCGGCCGACGTATATCTGTTGACTATCTCTGCGACTGCGAGTTTGAGCGTGGCCTTGCTCAGGAAGTTTTCATCGGCGCCGTCACCGAGGTGGCGGACAGGGCTTACCGTGAAGATCACGTGTTTGTCTTTAAGCACGCCCTCCATGAGCGGGGAAAGGAGCCCGACTATCTCGTCGACGCCCAGCCTGCGGCGCACAAATCCGGACGAAGGCTGTTTGTGGCAGTTGGCCACGACCCGGCCAGTGCCCTTAAGTTCGTATACCCACGCCGTACCGAGTGTTATTATCGCGCAGTCCGATTCGGCGAGGGCCTGCGCTCCGGTGTCTATGGCGGTATTCATCTTTTCGAGAGCCTCACCGGCAGTAGCGGCCGAGAATGAGCCGTGAAAATCGTAGCAGAACCAGATGCCGTTGCTTTCGTTCAACTGGTCGGCAGTGACATGCGTGCCCTGTTCGAGCCTCTGTATCGTATTTGCTATCGAGGCGGGGTTGAACAGTACGCCCGTAGGGTTTGCCGTTATATGGAATTTCGCCTGCTTCAGAATCGCCGACATGTTGTCGGCAAAGCAGGAACCGATGGCAAACAACCGGCTGCCATAGCCGATTTTTGCGTCAAATGGCTTGACATCTACCTCTGTACGGAATTTCATTGCTCTGCAATGTTGTAAACTGTTTTGTATATCTTGCTGCGTATGGCGTTGAACTCCTCTTCGGAGAGTTGCCTGCCGTATGAAAGCAGGTGCATGGGAACCGGCTTCTGCTGCGGCGAATATGCAGGCTGGGCATAGGGATATGGTGCGGCGATGAATCCGTGGCGGGCATAGAATCCCAGACGCCGGCGGCTCATGTCGTCAGTAGCCGTTTCGGCCTCCAGAACGATTGTCTTGTCGAAGCGGCTTGTGAACATGTCGATAACGTGCCCGCCGATGCCGCCGCCGCGTATTTGAGCCGATACGGCAAAATGTTCGCCGTAGATGAACTCTCCAAGGTCCCAGTGTGTCAGGAATCCGGCAAAGCCGTGTTCGGTTTCGATAACCTCGGCCTTGAACATGTCGCATGCCGATGCGAGGTGTTCGAGCGAGTCTATCGGTCTTCTCTCTTTTTCGGGAAACGATTCGATGTACAGGGCGATGAATCGTTCCCAATCACATGTGTCGGTCGGTGTTATTCTTCGTAGTGCAATCATATCGTTTGTGTATTTTATGTTAGCCTGTATGCATGTTGGACCCCGCACGGCTTTCGGGGTGCGGGGTATTATCGGCTTTCGGGCCAGGCTCGTTGCCATGTTCAGATTTCAGAGGCCTTGACGTGTAATATCTTGCCGTCCCGCATGATAACGAGCTCGCCGCCCTCTTTTTTCGTCTTCTCTATCAGACGTTTGCGTGCGAGCAGTATCCCTACGTTTATTTTTTCCTGCATCTGTTTTATTTCAATTTCACTCATAGTCTTTAATAGTTTGGTAAGATAACGGGTCGATTATCTCTGTTGTTGTGTTCAGCCCTCCCGAAGCCACGATGCGGATTTTCATATCGGCGGAACTGTTGTCGTAAATGACCCAGTAGTTGCAAATCGGGGTATACAGAGCCATCAGGTTCCTTATGCCGCTGAAATATCTGCGGCGGATAGTATCCGACGGAATGTTGTGTCCGCCCTCGTTCACTCGTGTCGCCACGCGTTCGATAGCCTGTTCGGGGGTCGGCAGCCAGAAAAAGAGCAACGACACGAAATAGCCCTTGCTTTGTGCCTGTTCTATGAATTTCACGTATGAGCGCGATGCCAGAGTAGTCTCGAAAGCGAAATCCTCGTCCATCGACAACAGGTCGTACATGCGTTGCAGCATGAGGCGTCCGGCATCTATGGCTACGCTTTCGGGATTGAACGGTGACAGTCCTTTCGCGATCTCATCGGCGTTCACGAACTCCCTGCAGTCGAGCATCTCCGGCAGAATGGAGTACGATGCAGTTGTCTTGCCTGCACCGTTGCAACCGGCTATGATGAACAACTTGGGCATATCAATACCTTTAGCAGGGCAAAGATAAGCATTTTAATTCATTAGTGCAAAAAAGTTCTTTAATCGCACACCTGCACTAATTGTGCCTCATGGCTGCTGTTGTCGCCCTGTTTATGTTGCTAAAGGTGTTGCAAGTCGCTTTTCAGCCGGAATCTCATCGGCGAAAGGCCTGTTTTGCGCAGGAAAAACTTGCCGAAAACCGACTGGTCCGAAAATCCGAGGGTGTCGGCTATCTTGTTGATGTCCATATCGGTGTTTTCGAGCAGTCGTTTCGCTTCGATGCTCAGCAGTTCAGAAAGGTGGAACCTGACCGTATGTCCGCTCGTGGCCTTGACTATCCGTGACAGATACGTGGTCGATATGTTGAGCCGGTCGGCGTAGAACGCAATGTCGTGGTGTGACCGGTAATGGTCGACAGCCAGTTTCTTGAAGTTGCGGAACAGTTCCGTCGAGCGTTTTATGTAACACGATGCGGTGCCTGGGCTGCATCGGTGTATCATATCCGAAATCTGCAGCAGCATGAAACTGCACAGGTGTACTCTGGCTCCGTTGCCGTAACGGTCCGTATCTTGCAGCCGGTCGGAGAACAGTCTCATGGTTAGGCACAGGTATTCGTAATCCTCGGCGGCAAGATGCGATATTGCTACTCCGTACCTCGCCGTGAACCTTGGCAGCTGGCCGTATATGGATTGTCCGGCCGGCAGTGCGTCGAAATAGTCGGGGCGCATGTATATGCATGTCATCGAGAAATCGCGTCCAGACGGTACGACGGAGCACTCCATGCTCGGTGTCATGATGACCAGATCGCGTGACCCGATGTCGTGCGTATGGTCGGACGCAGAGAGTATCGCTGTTCCGTTTGTAACCAGAACAATATAGAATCCCTTTTTCATTAGGAATTGTTCCTCATGGTCGAACGGTCCCTGTACGATGTGTCTGTACAGCTTGTTGCCGCTGGACGTCTTCCCGAGATCGTAAATTTTCATGGCGGGCGGGTTGATTCGGCAAAAGTAATATTTTTGTTTCGTTTTCGACGAATAACGGTTCTTTTTTCATGATGTTAAGTCTCTTGTCAGAAGTAATTTTGCAGCGGTTTAAAAATCACGTAACATCATGAAAATATCTACTGCCAGGCGATATTTCCTGTTTCTTGTGTCTCTTTTTGTCAATGCCTTCGGTATAGCCTTCATTACCAGGGCTATGTTGGGAACGTCGCCGATAACGAGCGTCACCTATGTATTGAGTATGTTTACCCCATTGTCGATGGGGGTGTGGACCATAATTCTCAATATCCTATTCGTGGTACTTGAATTGCCGCTGATGACACGGGCCGATCTGAAATCGGATTACCGCATGTTCCTTCTGCAGATTCCCGTATCGTTGTGTTTCGGTACGTTCATCGACGTGTCGATGGGGATACTTTCATGGCTGAATCCCGGGCAATATCTCATGCAGATAGTGTGTCTGCTTGTCGGTTGCGTGATACTGGCCCTTGGTATAGCTCTCGAGGTTAAGGCCAATGCCGCCATGATGTCGGGCGAATACTTCGTGAGGGCCATATCGCGGCGCTTCCGCAAGGAGTTCGGATACGTAAAGCTCGGGTTCGACATAACCTTGCTTTGCATTGCGTGCCTGCTCTCTCTGATCTTCATGTCAGGGATATACGGCGTGCGTGAAGGTACGGTTGTGGCGGCCCTTCTCGTCGGTCCGATCGTGCACTTCGTTACGCCGTGGTACCGGTTCTTCGACAAATGGATCGGTGACGGCGACGTTCATGCCGCAGCCAAGCCTCGTACTGCAAACCATATAGTGGTGACCATAGCGCGTGAATATGGCAGCGGCGGCCACATTCTCGGCGAGATGCTTGCGAAGGAACTCGGCATAAAGTTCTATGACCGTGAGTTTATCTCGATGGCTGCACGTGAAAGCGGCATGGACGAGCAGTTCATTATTAAAAACGAACAGTCGATACCTTCATTCTGGCTGAAGTGCATACTCGACGGCAACGGTTCGCTTGAGCGTAGCCTTTCGTCGGACGACGTGCTTTTCGTTGCCGAGAGCCGTATCATACAGGAACTGGCCGAACGCGAGTCGTGTGTCATCATAGGGCGCTGCGCCGATTTTGTGTTGAATGACAGCGACCGGGTCATCAAGGTGTTCTGCTATTCGGATATGGAGCATGAGGTTGCACGATGCGTCGGAGAGTACGGCGTATCGCCGGATATTGCCGAGTCCGAGATCCGCCGTGTCAACCGCAACCGCATAGCCCATTACGAGTATTATACCGGTATGAAGTGGGGGGATCCGCACCATTACAACCTGATGATCAATACCGGCAGCATCGATCTGAAAACAGCCTGCCGCCTCATTGCCGACCTGTACGGGAACATGCGTCGTGAAGCATAGCGCCGCAGGGGCATATTTCGGCGTTGTCTGCAATAAAAAAACCGCAACCTGTAAAGGCTGCGGTTTTTTATGCGGTATCAGACCGACTATTTGTTCATGGCCTGCTGAACTGCAACGGCAATGGCTACCGTAGCACCTACCATCGGGTTGTTACCCATTCCGAGGAATCCCATCATCTCGACGTGAGCCGGAACCGACGAAGAACCTGCGAACTGAGCATCGGAGTGCATACGTCCCATCGTATCGGTCATACCGTACGAAGCCGGACCTGCAGCCATGTTGTCGGGGTGAAGCGTACGTCCCGTACCGCCGCCCGAGGCTACCGAGAAGTAGGGCTTGCCGGCGAGGACACGCTCCTTCTTGTACGTACCTGCAACGGGGTGCTGGAAACGGGTCGGGTTCGTCGAGTTACCGGTGATCGATACGTCGACGTCCTCTTTCCACATGATTGCAACGCCTTCGCGAACATCGTCGGCGCCGTAGCAGCGAACCTTCGAGCGGAGACCGGTCGAGTAGGGTATCGTCTCTACTTCCTTCACCTCACCCGTGTAGTAGTCGAATTCGGTGCGGACATAGGTGAAACCGTTGATACGCGATATGATCTTGGCAGCGTCCTTGCCCAGACCGTTGAGGATAACTCGCAGCGGGGTGGTACGTACCTTGTTTGCCATTTCGGCGATCTTGATGGCGCCTTCGGCAGCGGCGAACGACTCGTGGCCGGCCAGGAAGGCGAAGCACTTGGTCTCCTCGCGGAGCAGACGGGCTGCGAGGTTACCGTGTCCGAGACCTACCTTGCGGTCGTCGGCAACCGATCCGGGGATACAGAAAGCCTGCAGACCCTCGCCGATAGCCTCGGCTGCGTCGGCAGCGTTCTTGCAACCCTTCTTGATTGCGATAGCAGCACCTACGACATATGCCCATTTGGCATTTTCGAAGCAGATGGGCTGTGTCTCCTCGCACATCTTGTAAGGATCGATTCCCTTTTCGGCGCATACGGCCTTGGCTTCTTCCACACCGTTGATACCATATTGTGCAAGCACGGCATTGATTTTATCTATGCGGCGCTCGTAGCTTTCAAACAAACTTGCCATAATTTCAAAGATTATTTATTCGGTTTGACAATGTGGATTACTCTTTACGCGGGTCGATGTACTTGACTGCATCGTCGAAGCGGCCATAGTGGCCTTTTGCCTTCTCGATTGCCTCGTTGGCGTCTACGCCCTTTCTTACCATCTCCATTACCTTTCCGAGGTGAACGAACTCGTAACCGATGACCTCGTCATTTGCATCGAGAGCCATGCGGGTGCAGTAACCCTCGGCCATTTCGAGATAGCGGGTACCTTTGGCCAGCGTACCGAACATCGTGCCGACCTGCGAGCGGAGACCCTTTCCGAGGTCCTCGAGCGAGGCGCCGATAACCAGACCGCCTTCCGAGAAGGCCGACTGTGTACGTCCGTATACGATCTGCTTGAAGAGCTCACGCATTGCAGTGTTGATGGCGTCGCAAACCAGGTCGGTGTTCAGGGCTTCGAGAATGGTCTTGCCCGGCAGGATTTCCGAAGCCATGGCGGCCGAATGGGTCATACCCGAGCAGCCGATGGTCTCGACCAGTGCTTCCTGAATGATACCGTCCTTGACGTTGAGCGTAAGTTTGCAGGCTCCCTGCTGGGGGGCGCACCAACCTATACCGTGAGTAAGGCCCGAAATATCCTTAATCTCTTTTGCGCGAACCCACTTGCCCTCCTCCGGAATGGGAGCGCACTCGTGATTTGCACCTTTCTTTACGCAGCACATCTGCTGCACTTCATGAGAGTAAATCATAGTTTAATTTTTTAAGCCGTTATTTGTTATGCCTGATTATTCGGTTCCGTCGCAATGCGTAATTGCGTCGCAAAGATACAAAAAAATGCGGATATCAAATATAGGCGGAATACCTCTTTTTTGACGAATTTCACCAAACATTCTTTGCGGCCTCCGATGTGTAAGACAACGCATGCCTGTTTTTGCACGGTTGCAGGCATGCGTCACATGGCGTTCTTGGCCTTCGCGTTAGCGTTCCGCGTTGCGGAAGGTGAAATATTTTGCGGCGAGGAAACTGTAAACTGTCGATATGACCGTCGTGATGAGTTTCGAGGGTGTGGCCCATATTCCGCAGCTTTCGACAAGCACTTTCATGCAGACATAGTTGAGTATTATCGAGCCGACAACCGTCAGGGCGTACCTTGCAAGCTGGGCGTTACGTGCAACGGGCGAACGCCTGAAAGCCACGTTGCGGTTGAGCCAGAATCCGGTGAAAAACGTAATGGGAAATACCAGAACCAGTGCCGCAATATGGGGCGAAACCACGACTATGCCCAGGTCGATGTAACGCTTGCATATGATGAAGTGGTATATGATGAAATACCACACCGAGTCGAGGATCATGTTCGATCCGCCGCATACGCCGTATCTGAATATTTGGCGCGGTATGACTGCGGCAATGGGGCGTATGTACAGCGCGTCGATCGCTTTGGTTATGATCTCCGACGGGCGCATTACTGCTTTTTGGTGTATATCCACGTGTCGCGGAATTCACGGGCGTGCGAGTCCATGTATCCGAGACATTCGTTGCGGTCGTCGTCCTCGTATACCGATACCATGTATCGCGTCCCATACCGGTATATCCGGCATATGGGGTTCTCGGCCTTGCCACGGGCCTCCCTGGCTGCGCGTATCGCGTTTTCGGGAGTGGAGAATATGCCGTATACAACGTAATGGCGTCCCGGCGTGCAGTCGAGAATGGTCTCCATGTTGTCGGCGGCGCCTGCAGCTGATGCCTCCTCTGGTTTCGCCTCTGCGGTTGCCGTATTTGCAGCCACATTACCAGCTGTGTCGGGTGCGCTCTGTACGGCTTGTGCGGTTGTATCGTTGTCTGCCGCAACCATGTTTTCGGCTGCCTTGTCTGTTGCGGCGCCCGTATCTGACGTTGCGGAACTTTGCACCATTGCCGGCTGATCGTCTTTGCCCTGGTTGTCCACGATAACGTATCCGGCTACCACTAATGCGAATACGCAGCATAAGGTTGCAAACGAGTAAAGCACGGTATTGCGTCTCGGTTTTATCCTTATGCGGCCGTGCCCCTGACGGTTTATGGCTTCGGTAAATTCGTCGCACATGGTGAAACTTTCACGCTTCAACTCTCCGACGCCCTTTATCGTGAGGGTCTCTTCGTTGAGAGCCTGCGACAGCCACTCCTCATACATCGCATGGGCCTTTTCCTCATCGACACCTGCGGCGCGTGCTATTTCCTCTTCGAGCGAAATTCCTCTGCGCTGTTCGGTGAAAGCGACGATACGGCGCGGTTGTTCCATGCTTGTACGGGTAACGCGTTTCGCCCCGAATCGCTCGGTAAACAGCGATCCTATGCCGGGAAGGTATAATTCCCGGCCTGCTGCAAGTATGTTGTAGGCGAGGCTGTCTATTTGTTCTACCATTTTGCGGTTTTCTTTTTATGAGACTTGTGTTTCGTATCGGGGTTGGCGGCCGCCTGTACGGTAACCACTTCCTTGGCCGGTTTGGCAAAGCCGCGGTAGATCATGTATATACCCAGAACAATGAACGGAATGCTCAATATCTGTCCCATGTCGAGCATCATTCCCTTTTCGAAATCCACCTGCTCTATCTTGATGAACTCGATTATGAAGCGTGTGAGGAATATGCCTTCGAGACCCACGCCGAAGAGAACTCCTGGCCGGCGCCGGCCCATGTCCTTCGCATAATACATGTATGCGAGAATTACGAAAGTCACTATATAGCACAACGCTTCATACAGTTGTGTCGGGTGCTGGACCGGAACCGCCTCGATCGGGAGGTTGGGATATAGCCTGACGAACTTGAAGCCCCAGGGGACATCGGTGACGTTGCCTATGATTTCCGAATTGAACAGGTTGCCCAGTCGGACTATCGCGCCGCCTATCCCTACCGGTATCATTATGCGGTCGAGCGACCATATGTACGGCATTTTGTTCTTGCGTGAGAAGAGCCACAACCCTATAAGCAGTCCTATCGCTGCGCCGTGGCTCGCCATGCCGCCGTCACGTATTTCGGTTATTATGGCCCATGGTTTTGCCAGATAGTACGACGGTTCGTAGAAGAGGCAGTGCCCGACCCTGGCTCCGATTATGGTTGCAAGAGTTCCGTAAATGAAGATGGAGTCGGCTATTTTCTGGTCGAGACCCTCTTTTTTGCAGAACGAGTTGAACATGTATCCGCCCAACAGCAGGGCAATGGCCCACATCAGGCCATAGTAGCGAATGTCGAACGAGCCGATCGAGAAAAGTACGGGGTCGAAGTCCCAGACCACCACCAAATTGTGCAACATAGTACTATCTGTTGTCTATCTCTTTTTTACTTGCTTTCTTGAGTGTGAACGAGAACGTACTGCCGACGCCGAGTTCGCTGCGTACGGTGATCCGTTCGCCGTGCGCCTCGATTATGTGTTTTACGATGGCCAGGCCGAGACCCGTTCCTCCCTGTTCGCGCGAACGTCCCTTGTCCGTGCGGTAGAAACGCTCGAAGATGCGCTGTGTGTCCTCCTTGCTGATTCCAAGACCGTTGTCTTCGACCTCGATGAGGATCTTGTCTATCATGTCGCGGAACTTTACGACAGTTGCACCGCCCTTTTTGCCGTAGTGTATCGAGTTGATGATGAGGTTTACGAGAACCTGTCCTATGTAGTGCTTGTCGGCAACCACGATGAACGGCGACGGCAGGTTGTCTGCTCCGCGGACCGTCAGCGTGATCTCTTTCTTAGCGGCCTCCATCTCGCTCTGGTCGGCTATCTCCTTGGCGAGTGCGACGATGTCGAACGACTGGCGTTTCATCTGGTTCATGTCGCTTTCGAGCCGCGATATGGTGTCGAGGTCGTTGATTATGTTTATGAGACGGTCGATGCTCTTCTCTGCGCGTTCAAGGTATGTGCGGTTGATGAGTTCGTCCTCAAGGCCTCCGTCGAGCAGTGTCGAGATGTAACCCTGGATATTGAAAATCGGGGTTTTAAGTTCGTGTGCCACATTGCCGAGATACTGTTTGCGGAATTTCTCGGTCTCCTTGAGGCGTGCTATCTCCTTGTCGTTGTCGTCGGCCCATGCGGTCAGCTCGCGCGATACGTCCTCGACGTGCTTGTCCTTCAGCTCGTCGAGTATTTCTGTCGTGTGGACGTCACGTGAGAGTACTATCGAGTATATCGGTTTGAGCTTGTATGCAACGTATTTGTACATCATCAGCAGCGAGAACAGCGCGATGACGGCGAATACGCCGACAGCAACGAGCACTGTCACCCACCATTCGGCATGCAAACAGATCATTACCACCGCCACGCATATCGTGGCCACGAGCGAAATGAGGAGAGAAGCTCCCTCTTTGGTCTTTATAGCCATAACGTCAATTGTTTATAATCAGTTTTCCTTCGACATGGTACAGGGCTTCGATCTCGGATCGCTCCAGTGTCATGTCGTCGAAATGTTTCCTGTCGCCGGCCACGAGCTTGATGCCCGTTTTGGTTTTGGCGACTCTCAATTTACGCAAAGTTACGAATTTTTCGCAAACAACAACGTATTCCTCTCCTAAAATTATTGCATCAATGTCTGTCTTCTTTATGATTACGACCGTTCCCGGCGGTGTCGAACGGCCCATGGCCTGTCCGTTGTATACCATTGCCAGGTCGCAGTTGCCGAGCTGGGGGATAAACAGCGACGATGAAGGCTTCATCGAATCGATATTTCGCAGTCCTGTTTCGATGTCGCAGTTGTAGAACGGGATCTGCGAGGCGCTCGAACTTTCGGACGCGAACATGCTGCCTTCGCCCGTGAGTATCCAGGCCTTGCTTATTTCCGGGAATTTGGCGACAATACGTTCGGCTACATCGCGCGAGATACCGTTGTTGCCGCGTTTTATCTGATACAGGTTTTCGCCGTACGGGAGCCCTATATGCCTGGCAAAGTAGTTGGTCGTCATGTTTGCCCACGATATGATGGCATAAATTCTCTCCCAATTACTGTTGTTTTGTGTCATAATTAAAAAAAAAATTGCATCTTTGCACCACGGTTCCGTAGTTCAATGGATAGAATGCAAGATTCCGGTTCTTGTGATGAAGGTTCGAATCCTTTCGGGACTACACTCCCTGCGCGTATTGCGCGTACGTGCGCAGAATCATGCATTCCCGGTTCCATGAATCGGGAATATCTTTTCGCGTACAGTATCTTACGGAATTTCAGGAAGGGCTTTTGATGCGTGTTTCTTCATTAGCGAATAGTTTGTTTATTTATGTAGGTTTGGCGTTTGGGTCGTTATGGTATCCGGTCCTGTATCCTGCCGGCGCCATATCTGTAGTGTCCATATATTAAAGCACAGACTATAACCGATGCCACAAAACAGGTTTTTCGACGACCTCACAATGTACATGTAGTTGTAATCTGTGCACAAGGCACCCTACAACTTTTAACCCTCATTGTGATGAAAAAAATGTCGAAAATTTGTTTTGCAGGGTAAAAGCTGATGCTTTCAATAATATGTCCCGACAACCGTCTCCGATTATCGATACAAATATAGCTTAAAATTTCGGATTGTAAATAAAGAGTGTGCCTAAAAAGTGTGCGTATGGGAAAAATGTGTTACATTTGTAGGTAAATTTGATAGTATGGGTGTCGACAGAAATTTAAGGAATACCGAGAGCGACAGCGAGTTTGAAAACCGTATAAGGCCTCATGAGCTTGGAAGTTTTGCCGGTCAGGACAAGATCGTCGACAATTTGCGTGTTTTCATCAAGGCCGCCCTCATGCGTGGCGATTCTCTCGACCATGTGTTGCTGCACGGGCCTCCGGGACTGGGCAAGACAACGCTCGCCAATATCATAGCCAACGAGATGGGCGCGCAGCTCAAGGTAACGTCGGGACCCGTACTCGACAAGCCGGGCGACCTTGCCGGCCTGCTGACCAATCTCGGTGCGGGAGACGTGCTGTTCATCGACGAGATACACCGTTTGAGCCCCATAGTCGAGGAGTATCTCTATTCGGCAATGGAGGATTTCAAGATAGACATCGTACTTGACAAGGGTCCGTCGGCGCGTTCCATACAGATCGAACTGGCTCCGTTTACGCTTATCGGGGCAACGACGCGCAGCGGCCTTCTGACTTCGCCGTTACGGGCGCGTTTCGGCATACAGTGTCATTTGGAGTATTACGATGCGCCGGTGCTGGCAGGCATTGTCAAGCGTTCGGCACGGATTCTCGACATATCCATCGACGACGATGCTGCCGTTGAGGTTGCGCTGCGTTCGCGCGGCACCCCGCGTATTGCCAACTCGCTGTTGCGCCGTGTCCGCGATTTCGCGATGGTGAAGGGCGAGGGACATATCGACCTTGGAATTACGCGTATCGCCCTGCAGGCCCTGAATATCGATTCACGCGGCCTCGACCAGATGGACAACCGTATACTCGAAACCATCATCGCCAAGTTCAAGGGCGGTCCCGTGGGACTGAATACCATAGCTACGGCCGTAGGCGAGGAGGCCGGCACCATTGAGGAGGTTTACGAGCCGTTCCTCATAAAGGAGGGCTTCCTGAAACGCACGCCGCGCGGCCGCGAGGCTACGGAACTGGCGTATCGTCATCTTGGTATAACACCATCGTCGGAAGAGGGTTTTCTGTTCTGACATATCGTTATGAAGAGGCTCAACGCAATAGCTTGTGCCGCAGCCGTGTCGGTCGCTGTAGTGTCGTTTGCGGCACGTCACGTGACGGCATGATGATGGCATCGGCGCGCGGCGTTGCGATAAAGGCCAGGGCCGACGCTCCGACGGGCAAGATGGTTGTCTTCTCGGCGGCACAGGGCGACGAGACGGCATACCCCTACCGCGAAAAGGGACACGTACTGTTCACCTACTACCTGCTCAAGAAGTTGCAGCAGACCAAAGGCAACGTAACCTACGGCGAACTGGGTGACTACATAACCGAACAGGTAGGCCGCACGGCCATTGTCGAGAACTCGAAGCCGCAGACCCCGACCGTGACGGTCGCACCTGCCCTCGCACAGACATGGAAAAGCTTGGAATTCTGAAAAACGCGATAAATTTTTGACTTATAACCCTAAAACCTCCAACCATGAAACGCCTGCTTATACTTGTCGCCTGCAGCATGATTGCCATGTCCGCTGCCGGGCAGGATCAGAAACCGAATCAGAACCAGGATCAGAATTAAGACAAAACCGAGGAAGATGATTTTATAGAAGAATGTGGCTGCATCGTTGAATACAGTACATATTATAATTTCAACGAAGGCCTTACCCGTGTCGTATTAAACGGCAAATGGGGTTTTGTAAATCCCGAAGGCAAACGGGTCATTGATTGCATTTACGACAATGTTGAGGATTTTAGAGAAGGCCTCGCCTGCGTTGAACTAAACGATCGATATGGTTTTATAAACGAGAAAGGAGAATTGGTTATTGATTGCATTTATGACTTTGCCTGTAATTTCAGAGACGGTTTTACCGAAGTTGTATTAAACGGCAAATGGGGTTTTATCAATACCGAGGGCAAACGTGTTGTCGATTGCATTTACGACTTTGCTTTGCCTTTCAGCGAAGGACTTGCCAAGGTTCAGTTAAACGGCAAATGGGGTTTTATCAATACCGAAGGTAAACAGATTGTCGATTGCATTTACGATGAGATTTATGAGCGCGAAGACGGCCTTGCTGTAGTTCAGTTAAATGGTAAATGTGGCTTTATCAATACCGAAGGTAAACAGATTGTTGATTGCATTTACGACTTTACATATGATTTCAGCGAAGGACTTGTCGCAGTTAGATCAAACGGTAAATGGGGGTTTGTCAATATCGAAGGAAAACAGGTTATAGATTGTATCTATGAATTTGTCGGTAGTTTCAATGAAGGTCTCGCAGCAGTTCGATCAGATGGCAAATGGGGATTTGTAAATACAGAGGGCAATCTGGTCGTTGATTGCATTTATGACAGTACCATTTGGTATTTCAAGAACGGCTTTACTCAAGTTAAATTAAACCATAAATGGGGTGTTATCAATGCTGAAGGAAAACGTGTCATCGATTGCATTTATGATGAAGTCAGTGTAGACAACAACGGTCTCGCTAAAGTCCAGTTAAACGGCAAATGGGGATTTGTCAATACTGAAGGCAAACAGGTTGTCGATTGCATATATGATGATGTATGGTGGTTCTACGAAGATTTCGCCAAAGTCCAGTTAAACGGTAAATGGGGTTATATCGATACCGAAAGCAAATTGGTCGTTGATTGCATATACGACGATGCATGGTCTTTCAGCGACGGTCTTGCCAGAGTTCAGTCAAATGGTAAATGGGGTGTTATAAATACCGAACTCAAACCTGTTGTCGATTGTATATATGACGAAATTGATAAGTTCCAAGACGGTCTTGCCAGAGTTCAGTTGAACGGCAAATGGGGTGTTGTAAATACGGCAGGAAAATTGGTTGCCAATTGCATATATGACGAGATTGATGAGTTCAAGGAGGGTTTTGCCAGAGTTCAGTTGAACGGTAAATGGGGCGTTATAAATACGGCAGGAAAATTGGTCGCCAATTGCATATATGACGAGATTAGTGAGTTCAAAGACGGCCTTGCCAGAGTTCAGTTAAACGGCAAATGGGGCGTTATCAATGCCGGAGGCAAACGGATTGTTGATTGTCTGTACGAAAATATCAATACATTCTGCGATGGCCTTGCTGTAGTTCAGTTAAACGGTAAATTGGGTTATATGAATACCCAAGGCAAACTGGTTATTGCTTTCATTTACGACTATGCCGGCAATTTCTGCAATGGTTTTGCCAATGTTTGCATAAACCGGAAATGGGGTGTTATAAATACCCAAGGTATACGGGTTGTCGATTGCATTTACGACAAACGTATTTGTGTTACGCTTGTTTTTATTCGTATTTAATCCTGGACTCAGTTCAATTATACGGATTGATGCCATGAAAAAATGCGTCTGGCGGGCTTGAATCGGCGTGTCGGGTCTTGTAACTGTAGTGGCCTTGACGCCCGTGCCATGCAAAAAAGCCATGCGACAGCTGAACGTAGGCTTCAGCAATCAAAAACAGCGGATATAACGACCGTCGGGCCGTATATCCGCTGTTGTTTTGCGGAAATTGACGTTATTCCGTACAGGCTGCTATTTCGTCGATGTGCATCTTCCTCACCTCGCAATGTCCGATGTCGGTGGGTAATACGAGGTAAATGCTGTCGGCTACGGATTTCTTGTCCTTGGCGATGGCCTTGAGCAGTTTTTTTGTTTCGACCGGAGCCGATGTCCTGAATCCGAGCCGTTCCATCGCCCGTTCTATGCGGTCGGCCTTTTCAGCCTGCAGGAGCCCCAACTTTACGGCCATGCGCGAGATCATGACCGTGCCGACGGCGACGGCTTCGCCATGGTTCATCTCCGACGAGCACTTCTCGATTGCATGAGCGAACGTATGGCCGAGGTTGAGTTTGCGGCGTTCGCCGCTTTCGCGTTCGTCCCGGTCGACGATGTCGGCCTTGACCTTTATTGCGGCCATCACGATGCTGTCAAGCAGGCGTTCGTCTTCACGCAGGCTTTCGAGTGTCGAGTGTTCGACGGTCTCGAAGAGCTCGCTGTCGGCGATGATCCCGGCCTTTACGATCTCGGCCATGCCGGCACGGAACTCGCGTTCGGGCAGCGTGCGCAGCATCTCTACGTCGCATATTACGAACTGCGGCTGGGTGAATGTGCCCACCATGTTCTTGTAGCCGTCGATGTTTACGCCGTTTTTGCCTCCGACGCTCGCATCTACCTGACCCAGAAGTGTGGTCGAGACGAAACCGAAGCGGAGTCCGCGCATGTAGGTCGATGCGACGAATCCGGCCACGTCGGTAACTATGCCTCCGCCTATTCCGAGTACGAAACAGCTGCGGTCGATGCCCATCTCGATGAAACGGCGGTATATCGTGTCGACAGTGTGGAGTGTTTTGACCGTTTCGCCCGTGCCGATCATGATGTATTCATACCTCTGCAGCAGGGCATGGTAACGTCTGTCGATATTGGCATCGGTAATCACCACGACGCGGCATTCCGGCAGGAGCCGCGGGAGCAGTTCCGTAACCCGTCCGAAGTGTATTTCGCTCTTGTCGGCGACTTTGAGACTCTCTGTAATCACTGTTGTCGGTTTTATAATAGCGTAACAAAAATAGATCATTTTCCCGAGAATTTGTTACCTTTGCACAATTAATTCATTGGAAATATATGCAAAAACTGCGCAACATTGCGATTATTGCCCATGTGGACCACGGTAAGACCACTCTCGTGGACAAGATGATAATGCAGGGGCATCTGCTTCGTGAAGGCGCCCGTACCGGCGGCGAGTTGATTCTCGACAACAACGATCTCGAACGCGAACGCGGCATCACGATTCTTTCGAAAAACGTATCGGTAATCTACAAGGACTGTAAGATCAATATCATCGACACTCCGGGCCACGCCGATTTCGGCGGCGAGGTCGAGCGTGTGCTGAACATGTGCGACGGTGTTCTGTTGCTTGTCGATGCGTTCGAGGGCACGATGCCTCAGACGCGTTTCGTGCTGCAGAAGGCGCTGGCACTCGGAAAGAAGCCTATTGTCGTGATAAACAAGGTCGACAAGCCCAACTGCCGTCCCGAGGTTGTAAACGAACAGGTTTTCGACCTGATGTTTTCGCTCAACGCTACAGAGGAGCAGCTCGATTACAAGACCATCTACGGATCGGCCAAGCAGGGGTGGATGTCACACCGTGCCGATACTCCAACCAATTCGATAACCCCGCTGCTCGATGCAATCATCGACGATATTCCCGAGCCGGTCGTAGTCGAAGGAACTCCGCAGATGCTGATAACGTCGCTCGAATATTCACCCTATATCGGCCGTATAGCCGTGGGCAAGGTGACGCGCGGTGAACTGCATGCAGGAGACAACGTGACGCTTGCCAAACGTGACGGCAAGACCATGGTCAAGAGCAAGATCCGCGAACTGATGGTCTTCGACGGACTGGGCAAGACGAAGGTCGACACCGTGCCGTGCGGCGAGATATGTGCGGTTGTCGGTATCGACGGTTTCGAGATAGGCGATACGATCTGCGATTATGAGAATCCGGAACCGCTGCCTCCCATCGCAATAGACGAGCCGACAATGTCGATGCTCTTCACCATAAACAACTCGCCGTTCTTTGGCAAGGAGGGCAAGTACGTGACTTCACGCCACATAAAGGAACGTCTCGACCGCGAACTTGAGAAAAACCTCGCGCTGCGTGTCGAGCCGGGACCTAATTCGGACAGTTTTATCGTCTACGGGCGAGGAGTGCTTCACCTCTCCGTACTTATCGAGACCATGCGTCGCGAAGGTTACGAACTGCAGGTTGGCCAGCCCAAGGTCATCATCAAGGAGATCGACGGCCGCAAGTGTGAGCCTATCGAGGAGATGACCGTAGACTGTCCCGAGGAGTACGCAGGTACGGTTATCGAACTTACTACCAAACGCAAGGGTACGCTTACCAATATGGAGTCCAACGGTGACCGCACACGTCTTGAGTTCTCGATACCGTCGCGCGGAATTATCGGCTTGCGCTCCAACATGCTGACGGCAACGGCAGGCGAAGCTATCATGAGCCACCGCCTCAAGGACTTCGAACCGTGGGTAGGTGATATCGAAATGCGTACCAACGGTTCCATTATCGCATCGGAGACCGGTACGGCATATGCCTATTCGATCGACAAGCTGCAGGACCGCGGACGTTTCTTCATCTCTCCGATGGAGCAGGTGTATGAAGGTCAGGTAATAGGTGAGCATACGCGCAGCAACGATATTACCGTCAATGTCACCAAGGCAAAACAGCTGACCAACATGCGTGCTTCGGGTTCGGACGACAAGGCTGTTATCGTCCCGCCGAAAATCTTCACGCTTGAGGAGGCTTTGGAGTATATCAAGGAGGACGAATATGTCGAGGTTACTCCCAAGTCGATGCGTCTGCGTAAGATTCTTCTCAGCGAAACCGACCGCAAGCGAGCCGCCAAGTAAGAGCGAATATGCATTGGGCATTGTTGGTTCTTGCCGGGCTTTTTGAGATAGGGTGGCCCTTGGGTTTCAAGTTGGCCGATCTCTATCCGCGATATTATTGGCCATGCATGATCCTGTCGGTATTGTCCATGGGGGTGAGCGGTTGGTTGCTTTATCTTGCGCAAAAGGGCATACCTATGGGAACTGCCTATGTGATTTGGACAGGTGTCGGCGGTATTGGTACGGTGCTTATAGGTATTTTCCTGTTTGGTGATTCGGCGACATTCTGGCGGTTGTTCTTCATTTTCCTGATCATTGTCGGAATTGTCGGACTAAAGTTCGTTCACTGACCCTATTTGCGCAGTGTGGCGAACGAGAGAATATGCCATGTTATGGCTGCGGCCAAAGCGGCGAGAAGCAGTTGCGCCCATATCCATTTGTCGACGACGGCGAATATGCAGTACAGCATCGTCGCCCACAGCAGCGATACCGATATTATCTTTGCATGGAGCGGTATGGCGCGGTTTTCGCGGAAATTGCGTATGTACTCACCGAGTATGCGGTGGCTTATGAGCCAGTCGTAGAGTCGTGGCGAGCCTTTTATATATAGTGCGGCCGTGAGCAGCAGAAACGGGGTTGTGGGCAGCAGCGGCAGGAACATGCCGATAATGCCCAACGCAAGCGACAGTGACCCGAGTATGATGAATAGCGTTTTCACGTCGCAAAAATAGTATTATATTTGTAATTGATACGAATCTTAAACATACCATGATTATGGAGAAAGTAAAAGTCGGTGTGGCAAGCGACCATGCAGGTTTTGATATGAAGGAGTTCCTGACGGGATATCTCTCGTCGAAGGGTTATGACGTAGTTGATTTCGGCTGTTTCAGCGAGGAGAGTTGCGACTATGCCGATTTCGCGCATCCGCTGGCTTTGGCCGTGGAGAGCGGTGACGTGGCATTCGGTGTAGGTCTGTGCGGATCCGGTGAAGGTATGGCCATGACGCTCAACAAGCATCAGGGTATACGTGCCGGACTGGTATGGAACCGGGAGATTGCCGGCCTCATACGTCAGCACAACAATTCTAATGTGCTTGTTCTGCCTGCACGTTTCATCTCGAATGACGAGGCCATGGAGTTCGTCGATGTATTTACCTCTACGGAATTTGAAGGAGGACGTCACGAACGCCGTATCGCCAAGATGCCGGTGTCGGAATAATGCCGATTATATTTAAATGACAGCCGCTCCGTTGATACGGGGCGGCTGTCATTTTGTGGTCATAATATGGTCTCCTTGTGCAGGAACAGGCCGCTGAATGGCGGTATGAACGGGACGTCGCCGTCGAATAACCCGTACACGGCCGACCCGCTGCCCGACATCGAGGCATATATGGCCCCCTGTTTGTAGAACGCATCTTTCAGTGCGGCGATTTGCGGGTGTGCCCGGAATATGTGCCCTTCAAAATCGTTGACAACAGACCCTTTCCATGACGAAACGGGCCGTGATATGCGCCGTTCGATCGGCTCTGACGGGATATGCGGAACTACGCCGGCATAGGCCTCGCGTGTCGACACGCCCTCGGCCGGTTTGGCAATTACGAGCGTCATGCCGTGAATGTCGATATTGACGGGTGACATTATTTCGCCGCGGCCGGTGCACAGTTGCGGCGTGTTGCGGACAAAGAAGGCTGTGTCGCTGCCGAGTTCGGCAGCAATGCCGGTCAGTTCGCTCTCCGTAAGTCCAAGGTCGAACAATGCATTTATGGCCATGATTACGGCCGTGCCGTCGGAAGAGCCTCCGCCCAGTCCTGCGCCGAAAGGTACGCGTTTGTCGAGATGCAGGCGCAATCCGTCGACCCCGTACCGCACGCGCATCAGCTCGAATGCCTTTACACATATGTTTTTCTCTGCCGGGCAGTCTATCACAATGCCTTCTGATGTGAAGTCCAACCCCGTACGGTCTGTTTTTTCGGCGTGTACAGTGTCGTGGAGCCCATATACGGGATAGAGTACGGTTGCCAGTTCGTGATATCCGTCGCAGCGCTTGCGCAAAATGTCAAGCCCGATGTTTATTTTGCAGTTGGCCTTTAGTTCCATATGGCAAAATTATGAAAAGAATCGCAATTTTCACCGGCCGTTTGCCGTTCATATGACGGTTTGGAGTTTGATAATTGCAATATTTTTTATTCCTTTGTCGCGAAATTTTGATAAAACCCGTAAAATAATGGAAAATATGAAAAAATTATTCGTCTTGATAGCTGCGTCGGTCTGCCTTGCATCATGTACAAGCTGGGGCAGCGGCGGTAACAATTCCGGAAACACCTTGACACAGAAATATGTCAAATATATCGAAACGGGAGACGGTGCACAATACACATTCTCCTATAACACGATGAACTACATCTCGAATGTATCGTATATAGATTTCATGAATCCCGGAGACCAGTTCTCGTATGATATAGACTACAATACCACGACGATTGACATCGAGAGCGGTTCTGACCTGTGGATCATGCGATTCAACGGCCTCGGCTCGCTGGACAAGTTGTATAAGGCGACCGGATCCGGCGAGGAGTTGTTGAGCTCGTTCTCGTATTTTACACCTGCCAACTATATCACGCAGTTGTCGAGCATATCGAGCGACAACAACAAATCCAACGCTGCGATCAACTGGATTTCATTCTATGCCATCGGTTCGTCGCGCAATACAGTGACTGTAGAGGAAGAGGGTGTGGAGGTTACCTACTCGACCAGCATTACGTTTACGTACGATGATTATATCAGCAACATACACGCCAATTTCAATTTCTTCTATTTTCTTGTTCCGGAGTTGCTTGAAGTCTCGAAACTGGACAATGTCGTAGCTGCAGCCGTAAGCATTATCGGTTCGCGTTGCTATTATCTGCCTACAAAGGTTACGGTTGAGAAGAAAAAGATTACTCTTGACGGTACCGAACCGGTTGAAAAGACCGAGCGTACGTATTCCTATGACTGCGATGACAACGGATATGTAGATGCGATATATTCAGGATCGGGTGACAGCAAGCAGTTGCTCTATGCAATTAAGTACTTCAAGCCGTCGACCGATGATGACTCGACCGAAACTCAGGAGTAGGGACGTGTCTGCCTGGACGAAACAAAACAGCCGCACATCGTATGTGCGGCTGTTTTTTATTGGCATGAAAGCCTATTTGCCGGAGTCGAACAGCGATCGCGCTATTCCGAGTTCGAGACCGCGCAGCTCGGCAAGCCCGCGCAACCTTCCGAGACATGAATATCCGGGATTGGTCTTCTTCCTGAGGTCGTCGATCATTTGATGTCCGTGGTCGGGCCGCATCGGAATCGAAACCTTGCGCCTTTGTTGGATCTCCAGGAAGGCCTTCATGACTTCGTACATCGGCACGTCGCCTTCGAGGTGGTTGGCCTCGTAGAAGTTGCCTTCGGCATCGCGCTGTGTCGAACGGAGATGGACGAAATAGACGCGGTCACCCTGCCGGCGCATCATGCCGGGCAAATCGTTGCGTGCCGATACGCCGAACGATCCGGTGCAGAGACACAGCCCGTTCGAACGGTTGGGAACGGCTTCCACTATCCGTTCGAAATCGTTCTCGGTCGAGAGAATGCGCGGCAGTCCGAGTATCGGGAACGGCGGGTCGTCTGGGTGTATGGCCATGACTGCACCGACCTCGTCAGCCACGGGGGTGATCTCCTTGAGGAAGGCGATCAGGTTGTTGCGCAGGGTCTCGGCGTCGATATCCCTGTAACGGTCGAGTTCGTGCTGGAACTGCTCGAGGGTGAAACTCTCTTCAGAACCGGGAAGACCTGCAATCATGTTGCGGGTGATGAGCCTTATCTCCGCGTCGTCCATTGCCTCGAAACGAGCCTTTGCGATACGCTTTTCCTCATCTGAGTACTCATTCTCTGCGGCCGGGCGTTTGAGTATGTAGAGGTCGAAGGCCATGAATGCAGCCCTTTCGAAACGCAATGCGCGTGATCCGTCGGGGAGCTCGTAGTCGAGGCATGTGCGAGTCCAGTCGAGTACGGGCATGAAGTTGTATGTTATGACCTTTATGCCGCAGGCTGCCAGATTGCGTATCGACTGCTTGTAGTTTTCGATATATTTACGGAAATCACCCGTCCGGGTCTTGATATGTTCGTGCACGGGGACGCTCTCGACCACCGACCATACGAGGCCGGCATCGGCAACCGTTTTCTGGCGTTTCTGGATCTCCTCGATGCTCCATACCTCGCCGTTGGGTATGTGGTGCAGTGCCGTATGTCTATGCACCCGTATTTGGCGAGTATGGCCTCGCGGTTGCGGACGAGTACGTCACGGTTCAGTACGTCGGTTGCGAGGAACATGGCTTCGCCTCCGTTTTTGCCTATCTTGTCGGCAAGCGTGTTGCCGGCCTCTTCGTCGCGGTCGAGAATGACCACCTTTGCTCCCTGTTCGGCCAGATATTCACAGATCGAACGTCCGAGTATTCCGGCTCCGCCGGTTATCACAACCACGCGGCCGGTGATATCAAACAGATTTTTCATGTCGTTGTTGATTTGTATTGTTGGTTTTCAGTCAGTTTGTCTCTATGGGTTTGTATTTGGGCACGAGGGCCTTCATTACGACCCAGCCAGCCAGATACGAGAATGCGCAGATGCAGAATACGATGAAATATCCGGCCGGTTTGCCTTCGAATCCAAGGAACAGCATGTCTGTCTCCTCAGCATATACGAACAGCCAGCCGGCGAACCACTGCATGATCATCGACCCGATTCCTCCGGCCATGCCGCCTACGCCGGTGACGGTAGCTACGGCCGATTTGGGGAACATGTCCCCAACGACCGAGAATATGTTTGCCGACCAGGACTGGTGTGCCGCGCAGCCGAGACCGATAATTACTATCGGGAACCATGGCGATATAGTTCCGAGCGGTTGGGCGAGCAGTACGAGCAGCGGCACGAATGCGAACATGAGCATGGCCTTCATGCGTGCCGCATACGGGTTCATTCCTGTCCTGGTTTATGTATTCGAGTTCGGCGGCGTTCACCCTCGGTTGCTCGGACGGGACCTTGTATACGAATGTCCATATGCCCAGCCATATGAAGCCGAGTGCGCCGATTACGACGAATGCCATCTCCCAGCCCAGCAGCTTGGCCAGCGGCGGTATGCTCAGCGGGGCGAACAGCGCGCCGATAGATGCGCCGGCATTGAAAATGGAGGTTGCGTATGCACGGTCCTTTTTCGGGAAATACTCAGCCGTGACCTTGATTGCGGCCGGGAAGTTGCCTGCTTCGCCCATCGCAAGGATACACCGTGCAGCTATGAAGAAGCACATGCTGACCGTGGCTATGAGTACCGCCAGGTCCGATCCGGCCTGCACGGCCCTCAACGCCGCAGCGTCGGGCAGGCAGACGCACCATTCGGTGGCTATGCCGCACAAGGCGTGGAGGCAGGCTCCTGCCGACCATATGCCTATGGCCCACATGTAACCCTTCTTGCTCCCCATGCGGTCGACGAACCCTCCGGCAAAGAGCATGCATAATGCATAGACTACCGAAAAAATGGAGGTTATAAGGCCGTAGTGGTAGTCGCTCCAGTGGAATTCGGGTTTGATGAACTCGTCCCACGTGAGTGACAGCACCTGCCTGTCGAGATAGTTGATTGCCGTAGCGAAAAACAGCATCGAACATATCACCCAGCGGTATTGTGTCATCTTGACGCCGGTTTCGGATTGTTTCGTATTCATTTGTCAGGTTTTGAGGTAGTCGGTTTGGTGTATTTGCTATCGCGCCTTGCCGATTGTGTCGAGGGCGAAACGGCATTTGTCTGTTATGGCCTTCCAGGCATGTGCGGCGACAATCGCCTTGGGGAAGAGCTGCGAGCCCATGCCCACGCAGAATACGCCGGCCTTGAACCATGCGGTCAGGTTCTCTTCGGTAGGCTCGACGGCGCCCGTAGCCATGATGTTGGCCCAGGGAAGCGGGGCCTTGATGTTCTTGACGAACGACGGTCCGCCGACGTTGCCTGCGGGGAATATCTTCGTGATGTCGCAGCCGAGTTCATGTGCCATGCCTATCTCGGTTACCGACCCGCAGCCGGGTGCATAGGGTATAAGGTGGCGGTTGCATATTTTTGCCACCTCCGGGTCCGGATTGTAGAATACGGGGACCATGCCGGTGCGGCCGATGGCCTCCATTACCTGTATTTTGGAAAATCTTGCCATATCTTGTCTTATGTTTTTATTGTCCGGTTTTGTCGTGTCAGCGTTGAACACGGCCGCTGCCGTTTCCTGCAGCGAGGCTCTCGACCTCCTCGGTCGATACCATGTTGAAATCGCCGTTTATGGTGTGTTTCAGGGCAGATGCCGCCACTGCGAACTCCAGTGCCTCGGCCTGCGTCTTTTTTGTCAGCAGCCCGTGGATTATGCCACCGGAGAATGAGTCGCCGCCGCCAACGCGGTCAATTATGGGGAAGATGTCGTAGTGCCGCGATTCATAGAACTCACGGCCGTCGTATATCATAGCTTTCCAGCCGTTGTGCGAAGCCGAGAACGATTCGCGCAGGGTCGACACCACGTATTTGAAGCCGAATGTTTCGGCCATCTGCCGGAATATGCCCTTGTAGCCTTCGGCGTCGGTCACACCCTCCTCGACAGAGGCTTCGGGCTTGAATCCGAGACACAGCTCGGCGTCCTCTTCATTGCCGATGCAAACGTCTACGTACTGCATCAGGGGACGCATTACCGATTGCGCCTTCTCCTTTGTCCACAGCTTCTTGCGGAAATTGAGGTCGACCGATACGGTTACGCCGTGACGCTTTGCCGCTTCGCAGACCAGGCGTGTGAGTTCTGCCGCCTTGTCCGATATTGCGGGGGTGATGCCCGACCAGTGGAACCATTGCGCACCCTCCATTATCGCGTCGAAATCGAAATCGCCGGGTTCGGCCTCTGCCATGGCCGAGTGCGCACGGTCATATATGACCTTCGACGGGCGCATCGAGGCCCCGGTTTCAAGGTAGTATATGCCCACACGGTCGCCGCCGCGGGTTATGTAGTCGGTCTTTACGCCGAACCTGCGCAGTGCGTTCACGGCCGACTGCCCGATCTCGTGAGCCGGCAGTTTGGTTACGAAATACGCCTCATGGCCGTAGTTGGCGCACGATACGGCAACGTTGGCCTCTCCGCCGCCATAGACGACATCGAACGAGTCTGACTGTATGAAACGCTTGTTGCAGGGAGTGGAGAGACGCAACATGATCTCTCCGAAGGTTACTATTTTCATTATATTGCCTTGTTTTAGAAGTTGAAGTAGTTCTTTGCATTGCGGTAGCATATGCCCTCGACGATCTCGCGGCCTATGAAGTCCGTTTCCGATGCGGGAAGCAGACCGTTTTCTATGTCGTTGCCGATGAGGTTGCAGAGCGTGCGGCGGAAATATTCATGCCTCGGATACGACAGGAACGACCGCGAGTCGGTCAGCATGCCGACGAACCGGCTCAGCAGACCGAGTGTCGACAGTGCGTTCATCTGCTTCTCCATGCCGTCTTTCTGGTCCGAGAACCACCAGCCCGAACCGAACTGTATCTTCCCGGGGCCGCTGCGTCCGTCCTGGAAATTGCCGGCCATCGTGGCGACGAGCTCGTTGTCACGTGGGTTGAGGTTGTATATTATGGTCTTTGCGAGTTTGTCTCGGCTGTCGAGCATGTCGAAGAAACGGGCCATCTTTTTCCCGACCGTAAAGTCTCCGATCGAATCGTATCCCGTGTCGGCGCCCAGACGTCCGAACATGCGGCTGTTGTTGTTGCGTATGGCTCCGTAGTGGAATTGCTGCACCCAGCCCGACTCCCAGTCCATTACGGCCAGTTCGACGAGCATGGCGGTCTTGAACTTGGTACTTTCGTCGCTTGTCAGGCTGCGTCCTCCGTACACCTTGTTGAAAATGGCGTCGATCTCCGGTTGCGTGTACTCTTCGGCGTAGAACTCCTCGATTCCGTGGTCCGACAGGCGGCACCCGACAGATTCGAAGAAACGGTGGCGTACGCGCAGTGCCTCCATCATGTCTGTGAAAGTCGAGATCGTTACGCCCGAAACGTCGGACAGCCTTTCGACGTATGCGCGGAAATCGGCTGGAGACTCCACGGCCATGGCCTTGTCAGGCCGCCATGCCGGCAGCATGCGTACACCGAAACCGTCGTTGCGCACGGCGATGTGGTGTTCGAGCGAGTCCACCGGGTCGTCGGTCGTACATACAACCTCCACATTATAATGGCGCATCAATCCGCGGGCATGGTATTCCGGTTTCTGGAGCTTCTCCGAACAGCGGTCGTAGATCGGCCTCGCTGTCGTCGGATTCAAAAGTTCGGTGACCCCGAATGCTGTTTTGAGCTCAAGATGCGTCCAGTGGTATAGCGGGTTGCGCATGGTGTAAGGCACGGTTTCGGCCCATTTCTCGAACTTCTCCCAGTCGGAAGCGTCCCCCGTGCAGTAGCGCTCGTCGACGCCGTTGGCACGCATGGCCCTCCATTTGTAGTGGTCGCCTTCGAGCCATATTTTCGAAAGATTGTCGAACCCGTGGTCCGATGCCACGTATTCGGGGTTGAGGTGGCAGTGATAGTCTATTATCGGCATCTTCGCGGCATGTTCGTGATAGAGCCGTTCGGCCGTTGCCGTCTGCAACAGAAAATTGTCGTCGTTGAACTGTTTCATTTAAGGTTTGGTATCTGTTTAGGTGTCGCCGTCGCGATATGCCTGTTTGTCGGCCTCTCCGGCGGCATTCTCAAAATTAGATGTAAAAGAGCAGACCGCAATATGCGGGGCTTCACATATTGCGGTCTGTATAGTTTTTGTAGGGTAGGCCTTACTTGCCTTCCTTGATCTTCTGCAATTCGTACATGCGGTCGCGGTAGCGTGCCGCCGCAAGGAAGTCGAGCGATTTGGCCGCACGCTCCATGTCTTCCCGGGCCTTGGTGATGAGCGCATCGATATTCTCTGAGGCCACATAGCTCTTTTCGATGTCGGCAGCCGTGGCATAGTGCTCCTCGACGATGGGGTAGGCCACATCATTGCGGTATTCGGCTTTCTCCTGACCCAACAGCAGACTCTGTCCCGAGCCGCTCTTCTGGGCCTTGCGCGGCAGCATCTGGTGCTCGATATTGTAGCGCACCTGCTTTTCACGGCGGCGGTTGCTCTCCTCGATGGCTATGCGCATGGAGTCGGTGCATGTATCGGCATACATTATTACGTTGCCGTTGGCATGGCGGGCCGCACGTCCGGCAATCTGTGTTATCGAACGCACGTTGCGGAGGAATCCCTCCTTGTCGGCGTCGAGTATCGCCACAAGCGCAACTTCCGGCAGGTCGAGTCCCTCGCGCAGCAGGTTGACGCCTATAAGCACGTCGAACATTCCGGCATGCAGGTCCTCGAGAATCTGCACGCGTTCGAGCGTGTCGATGTCCGAATGTATATAGCGGTTGCGCACGCCTACGCGGTCGAGGTATTTCGACAGCTCTTCGGCCATGCGTTTGGTTATGGTGGTGACGAGGATCTTGTCGTCGTTTTTTGCGCGTTTCTCGATCTCTTCGAGCAGGTCGTCTATCTGGTTGAGCGTTACACGAACCTCAAGCGGCGGGTCGACGAGGCCCGTCGGGCGTATCAACTGCTCGACAACCACGCCTTCGCTCTTTATGAGTTCGTAGTCGGCAGGTGTGGCGCTTACGTATATGGCGGTGCCCATGAGCTGCTCGAACTCCTCGAAACGCAACGGGCGGTTGTCCTTGGCTGCGGGAAGGCGGAAGCCGTACTCCACGAGATTCTCCTTGCGGGCGCGGTCGCCTCCGTACATTGCCCTTACCTGCGGTATCGTCACGTGGCTCTCGTCTATTACCATCAGATAGTCCTTCGGGAAGAAGTCGAGCAGACAGAAAGGGCGTGTGCCTTCGGCGCGTCCGTCGAAATAGCGCGAATAGTTCTCGATGCCGGAGCAGTATCCGAGCTCCTTGATCATTTCGAGATCGTACTCGACGCGCTGTTTCAGACGCTGCGCCTCGGTCGGACGGCCTTCACGCTCGAAAAACTCGATCTGCTTGCCCAGATCGAGGTATATCTGCTGGACGGCCGAATTGATGCGCTCCTTTGTCGTCACGAAGAGGTTCGCGGGGTAGAGAGTAAGCGATTCGAGGGTCTGCAGGCGTTGTCCCGTTACCGGGTCGATGGTCTGTATCGCCTCGATTTCGTCGTCGAAGAACATTATGCGGAAGCACTGGTTGCCGAACTCACCGAATGCGGCCATTATGTCGACGGTATCGCCGTTGACACGGAACGTCGCCGGTGTCAGGTCCCGTTCGGTACGCGTGTAAAGCGCCTCGACGAGCTTGTACAGGAAATGCTTGTAGCTTACGACGTCGCCGACCTTGACGGTTATCGATGTGGCATGGAAGTCGTCGGGGTTGCCGCAGCCGTAGAGGCACGACACGCTCGAAACGACCACCACGTCCCTGCGCCCCGAGAGCAGGGTGGCGACGGTACTCAGCCTCATCTTCTCGATCTCGTCGTTTATCGAGAGGTCTTTCTCTATATATGTATCGGTCGACGGCAGGTATGCCTCGGGCTGGTAGTAGTCGTAGTAGGAGACGAAGTACTCGACGGCATTGTCCGGAAAGAAGTTCTTGAACTCTCCGTACAGCTGTGCCGCCAGTGTCTTGTTGTGGCTCAATACGAGTGTCGGGCGTTCGAGTTGCGCTATGACGTTGGCGACGGTAAAGGTCTTGCCCGAACCGGTTACGCCGAGGAGCGTATTGTGGTCCGAACCTCCCTTTATCGCGCGGACAAGTTCCGCAATGGCCTCGGGCTGGTCGCCCGTGGGCTTGTAATCCGAAACGAGTTTGAATCCCATAGTGCGCAAATTTACATAAAAAATCGCTATGTGTACATAAATCTTCCGTTATTAGATGGCGGCGGCGACACGGTCCAACATACGGAAATATTCACTATCTTTGTCCTCATGATTGACAGGGCCACCATAGACCGGATATATGCCGCCGCCGACATCGTCGACGTCATCAGCGATTATGTCACGCTCAAGAAGAAGGGCGTGAACTATCAGGCCTGCTGTCCTTTCCATAACGAGAAGACCCCGTCGTTCGTGGTATCGCCGTCAAAGGGTGTATTCAAGTGCTTCGGCTGCGGCAAGGGCGGCAATGCCGTCACCTTCGTAATGGAACATGAAGGCGTCACCTATCCCGAAGCCCTGAAGATCGTAGCCAAAAAGTACGGCATCGAGGTAAAGGAGAAGGAGCTTACGCCCGAAGAGCTTCAGCGCAACGACAACCGTGAAAGCATGTTCGCCCTTAACGGGTGGGCTGCCGACTACTTCACGAATTACCTGCACCGCACCGACGAAGGCCGGAGTGTCGGCATGTCGTATTTCCGCGAGAAGCGCGGGTTTACCGATGCCACGATCCAGAAGTTCGCGTTGGGTTTTTGCCCGGCGAAGGGCGATACGTTCTCACGTGAGGCACTGGCTGCCGGATACAAGGAGGAGTTTCTGCTCTCGACAGGACTGTCGCTGAAACGCGAAAGCGACGGCACGTTGTATGACCGATTCCGCGACAGGGTCATCTTCCCGGTGCACAACATATCCGGCCGCATAGTCGCATTCGGAGGCCGTACGCTGCGTACTGACAAGAGCGTGGCCAAGTACCAGAACTCGCCCGAAAGCGAAATCTACAGCAAGAAGAACGAACTCTACGGTCTCTATTTTGCCAAGAAGGCCATACAGCAGCAGGAGTTCGCCATTATGGTCGAGGGATATACCGATGTCATATCGATGCACCAGGCCGGTGTCGAGAATGTGGTGTCGTCGTCGGGTACGTCGCTTACGACTGAACAGATACGTCTGCTCAGCCGCTTTACGCGTAACATTACGGTTATTTACGACGGCGATTCGGCGGGTATCCATGCCTCCCTGCGCGGTATAGACATGATTCTGCGCGAAGGCATGAACGTGCGCGTCGTGCTGCTGCCCGAACCCGAGGACCCCGATTCGTTCGCCCGCAGCCATACGGCAACGGAGGTGCAGGAGTACATACGCGCCAACGAGGAGGACTTCCTTACGTTCAAGGCCAAATTGCTGTTGAACGATGCCGGCAAGGATCCGATCAAGCGTGCCGAACTGATAGCCGACATGGTCCAGTCGATAGCGCAGATCCCCGATACCATACAGCGTTCGGTCTATATCAAGGAGTGCGCCCGCATAATGGATATGGACGAGAGCGTCCTTGTCGGTGAGGTTGCGCGCAAGCGCATGCTGTCGACCGGAGACCGCGAAGCCGAGGAGTTCGTCCGCCGGCAGCAGACGCTGATGCGCCGTGAGGCGCAGACGCAGACCGCCCCCGCGACGGCAAAGGGTGTCGTTGCCGGCAGCAGCATCGAGGCCCTTGAACGCGAGCTGGTAAAATACCTGCTCAAGTACGGCCACCGTACATTTGAGTTCAAGGAGGGACGCGAATATGTGACGATGAATGTCGCTGCCGAGATATTCCGTGACCTCGATGCCGACGGACTGCATTTCGAGAACAAGGCCTATGACGAGATTCTCGATCTGTACCGCAAATTGTGGCAGGAGACCGGTGAAGGTGTTGAGGTGCCGGTCCACAACTTCATTAACCATGCCGACCCGCAGGTCTGCAATGCGGCCGTGGACATACTGACCTCCGATGACAATTATGTCCCCAGCGAGATATGGCGTAAAAAGGACGTCCATGTCGAGAGCGACGAGGAGATTCTTGCAACAGGTGTCCCCAAGGCCATAACACTATACAAGTCGAAGATCATCGAACGTATCATTACGGAGCAGAAGGCCAAACTCTCCGACCCGAATCTCGACGACAGCCAGCTCGCCGAGATAACCATGTACCTCTCCAGGCTGAACAAGGCCAAGGTGCAGTTGTCCAAAAAGTTGCAGCGTCTGATTCTGTAATTTGGTAAAAAAGGGAGAGCCGGAGTCGTACACGCATCACTGCGCATACCGTGTGCAAACAGAAAATAAACAGAAAGATGTGTAAAACATATCAAAGATAAAAGAATTAGTTATCTTATCCGGCTCTACCCGTATGAATGTTGAACAAATCGTGTGCCGAACATCTCATACGGGCGCATGCAATCTCCATTCGGCCGGAAATTTTTTCTCGAACTGCGAAAAATACGTATCTTTGCACTTCGGCAATGTCCGAAACATTAATATGTCCGATAACAAGAAGATAAACATACGCAACAAACGCGCGACGTTCGATTACGAGATACTCGAGGAGTATGTCGCCGGTATCGTGCTTGTCGGTACCGAGATCAAGTCGTTGCGTTCGGGAAAGGCTTCCATGGTTGACAGTTACTGCTATTTCGACAAGGGTGAGCTGTGGTTGCGCGGTCTCAACATAGCCGAGTACGGTTGGGGAACGTGCAACAACCATGCGCCCAAACGTGACCGCAAGTTGCTGCTTAACCGCAAGGAGCTGTCGAAACTCGAACGTTCGTTGCAGGACAAGGGCCTGACGGTTGTCGGTCTGCGCATATTCATCAACGAACGCGGACTGGCGAAAGTGGCGATAGGTCTCGCCCGTGGCCGCAAGTCGTATGACAAGCGCGAATATCTCAAGGCCAACGATGCGCGCCGCGAGATGGATAAGGCAATGAAGAACTATAAATGATATGGCACTGATTCTATGTATAGAGACCGGGACCGACATATGCTCGGTCGGTCTGGCACGCGACGGAGAGATCGTATCGTTGCGTGAGAGCGACGAAGGTCGTGATCATGCGAGCAAGGTCGGCGTATTCGTCGATGAACTTTTCCGGCAGACGGGGATTACTCCCGACGAGATCGATGCCGTGGCCGTAGGCAAGGGCCCGGGATCTTATACCGGCTTGCGCATAGGCGTGTCGTTTGCCAAAGGATTGTGCTATGGGACCGGCAAACCGCTCATTGCGGTCGGTTCGCTCGATGCGCTCATGGAGGTTGCCCGCGAGGATTACGAGGCCGGAATCATCGATGTGCCCGACTGGGGAACGGCCAAATTGTGCCCTATGGTAGATGCCAGACGCATGGAGGTATATGCTCAGATTTTCGATACGGAAGGCAATCCGTTGACCGAGGTTGCCGCCGAGGTTGTCGATGATCATAGCTTTGCCGTCTGGCGCAAGGAGGGACGTCTCGTGATTTTCGGTAACGGGGCCGTCAAGTGCGCCGAAGTACTCCCCGATGTCACTTTCGTTGATGTCGTGCCTTCCGTACGGGGCATGGCGCCTCTTGCGCAGAAAGCTTTCGATCGCGGGGAATTTGCCGATGTGGCATATTTCGAGCCATTCTATCTCAAGGATTTTGTGGTTACGACCAGCAAGAAGAAACTCTTTTGAAACATATGCGGATAAAAAAAGGGGAGCGGTTCAACCGCTCCCCTTTTTTGTGAGGTATTGTTACATGGCGGTGTCGATATAGTCACCTACCTGCTTGTAGATATACGATGCCATCACTTCGAATCCGGCCTCGTTGGGGTGGCAACCCGTCTCCTTCGGAATTACCGATGTTCCATGGAACTGCTCGATATCCTGGAAGTCCACGCACTTGTATCCGTAGAGCGAGCCGTAGTGATCGGCTATCTTGTGGATAGTCTGACGTGCACCTGCGGGCAGCCAGTCGCCGATGAGCATTACGACCTTGGCATCGGGATACTGCTGGCGTATGAGCGATATGAGCTTGATGTATGCGTTGATGAAGCATGTGTCGTCCAGAGCCTCGATCTCGCTGCGGCTCTTCGCTGCCTCGGCCTTGGCAAAGCATTCGGCGAATACGTTGTCATCGGGGCAAACGCCGCCGTCGATTGCAAAGTTGGGATAGAGGCTGACCTCTCCACGTCCTGAAACGTCATTGGTTCCTCCGTGTATCAGTATTACGTCGGGGTTACCCATGCCCTTGTCTATGAAACGGGCGCAGAAGTCGTGACCGTACCAGTGCTCGCCGGCATACTGCGTGTTGGTGCAGCGTGTTACCAGCGTACCGGTCCATGCTATGTTCATGTCGAGTTTGGCGTTGCTCATGTAGTTGTAGATGAGCTTGTACCAGTAGGTCTGGCTTGCCGATATGACGGATCCGGTCGGGTAGAAGGTGTTGTAACCTGCAGGAAGATATCCGCTGAACGTGCTGATCGAGTCGCCGATAAGGCTTACTCGGGTCTTGTTCGAACTGCTTCCGAATGCGGGATCGGCGGGTACGCTCGACGGTATGGGATATCCGTCCGAATTTGCAACCCACGAACTTGCCTTCACTTCGGGCGCTGCGGTGGTATTGTAGGCGTCTGCCGCAGAATTGAGAGATGCGAGCAGTGTGCCGTCGGTCATGGCCTGATTCGAGATGGCCTCGCACTCGGTCTTGGTCGGAGTGCCGCTTATGTCCCTGCCGACTTTGCCGCTGTCGGAGTAGTAGCAGTGGGTGTACGATACGTTGTTGTCCGAGCCGTACGATGCTCCGTACATTCCTCCGTACTGAATAATGTTTGAGTAGTCGGTGATAGGCAGGTTCTGGTCGTAGGATACGATGTCGGCCACTTCGAGGTTGGAGTAGCATGTGTCGAAGGCGACATTGTATCTCACGTATCCTCCGAGACCTCCGAATCCGGCAGCCGTTGCCGTGGAGATGAACGATATGCCGTCGATGAGGCTTGCGCAGTTGGCGATGTGAACATCGCCCTTGTCCGTGTCGTGGCAGTATGCTGCTATTCCGGCTGCTATGGCATAGTCGTATTTGTTTTTGGATACGGCGGTCAGCCCTTCACCTTTGTACAGACAGTTGGTGATATAGACGTTGTCGCCTGCATTGGCCGTCTTGATGTATCCTACGATACCGCCGAGGGCAGCATTTGCCGTTACCTGGCAGTAGCATGCGCAGTTGTTGATATATACCGTTTTGCTGGTTTCGGTCGTATAGATGTATCCTACGATGCCTCCGGTTCCGAGATATGAGTAGCTTGTATTGTTTACGTGTCCCTTGACTTCGGCGTTGCTTGCTACGACGCAGTTTTCTACACGTCCGCCCTCTACCTTGCCTACGATACCGCCGTTAGATGCGTAATTGCATTTGATCGATCCTTCGACATTGCAGTTCGTGATTTCCGATTCAAGGCGCATCAGCGAGGCTATTCCTCCGGCATGGTTCATCATGCAGGCTATTTCGGTACCTTCGGGTATCGAGCAGTTGTCGATCCTGGTACCTTCGGCTACGGCCACGATACCTCCGACGAACTGGTTCTTGCCGCTTACATATCCTTCGAACGAGCAGTTGGAGATGGTCGTTCCCATGGCATATGCTACCAGACCGCCGACCACCGAGCAGCTTCCGTTGCTTGCTCCGGTACTTACGAACGTTGCCTTGGCTCCTGATATGATTGTGCCGGAGACGTTGCAGTTGTCGATTGTCGTGTCTGTGGCGCGGCCGGCGATTCCAGCCGTCATAAGCTGTGATTCCTCAGTGACGGAAATCCTGATGTTTTCAAAATCGAGGTTCTTGACAGTGGCTCCCTCGGTTGTGCTGAAGAGACCTACCGGATCGATGCCTGTCGGAGTGATTGTCAGGTTGCTGATCTTGTGGTTCTGACCGTCCAGCTGTCCCTTGAACGTCATTGCGGGTACGAATGCGACATCTTTCATGTCGATATCTGTGCCTATGACATAGCATGCCTCGTTCATCGGGGTCTCGGGCTCAATTTCGGGTGTAAGTTCGCCGTTGATGAACTGTACGAATTTTACCAGGTGCTGCGGTGTCGATAAAACGTATGGATCGTCTTCGGTACCTGTTCCGGCCGGGAACGGACGCGGGTCGTGTACCTTAACCTCGCACTCGGCAAATACGCCGTGTATCTTCTCCGTAGCTATGACCTTTGTGGTACCTTCGCCGACACCGGTAACAACACCTTCTGCATCGACCGTAGCTATGGTCTCGTCCTCTGAGCTCCACTCGATGTCGCTTTCAACCCCCTGGGTCAACAGTACGGTAAGCTCTTTGGTTTCGGCAACGTCTATCGTGATGGACGCCGGATCGATCTCGATCCTGATATTTGATACGATCACGGTGCAGGTTGCCGATTTCTTGAACTCAAGGCTTGTCGCCGTTATCTCGACGCGACCTTCCTTGATTCCAGTTACGACACCGGTTTCCGAAACGGTTGCAACCGTCTCGTCCGATGAAGTGTACACCAGCCCGATCTCGTCGAGTTCGAGCGATGCCTTGATTTCGAGTTGCAACTCTTCACCCGTTCTTACCTGAACGGTCTCTTTCGCAAATTCGAGGGTTTCCAGTACCGGCACCGGCTCCTCGGTTTTCGTGCACGAAAATGACAGCATTGCCGATATAAGGCATACTGTTGATAGCAGAAGTTTTCTCATGAGAATGGTTTAAGATTTAGGTTGTTGTAATATAAGTGCTTAAATTGATGGTTCGTTATGCGGGACGAGGCCTTCCGGCCGGATTGCAGGGTTGGGTTTTCATGCTTGGGGGAGTATGATGTTTGCTTTTTGTTGTTTTTTTTGCAACTATGTCTTTACAAATATAGCGAATAATAATATAATATGTATTAAAA
>CDYM01000910.1_pt1 | contig 175826 bp, 147 predicted proteins | sample 554981 | NCBI WGS metagenome assembly CDYM01 (sample SAMEA3182081, study PRJEB8094) | gut metagenome | biome: human; feature: gut; material: Stool; isolation source: human stools | place: Canada | collected 2012-12-04 | reverse complement strand
GTATAGCGGGGAGAAAGCTTCTTCAAAACGGCGCCAGTCTATCTTATTGGCAAGCAGGTATAAGGGATGCCTGGGATTCAGCTGGTCTGTCAAAGAGCTGAACAAGGAGGGCTGAGGGGTGGTCTTGTTTATCATAATAATCTGCAAGTTTTCAACCATAAAGATACAAAAACTTGCAGATATATCAAAGCAATTTATATATTAATATGTTGATTATTAGGCGTAAAAGCACATTCTAAGGGGCGACTACTTACAGTACAATTAATGAGAAGAAGTACAAACAAAAAGAATCCTCTCATTTTTACAAAATTACTCATGTCTTTCACTAATATTCAAAAAATACTCTGCAAAAATATGAAAAAATTAATTAAAACGCAAGTCGAAAAATGTATTCATATTTCAACCATCAATTAATATTAATAGTCATATTTCCAGTTTTAAATTTGTTGAATATTGTAAAGAAGAGCTAGAATTTCAGCAGCCCCTTAATATGTAAAATTTCATAAATGCATAAATAAAAAGCTATTCTAACATTATTAAAATAGCTTTTTATTTATATATCATCTATTAAACAATACGGTAGTTACACTCTCTTTTCCTAGATAAAAAGACTTTGCTTTTATCAGTGGAGCATTGCATACTACCGGAGTTTGCCATTCTATGGAACTTTCCGTAGGCTCACTTCCATCGGTTGTGTACCGGATTACCGCATTGGGGATGGCAGTATTAGCCAGTAGTAATCCATCCCTTGTCATAATACCGGGAGGAGACACCCGGAAATTTATTCCTCGCTTTGCCAAACGTGGCAACTCATAATCTATAATACCGGCATTGTATTTCCGTTTGGCATCCATATATACTTTGCCGTCCGGAGATAATGCCCACGATGGTTGAACATTCCAAGCACGTTCTGCCAATCCGAAGACTTTTGGGAAAAGATAATATTCTACCTGTTCAAAACTACGGATTGTTTCCGACCATATTTGTCCGGATAGACCTTTGATATTCTGATAACCTTCCTTTGTCAAGGGTTGTTTTCCGTTTGAAGCTGCTTTCACATCAACAGGTTCACCTTTCAAATTCCGTCGTAAAGACTTATAAATATCAAAAGGCAACATATCAAACGTCACATATTCATCCACATAACCGCCCCAACGCAATCCCGGTTCCTCCACATGATAGCAATAGGCCATATCCAAATAGAAGTTACCCACATTACAGAGTATAATCGGGTAGCCCGCATTAGCTAGCTTATACGGTACTTCATCCCCACCCTGCTCCGGAATGGTGTTCCAGCAATAATTTAATACCTTACTGTTTCTGAAATGTTCGTTAACGGTATTATCAGGATTCATAACAATGTCCTGCCATCCGACTGCCTGTATGTTACGTTTGTCCAGCATTTCCAATATTTGTTCCAGAAAATAATCCTTCAGATCCCGTATCTTAGTCAGTCCGTTCTCTTGCATAAAAGTGCGGCAGATAGAAGAACCTTCCCAAATACCTTCTGGTACTTCATCTCCACCCACATGGAAAGCAGTCAGTTCTACTCCTGCATCCTGATACATCTGCACGATTTCGTCAATCACTTTTTCAAGAAAATGATAAGTGGAAGGCATGGCAACATTAATCACATTGTCTGTGAAATTTTGTGCCGACAGATATTGGGAAGTATCTGCAAAGTCAGTCAAAAGATATTCTTCCGCTTTCGATTGGTCTGTATCTATATATTTCTGATAACGGGCATTCATGGCTTTAATCGCTGCCCGGGAATGTCCGGGAATGTCTATTTCGGGAATAACTCTGATATGCCTTTCTTTCGCATATTTCAGAATATCCATGAAGTCACTGCGAGAATAATATCCATTGGCCAATGAAGTAGTATCTGTCTCATTCCATCCCCAGGCATACGCAGGATAAAGACATGTCTGTTCATCTATGGTATGTCCTCTGCGAGAAGCTATTTCTGTCAATTCCTCCAATCCGGGTATTTCCACACGCCAGGCCTCATCGTCACTCAAATGCAAATGCAGTACATTCATCTTATAGAATGATAATATATCGATCAGTTTCAGCAGGTCCGCTTTCTTTGTAAAGTTGCGGGCTACGTCCAACATAATTCCCCGATGCCCCATGTCCGGATAATCGGTTATATGAAGATTAGGTATCGGAGAAGAAGTTAGTTCCATGTTATCTAATAAGGCAAGCAATGTTTGACAAGCATTAAATATGCCATGTGTATCACTAGCTTTCAAAGTCAACCGGTTATTCTTTATCACGATTTCGTAATATTCATCGGGATATTGACAGGTAATAGGAACCTCCATTTTCTTCAATTCAATGATTGTTTCTTCATCCTTATCGGAAACGCTGCATCTTAATAATGAAGTCAATTGACTTTTCAATAAAAGAGCTTCCTCTTTAAACGCATCATCAAACTTCAGACAGACTTTTTGAGAGAAAGAAAAAACACCGCCCGTCTTTTCCACTTTTTTAGGAGCAGGAAAAAGAGAAAGCATATCACAATCTACCGGTTTGCTAAAATCATCATTCTGCTTATAGAAATAATTTCCATCTGCATAGGGAAAGCTGTTCCTCGAGCTAACCCATTGGGTATCGGGCTTAAAAAGCTCGATCTCGATGGGGACATTTTGCGGTTGTAACGGTTTTCCTTTTTCATCGGTAGTTACCATATAAGCCCCTTCAGGAACCGAGGACACATTAATCACATTTCCTTCACTCAATATGGTAAAAGTGATTGTTTCACCCGGTGGCAATGCCTGGTAGTGTTCAGTGGGGTACATTTTATAGTAAGTCGAACCCAAACATTCAATTTCCAGCGGTGCATTAATAGGTTGCTGATAATAAATAGGTGTCTGATTAAAATAGATCACCCAATTATTAGTCAAGGATTTATTCCCATTATTCGTCAGACAGAATGTATTCTTAAAATATCTGGCTTCCACACTATCTTTTTCCAGTTTCCATGTTAAGGATAGCTGTGAGGAAGGGGGCTGTTTACCAGCCCCGCAACCAAACAGGCATATCCCCAACATCATTATCCATATATTCCTCATAGTTATCATAAGGGAATTATTTAGTTAATGAACGAATACATTCCACTTCTTCTGTCGAATAAGGGGTTCCATCACTACGGAATATATCGTGGAACCACAATGGAGGTTCAACAACATCAGGCAATGGAGTGTCCCATGCAAAGATCGTATTTGTTTTTCCAGCTACAAGTCCCCAGTTGATTGCACCGATATTTTCTCTCTTCAGCATTGGCATAATATCCTGGAAAGTACTATTTTGAGTACGTGCCATATATTCTGTACAAATCATCGGGCGACCGTATTGCTTCAATGTATCAATGAGTTGCTGATGCGAATTCACGCCTTCATACGTGTGGTATGTTATCACATCCGAATTTTCCAATTGGAACTTATTCAGATTAGTCAGGCTCATATCCCAAACTCCGGCCGACAGAGGTTGTGACGGATTCACCGTTCGTCCCCACGTAAATATCTTCTGCAATAACGGCAAACTTCTTTCACCGTATCTATATCCTCCCGAACCTCCGGGTTCATTATATAAGTCCCATAATACGATTCTCTTATCATCCTTAAAGGTAGTCAGGATATCTTTCACATAGCTTTCCAATACCGGAAGTATCACTGCCGTATCGCCTTTATAATACAGATCACCCGGGTCACGTGCCCATCCCGAATTGTGTACTCCCGGCTGTGGTTCCGGCTGTTTGCCAGCCTGATATACAGGATTCCAACAATCATCCAGGAAGACGAAGATGGTAGAGATATGATGCTTGTCGGCAATAGTAAGGTATTCATTGATACGTTTCTTAAAGCCTTCCTTATCTGTTTCCCAAACCAGGTGATGCAAATATACGCGCATACAGTTCATGCCTATTTCTTCCGCCCAACCCAGTTCACGATCAATAGTCACCGGATCAAAAGTATCTGCCTGCCACATCTCCATTTGGTTGATTGCCGTGCTCGGAATAAAATCGCATCCACGAAGCCATCCCCATTGTTTATACCACTCATTAGCCTGCTCTTTCGTCCAGACCTCACGAACAGAGACAGTTTTCTGGTTGCAGGCAATCAACATAACACCAATAAAAAAGGAAAGTAATATCTTTTTCATATAATCGTTTTACTTTATCAAATTAAAAATCTTTTTATTTTCTCCACGTAAATATTACCATATCACCCGGTTCGACTGCTATCGTAGAGCCGTCCGGAGTAGTCGTTGAACCATTTTTCAACACTCTGCTAACAGAACTATCCACATCGATAGACAGGTTCATCACATTACGAAAATCTCTATTTACTACCACAAGATATTGATTACCACCTTTCTCCAGGACAGAGACAACAGCACCTGTATCACTCGTAGTCAATGATTTTATAGGAGTCGGCAGACTTCCCAAAGCCTTCGTACCTTCAGGTATTTCACTTCCGGTGTGAGATACTGAAATAACCTGTGCTCCCAAGAATATACCCGCAAGTTGCTGTACTTCCTGATTAACTGTCTTGACCAAATCATACACTTCAGTCGGTTCGTCATGTTGAAGTCCGCGATAGGTAAAATACTGGATTGCCTGCGCACCATAAGCCAAGTCACTGAAAACTTGTAATCTCAACTCGGGCAATGTCGGTATCTTATAAAAATGAGTTTCATCAAGCTTATGAGAAAGTGCAAGTGCAAATGCCCAGAACGGCTTATTACTCTCTTTAGCAGCAGCCGATATTTCTTCCAAATTTCGATACCAGTCCGGACGAATAATGCTTGGAGCACCATTTATAGAGACAATAGGATAATTGTCAAACGAAATAAACGGAACAGGAACTTGTTCTATAAACGAGTTTACATTTTCAGAATAAAGTTCTTTCCCCCATGCCCAATTGGGGTACAAGTTGATATAACAAGGATGATGGCTGTCGATGGTTTTAATTTTCTTCACCAATTCACCCAAACCCGGCAAATCATTCACTTCCGGTTCATCCTTCAAATGGTAGGCATACAAAGCCGGATGATTCATCATCGCTTTTACGACCTCTTCGGCAGTACCGACAGATAAGAGGTCCTTACAAGAAGTTATCATTTTCACTCCGGTCTTCTGTGCGGCGTCAAGCGCCTTCAATGTTGTCTCCAAATCATCATACCATCCCAGATAAATATTAATGCCGGATGCTTTCATCACCGGAAATTTCTCCAGCGACTTGTCTGCTTCCACTCCGGTCCATGCTATAATCGGGAATTCTCCATCAGTTGTAGGGATATAAGAATTACCCTGAATGATCTCAATTTCTTGTGTCTTTACTCCATTAGGTACTACGCGGAATACAGCCGTACGTCCGGTTCCTGTATTTGCATTTGCAGTAATTGTCACAGTTCCGTTTCCACTCCCTTTGGCCGGTGAGATGGTAACCCAAGACTGATCCGTCTCGTTTACAAATTTCCATTCCGTATTAGACTTTATCGAATAAACCTCCGTAAAACCGTCATTACCGATCTGTAACTTCTCCAAATTCCCAGAAATTGAGAAAGAAGCTTTCTCCGGATCCATCGAACAAGACATCAATACCATTGGCAACATCGAAAAAAAGAATGCGACCAGTAACTTCTTACTATATGTTTTCATTGATATATACATAATTCTATTGAATATTAAATTAAAGACTATTAATCTTGATCCCTTCTTAATTATAAGGAGTCAATCGTATCACTTCACTGGCTTTATCAATATGTATCGTATAAAGTCCAGCTTTAAAATCAGGACCGGGAATCAGATCGCCGGGAGCACTTCTTGTTATCAAGTTAGCAGGCTCAACCGTATACAGATTCTTCGTATCCTCCTCTTGCGCCCAACCATATCCTCTAAAGAACTTAAATCCCATAGTCTGATCAATATACACAACTGCTTCAAAGGCACTTGCCCCTACCTTCTTAAAGAAGAACCATTGGTGAGGATATGCGAAGTCCCAAGCAAGCGTAGCCACATAAGGTTCGCGTGGAAATCCAACTCCAGTACCGACAATATACATCACCTCCGGATAAAAAACATCCCGTGGGCGTTCCATATACATGAAACCATTTGATGTATTATATTTCAAGTTATAAAGTACCGACGGACCATCGAATTTTGCTTTGCTCCCTGAAACATCTTTAAAAAATTCCGGCCGGAGCATATTGGTGACATCACTACCAAAACCTATAAAATTAATCTTGGCGCTTTCCACCAACTGAACATCCAACTGGACATACCCTCCTCCCACATCAAAGAAGCGGGACTTATCAATATCAATGCTGTATGTCAGAGTCTTATCAGCCAGGAAGCTCAACATATCAAAAGTGATATTCTCCAATGTATAACTCCCTACCTTAGGAGTCGGAATCGAAGTAGCTGCATCATCAGTCACAATCGCGATCTTATCGTCTGAATATCCCCATACCAAACCGGAATAATCAGGTTTATTATTTATTATCTTTTCGGCAACTTTAAAATGGTCGCCAATCCCTGCCAAATCCGCCGCACTCGTCCGGAAACTATAATCCGTTTCATTCTGACTCTCCTTGTCCATTTCATACACATTTCCCAAATCATCAACGAGGTATAATTGGGAAGGTGTTTCCGGACGGGTCACCGCCACACTTGCGGCCTCATCCAAAGTCAGAGTCGATTCATTGCCACCTAAATCGTTTACAGCTTTTATAGTCACCACAGGACGTCCATTCTGGAAACCGGCAACAAAAGGTAAAGTAGCTTCCTCTTCAATAACCGCAGAACGTCCGCTCAAGCCTTTAGACAAATTCAAGATTTCGGCTCCATCCATTGTCACTAATAATTGAAATGAAACCAAATCATTATATTCATCACTTACTTGTGCAGTGAACTTCACTTTATCACCAGCCGCCACAACCGTTTCACCATTCACTCCCCGCAATACGGCATTTTCTATTTTAGGTTTTGAAGGTGTAGGCCATTCCGGCCATTCACTTGGCTTACTAACATCATCTTTTGCACACGAAAGGAGCAATAACGACGACATGAATAATACGTATATCTTTTTCATTTTTCTTAAGATCTCTAGTTTAACAATAATGAATGATGACATTAATTACGAGCTGCCGCAAGATCCGCTTTCCATCCCTCACGTTCAAATGTCTGTACCAACACTTTTCCATAAGATTCCGAAGCTTGTTGAACCGCATAATTAGGAATAGGCACATATTGATGTGTAGGAGCCACTCCTTTGATCTTCGCTGTACGCTGCGCATACTGATTAAAACGGATGAGATCTATTTTACGCATCCCTTCATACAACATTTCATGTCCTCTTTCCGTAAGTAAAGCATCCAGGAAAGCTTCTGCATTCGCTGTTGCCGATGATGGAAGATCTCCCAGTCCGGCACGCTTACGCACCTCATTGACCGCAGCAATAGCGTCAGCGGACGGAGCCGCATTGTTTTTACGTACTTCGGCTTCCGCATACATGAGTAATACATCTGCCCAACGAGCTAACGGTATATCAGTCCCCTGAAAAGCCGTAGCTGTTTCCACCGGGAATTTATTAATGATAAACCCGTCCCATGTAGTAGTATTCCGGTCAATCCAGGTTCCTGCAGTCGTATAATATTTGGTCAGAATCACTTCACGACGTTTGTCCGAAGGATCATACGTATCCCAAAATTTCGGAGACACGTTGAAAGTTTGTCCCCATCCCTGCCCTTGCAGATAGAAAGGAGTCGGATTTCCCTGATCGTCCACTCTGGCTGCATTATCGGGAGTAGCAAGCATCATCAGCGGGTTAAAGTTGCCGGACTTATTCGTACCGTCCGCCGTTTCATCACAGCTGACAGCCATAATCACTTCCGAATTAAAGTTATTGGCATTTTTAAATTGCTCGATATAAGGATTGTCCCCTTTCTTGAAAAGACTATACCGTCCCTTCAACTCGTTATACATATCAATCGCTTTCTGATAATAACCGGACATATAATAGCCTTCATTCAGGCAATGCCGCATGATGCATACACGTGCATAGTCTTTATTGTAACGTCCCTGTTCCGGCTGCGTATCTGCAATATACTGATAAGCATAATCAAAATCAGCCATAATCCACTCCGTCATTTGCTGCAATGTCGGACGCACCAGATTTTCCAGTTTTGAAGGATTAATCAGATCGTCCGGATCGACAATCAAAGGAACAGGTCCATATACATGCAATAAATAATACATCATCAATCCACGGCAAAGACGGGCTTCAGCTATAAACTCCCTTTTACGCCCTTCGGAAACCACTTCGGTAGAAGCTTTCTCCAATGTTCCAATCACATTGGTGAAGTAGGAAATCTCACTTACTTTCGGAAAGTGGTTCGGCCTTTCATCACTTAACGTACCGCTTGTATAATAAACACACTGACTAAAATCGGCTTTAGAAAGGAAATAATATCCGCCTCCCCAACCATTATTCCACACAGCCACCTCATCTGTCGGATAATCAAAGAACTTCAGTACACCTCCAGCAGGGATATACCAACCGTGCTGATTACCACTTGTTCCGGCACCGATCCAATAGGTCCATGTTGTCGTAAAAGGCATATAGCAGGTCATCATAAATGATTCGTATTCGGCTTCAGTCACCGGATAATTAGAAACATTCAACGTGCCATACATCTTGGGATCAAAATTATCCTCACAACTGCACATGATAAATGCAATCATGACAAACACCTTAAATAATTTATTCTTATTCATATTTTCAATCTTTTCTTTCGTTATAGGTTTTCTTAGAAACATATTTTTGCTCCGAAGGAGTATGTTCTCGTCATCGGATACTCCGCTTTGGAGCCGTCGCCACCTGTCTTTATTTCAGGATCGACACCTACAAACTTGGTAAAAGTAAACGGATTCTGACAGTCGATAAAAACTCTGATAGAACTCACATAATCACCCACTCTTCCCAGCTTCTTTCCTGAAAGGTTGTATCCTAAAGTGATATTCCTGACACGTACGAACGAAGCATTCTGATAATCTTCCTCAAAGCCTACGTTACCAGGTAAAGCGACAGCCTTTGTTGAAGCAATACCACGCCGGTTTCCATTCTGATTGGTTTGGGAATTCCAGATAGTATATACATATTTGTTTGAATTCTTGGGACTCGTGTAATACACATCTCCGACAAGTGCCCAACGATATGCATAGTTATAGCGTGTACGTCCGAATTGTCCATACATAAATACATCCAGATCAAAATCTTTGTATACAAATGTATTTCCAAAGCCTATGTGAATTTTTGGAAGTGTATTCCGCATCTTTACATCATCAATCGTTATTTTATTATCCCCATTTGCATCCTTAATAATCGGATAACCGGGCTGTTGCGCATCTGCCGGCAAAGATTTCTGCGATTCGGGCATATTGCTTTTATCTATGTTGATAACGCCTTCCGTTTCATAGTAATAATAAGCATTCACCGGTTCGTTCTTGCGGATTCGATATTCTTCATAATAATAGTTGGGCATCCGTTCTTTCCAAACGGCATTATGATGTGATAAGGTCAATTGTGAGGTCCACTTAAACACACGGGGGATTTCAAAGTTTAGTGAGTTGATAGTCGCATCCCATCCGTAACGTACATAATGTCCATAATTCATCGGGACGGAAGATGTCATACTAAGCGGAGAGGCAGAGTCATATCCCAGCAAGTTGGTTACATCATTGCGGAACATATCAAAACTTCCCCAGATTCTATCTTTCAAGACTGAAAAGTCTATACCTATATTTTTCATGGTAGTCTTTTCCCAGGTAACATTCGGGTAATCAGGACCGCTAAGCAAATAAGGCACATAAGTCACTGAATTGTTAGAGAACTTGATATATTGGGCTGCCAGACTGAAAGTGCCATAAAGCGAACTACCCAGATTATCATTACCTGTCTGTCCATAACTACCACGAATCTTCAACTGGTCAATCCATGATATATGCTTCATAAACGGCTCGTTAGATAATTTCCAGGCCAATGATACTGAAGGGAAATAGGCATATTTCTTTCCCGGGAAAAATTTATCCGTTCCATCGCGGCGAATAGTAGCGGCAACTACATATCTGTCGAGTACATCCACACTTGCCCTGGCAAATTGAGAACGACGTTCATCGGCTGCTCTGAAAGAAGTCGGGTAGAAAGCGCCTTCCGCAGCTTCCACCTTATCAGCAGCAATGTGATCGTTAATCTGTTCGTAGTCAAGTTCAAGTCCATTTGAATCGTTCGTATATCTTCCCATACCGACTACGGCATCGACACGTAACAAATCTCCAAACTGCTTTTTGAAAGTCAACGTGCCTTCCATGGTTTGGTTTCTACGTTCAACATATCCCAAATGCCCTCTTGATTTATACATGTCCATAAAATATATATCAGAAGGAATATACAGATTACGATTAGCATTCTCCTTATTAATGCCATACATCAAACGGAAGGACAACATATCCTTGATTATATCTACATCGGCAGCAAAGTTTAGATAATAACCGCTTGTTTTAGTCCGGTCACTAACTTTTATCATTTCGGCCGGGTTAGGGTAATTTGAATATAAGGTAGGTTTTCCGTCCTCACCTCTGATTGGTAAATAAGAAGGATAAGTCAATGCTGATTGTATGGCATCGTATCCATTTCCACCACCTCCGCCACCGGAAGTTGAATTTGTATATTCATTTTCATTTACATTGACAATTGCTGTCAACTTAAGAAATGGAAGCAATTGTGAAGAAATGTTTGTCCGAAGAGCATAACGTTCCATAGCGGAGTTTTCTACCGTACCTTCCTGTTTGTAATAATTTCCGGACAGATAATATTTCAGCAATTTAGAACCACCCGTAATTGTGATATTATGATTATTGATGCTACCATCCTTTAATACACAATCCAGCCAGTCTGTTGTTTGAGCGGCAGCTATCTGTTGAGGTGAGAATTGAGGTACCCATTTATTATCAAAAGGTTTATCACCGTAAGGATACATACCATTCGTAAATAAATAGTTTTCTTTATTGAAAATGTTGGCAACATTCATATATTCTTCCCCACTCAAAGGTTCCAGATACGGATAGTTTTTCACGATAGAATAATTTCCTTCATAAGTGATTTGGGGACGAGTTTCAGTACCTTTCTTTGTAGTGATTAATACGACACCATTAGCTGCACCAATTCCATAAATAGAAGCAGATGCATCCTTTAACACTTCAATAGATTCAATATCGGCAGGATTAAGTCCGGCCAATCCCGAACGATTGATAGAGTTGGGCATAACCTGATTTCCGTTTCCAACCTCTAAAGAAGTGGAAGGCATCATTACGCCATCCACTATAAAGATAGGAGTACCTGCCCCACGAATTGAAAGGTCAACTGCTCCACCCGGTTGCGGGCTTGTCAACGTAGCTTCCAGTCCGGCAGCCCGCCCAAGCAACATCTGTGACATATTACTTGTTGCGGCTCGCGATATTTTTTCCGTTTTTACCGTTGCAATGGAAGTTGTCAGATTCTTACGGGTGGTCGTTCCATACCCTACCACAACAACTTCATCCAACTGTTTCGAATCTTCTTTCATCGTCACATTCAACGTCATCGGTCGGGTAATTTTCTGCGTATATGTAGTGTAACCTATTGAAGTAAATTTCAGTGTCGAGCCTTCCGGAACTTGCAACTGGTAATTGCCATCTATACCGGTAATGGTTCCTTGAGTAGCCCCTTCTATCATCACAGTCACTCCCGGAAGAACCTCTCCGGATTCGTCCACTACCTTTCCGGTCACTTTGACCGGCTGTTTGTTATCCTGTGGTTGAGATGAAACTTTGTTTAATACAATCTGACGTTTTTCAATCGTATAAGATACTCCTTCGCCTTTAAAAAGTTTATCCAGTACCAGAGTCATCCGTTCATTTTTCACAGTAATGCTTACTATACGACTTACATCAACAATGTCTTTGTTGTATAAGAAACGATATTCTGTCTGATTTTCGATACTAGTCAAGACCTCCTCTACAGTCACATTTTTCAGTCGCAATGTAATTTTGGCGGATTGTGCCAGGATAGGTATACTGATAGCTTGCAAAGCTATACAAAACAACCATATAGCACAGATTCTCCCCATTTTTACATTCGCAGGTACATTAATTCTCTTTTTCATTTTTCTAATTGAAATAAGTTTCATACCTTTACATGTTTGGTTATTGGTTCTACAAATAAGTTGATTAACGAATAACTGAATCTTTGGAAAGGAAGGTGAGTCAGACCTTCCTTTTTTTATCAGTTGTCGGAAGCTGAATTCACTGATTATGTCTTTCTCATGGCTTGTATTATTTAAAGGTTAATAAATGTGTTTTTCTCTCGTTTCTATCAATAAGACGTTTCTAAAAATAAAAGCCACATTGGATATCGCATTATTTTTTCATCTGCACTATTTTTTCTTCAAACTATCGTTTATCCCAAATAATCTTTCTATTTTTACCCCCGACAATAGAACCTTTACTACAATACTATGCCGAATATCCAACAACAGACTTCCGACGACCGTTTTCTGGTAATAGCACTAAAACAGGATGATAAACAGGCTTTTACCCGACTATTCCATGCTTATTATAAAGATTTGGTATTGTTTGGCGGTACTTACATTCCGGAGAAATCTACCTGTGAAGATATTGTGCAAAACATCTTTCTCAAACTATGGAATGACCGGAAATCATTGGTAATTGAGAACTCACTAAAATCATATTTACTGAAAGCGGTCAGGAATTACTGTCTGGACGAATTACGCCATCGCAGGATTATAGATGAACACATTGCTTACGAACTTAAATCGGATTCTATAGATATAGATACGACAGAAAACTACATACTGTATTCTGATTTATGCCGGCAACTTAAAAATGCATTGGAACAATTACCTCCTCAAGAAAGAGAAGTGTTCGAGATGAGCCGATTAGAAAATATTAAATATCAGGAAATAGCCAATCGCCTGAATATCTCTGTCAGAACGGTAGAAGTACGTATCAGCAAAGCATTGAAGCAGCTCCGCATCTTATTAAAAGATTTTTATTTACTACTTTTTTTATTTCTTTTCCACTAATGAATGTGGGATTTTCTTTCTGAAACGTCTATTATATATAAGGTAAAATGCATTATGATAAATAAAGATTCAGACATAGAAATTATAATCTCCAGATATCTCTCGAAAGAGGCTACACCAGAAGAAATAAAGGTACTGGATGATTGGATATCGGCTACTCCCGAAAACTATAGGAGCTTTCTATCACAAAAGAATGTGTGGGAAGTCAGTCACCCGGCTTTTAATCCGGAAGAGATAGATGTGGACAATGCGCACAGAAAAGTAATGGAGAAGATTCTCCATCCAAACCAGCCGGTTTCCGTTCGTCCCAAGTTGTCCTTCCTACACTATTGGCAGCAAGTGGCAGCTATCTTACTTCTTCCTTTACTGATATTATCTGCTTATCTTTATTTTAAACCCGCTTCTCAAATTGCAGAGACTTATCAGGAGTTATTCACTCCTTATGGCACTTGGTCGGTAGTTAATCTGCCTGACGGTTCTAAGGTTTGGCTAAATGCCGGGAGTTCGTTAAAGTATCCGACTCAATTCAGTGATAAGCAAAGAGTTGTTTCGATGCAGGGTGAAGCCTATTTTGAAGTAGAATCCGATAAAGAGCATCCCTTCATCGTAAAAACGAAACAACTGACTGTAGAAGCTACCGGCACTGCATTCAATGTGAACGCATACGCTCCGGATCATGTAGCAGCAGTGACGTTAGTAAAAGGAAAGGTCACAGTTACTCTTGACCAGAAAAAGACGATTTCCCTTTCACCGGGAGAGAAGATTGACTATAATCTAGGCACTGCTCTATATAACGTCAATAAGACCAATACTTATAAATGGTGCTCATGGAAAGATGGAATACTCATTTTTAGAGATGACCCGCTGGAATATGTATTCAAGCGTTTGGGACAGACTTATAACGTGGAATTTATTCTGAAAGACGCCGAACTAGGAAAGTATTCCTATAAAGCGACTTTTGAAGGTGAATCTTTAAATGAGATTTTGCGCTTGCTTGAAATGAGTGCACCTATTCGCTGTAAAGAGGTTAGTAATCGCAACACCAATAATGAGAAGTTTGAAAAACAACGTATAGAGGTGAGTAGGACTATGCAATAAAGGTAGTTTCAGTCTGTGTAAAACGCCGTTTCCGTATGCTCTGACAAGGGATAATTCTCACCGCGATGAGTATTTTTTCTCATCGCAGTGAGAATGCTTGAGAATTTATTACTTCATCTTATACACCAGTGTACCACCTTTTACAATATCTTCATGCGAGATCGTTTTCTTTGTATATGGTTCGCCATTCAATGTAATACTATCTACATATTTATGTTCTTTCGACAAATTCTCCGCAATAATTGTGAAAGTCTTGCCATCAGCCAAATGTAAAGTCATCTTCGGCAACTGTGGAGCACCGAATACATATTCCGCACTTACCGGATCTACCGGATAGAATCCCATCGCACTAAGCATATACCAAGCAGACATCTGTCCGCAATCATCATTTCCGCAAAGTCCGTCGGGTTTGTTTTTATATTGAGTATCAAATATTTCACGAACCAATTCCTGTGTACGTTCCGGACGACCAGCCAGTGCATACAAATAAGTAACATGATGGCTTGGCTCATTTCCATGAGCATATTGCCCGATTAATCCAGTAACATCTGCTAAACTTTCACCTTCTAGCTTAACCGTAAACAATGAGTCTAATTTATTCAAGAAAGGTTTTTCTCCCCCAAACAACTGGATTAATCCTGGAACATCATGTTGTACATGCCAAGTATATTGCCATGCATTTCCTTCCGTATAATCTCCACCGACACTTTCAGAATGTGCCAACGCACTTGGGTTAAACGGAGCTTTCCAAGTTCCGTCAGCTTTGCGCGGACGCATGAACTTCGTCTCCGGATCGAAAAGATTCTTATAATAGTCAGCACGTTTCGCGAAGTAAGCGGCATCTTCCTCTTTACCCATACGACGTGCCATATCGGCAGCAGCATAATCATCATATACAGATTCTAAAGTGGAAGATACAGATTCTGCTTTTATCAGATCTGTCGGGAAATAACCATATTTCGTATAAACCTCCCAATCAGACTTCAACGGATGAGATACAGTCTGCGTCTTCTTTATTATATTGAAAGCACGTTCAGCGTCAAAGCCACGGAATCCTTTGCGATAAGCCTCGGCAATGACTGATACGCCGTGATTACCAATCATACAGAAATTCTCTTTTCCCCACAATCCCCAAATAGGCAGGAAGCCTTGCACTTCACCCTGTTCGATGAGAGAATTCACAAAACCGTCCACACGTTCGGGAATCACTAATGTATAAAACGGATGAGCGGCACGGTAAGTATCCCACAAAGAGAACGTAGAATAGAAAGCACCCGTTCCAGCCTTTACTATAGAGTCGGCAGCATTACGATACATACCGTCTACGTCCGAAATTTGATTAGGCTGAATCAATGCGTGGTAGAAACAAGTATAGAAATTTGTCTTTTCATCATCGGTACCCTCTATTTCAATACGGCTCAAATAGTTATTCCATTCATTGTGGGCGGCAGTTCTCACTCCTTCAAAATCCCAGGCAGGAATTTCTGCTTCCAGATTCTTTTTAGCCCCGTCTATGCTGGTGGTGGAAAGAGCCACTTTCATCATCAGCTCGTCTCCCGGCTGCATGTCAAAAGAGGCTATGATGCGTTTTCCTTTTTCTGTTTCGCCCATCGGAAGATAAAGTGAATCGACTACCGGACGGTTGAATTTCATCACAAAGAAATAATCCTGGTTGACCCATACCGTGTTATTGACATGTCCTGTCAGTGTTTGAGCATCTTCCCAGTTCACTTCACAACTGTTGACTTGTGAATGATATTGTTCTTCTCTCCATGCAGGGCCATGTTGCAAGTCAATCAATATAGAGGCAGAATCAGCCTTGTGATAAGTATAGCGGTGAAGGGCAGCATGGATAGAGGCAGTCAGTTCTGCTTTTACCTGTGGATCAGAGAGCTCTGCGGTGTAATATCCCGGAGTAGCCGCTTCTTTATCTTTAGAAAAATGACTACGATAAGCATCCCACGCACGGGCACGTGTGCCAGTGACCGGCATCACCAAAATATCACCTAAATCCATACATCCCGTTCCATTCAGATGTGTTTGAGTAAATCCCCAAATCAGGGAATCCTCATAAACATATTCAGAACAATAGCGCCAACCAACTGCTCCCGTCACAGGGCTGGTCTGTATCATACCGAAAGGATAACATGCGCCGGGAAATGTATGCCCGTTGTCTGCGCCACCGATAAAGGTATTAACGTATTGAGTATAATCTTTTGTATCCGTCTTTTCAGCCGGAGTACAAGAAGAATAAAAAAACAAGCCTGCTGCCAGAGTTGCAGCCATAAAAGGGGTTTTTCTTCTCATGGTAAATATAATAATGTTAAGTTAATGTCGCATTATATATGCTGATATTTATCTAATTTTTCACGATAGTAGCTTTCTACATCTTTCCAGTGGTAATAAGGAGCTACGTCTGTTTTCACCGGTAGTTTAGCTTCCTTTTCATTAAGTAATACTTTTACCAATACATCGTTACTTCCTTTTTTATGGAAAAAGACGAATTGCACGTTACTAGCCATCGGGAAAATATCATACGCTCTCCATTGTTCGGATAACTTTTCTACGTCAGGGTAAGATTCTCCATAATGATTCAGTTCCAATAAAGCGACTAACGGTAACAGACAAGACTCATGACCAAATCTTAAAGTGGCCTGGTTCTTACCTTCTTTCAAAGCAGCATCTGCCCTATCTAAAATATTACGCAACAAGTCGGCTTCCCGATAGGGCATCAAACCATCCGTTACAGGAGAACAAGCGTGTGTCAGATACCAATATAAGTTGTTACAACTCCATAGATCATAACACTCTTCATCCGTGAAAAGAGAATATAGCTGCATATCTGTATCATGACTCTGCATATTACAAGCCAAATCAAAAAGACGTCTCATCAGGCGCGCTTCATCAACGTTTGCTTTTACATACGCTTCGTCTGTAAACAATGTTTTCATCAACCGTTCCGGACGTACATGGGTAGCCTCAAAATCTTTCTGAACCTTTTTCACTTTATCGGAACTAGCTATTTTACTCAAATCCTTAGCAGGAGGATTCATGTAATACATATCATGGTAACTTGCATCATTCTTGATACATAGATTAGGATTCATCGCCTGCAATTGGAGGCATTCGGATGTCATGGATAATATACACCGGATGACAACTGTGGAACGGGCATCCACTTCTGTTCCATCCGCAAATATCTGTGGGAAATTAGTATACATACGCTTTGCAATTCCTCTGTGTTGGCGTGCTCCCACCGAAGTCAGTTCACCAAGACGACCTTCCGCCATATCAGCCATGCGCAAAACAATATCCAGTGTGTTTTTACCTGTTGCAGTAAGTTTGTTTAAAGAGTCGGCTTTTAATAAAGTTTGCTTGGGGAAACGATAATCATTCGGATCAATCAAATACCGTGAACCATGACGCATATATGTGCTGATATAAAAAGGTTCGTACCCCTTAGGAGCAGCTGTCTGCTTGGCAGTAGGCGTGGGATATGCATAATAATTATTAGCGGATAAATACCGGTTTGCACGGATCTCTTCACGAGCAGTTTGCGCTTGTACCGTCCATACAAACAAAAGCAATAAAAGGATAGATGTGAGTTTTTTCATGATAGTATTATTCAATGTATTAATAGTTGTGCCACAAAATTAGAGATTTCTTCTCATTTAAAAGGATTTGATACAGACAAATATACTTAAATCTTAAATGGAGGAAGTTCCTATTTATGTGGATTCGCTGTGATAAAACAAAAATTCGTACGACTTATTGAATAAATATCAACTCAATTATTTATCTTTGTTAGCTTAATAACAAGCTGGCGCAAAAAACAATAAGTATAATGAAAGATTTCTTGAAATTTACACTTGCCACGGTGACAGGTATCATTTTGTCAAGTATTGTATTATTTATAATCAGCATGGTAACGTTGTTTGGCATCATGTCTGCTTCGGACACGGAAACAATCGTAAAAAAGAATTCTGTAATGATGCTCGACTTAAACGGAACGTTGGTTGAACGTACGCAAGAAGATCCGCTGGGTATTTTATCACAGTTGTTGGGTGACGGATCTAACACGTACGGACTGGACGATATTCTTTCTTCTATCCAGAAGGCTAAAGAAAACGAAAATATTAAAGGGATTTATCTACAGGCAAACTCATTAGGCACCTCCTATGCTTCTTTGCAGGAAATCCGCAACGCACTGCTCGACTTCAAAGAAAGTGGAAAATTCGTTATTGCTTATGCAGACTCCTATACGCAGGGACTTTATTATCTTTCCAGCGCAGCCAATAAGGTGTTGCTCAATCCCAAAGGAATGATTGAATGGCGGGGTATCGCCTCTGCTCCCCTGTTCTACAAAGATCTGCTGCAAAAAATAGGAGTTGAGATGCAGGTGTTCAAGGTGGGAACTTACAAATCTGCCGTAGAGCCGTTTATTGCTACGGAAATGAGTCCTGCCAACCGCGAACAGGTTACCACATTTATCACTTCTATCTGGGGGCAGGTTACGGAAGGGGTATCTACTTCACGTAATATTTCTGTAGACTCACTGAATGTTTATGCTGATCGCATGCTCATGTTCTATCCGGCAGAAGAGAGTGTAAAATGCGGATTGGCTGATACTCTGATTTATCGCAATGATGTGCGTAATTATCTTAAGAAATTGGTAGAGATCAATGAAGATGATAATCTTCCTATATTAGGATTGGGCGACATGATGAACGTAAGGAAAAATGTGCCGAAAGATAAAAGCGGTAATATCGTAGCTGTTTATTATGCATCCGGTGAGATTACAGACTATCCGAGCTCTGCAACTTCCGAAGACGGGATTGTCGGTTCGAAAGTCATTCGTGACCTGCGCAAATTGAAAGATAATGATGATGTGAAAGCTGTTGTACTCCGTGTCAATTCTCCAGGTGGAAGTGCTTTCGCCTCGGAACAAATCTGGCATGCTGTGAAAGAGCTGAAAACAAAAAAACCGGTCATTGTCTCTATGGGTGATTATGCTGCGTCAGGAGGTTACTATATCTCTTGCGTTGCCGATACGATTGTTGCAGAGCCTACTACCCTGACCGGTTCTATCGGAATCTTCGGTATGATTCCTAATGTGAAAGGATTGACTGATAAAATCGGTTTAAGTTATGATGTCGTAAAAACGAATAAATACGCTGATTTCGGAAATATCATGCGTCCGTTTAACGAGGATGAGAAATCATTGCTTCAAATGATGATAACTGAAGGATATGATACCTTTGTAACTCGTTGTGCCGAAGGACGTCACATGACGAAGGAAGCTATCGAGAAGATTGCTGAAGGCCGTGTATGGACTGGGGAAACTGCTAAAGAACTGGGATTAGTAGACGAATTAGGTGGTATTGACAAGGCACTGGACATTGCTGTTGCAAAAGCCGGTATCGAAGGCTATACCGTTGTGTCTTATCCTGAGAAACAAGATTTCCTGTCTTCCCTGCTTGATACGAAACCGACGAATTATGTAGAATCACAATTACTGAAAAGTAAATTAGGCGAGTACTACCAGCAATTCGGCTTACTGAAAAATCTGCAAGAACAATCTATGATTCAGGCACGTATTCCGTTCGAACTGAATATAAAATAAACCGTAATACATGGACGAACACTTTATCAAGATACATAAGTGGCTCTACCCTGCCTCCTGGCTCTACGGAGCAGTGGTAATGATGAGAAATAAACTCTTTGACTGGGAAGTTCTTCAATCAAAGAGTTTTGATATACCTATTATCAGCGTGGGTAATCTCGCTGTAGGAGGGACAGGAAAAACTCCACACACTGAATATCTGATAAAGTTTCTTTGTAATCAATATAAGGTAGCTGTATTAAGCCGGGGATATAAACGGCACACGAAAGGTTATGTATTGGCAACTCCGGAAAGTACGGCAAGAAGCATTGGCGACGAACCTTACCAGATGCATCAAAAATTCCCGTCTGTCACAGTAGCTGTCGATGAAAAGCGTTGTCATGGCATAGAAAAGTTGCTTGCACTGCAAAAGCCTTCAATAGATGTTATCCTATTGGACGATGCTTTCCAGCACCGATACGTCAAACCGGGATTGAGTATTCTGTTAACGGATTATCACCGATTATTCTGTGATGACACTTTGCTCCCCGCAGGACGGCTTCGTGAACCAATTAGCGGCAAGAATCGGGCGCAAATCGTTATTGTCACCAAATGCCCGCAAGACATCAAGCCTATTGATTATAACATTATCACGAAACGGCTGAGCCTTTATCCATATCAACAGTTATTCTTCTCATCGTTCCGGTATGGTAACCTGCAACCAGTGTTCCCTACCATGTCTCCGGACACAAATGCAATTTCGACAAACCATGAGGTTGCTTTGTCCTCACTGACAAACACTGATATATTATTGATGACGGGAATTGCCTCACCTGCCCCTATTCTCGAAAGACTGGAAGGTTGTACCAAACAAATAGATTTACTATCGTTTGACGATCACCACAATTTCACTCATCGGGATATACAGCTTATCAAAGAACGGTTTCATAAACTGAAAGGAGAACACCGGTTGATTATTACCACCGAGAAAGATGCAACACGCCTGATTAACCATCCGGCTTTGGACAAGGAATTGAAACCATTTATCTACGCCTTGCCTATTGAAATTGAAATATTACAAAATCAACAAGATAAATTTAACCAACATATTATTGACTATGTTAGAGAAAATACAAGAAACCGCAGCTTATCTGAAAGGTAAGATGCATACCAGTCCGGAAACTGCTATTATACTAGGCACCGGGCTTGGCAGTTTGGCAAACGAAATCACCGAGAAGTATGAAATAAAGTATTCGGATATCCCCAACTTCCCGGTATCTACCGTCGAAGGTCATAGCGGTAAGCTGATTTTCGGCAAACTAGGCAATAAGGATATCATGGCTATGCAGGGACGCTTCCACTATTACGAGGGTTATTCGATGAAAGAAGTAACTTTCCCTGTACGTGTCATGCGTGAATTAGGTATCAAAACCTTGTTTGTATCCAATGCCAGTGGCGGTACAAATGCAGATTTCGAAATCGGTGACCTGATGATTATCACTGACCATATCAACTATTTCCCCGAACACCCGCTTCGCGGAAAAAATATCCCTTACGGACCTCGCTTCCCGGACATGAGCGAAGCATACTGCAAGGAACTGATTAGTAAGGCTGACGAGATTGCCAAAGAAAAAGGAATTAAAGTACAACACGGAGTGTATATTGGTACGCAAGGTCCTACTTTCGAAACTCCTGCCGAATATAAACTATTCCATATCCTTGGTGCTGATGCAGTTGGTATGTCTACCGTTCCGGAAGTTATCGTAGCCAACCATTGTGGTATCAAAGTTTTTGGTATTTCCGTCATTACCGACTTAGGAGTAGAAGGAAAAATCGTAGAAGTAACACACGAAGAAGTTCAGAAAGCCGCTGACGCTGCTCAACCGAAAATGACCACGATCATGCGTGAACTTATCAACCGTGCCTAAACAATCATCCCGATTTATGAGAACTGAAATAGCATCTCTTGGTGAGTTTGGTCTGATTGACCGCCTCACCGAGGGAATCAAACTGGAAAACGAATCCAGCAAATATGGAGTGGGCGACGATGCCGCCGTTCTCTCCTACCCTTCAGAAAAGCAAGTACTGGTAACAACCGACCTGCTTATGGAAGGTGTGCATTTTGACCTGACTTATGTTCCCTTGAAGCATTTGGGATATAAATCAGCAGTAGTTAATTTCTCCGATATTTATGCCATGAACGGTACTCCCCGGCAGATTACGGTATCTCTTGGTCTTTCCAAGCGTTTCAGCGTGGAAGATATGGACGAACTTTATTCCGGTATCCGTCTGGCTTGCCAGCAATACAATGTCGACATTGTGGGAGGCGATACCACTTCTTCTCTGACAGGTCTTGCTATCAGCATTACTTGTATCGGCGATGCCGATAAGGATAAAGTAGTTTACCGTAATGGAGCCAAAGACACTGACCTGATCTGCGTCAGCGGCGACTTGGGAGCAGCCTATATGGGTTTACAACTTTTGGAACGTGAAAAAGTCGTATTGCAAGGTGATAAAGATGTCCAACCGGATTTCTCCGGCAAAGAGTATTTATTAGAACGCCAATTGAAACCGGAAGCGCGCAAAGATATCATTGAGAAATTGGCAGCCGCCAATATTGTCCCTACTTCTATGATGGACATTTCCGACGGCCTGTCATCAGAACTGATGCATATCTGCAAACAAAGCAATGCTGGTTGCCGCGTTTACGAGGAGCACATCCCAATCGATTATCAGACAGCTGTTATGGCTGAAGAGTTTAACATGAATCTTACGACTTGTGCCTTGAATGGTGGAGAAGATTATGAACTACTCTTTACTGTTTCCATCGCCGATCATGAGAAAATTTCACAAATGGAAGGAGTTCGTCTCATCGGACATATTACCAAACCCGAACTTGGCTGTGCATTGATTACCCGTGATGGACAAGAATTCGAACTAAAAGCACAGGGATGGAATCCATTAAAAGAAGATAAGCAATAGATTTCATCACATACCTGAAATATTTTCATCTTATACAACACTGATAATTAGCCGACTAACTTTTTATCAGTGTTTTTTATTTCCATAAGGCTTGCAGAATCCAAAAGTTTCACTACCTTTGCAACCGCAAAAGAGATATTACCGGACCGAACAAGCACGAGGTGCCATAGCTCAGTTGGTAGAGCAAAGGACTGAAAATCCTTGTGTCCCCGGTTCGATTCCTGGTGGCACCACAATCGATTCGGTAATTTCTCGGAACCCATTGAAATTCAGTCATTTCAATGGGTTTTCTTTTATACTCCAATACGCAAATTCTAGCCGATTCGAGTATCTGGAAATGTCCCATTCGGTGGCTTTTTCAGAGTCCCTTTAAAAAACCACCGATTGCACTATATTTCACTCATTTACAATAATTTGTGCCAATCATTTTTAGGAGCAAAAACATACTTTTGCATACCTGCTTGAATGTAATGGAAACAGCGAAAAAAGAAAAGCAAAAAAGATTCTTCCTTTACTGACAAATATAAGATGAAGGAAAACAAAGAGAATCTTAAAACTAAAAAAAACGGTGGTTTTTCAGACCATGTCTACCAAAAAGCCACCGATTTTAACTTTTTTACCGACTTCCAACTCATCTTTCAAGTTGACAGAATAACTAATTGTATTTACCAACTTAAAGAAAAAAGGTTATGAAACAAGGAACAATGAAGATTCTGTTTTTCGTTCTCAAAACGAAATTATTAAAAAATGGTGAAGCACCTATTCTAATGAGGATCACAATTAACGGTCAATACGAAGAAACACGAATCCAAAGAAGCGTTCCTCTCAAACTGTGGAACGCAGCCAAAGGATGTAGTAAAGGAAAAGACCGGGCTTCCAATGAACTCAACAGTTATTTATCTGAATTAGCCACGCGAGCATTGGAAAAGTATAAGGAACTTATACTGGAGCAGGCAATATCCACTCCCTCCTTAATATTAAAACGTGTATTCGGTAAGGATACGGAAATGCGTACCCTGCTTGGAGCAATACGACAAGAAATCAAGGAGATGGAGAAAGTTGTGAATATTGACTATGCACCAGTGACCATCAACCGTTACAAAAATGTACTGAAAAAACTCGAAAATTCCATTCCTACATTTTATGACAAAGAAGATATTACTTTCCATGAACTCACTCCGGAATTCATAAAAGCCTTTGACCTTCATTTAAAAACAGAAGTCGGTTTATGCCGCAACACTATTGTACGATATATGAAATGTTTCAAGAAAATCACAAATATGGCACTGGCAAAAGGTTGGATGAAGAAAGATGCGTTTTATGGATACAAAATGGAACAGGATGAAACAGCTCCTGTATTCCTCACATATGACGAATTACAGACCGTTATGAATAAGGAATTCACTATACCCCGACTGGCACTGGTACGGGATATTTTCATTTTCGCCTGTTTCACCGGTCTGGCATTTGTCGATGTGTCCACGCTCAAAAAAGAAGATATGGTGCAAGATAATAATGGAGACTGGTGGATCAGAAAAGGAAGAATCAAACTGATGCATCGGCGTAAAGCATCTTCAATCTGTAACATACCTCTACTTCCCGTTCCGCTTGCCATACTAAAAAAGTATGAAAATAATCCTGTCTGTATCAAAAAAGGATATTGTCTCCCAGTTCCCTGCAATCAGAAAATGAACAGCTATCTCAAAGAAATAGCAGATTTCTGCGGGATTAAAAAAAATATCACCACTCATGTCGCCCGGCATACATTCGGGACTACCATTACGCTCGCTAACAATGTACCCCTACAAGATGTATCGGTTATGCTTGGGCATGCTTCCACACGAATGACGCAACATTACGCACGAGTAATGAATGCAAGCCTAAAGAAATCCATGATTCATGTTAAGGAGCAATTGACACAATAAATTAACGTGAGTTCGACAAATTCAAAATAAGGCAAGCTGTATATCAATTGTTCTCGTAACATTGATACACGGCTTCTTTGGAAAACAGCAGTATGCTGCGATTGCACCCAAGAGGTTGACAATGAAATTATCAAAGGTTCTATGTCTTGAATGTTCCACTTGTGATATATTCCTGAGTTCGTCATTAACGGTTTCTATAATGGTTCGTTTCCTAAGAAGGAGTTTGTCTGAAAGTGACATCAACGTTCCTTTCATATTGCTTTTTAACTTGGTTATAAGCTGTATGCCATTGACAAACAATCTTTGAAAGAGGTTCTTGCATACCCGTAAAGGAGTACTGTCAACGAAACTGATGCCTGTACATTTGCCTAAAAGTATCTTTTTGATAAACAAAGCCAACGGGATGGCCACCTCTTTTCCAATTCCACAAAGCGGTTATAAGAGACAGCCTTTGAAAAAAGGTGGCGCATATACATGCAGACCTTTTCTTGATAGAAATGAGGCTGTCTCAAAATAGAAAAATGAGGTAGCCTTACTTATAATCTGTAAGTTGAAGTATAAGAATCCCCTTATTTTAGCCTTATTTCCTTATAAGAAAGGGCAAAATAAGGAGATTTTTTCTAAAGAGATTTCAATCTATAAGTTTTTCGTTCTTGAAATTCTATTTTGAGACAGCCTCCTTCTATTTACACAATCAGATGGATAGTCCCATCCCGATATTAGGACATCATCTTCATATGCCATCGTATTTTTTTAAGACATTTATTGAATATCCCTATATTGATATAATAATCAACAACTTATAAAGTCATTTCTGTGATAATCTACGATAATTCGCGTTAATCTTGTGTTTTATTATTCATTATAAACCCATACACATTACCGGCAAAATCTGTTACATACAAAGCGTTTCCCGCAATAGATACTGTAGAAAATATGGGTACACCGGTTTGGTATTTCCACAGCAGTTTGCCATTTATACGGTTCAATGCATACAGTATTCCGTCAGAAGCCCCAAAGAAAATAGTATCTCCAACCAACACTGGACTAGTCTCTACAGTTGAAGATGATGGTTTAGAATAAGGAGATGTATAAATCAAAGCGGGGTTTGTTTTAAAATTCCATTTCTCTTCTAAGGTCTGCTTGTCTAAAGCTATGACTCCATTAGTAGCTGTTCCAAATATTATCTCGGATCCAGTGACTAAAGGAGTTGAATTCACATTGACCGAACAATTCAATTTTTTACGTACTATAATCTCACCGTTCTTTGAATTCAAGATAAAAAAGGAACGGGAAGAAAGAAGATAGAGATTCTCTCCTTCCCAAGCAACAGAGGCCGAACGATATTTTAATTCCGCATCTTTATTCTCCCACAACAACTCACCATTAACAGCATTATTGGCATACAACCCCTTCCAGTTTGCATGCCCAATCAGAATACTATGTCCAAGAGAAAGTGTTGCCACGCATCCTTCCCCCCTGCTCCAAGCTCCATTCTTCCAAATAAGTTCCCCCGTAGCTGCTTTCAAGGCACATAATGATTTTCCTGTACCGGCATATACTATATCCGAAACAGCAACCAAACCGTCATTCAAAGGAGGAAGTACACCGATATTTAAATCTTTTTCCCAAACCAATGTCCCAGTTTCTGCTTGAATCGCATATAGGTAACCATGTACATCTTGGGCAAAGACCAGTCCATCAGCAATCGCAATACTACTGCGTACAGAGCCACGAAGTGAATACCGCCAACAGACTGTTCCATTTTGCGCATCCATACACACTACAGCCGCTTTCCCCGATTCATTATCATCGACCGATGCCGTAAATAGACGTTTCCGATATACCAAAGGAGCAGACATAAAAATAGAAGCGCCTACATTTTTAATCCATGACAACCGCAAAGGCAATTGTTTCCTTTCAGGCTTTTCATAAAAAAACGAACGCCTGCATCGCCTTACCTCTCCATTATTGAAAAATGCCTCCACTATTACAGTAAGCTGCCGATGTTCCCATTGAGAAAGCAAAGGAATTTCCGCATACCAATTGAAATCACTCTGACGTTTCAAAAGATTGGAGGAAAGAACTTTTTTACCTTCCGATTCACACCAATAACGCATGGTTCGTATTGGGGAAACCGTAGAGTAGGCATTGACGGACAAAGGAATCTTTCCGGAAGGAAGTGTTGGCAGCTGTCCATTCTCCAACGAAACAATATGTAATGAAGGAGACAGATAACTGTATCGGAACTCGGACGCCACGTTTCCCTCTGTATCAACAGTCAGTACACGAAAAGCAGAAGGTGCATGGTCAATACCACCACAAGCAGGCGTAGAGGTACAGATAGTATACACCCCTGTCACTTTATGCTTATGCACATGATTTACGTGCCAGTGACCGTACAACCAAGCTTTCAATCCCATAGCCGGTAAATCTATATACTCCGTATCACTCATACCATATTTAAAAGCTACCGTATCTTCCGGCAGGCTATGATTGAAAACAATGATCGACTTCTCCTTGCCTACATAAGCAAGATCATTTTTCATCCAGCGATATACATCTTCCTTAGTATACTCCGGTAAATAATCTCCATGAAGCATAGGTGTCATTATGTAATGTGTATTCCCCACATCAAATGAATAGAATACCGGTCCGTAGAGTTTCTCGAAAAGTTCTTCCCCATAAGCACCTTTCACCAAGTCATGATTGCCTATTCCATAAAAGATTTGCGTGTCTTCCATCAAAGCGGTATTCAGCAAGCCTATATGACTGTTCAGTCCCGATTCATAACAAATATCCCCTGTATGCACGATAAAAGCTATTTTCTCATTGGCCGAATAGTCACGGAGATTATCCACCCACGCTTGATTCCCTTCTTTTCCACGTATTTCTGTATCAGAGATATGTATAAACCGGTGACTACCGTCAGCTTGAATTCCTCCATAACAAGGATATACCGGAAAATCGTATTCCGTACGACCGTTCTCTATCCGGTAATAGTAGGCATTATCAGTCTTATATCCGGAAGGAGTAGTAATAAACAGAAAATGCATACGGGAATGTCCGGGCAATTGATATGCGCCATTTGAATCTGTCTGTACCACATTTAACCCATCGGAAACAGAGACCCGATGCAATCGTTTTTCACCTTCATCGAGGAGACCATTTCTGTTCTCATCAACGAAAACCTTTCCTGTATATTGAGCCATAGCTTGTAAAGTCATACTACCCAGCAAACCAATAGCCATACAGTATTTCATGTATCTACTCACCTTTAGCCATTTGAATACTGACATCAGTCTGCCCCTCTACTTCTATTGTTTTATCGGCAAATCCTTTTTTCGAGAAAATAAGTCTGCCATTATCTTTCACCTTGATAGTATATGTGCCCCGATAGTCAGTCAACGCACTTTCACCGGATTCTTCGGACTGGACTTTCACTCTGGCAAGCGGAGTTGCCTGTATATCACGGACAGTTCCTTTTACTTGAATCACTTTTCCATCTGTCCGTGATTTGAAAGAAGTACCGGACACCGTCTGTCCTCCCTTTCCGGAAGAACCGATATACACCGGAAGGTTGAAATAAATCCGGTCGGAAGAAGTACCTACCTGTAATTCAAATTTGCCCGATTCGAGATAACGATTGCCCAAATCATCTGTCAGATAAAATTCATGAACAGGAATCATTATAGTCGTTTCCCGTGTCTGTCCGGGAAGTAAATCTACTTTTCTGAAACCTTTCAACTGCTTCACCGGTGTCATCACCGAGCTGACCACATCTCGCATATATACCTGTATCACCTCTTTCCCGGTTCTTTTCCCCGTATTTTTCAATTGAACAGTCACACAAACGGTATCATTAGCCTGATAGAGTTCCTTATCTGTAACAGCTTTCAGATATTCAAATTGAGTATAGCTCAATCCATATCCAAATGCCCATAGCGGGGAACTATTTGAGAAAACATAATCTCTTCCCGGCTTTTCATAAGTTCCCGGCTCTTTATAATATCCTTTATCCGTAGGCAAATAGTTATAATAGACAGGGAGATGCCCCGTACTTTGCGGAAATGAAAAAGTCAGTTTTCCGGAAGGGTTCACATTGCCAAACAAAATATCCGCAATAGAGTTTCCTTCCTGTTCGCCAGCATACCATTGCGCCAATATCGCCGGAATATTCTCTTTCACCCAAGGTATGGCAAAAGGCTTTCCTGCCACCAATATAACAACCACCGGCTTTCCCACAGCAAAAACCTCACGTATTAATTGTTCTTGTGCACCGGTCAAAGAGATATCACTCAAATCGATTCCTTCTCCGCTAGTAGACGGCTCTTGAGTATGACGTACGAACGCTGTACTCGAACTCCCCACAAATATCAAAGCAACATCACTATGACGGGCAGCATCCACAGCCTCCGCTATCCCCGAAGTATCCAAAGAAGCCAAAGAACATCCTTTAGCATAGTTGATTTTCACCCTATCACCCAACAAGTTTTTGATTCCTTGAAGCGGTGTCACTCCATCTTCTTTCTTTTTACTCCAGGTATAATCTCCAAATTGTACATTATCCGCATTAGGACCAATCACCGCTACTGACTTCAAATTCCGAACATTCAGCGGCAACAACTGTCCATCGTTCTTCAGCAATACGGTCGATTCGTCTGCAATCCTACGTGAAAGTTTCACACTTTCTTTCGAACGGAGAGGAAGCCGATAGACTGCTTGTTCCTGATAGGGATCTTCAAATAACCCCAATTCAAATTTAGCACGAAGCACTCGTCTCACGGCCTGATCGATATAGCTGATATCAAACTCTCCATTCCGTATTTTATCAGCCAGCACTGCATAGCAAGAGCTGGAAGCCTCCACGTCCATTCCGGCGGTCAAAACCTGCCGGGCCGCTTCGAAATCATCCACCGCCGTCTTATGGAAAGTCTTCAGCATACTGACAACTCCCCAATCCGAATAAACATATCCCCGGAAACCAAATCTATTGCGCAAAATATCCGTCAGCATAAAACGAGAAGCAGAATTAGGAATTCTATTCCAAGAATTATAACTGGACATGACAGCCATAATTTCAGTTTCAGCAAGCACAGCCTCAAATGGTTTCAAATAAATATCAAATAAATCACGTACACCACACTCCACCGAAGCCAGATTCAATCCACCCAAAGGATTACCATGCGGACCGTAATGCTTCAACATCGGAGAAATTCCATGTTCCATATATCCTTTTACCTCAGCAACCGCCATCTTTGAACAAAGGAAAGGATCTTCACCAAAAGACTCTTCTACACGTCCCCAACGTAAATCACGTACAACATCAATACAAGGTGCCAACACTTGCTTCACTCCCATCGTATTCAGTTCGCCTGCAATATGTTTAGTCTTTTCGTAAGCCAGTTCTGGATTGAAAGTACTCCCCATCGCGATATTCTGAGGGTAGATAGTTGTTCCCTCATGCACCACTCCATGCAAAGATTCGGCAACCGGAAATCCGGGAATACCCAGACGTGTTTTTTCTACCATATAGGTTTGTATCTCACGGAAAGTCTTACGACAGCTTGCAGCCGTCAATGGAAAACCTTCAAAGAACCCATATCCTATTCCACCGCACATCTTATCCAACTTCTCTTGATTCAGGATCTGTCCATCGAACACATCCCACGAATGCAAATGACGAATCTGAGCTATCTTTTCTTCCAGTGTCATCCGGCCCAGCAAGTCATTCACTCTTAGTTCTGTAGGAAGAAGTGGATTCTTATAAGAAAATGATTGCTGTGCGTTAACTGTAAGTATACAGCCCGACATCGCCACTAGTACGAGGCCTATATATTTCTTCATATTCTCTTATTTTGGTTAATCTATTTATCTAAGTTTAAACTTTACACTACTACGAATATCGGCTGAGGAGGCTCCTATTAAAGCTCGAAATTCTCCCGGTTCCACCACCCATTCGTGTTTCTCATCGTCATAATATTCAGTGCATAATGTTTCACACATACAGCTACTCCGTTTTTCTGTACACCTTTTATGTAAGGTACTACCATACGGGATGCCCCAAATGGGTCTTCTCCCATATATTCGAAATTCCGGCCGTTCAGCGGGCTACGATAGATATTAACTCCCGGCCCCAATAGGACATTCTTATTGCGGTAGCGTGCTTCTTCTCCAATATTGCTTCCATATATATAAGATAATTCGGGATTCCACGTAGCCGCCAAACAGGTTAATGCCGGAAAGGCAATACAAGAATCATTCGTCCACTTAGCTATATTCCATTGATCCCAAAGCAGTTCTTCACGTACATCGTGGAACCATCAGACATCCAGTTTTCAGGAATCCCTAAACGAAGAACACCGGGAGAACTGAACTTAGATTGAGCATGGGTCATTACCGCTTTTTCTTCCAAAATCATGCGTGCCAAAGCATCTTCCACACGCTTCTCTATAGGTTGATTATTATCCAAATAAATGGGAACCTCTTGCTGCTGTGCAAAACTACATATCGTCCAAAGACCCACTGCTCCTAATATCCATACTTTCATTATATATTACTCAAACTTGGGTTGATGCTCCTTGGGGTAGCTGAAGGTATTATTCATTACCCAACGCCCCTTATAAATTTTAGCACCGTAGATGCTAAATAGTTTCTTACCTTTCTCGTTTATCAGACCATCAGACCACCACTCGGTAGTAGGATACAACATCAGTACCCCGTCGGCACTATTACACACACTCTTCACAGCGTAAAGCGGATAAATCAATTCAGCTTTGTTGTTCTTTATATCATATTGCCACACATTCTCATTAGTAGTAATCCATAACACATCGGTCTTGTCATACACGGGAAAGAGATCATGCCCGCACGATTCGGTGCTGGGTAATTCGAAGATTACGCTTCGATCTTGCAATCTAGGTTCCTTGCGGTTGAAATTGTACTTATAAGTACACAATTTAATCCCTTCGGTGGTGTAAAGCAACTCTCTTTGGAGATCCCATACCACGTTGTGGGCACTAGGAAGCTCGTAAGAGGCAAACCACTTGCCCGTTCCTTTAATAGTATCAGTCATAAATGTACGTAACTTACCATCGGTAGACGATACAGCCACGAGATTTCCATCGGGCAAAATCTCTGCGGAGTGTGGATTTTCACCCACATACGCATAATACATCAATTTACTGTCGGCAATACGTATAAGAGCTACAGCACCACCTGATGCAGTCATCAAGATATACTGATTGTTGAACACTGGCTTAACCTCACTAGGATTGTGAAACCATGTTTGACAATTGGAGGGTACACCGGCCTTCTCCGGATTCCAACTCCATACAGTACGATAAGTGGAAGCATCGAGTATCACAACTGACTTAGAGGCTTGCTCGGCCAGTACAATTGCTTTGTCAGGAAGCGTAAAAGGGGATTGGGAATTTGCTTCGGATTCATCGCTGGAACTACAACAAAGGAACAATATCGCACACATAGCGGCATATAAAATCTTTTCCATTATTCTATTTTCTTTTAAATCTATTAAGTCGGCTTTATACAATTACTTCTTTTCTATAATCAACATACTGTTGGTAACCTTACGGGGTACCCGATCATCGGCCGGTGTATTCAAAATAGGAAAAGTCGGCTTCCCACCATCATTCACTTTTCGGATTATAAGCGTAGTTGACCCTCCTCCGTCAAGGTTGATAGCGTTATAACATCCCACAGCCTTCATCATGGTAGCCAGATGGGGCAAAGTAAGTCCCAACGCAAAGAAAGAGTCTTTTCTACGACCGTCCACCACAAATACATACATAGTCTTTCTATCTTGAGAAAGCCCCACACTAGTACGCGGATGGGTATTCTGCAAATCACCCATCTCTTCGTAAAAATTTTGAACCACCCCATCCTTAACTAATAGCCCATATCCTCCCAACGCATGCAACAGATTGGCTTCGTGAGCCAATGCCTCATCAGCTTGTCCCACGTAGGTCTCACCATTTTTCAGTTGATACAACACCTCATCGTGCCCTTCAAAATATTGCGAATTGATGCACACTCCGTCCTTATAGAAAAGACCCATGACACGACGTGGATTGTCAGCATAATAATCACCATTTACACCAAGCCAAACAGTTTTTCCGTTTGCTTCGGCCGCAAAAGCATGAATCGGGAGAGGCGCACTAGATTCAGGTCCTGTTGCCGGCACATTCTTATCGTCTTTTGTAGCCGGAGTAAAAGTTAGTTCGTTTAAGTCGATTGTAGCCACAAAAATATGCTGAGACTCTCCAAACGTTTTAAAAGCCAATTCATTCAATTTTATTCCATCACGCACTACACTCTCGTTATCTAAAGTCACGTCATTGGCCATACCAGATTCAACCAATTGCCGTCCTATGGCGGTTTGTGGCATAGCCTCTTCAGAATTACTACTAGAACAAGCACAACTAAAAGATAATACCAGTGCTCCCAATATAAGCTTCATTGTTAAGAATTTACTTTTCATAATATTTTTAATTAGGTAAACAAATAAAGAAAGCAATTCTTTATTATGAACTATAGAGAATTGCTTTCTATATTACACTATATTCTATTTATTGGCTTGCCACTCAAATGCACCGATATCAATTCCAGCGTTCGATATACGAGCATCTCCTTGAATATCAAGTAGCAAATTCCAATCTTTTACCACAGAGTTCAAACCGGCATCAACCAACGGAGAGTTCTCTGTGGGCTGATAGTTCTTACCTGCTACATCAGCAAATTGAGGACCATCGGTAGCGGCATTATCCGTATTCAGATTAATACAATTAGAAACTTGAGGAGTATTTCCACCATTATAAATCCATCCGCCTTGAATAGCACAATTCTTAAAAATAGCAGCCTTGTTCTGATCCAAATAGCCACTGTGTAAATCACCTTTAGTATGAATATTACCCCATACCACGCAATTCACCATCTGGCAGGTACCACTACCTAAACGAACACCGGCACTACTACCAGCACTTCTATTGTTTACCACAGTCACATTGTATAGACAAGTGCTTTGTTGAACATTCATTGTAGAAGATGTACTTAATGTTTCGTTATCACGTATCACACAGTTAATCAATGTACACAAGAAATATGCGCCACCAGCATCACGGGCACAAGTATTATTTCTCACCACACAGTTTCTAATCATCCAATATTCATAAGCTATCAAAGCGCCTTCACCTTGTTTTCCCTTAGAGTCTACAAATTCAAAACCATCAACAACACGTGTTGTACCTTCTGTCAATTTATACATGTAAACAGAAGGCCAGACATTAGATGGTGCAGCATGAAGAATAGATTTACGCTTCATGGTACGTTCAGCCACAGTAGTCTCTTTTCCTTCAAAACCGCCGTAGAAATTCACCTTCTTAAACTCGGTCCAATCTTTCAAATAATAGTCACCTGCAGCTACCCACATTTGCATATCACCATAGTGAGCACAGGCTGACAGACCTTCTTCGATAGTGCCAAACGCTCTCTCCCAGCTAGATCCATCACCATTGGCTCCGGCCTTCACATAAACAATCTGACTGTAGAGACGCTGAGTAACATAGAGAGTATCCGATACTTCTACCACATCGCCCTGATTCTTGACAACTACATATCCTGTTCTGTCTTCAAATCCGTCGTTAGCATCCAGTTCGACAGGAATGTTTACATCCTGCACAATATCACCGCTAAACTCAGGAAGTTCACCCACATGAATCCAAGAATGAGAAACCTTACAATCAAATTGTAAATTCAAAGAGACTGGAATGTTTAATTGTGTTCCTTTTTTGCCAGTAATCATATTTTTCTCTGTTTCGGATAAAGAAATAGACAACATCTTTTCCACATTGGTCTGGACAATTGTCAATTTGGTTTCTGTAGTCTTACCCGTGTCGGATAAAATAATACTCTTTCTTATTTCGGTCCCAGTGGTGTTCTTAGCAACTTTAACTTTCAAATGAGTATCGTCTACTTTCTTAAAGGTAAATCCACCAATCTGTTCCTCTTCTACATTCCATTCAAGATCGGTTACTACATCCAAAACAGCTTCACCACCATTAATATTAAAGTAAAGTACCTCCTTAGATAACGTAATCAATGAACCACGACCGTTTTGTTTCACAACAATGCGTTTCGACATTTGATCCATCAAACGAATCTCAATCCAGCCTTCACGCAATGCCATCTCCGGGTTCTCTTCGATTTCAGCCACTATAGAGTCGGGCAACAAAGCTTGCCCACGATAGCGTTTCAGTTTAATCCATGAAGCGGAAGCTTCGGCAAACCATGGATACGAAGAGTGTAAATCAATTACCTGACGAGAAGCGACAGGCCCCATCAACAATTCATCTTGAATTTCAAGAGTTGGTTCAACGCGACGTATCAAATCGGAGTCATCGCACGAAGCTATGAAAGCTACCAAGAACAATCCCAACACCTCCCTAAACCAAGCATGGAATTTCATATTATATGTATTCATACTATTCCGTTTTTTAATTAGTTTTTTCAATAACTTGTAAGCCGTTTATCACCGATCTGGCAGGATTGTCTGAAGGTTGATTCATTACCTCAAATGACACTGAACTGCCCTTTTCTACCCGACGTACCATAGTGGTAGAACCACCGCCATCCATATTGAACGCTTGGTAACAACCAGCACCTTGACAGAGTAACATCATGTCCTCAAGACGCATACCGTTAGAGTATTCGGGCTGACGACCATCAACAACAAATAAATAAACCTTGCGATTGTCAGCAGACACACCTACAAAGGTACGTGGATGGAATTGCATGGCGTTGTCATTTACGGTAAAGTTCTTCACTACCTCACCGTCTTGCACCATTCTTTGCCAACCACCAATAGCATGCACCACCTCTCGCTCTACTAATTTAAACTCTGGAACAGAAGTAATATGTGCCGTACCGTCTTTGAGCATATAGAATACATGATCAGCCTCCCAACCTATTTCAGTCTTGATAGCTACACCGTCTTTGTAGAATAGCCCACCAGGAATCCAAAGATCATTTTTCTTAGAATAGAAGTCGCCATTAGTTCCCAAAATCACTTTGCGTCCGGCTGCTTCAGCTTTCTCGGCCTGTACAGTTACCTGTTGCAGAATTTTACCTACCTCCGGCTTATTATCAGGCGTAGAGGTAACTATGGTCACATTCTTATTTAAATCTACTTCAGCAATAATCATACGGGTAGGTTTAGCGCAATAGGTAAAGATGACATCGGTAATGCGTACCCCATCATACAAGTCGTAAGTTAATTCTTTTTCTACCGACTGAATGTAAGGCACATTATCGGCTATTCCTTGCATAATGGGAAGTGTGGCTCCTTTGTGAAGCTCCAATTTATCTTCACTAGAACAGCTACACAATAACATCATGAGTGACAGCATCAATGCTACTCGAAAATTCTTTGCAATGTATGACATAGTGTATTTCATATTTTCCATCTTTCTTTTCATTTACAGTAATTGACTACTTATTCCCAACCCGGATTCTGAGGAAGTAGATTCGGGTTCAATGATATTTCGTCCAACGGAATGTTGTACAGGTAATTTTTAGCCGTAAAATTCATACTATAAGTAACTCGCTTAGCATAGGGAGTAATAAAACCATCGGCATCGAATCCTACTTGATCTTTAATAGTCTTTATCTCATCGGCAGAGTACAAATTGGGATCCATCTTAGCACCACGACGCACACGGTTAAATACAACCTCGCCTACATTCCAACGACAAACATCGTCCCAACGATAACCTTCGGCAAACAACTCAATGCGACGTTCGCGACGGATTTCACGAATCAAGTTAGCGTTATCACCTTTCACATTAGGATATTTAGCAATCAAATCCGGATCAGCTATCGGATCAGCTTCCAACTTAAAAGTAAATCCTACACGGGCACGAAGCTGATTGATGGTTTTATCCAATTCGGGATCTTTCCCCAACTCAGCACCAGCCTCAGCACGAATCAACAAGACCTCAGCATAACGCATAACAGGAGCGTCAATACCACCTTTGTGATTACCCACATAGTGCTCAGATGCCTTATAGAACTTACATACCGAATATCCAGTACAAGATGCAGCGTAGAAGGTTCGAGTATCCGAGTTGGGAAGAATAGAAAAGATATTAGGAGCCCCACCTTTCAACAGACCGCCAGTAGTACGATATAAAAAACGAGCATATTTACTACCAGATTCGGGCAAACATACTGTTTGTAACAGACGTCCGTCGCGATTCTTCATCTCTGCATTATATCCCATGTTGGGATTGTGGCAACCACAAAGAGAAATGGGTTTTCCTGTGTTAGCACACAAGTATTCCTCAAAACAATCACGGCTCATACCCTGTTCGCTATTAGGAATACTATTAGGCACGTTGTGCCCCATATTGAGGGCAGGGTCATACTCACGAGAGAGAATTACCTCCGAATTATCATTGTAATTATCTTGTATGAAAAGATCGAAATAGCTATCGTCTGTACCCGATGCCTTATACAATTCATAACCATACCCCATCAGCTCTCCAGAAGCTTTGTAAGCCTCTTCGAGGAATTTTACATCGCCCTCTACATTACGATAACGACGCCAAGTACCTTCATAAAGACAGATACGGGCTTTGAGTAATAGAGCGGCATCGCGGCTCACACGATAAACTTTAGTCTTGCGAGGTAAAAACTCAATAGCCTTATTAATGGTAGCCAAAATATTGGTCATCACTAAATCACGAGAATCACGTCCTTTATATAGTTCGGGGTTATCTTTATTCAACGTAGAATCATACCAAGGTACCTCACCAAAAAGACACACCTTATTGAAATAATCAAAAGCTTTGAAAAATAAGATTTCTCCAGCAAATTTCTTTTTATCAATATCCGAAGCGGGAGACTTTTCATAATTTTCAAGAAAAGCATTACAACCTCTCACTGTAGACCAGTCCCAGTCAGCACTACTAGTCATTACAGTGTTTTGACCAAATGTAATACTACTAGCACCAGCTGCTAAAAGATTATCAGACTGATACTCTTGCATAATCATATTGCCAATATTCCAAGACAAAGGATCACCATGTCCCTTGATGAGTTTAGGATAATAAAGATTGCAATATTGCTCTAATGCGGCAGCATTAGAAGTCTCCCAGAAACGATCACTAGAAATTGCGTCACCCGGTTCAGTATCCAAATAATCACATCCGGACAGTGACAAGCACAAAATGCAAATACATGAAAATATATATTTTTTCATAATACCTATCAATTTTTAAAATGTTATATTAATACCGAATGAATAACTTCTCATAAATGCATATTCTTTACCACTGTTCTCGCTAGACAAGCTGTTATCAGTTATTTGATCTACAATATCAGGAGTCATAAATGGGGGCAAACCGGTCTTCTCCCACAAATTCATACCACTTACATAGATACGTACCTGCTCCATTTTCATCTTGGTCAACCAACTCTTGGGTAAAGTATAGCTCAAAGTAATATCTTTCAAGCGGATATATGCCGCATTTTGTAAGTATTTAGTTTGAATCTGCTTACTACGTTTATTGCCATTAGCATTCAAACGAGGATAATAAGCTGTAGGATTTTCATAGGTCCAAATATTGTCGATATGGTATTGGGTTACACAAGAGTTATAGATACCTCTAGAGAATCCCCAAAAGATATCACTACTTGTCCACATATCGCGTTTACCCACCCCTTCGAAAATAGCACGGATATCGAAACCACGCCAACCAATACCTCCTTGCAAATTAAAACGATATCGAGGAGTAGAGTTACCTATCACCTTTTGGTCACCCGGATTGGCCAATGTACGATTACCTTGGTCTATCATGCCATCACCATTTAAGTCTTTGTAGCGAATATCGCCCGGATACCACTTAGAAGAAATGTATTTCTGTACATAGTTCATTTTGGCTGCTTCAAAATCGTCCATAATATAACCATCAGTCACATACCCCCAGATTTCACCCAGTTTCTGTCCTTCATAATACATACCACTAGCCAACGAACCGTTGGGGTTATCGTATTTGGTTATCTCAGCCTGGTAATCGGACAAACCTACGGTAAGCGAATAGTCCATAGGACTTCCCAATACATTCTTAATACGATCTTTCCACGTCAATTCCAACTCCCAGCCAGTGGTACGCATATCAGCAATATTCTCTTTACCACCCGAAGTACCCAATACGGCAGGCAGTGTAACCGAACGTACCATATCTTTGGTATCGCGTACATAGAAATCGAATGTACCCATCAAACGATTGTTGAACAATGACCAGTCCAAACCCAAGTCTTTCGTCACAACCTTCTCCCAAGTCACTACACTAGGCAAAGAAGGAATATTCAACGCATTGACCATTTTACCATCCATCATATAGTTGGTCAACACCTTACCAGAAAGAATAGACATATAGTCATGATAGCCGTTAGTTATCTGATTACCCAAAGCACCTACAGAGGCACGAAGTTTCAAATTGTCTACTACTTTGGAAAGTGGTTCAAAGAATTTTTCTTCCGAAATACGCCAACCAATAGAGGCTGAAGGAAAAAACGCCCAACGATCGTCTTTAGCATACTTAGAAGAGCCGTCATAACGACCATTTACCTCAAGTAGATATTTAGAGCGATAATCATAGTTCAAGCGAAAGAAAGCCCCCTGTACACGCCAGATGTCTGCACCTTCAGCATTCTCTTTATAGTTGATGGCTAAGTCGGAAATAGGCAACTCGTTATCATACAAGTCAGTCATGGTATATGAAGTATTAGCATAAGTCTTCTCCTCTTGGTTATACCCCCCCATTACCGAAATGTTATGAACATCGTTGAACGAAGTTTTATACTCGGCCCATACATTGATAGCATGGTAAATATTGTTCGAGTTATAGTTTTTCACATAATTGGGAGTCTCTACAATCCATTCAGGACCGCCCTCAGGAAAAGTTTGCTTAATTTCTTTACGGTGGAATTTCTGAACAGTAGAATAACGATTCCAAGAGTAATCGCCCTTAATAGATAGTCCTTTCAATGGATGTAAATCGAAACGCCCGATGTACCATTGGTCCCAAGTCTCTTTTTTATTACGTCCGGCTAAAGCCATCTTTCCAATAACGTTATAATTACCACTGTTGAGATACATACCTGCAAAATCACCATTAGGTAAAAAGATAGAGAGTGTAGGAAACATACGATATACCTCATAATACCAAGTTTGAGCACTGCTACCACCATTGTCCATATAAGGTTCATCATTCTTAATATTACTCATACGGGTAGCAAAACTCACGTCCAGCCAACTAGTTAGTTTCGTATCGAAATTGAACGCTAAATTGAAGCGCTTATAAGAGTCATTTCCATAGCGAAAAATACCCGACTGGTCTTTGAAACCAATAGAAGCATAGTAATTGTTACGTTCGGTTCCACCCGAAAGGCTCACATTATGTTGTTGCATGAAAGCCGACTTTTGATAGAACTCAGATAACCAATCGGTGTTGCCCACATAGGCCCATCCCGGGTTGCTAGGACTATAATTTGGATTCTGAATGCCTTCGGTATCGACCAAGATTGCAGGATTGTGTTCTGGATCGGCAATATGTGCATCGAGTTTCTCCATAAATTTTTCGTTAAAGTAATATCCACCCGGAGTATCATACTCGTATGCCTTATTCCACATACGCGCCCATACATCCGAACGGGGCATTTCCGGTAAACGGGCCGGTGAACTCCATGAAAGGTTATTATTATAGGTCACCCGCGTTTTCTGATTACGATTTCCTTTCTTTGTAGTGACAAGCATCACACCGAAGGCAGCACGTGCACCATAAACAGCAGCGGCAGAAGCATCTTTCAACACTGACACACTCTCCACATCTTGAGGATTAATCAATGACAGGTCGGAGATTTCCACTCCATCGACCAAAATCAAAGCATTCCCGCCATTCAAAGAGGTATTTCCGCGAATATTAATCTTGGCTGCTTCGTTTGGTTGACCGCTATTGAAAGTAATATTCAGATTGGGAACCATTCCCTGCAAACCCTGAGCAATATTAGCGATAGGGCGGTTTTCAAGGATTTCACCGGAAGCAGTTGTCACGGCTCCTGTCAGATTCAGCTTTTTCTGTGTACCATATCCTACTACCACGACTTCATTCAAAGACGCCGAACTTTCTTCAAGCATTATTTTCAAAGAATTAGTTTCACCGGATACCCAGACTTTTCTTGTGCTAAAACCTATATAAGAAGCAACAAGTAAGACACGCTTACCATCTCTTATCCGTAACGTAAATCCACCGGACAGATCTGTGGTAACACCATTGGTCGTTCCCTGTACCGTAATATTTACACCCGGCAACGGCTGTCCACTGGCATCAACCACTGTTCCTTTTACAGTATATTCTTTGATTTCTACCGGTACTTCTGCTTTCTTTTCTTCTTTTTGGGGAAGGCGGACAATAATCACTTGTCTCCCTTTTACTGTATATGTCAGTTGTTTAGGGGGTAATATTCTATTCAAAATAGACACAACCGACTCGTTTTGTGCTTTGACTGTTACTTTTTCATTTTTCTGCAAGACATCTTCTTTAAAGAAGAAGACATAATTACTTTTCTTTTCCAGTGTTTTAAACAGGGTTTCCAAAGAGACATTTGTCAGATTTAACGTTACATCCGTGGATTGAAGTAGCATAAACCCGTCTTCTGCCGAGATCTTTGGCAAATGGGACGTTAAAAGAATGCATAAAAGTAAAAATCGAAAACCAATATTGGTTAAATATTTACTTTTATTCCTTGTCTGAGAGTTATTTTTCATATTTTTGTATTGTTAGATTTATAACTTTGCTGAGTTATTTTTAATTCTAATGTGAACCGGATGATATTTCGCAGATATTATCCGGTTTTTTCTGTTTTATTTTAAGGTGGTATGTTTTTCATTTCTTTCTTTTTAAAGGTTATACTTCATTTGAGTTTCTCAAGGCATGATGTATATTACATCCCCTCGCCTAGTTATATTTAATGGCGTAGTCAATGAGATGGCCTCCAATACTTCGTCAAGTGTACAATTCAAATCAAGACTACCATAATATTTTTCATCTTTCAAACTTCCTGATATTTCTATTTTTGTATCATAATATCTCGACAGTGATTTCAGCACATCAGAAAGTCTCTGTCCATCGAAATTCATAGCATCGTCTTTCCAACAAATATAGTTGTATACGTCCACTTCATTCACTTTTACTGCACCGTTGTCTTTTGAAAGACGTTGATTAGGGAGCAAGCGCTTTTTCTCTTTATTGTCTACTGTCACATCTACACTTCCCTGAACAAGTACCACTGCTGTCTCCGTATCTTTTACATAATCGGTTACATTGAATGATGTTCCCAGCACGGTAACTTCTAAACGATCCGTCTTCACGACAAAAGGGTGCTTAGCATCTTTACGAACGTCCAAATATACTTCTCCTTGTACATTCAACTTTCTATTCTCCAGAAAGTCCGAAGCATAAGATATGCATGAACCGGAATTAATCCACAATAAAGAACCATCCGGAAGGATTATTTTAGAACGCTTCCCATAAGGTACCATTATCTGATTCACCGATATCTTTTCTCCTCTGGAAGCAGCTACCAATTGTTCGTCCACTGTAACTGTACCGTCCTCACCTACCCGGATTTCAGCATTATTCTTGTCCAAACCAACGGCCTGTTTACCATCCAAAATAATCTGTATTTGCCCTGAATGACCTAAAGAGTCTATAATATTGGCTGTAACATCTGTAGTTTTCTGCAAATTGGATTTGGATAGAATATAATAAGTCCCCAAACAGATGAATAGTAAGGCTGCCATACTTGCCACATAAGCCATTACTCTCCGATAAGGTAATGTTTTTTTGTGAAGCTGTACCGGTTGCGAAGATTCATGTTGAAGCCTATCCATCATTCTGGCAAAACTTTGCATCTTATATTCCTCAGATACAGGTCTGCTATCTTCAACCACTTTCATATTTTGAATCACCGCAATAGCCAATTCTATCTTTTCTTCACAACCGGGATGCTGAATCTTATAGGATTTAATATCAAACCCATTATCAGAAAAACCATATCTTGCCCATTGGAAGAAATCATCATCCAACAAAAATTCTTCTATATCTCTAAATGTATATTGAGCCATTTTCTGCCTTATTTTCTATGATGACAAACGAGCAGATGAATTTATACTCATCAGGAGAAAAAAATCAAAAAAAAGACAGACGGGATAAGTAAAAATGAAAGAAGTATGCTATAACAAGTTACTATACAATTATATAGAAAGCACATTAATAAGAAATAAAATAGTAGCGGATGAAGATTCTTTCCTAATCTTTTCCATAGAACGGAACAATAGATTTCGGGCAGACTGGATATTAATTTTCATTATTTCTGAGATTTCTTCAAAACTCATCTCATGGATAAAGCGAAGATAGATTATTTCTTTCTGACGTCCGGTAAGTCCTTTCAATATATGATGAACCTCATCTGACAGCCCTTGGTCATGCATCCAAGCCAATTGCTCATCAATTGTATAATCCAAATCAAATGCAAAGTCATAATCCGGCAATGATTGAAGTTTCGCATTACGAAGTAATTGATTATAAATCAAATTCTTTAATGCACGAAATAGGAAGGAACGTAACTTTGTATTATCTTCAAGAATTATCTTTTTCTGATAAAGTTTCAGAAACAGGTCTTGAATCAAGTCTTCTACCATCTCATTATCTCCCCCCACTCTACGACCATAAGCTAATAAATCATCAAAGCATAAACAGTACAATTGAGAAAATGCCATTTCATTTCCACCCCAAAATTGTACCCATAAATCTATTATGCGTTTCTGATCATTGAGAGTCATAAACTGAATTTAGTTCTCAAAATTAAACTTCTTAATATATTCATTCAACTAACACGGGACAATATTCGGAAAAAAAAAATAACTATGCAAATATTAAAGAATTAATATCAGTAAACATTATATAGATTAATTGCTACATGGTTTATTTTATGGCTGATTCTAAAATAATGTAATCCACATGTAATAATAATCACCATATTTTCGAAGCAGAATTTATGGTATCCGAACCGTTCTTTGACAATACAGCATATTTTTATACCGCTGCTAGCATACTCAATTTTAATCCTAATTCTAAGAATCCTTTTGTTTTCCTATTTCTCATCAGGAGCTACTCGAGAAAAGGAAATTAGAGAGAGGTGGAGGGAAAACAAATGGGGATGAGTAGGATTTACGTTATATATCAGCACTTTACGCAAGGGAAACAAAGTGCAGAGAATGTGAATTTGAGCAGAAGTTCTGTTATCAGATTGTTAATCTATTTTCCTGAATGGTAATGAGGTAGGAGAAAATAACTGATAGAAGAGTATTCGGCGACTCATTTTTCTGTCATTGCAGTGCTTATTCTTTGTAATACAATGTTTTGCATAGTGAAGATCTGTTCAACAACAGGTAACTTTGTCCATAAAAAGAGGCATATGCAAACAAGCAAATTCAAGGTGTTACTCTACCTGAAAAAGAGCAAATTGTACAAATCGAAACAAGCTCCGATAATGAAATGAGTAACATATGAGCAAACAATTGCCCAATTTAGTTACAAGTTCTCGTGCGATCCTAAGTTGTGGAACGCTCAAAAAAACAAACTGAACAGCGAGAACCGAAAGGCGATGGCAACGAATGGCAAGTTGAAACGCTTTCTTCTCTCGGTACAGTCGGCTTATAGAGAACTTTGCGAGCGTAGTGTAGTATTTACGGCATCAGGCATCAAGGAAGGAGCAGTTCCATTTCATCCTCTTTCCGTCCTCACGGCAAATCGTTAGAAGTTCCACCTTCACCACCTAACGGAACTGTCAAGACATTCATCATGCCGATAAACAGAGCCACGACATAGTCGGTGAGTGCCTCTTATGATTTGCAGCTCCCCAATAATCGAATTCGTCATCAAACTACTGCATGACATTATCAAGAATGTAGAATTAAATAATCCTTATACAAACAATAAAAGAAACTTCACCACATCCCTATTATCCTTTGCTGAGTTTGCCTATGCACATCTACTGGGATGTTCCTAAGTGGGACGCGCTACTGGGACAGTTTCTTGGTGGGACGACAGGGATAAGATCCATTCACCCTTCTTTAATCTGTCTATGCCTAATCTTTACCCTTTCCTTCAAAAAAGTCCGTTTCGCCGTTCAAATCCCTCGAAAGCTTGATATATGTATGAAAACAAATATAATATTATCTGGTAAGCCTACACTCTATTTTCCCTATTAATATCTTATTATATTTCAACTTCTTACCTGCAAAAATAGTCCGTGTCCTACGGATTGCCCAAGGCAGCCCTGCGGGCTGGTTGGCAAGCAAAAAATCATCCTCGCTACGCTCCGGTATTTTTTCCTGCCAAGCCTTGCACAATCCCGGACACGAACAACCCGGCAAGTAAGAAATCGAAATACTGGCTCCACGGAGCCGGTTATGTCTAATTTTAAATGATTAAAGTATGGCTGAAATGACCGAAATGCAGGTTCACGAAGAACGAGTAATGAACCTCGTAAAAAGTAGCAGTGATAACCCGACAATCACTCCGCTCACAAAAACAAATGCGCACCGTGCAGAATCCATCCGACGGATCGGAACGGACAAAGATGCGGTCGCCTTCCATTTCCGCAAAAAAAGCAAAGGTATGTATATGTATATCCATACCTACACGGAAAACGGTGAAGAAAAGGAAGTACGTGCTTCTGACTTCAAAAACTGGGAAGTAACAAAATTCAAGTATCCCGGCTATCTGGAAGAACTGGAAGAAATCGCCGTCAATGCCTACCGCTGGAATTCCCATGATCCGGAAACAAGGGCTGAAACGGACATTATGGGATATGAAAAGCAACTCCATGAAGACCTGAAGAAAATACCGGAAGCAAAAAAGCAGGATTACATCAATACTTACAAAAGTAAAATATCCGTTTTATTCCACAGCCTCTCACGCCGCGCAAACCCGATGGTAACAGGACGGGGCGGATTCAATTTCCAAAGGAATGAAAAGGCACAAAATGCCTATCAGAACAGATACGACGAATTCCTGAAATGGCGTGAGAAATTTCTGAAAACCATGCAACTGCTCACGGAAAAATACAGGCCCGAAGAAGAAAAACGGGAGGAAACATGGCGCAGGCTGAAACGTGACATTGCAAGCAGCGCAAACACGATCCATGAGATTGATACGGGAAAAGCCAGAGGATACAACCGGGCACTCTTCGTCAGCAGCATCTTCAACAAGGTCAGCACATTTGCCGACCATGGCGACGTGGAAATCGTACAGAAGGCAATCGACTTCATCTCCGAATATAATGCCGGCATAAAGAAGCCTGTCATCACACCACGCCACCGGTTCTTCCAGCTGGCTGAAACAGCCAGTCGCATGCGGGACAAGTTAAAGGAAACCCAAGAGCTGGAAAACAGGGAAGTAACGTTTGAAGGTGGAATCCTCGTTTGGAACTATCAGGAAAGTCGCCTGCAGGTCTTCTTCAACAAAATACCGGAAGAGAGCAAACGCAGGGAACTCAAATCATCCGGTTTCCACTGGTCACCCAGAAACAGGGCATGGCAACGACAACTCAATCCGAATGCGGTGTCTGCGGCAAAGAGAATCTTAAACCTCCAAAATATCTGACCATGAAAAAAGAACATCTGAAATTTGTCATTGACTCCCGTTGTTTCCGAGGAAGCTGCGTCACATCCATGTCGGACGGCATACACTGTGACTACTACGGCAGCACACTGGAGGAACTCAAGAAACAGGAAAACAATCCTTTTCTAGTTGCAGTAACAAGAAACGCCATACACAAGAGGTCGCGCATTCATGACAAGTCATTGTGCCGACCCTTCCGTGAAATTACAGAGGAGAACTATTATAACTGTATGAACGAACTGCCTCCCGTCCGTCTGAAGCACCATTCATTCTTTTTCGGCGAGCCCTACCACGGCAGCCTGTACATGTTCTGTTTCACCATCGGAAAACGTTTTTTCCGGGGACTGCGTCCGGTCATGACACCGCAGGCCGAACTGGAGCGGCAAATGAACGAGCATTACCGCAACATCACATTCAAGGGAAAAGTCACCAAAGGAAAAGCGGAGAGAATTACAAGCAAGGACAAGCAGGAGATCATCACCATTCCCTATTCATTCACCGACAAGGAAAACAGGGAACGTTTCATCTGTAACATGGTAACCGGAGGGAATAATGGTGGGGACACCTGCAAGGCTAGAAAAGACATGGCGAACATACTGATCAGCCTGAGGAAACATCATTTTCTGTATTTCTCCGGATATGGCAGACATGACGACATGGAAACATTGCTGGATGAAGTGGAGGAAAAGAGATACACCATAATAACAAGCGGATGCCTCTTCCAGTTTCCTCCCTGCCGTGATTCCGTCTCATTCACCGGAACCGTCAAGGAAACCGGAGAAAACTTCTTCTACAGGATTTATGACCGGGAACTGTTCCTGCACATTATGCACAGACTCAGAGCCGTCAAAAGAGAGAAAACACCGGCTGAAACAAAAGCAGTCCTCCCTAAATGCAGACGCCATGAATAATACGGAGTCATGGAAAAAATATGTTCCCGAAACGGTCAGCCTGTATCATGTGGACTACCGGGAGAATCTGGACGAACGCGAAGACCTGCAGGAGCAGTGCATCCGGAACAATAACATGGGGAGGCTATATGAAACAGTCATGGAATGTTATGCTGAACAGGAAGCGGAAAGTCTGCTCAAAATACTTGGGGAAATCAAAGAGAAGATGGCAGAAGAGAAAAGGCAGGAAGAATTCGAGGAACACCGTGAAGAGATTACGGACCTCATCTTGAACAGGAGTGATACCGACCCGGCGGAAGAACTCATAAAAAATTCCGCCGCCGTCAACATGTACTACTCTCCCGGTGCGAAAATAGAGGAACGTATCGGAAAAGAATCCAGAGCCATGTCCTGTTACAAGGTCAGGCGCGCCCTGAAACTGAAGAAAGGACAGTTTGACACACTAATTGAAGAACTGGTGGATAATGCCACATACGGTGGTGAACTACGTATTTATTTCAATGCCGGGTTCAATGAACTTGTCACAAACGACAACGGAAAAGATTTCAGAACCATCCGTTTCCACGGGGATGTCATCATAGCCGTCGCCAACAGTTTCAACGGTTCCGGCTACCACATCAGCCTGCCCCTGGACATTACGTTTCCATTCGTCAGGGACAGACTGTTCGTAGACTCACAGGTACGTTATTCCTATGCAACCGAAGTATGCGGAATGTGCAGGGACTGGTGCGACTCCACCAGCTGGGAAACTGAATACAAAACCGTCAGGAATACAGGCAGGAACAGACAGAAGGAAAAAACATTATCAACCAATTAAAACGGAATATCATGAAAATCATGTGCAAACAGGAGTACTACAACCAGGTAGTACAGTATGCGGAATCAATCAAGGACACTTCACTGCAGAACTGCATGGAACGTCTTGAAGCATGGGAAAAGAATCCGGACCGCCCGTGTGAGATAGAGCTCTACCACGACTGGGCGCCCTATTCGTTCGGGTTCACCCAAAGGTACCCGGACGGCAGCAGAGGGATTGTCGGAGGGCTGCTCTATCACGGTTCACCGGATGAATCGTTTGCCGTACAGTTGACTCCCTTCAAAGGATGGCAGATACACACTTAAAGTTTCCGGAACATGGAAGAATGGATGCAGTATGCCAGGGACATGGCAAAAGCGGAAAAAGAGCTGGAGATCGAGCTGTGGGTGATCATCTCCTTTTACAGGACTACGGAGCAGGGCGGTAAAGTCCTGCTCTTCCGATATGACCTGCCACGAAAAGTGGCGGACAAATATGACTGGGTCGTCCGGTGGAGAATGGCAAGACTGACCTGCCAATATCCCAAAGGGAATGTTACACACACTTACTGCCTGTATGACAGGCACAGCGGTGAAGACTATTCATTCGGCTCCTGCCTCTCCTCGCTGGCAGCAGCCAAGGCACAGGTCACCAGGATGGAACGGAGGATAAGGGAATACACCGCATGGCAAAAGCAGAACAACCTCTTTTTTGACGAACAGACGGACGAAATGCTCCAAAAGGCTGTCGCCAAGCTCAAAATAAAAAAAGAAAATGTACAGGAGGCAGAAAGAAGGCTGCAAAAGAAAGCCGAAAAGCACCAACGGGAAATGCGGAAATAGCAAAACGGATTACGCATTTCCATTTCTTGCCGCAAAGATAGCCGTTTGCCGGACTGAATGCGCAAGGCAGCCCTGCGGGCAGGTTGACAGGAAAAAAATCATCCTCGCTACGCTCCGGTATTTTTTTCCGTCAAGCCTTGCCGCAATCCCCGGCAAACGGACAACGCATCCAACAAGAAATAAAAATGCCCGTCTCACGACAGGCTCATGTATAACTAAAAAATGATCGGCTATGATTACGGATGAAAGAACCCGAAACAGACTGTATGCGGATACGGAAACGACACTTTTCACACTGGAAGACAAACCAGGGGCAATATTACGGATAATGGAAATCATAAGGGACACCCCCGAATATGTGCAACTTTCGCCCCTTCTTCCGGCATACGCGGAAGAAGACCGGCAGGCAGAATGGTGGAGGAGCAAAGAACCGGATTTCCTGCTGGCGGAACTGCTGCATGTACTTGAACTCTACACACCGGAAGGATTCATACTGGGACCGATAACCGGGAGAACGCATGCTTTCGGATATACAAACCCGGAATATGAAAAAAATCTGATCTACAGGATAGAGATCGAGCTTGACTGGGGATATGTGTACGGGAAAAAGAACGAATACAGAAAGAAAAGGAAACTTTATGAGGAAATTGCGGAAATATTCACCACGGACGGATATACGGCAGAGATGGAGAAAAGAGGAAAAGGATGCCGGATAACCAGAGGGAATACAAGGCTTCATTCACATTACGAATGGATAACCGGACAGTGTGAGGCCACACACCTGACCGGAACGCTTATCCGGTTACTCAGGGAAAGCAGGAGATTCCATCTGATTAGGTGCACCCTGCTTGATTTCATATTCAGTTTCACGCAGGAAGAGGAGCTGGAATTTTACCGGCAGCAAAACGAAACAAGCATATACTACCGGATATTCGACCTTTTCAGAAGGAAACCGTGGACTGTTACCGAAAATCTCATGACGGTGGCTTCAGAAATCAACATACCGACTCAAAAATATCCGGAAGGGCCCGACCGGGACTTCCCCGCTTACAAATATGTCAGGGAAGCCTATCAAAAACTCATAGACAAGGGATATCTGGAAGAATACACCCGAACCTGGATAAGGGAGGAGCTCCTTTGTGCAAGAGCAACCCCGGAAGGAATATCAAAAAACATATTCTATGGAACTCTGCTATAACCGTCTGCTACTCATCTCCCTGTGGCAGTACAACCACCATGAAGAGGAAGGACTGCCCCTGCGTCTTTTCGAAGAAACCTTCGGCAAGACGCAGGGCAGCCATTATTACGACAAGTGGATGAACTGTTTCGACCGGAACCTTTGGAACATGATCGCTTATTTCAGAGGAGAGGGTGAAAACGGACAGAAGTTCTGTGACATGGTGGCCCGACAAATTGAAATATACCGTAAAAATCGAAAACACTATGGAATTTACTGACCCTTATACAGTGGACAGCCTGCAATGCTTCAACGGTTTCCATTACCGCGGATATCGGATAAACCAAAGTGATACGGACAAGGTAAACCGTCTCATTGCAATAATCCGGCAAGAACGGGAAAAGAATATCGGACCGGCAGCAGGTGACATCATCGAGTATACCTGCCGGAACGGTGACTGGTTTCAATCGGCACACATCGAAGAGATATGCGACGGACATTTCAAGATCTGCCTTTCCGGAAGCATCCCGTTCTGTTATGAAAGCGGGGACGGTGTCGGCTATAACGTCCATGAAGGGATATGGACTTATCCGAAGAGAGCCGCCTTAAGACCGGCAGGTATCAGGGAAAAGCAGTTCAGGACATGGGGACATGCCGGAAAATGCGCCAACGGGGAGGTATACTTCATGGCCTGTGTCCGTGCGTGGCAATATACGGAACCCGAACCCCTGTATGGCAGATATACTACCAGAAACTGGAGCAAATACCACATCAACAGGCAGCCCGACCCGGAACATGACGGCGAGTTCTTCTACATGACCGAAGGATTCACCCTATACTCACGCGAGGAACTGGACAGGCTGACCGGAATCCTTCACGGGAAACTCTTCGACGGGATATACAGCAACTCACTCGTTCTATGGGGATACCACATGAAATGGGAAATACTCACGGAACAGGAATGGAACGAAACAAAAGCCGAAATACACATATCCTTTCTCGGAAAGTCCCCCGTGAAAATAACAACCTGCGATGATACCCGTACAATAACCGTCTATAAAAAGAAATAACAATGGCAAAATATGAAACCCCTCCCCCGGTCCGTCCGCTTGAGAAACTGATAACGGATTTCTCCTACACAAACGGACTCGATCCCGTCAATGTATTCAATGATTTCCTGACCTATATCATCCACGGGTTTTCTCCCGGTGCTCCCCCACTGCAGAGCTGGAAGTACAAACGGCAGCAGAACATGAAATTTATGGAAATGCTCACCGGGTGGGTACGGCTCATGGCAAGCCGGATAAAGGATTATACAAGCTGGTATGACCCTTTCGGGGATTTATATATGGCACTGGTTTCCCAAAGTGCCCAGCAGTCACAGGGGCAATTCTTCACTCCGGTACATATCTGCGACCTCATGGTGCTGTGCACCCAAACGGAAGAAAAAAAGACCGGACAGAGGATGGGTGACCCGACCTGCGGAAGCGGAAGGCTGCTGCTGGCCTATCATGCACGGAATCCGGGAAACTACCTCATAGGGGAGGATATCAACCGGACCTACTGCCTGATGACCGTATGCAATATGCTCATACACGGATGCGTAGGGGAAGTCATCTGCCATGACAGCCTGAATCCCGGAAACTTCGTGGACGGTTGGAAGGTCAATCCCATGCTTGCATGGACAGGCATACCCACGATAAAAAGAATGAATATGGAGGAATACCGGGCAGGCAGGAATCTTCCGGCATCCCCTTATATCTTACGAAAAACGATGCCAGCGGGTGGCAGGAAGCGTAAGGCGGATTCCCTTCCGCCTTTACAGACGTTTTCAAGATGTAATAACGACATAAAATATGATACCAAACCCGATCATCAGCATGAAAAATGATTATATACAATATTTTATAAGCATACCACCAGTATGCCAAATTTATTTATTAACCCATTAAATACAACAATTATGGAAGTTACAGTAATGTCGGCCGCTGCACCGGTACAGAAGCAGCAGGGGTTGAACCAGGTAGTCATAAACAAGGTTCAAAAAATGATCGAAGGAAAGCAGCAGGGTGTCATGGCTACAATCACCCGCCTGCTCGAAGAGGGAAAAATCGCACAGGACTTCATCGCACCCATAGGAGTGAACCTGCGTAATGAGGACCGCCATCCGGTCATTACATTCCAGGCAGAGGAACAGGTACAGATGAACATGCCGGAAGGGAATTTCAACCTGCACGGAAATGCCATCAGCCAGATTTCCGAGAAAATGGGCATTCCGGCAAAATACCTCAGGGAGCTTTCCGCAGGAGACGCCTGGCAGAAACAGCTGTGCGCAATCATTCTTAACGAACATTCGGGATGGACGGGGCGCACACGCGTGCTCATCCGTGCGGTAGGAACGGAAATCAGGGGTGTACTCTCAGACTCGTACCGACGGCTCAACTCCGTGGATATATTAACCGCATTCATCAGGGAAGCGGCAAACAACGGAGCCGTCGTGTCCGACGCCTATATGAATGACACCAAAGTATGGTGCGAGACGATTCTTCCTACACCGGTTGAAATACCCACCCGTAAAAACGGGACGGTAATCATATTCGCGGGAGCAAGATTCAGCACATCCGATTTCGGAAACGGTTCGGTGGACATGCGCTCGTTCCTGCTCAACGGAGCTTGTCTGAACGGCATGGTACGTGAATCGGTCATGCGGCAGATTCATCTGGGAGGACGCCTGCCGGATACGCTTGCGCTCTCGCAAAGAACTTATGAACTGGATACGAAAACTACCGTATCGGCTGTCAAAGATTTGACTAAAGGACTTTACAGCAAGGATACTATCATGCAAAAAGCCATCGAAATTCAGGGAGCGTCAGAAATAGACGTGGACTTTGACAAGGAGCTTAAATCCCTGGTACAGCGTGGCGCGTTGCTGAAAAACGAAGGACGGGAAGTCGAAAAGCTCCTGATGAACAACAACCCCGACGACGGCATAACAGGAGGGGCAACACTCTGGAAACTGGCACAAGGCATCACCGCCTTTGCACGGGAACAGGAGCCGGAACGCAGCAGGGAGCTGCATGAGATATCCGGGCAACTGATGAACCGGGTGAAAAACAACTGAAATGGAATCATAGAATGAAAAATCAACAGAACTTGCCGGACCTTCCATTGTCCGGCAAGCAACTGTAAAACAGAATCATTCACAATGGACAAATTACCGGACTACTCAAAAATAATTAATATGCATGTGCTGATACGGATACTTTAATAAGAGTTCCTGTATCCGCTTTCTTTGTTCCAGCGCATATGCCATTCCCTCCTCAGTACACATGGCAGCTTCAAACTGTCCTTCCTGCAATTGGTCCCTACGTATATAAGTTTTATTAAGCCAGATTTTGTCTGTTATCTTTTGGATAAAAATCACTCCTTTACCAGTAATACCCAATTGATTGTCGGGATATTTTTCAATAGGAAAAGGAACACTGCAAATATCTCCATTATGTTTAAAAAACTCCTTGATAACCTCCCTCTTGTCCATTGAAAGGTCCCGCAATTCACGTTCCCGATAGCGGTCAAACAGGTGCGAGGTGAAGAATGCATATTCGTCATCCTTCTCACCACCACGAACAAGTAACATATACCCCTTGCTAGTCAGATAAATCAAATAGACTTTTACATAAGGATGACCGCCATATCGCTGGAATGCTTTCCAACCGGGTGTAAAAGGAAGAACACAAAACGTAGTGTTATGGTCTACCTTATAATCCAACTGCTTGAACCATACATTCTCTTCATTCTTATGTTTAAAAAGATACCGCCGCATACCCTGGCAGTCTATCCGTTCCTTGGAACGGGGGAAAATGGAATCATGAATCTTATCATATTCCCTTGCTATCTCTTCATAGCTCATTGTTTCTACTATCATGGCAAAGTTATAGTTTTTCCATCGGTGGCATGGATGGGATTAGTTTGGTAATCTTATCGTTATCCAAAATAAAATATTTGCACTGCCCTGCTTCGGTAGCTTCCGGATATCTGGGGGTACCATACTTTTTACTCAAGCAACAGAAATTCGGATTCATGCTTGTCTCATAACCAGAACGGCGAAATTTGCACAAGCGACAATTTTTAATATCAAGACCTTCCTGTAGCGCCCTAATCAATCCATAATCATATATTGACGGTTCACCGACGTAATTACAATAATCCCCGTCAATATTCAGTTCGAGAATTGCACTACGGTTTCTTCTTCCCTCATTGCATACAGGCATATCCTCATAATTGGAGACATAGGCTTTCCCACTCCGAAAGAGCAGGAAGCGAAACAGTTGCCGTTTATCTAAAAGAACACTTTTTACAGAATCCCGTTTAAATCCATAGAATACTATTTCCTGTTCATTTTCACTGACAGGACAATCCATCAATCGCCTGATGTCATTATCCGACCGGATGTGAATTTCTATTATTTTAAGGGCAGAACTCCTTTTAGCTTCCGCACACCTGTGAGTCACATAAAATTCAATAGAAACTGGAGCCCTGTCTTTTCGGGTACTCTTTGTCAAGAGCAAATCAGCACGGTAGTTACCCACCTGTTGTTCTTCCATACAGGTATCATAATACTCCTTCAAATCATATTTTCCCATTATTATATCATGACATCTTTCTTTTCGATAGAACGGGCATGACTGGTTACGGGAGCATTTGATCCGCAAAGTATATTCGATTACAAAAGATTGCGAATTATCAAATTTTCTCTTCAACATCAATTTTGCCAGTTTATGAAGATAAGTCTCCGAACCGCATGATTCACCACCTTTATGGGCAAAATGATGTGCTTTCTCATTACCTAACCTGGCCATCATTAACGCACCGCACGAGATACAATGAAAATCATGTTCCTTTCTGTACTCAGAAGATACATTATCAATATCTATGATGGAATCGTGCTCGTCATAGGCAAAATGATATCTGACAGTACACATAAAACTTATTTATTAGTAACAAAATCAATCTTACAGTCAAGTGTAGTAGCAACCTTAGCCAATATATCAAAACCCGCCGAATACCGTCCCTGTTCAATACAATACTGATTGACCACATCAATACCGGATCTGGTAGTCAATGTCTTGGTATCCATTTTCTTCCCTTCATATAATTGCCCGATACGTACCCCGGTCCGCATTCGTTCCTGCTCCCGGCTCAACTGGAAACGGATAATATGGCTATAGTTGTTTTTTACAAGGTATCTGTTAAATTCCCACACGGTGTCCATATGGACACCGTAATGTGTGTTAAATACCTCTTCCTGAGATTCAGACAATACATTGTCAAAACGTTCATTAACCAGGCTGTTCAAATCCCCCGTAAAGCCGATGATACAAGCATCGCCATTTTTAGCTTCAACTTTCGCCCTCCGGTGATCAATAAATCCAGCACGTGCCATACTACTTATATCGTTTTTATTGTGGCATACCCCACAGTTTAATTCTGTTACAAAGTTAAAAAAAGAATTCATCCGTCTATAGATTTATACAGAAACTATTTTTTGTATCTTTGCTTCCCTTTTACAGACATTTATTGAAAGAGAAAACTTATATCAATACTCAAAATGGAAAATAATAATTCGAGCCTGTATGCACAAAAGGCCGTTGAAAGTTTCTATCTGGACCGTCCATACGGTATAAGAATTGATTACTCCAGGAAAGGTTTCGTCCTGTTCAACCGGAAACTGAACCTGCTTGGAATGGACAAATGGAACTCAATTGAGGAATTACCGCTGGAAGAATATGACAACCCGGAAGAAATACCGGTTGAAGGGGTGGATATTCAAAGATACAACAGTAAAGTGGACATATTCTTCTACACGGACAAATCCAGTCCCTACCATAACGGAAGACTGGATATGGAGTGTCTCAAAAAATACAACAAATATATCTACCGTCTGTCAGTACTACTGGGCAGAACCCTATAATAAAAGAGCCGCGAACAATATGGCATACTGTTCACGGCTCCGGTAGCATGTAATCTAAGGTATATAGAAAAGTTCAAACTCCCTCTTCCACCTTGTCAATCATGGAAGGCGTATTTCCGGCACGGGCGGAAAAAGCGGAAATCGAAAGAACAATAAAAAAAGTTTTTTCCCATAATCCATTTTTCCGTTTGTGCTTTCAAACAACTAAGGAAAGCCCAGTGTCTTCTTCCGCAATATTCCGATTCAAGTTATCCACATCCCGATGCATACGGCTGTAATCATTCCGACAGACCGCCAGTTCCTCAAACACGATTTGTTTAGGCAAAAGACGGTGACAATAATAGCTGCTGCCAAATGGGACACCTCCCCCTTTGTCATACTGGATGCGTTTGTCAAACATCAGCAATTGAAGCTCCCTGTCCTTGAACAGCCGGCACGGACCGACACTGTTCAGCCAGAAATTGGACATCAGCAGGGCGAACGGCTTGTCCAGTTGCAGGCAGCGTTCAAAAACGTCCATTTTTCTGCTGAAAGGCGGATTAGATACTATAATATCCCAACAATCCGGCTCGTAAGCAAAAAAATCCTGTCCGGTACTTATATGCGAGTATTTTACCTGAAATCCGGCTTCCTGCAGATGAAGCACGAACTCGCTGTGGCACGTGTCAAAAGGGCACCATATGATCTTCCCTTCAGGCAGATACTTGATGATGGGAGCCACTCCGTATCCCGGAGTGTATTTCTCGTCACTGCAGTTCAAGAACATCCTGCTCAATTTACTGGGCACGGGCTCCTCCTTCCGTTTTCTCCGCCCCGTCATTCCTGTTATTGAAACCGAAACTCAGCTGCCGGACATCCTGCCAGTTATTTTCAAAGTACAAATCAATCGTTTGTGCCTCATTCGTACTCCTTGAAGTGTAATACAACCGGAACTTCTTCTCACTCAATAAATAGCGGTCATTGGGTTTCAGAACCGTACCGTCTTCCAGTTTCAACAATCCGTTCCCGTCAGGCTGGAAATAGCGGAGAGTATAAAGCGTTCCGGAAAAATTACCTTCCTCGGTAATTTCCAGACGGATTTCCACCGTCTGGCCACTGACTATCTTGTCCGCTACGGGCATCGCCTCTACCGTGAACGGGTATTCCTGCTGAATATCCAGGTCATCACTACAAGAGGTAAAACAAAACAAGGAGGCTGCCATGCAGCACAATATCATTATCAGATCAAGTATCTTTTTCATTTTTCGTATGGATTTAGTCATTATAAAATATATTTGATGCCCAAGCCATATTGGGTATGAAAGTGCTTTGCGGCACTCCCCCAAAGAACACGTTCACGAAGACGCAGTAACAGGACGACCTTGTCTGAAAGATAAGTTTCCGCTTCCAGTGTCACTGCACCGCCATAAATGAACGATTCGTGTTTTTTCAGGACGGCACCGTCAAAGAGCAGTCCCTTTCCACCGTTTACAGTTTCATACCCCATCAATCCCGAAGCACCAATATTCAAAAATACATTTTTCCCCGGGTCGGAAAAGAAATTGTAAAAATAGCCGCCTTCCGCAGTATACTGCTCCAAAGGGATACGTGTATTACGGTAAGGATAATACCGCCGCATGATTTCAATACCCGATACCCATTTATTTCCTCCCTTGGCATAGGTAGAAACGGCAAGTCCGAAAGCGAATCCCGTATCATTACATTCCTTCCCGCAATAAAAACCGTCAACCATATCCGCCATTAGCTGCACACCTTTCATACCCGGCAGGCAGCGTTGGGCCCGCGCCTGCCCCAGAAACAGGGCAAGCATAGCCACAAGCAGCAACACAAATTTTCCGGTTATTCTCATCGTACCTTCAATTCGTTGACGGGTTCAGCACGCACAAGGTCCTCATTATCCACCTCAAACATCTGGTGGCGTCCTCCCTGTTTCTCATACATCTCCACCACCAGTTTCTTGTCCTCCGGTATCGTAAATTTGGGTAACGCGAACACCGTACGTTCCGAGGACTTTCCATCCACACGGGTCACATAGTTGCAGGCACGCAAAGGATAGATCACCTGTTCCTGCATGGCGGTACGTTTCACGATCTTTTTGTCGACAATCTTGAAGGTCACGAAATCCACATCAAACGGGACATTCGTCTCATTCCTTAGCTGTGTATGAAAGTACAGCAGGTCATTATGGGTATAAAGCCCCCTAAGCAGGAACTGGACCCCGAAACGTTTACAGCCGATATGTCTGACCCGTCTTTTGTCCTGCCTGTGCACGGACTTCATAATCAGGCGTACCAGACGCGGGGACTCATTGCCAAGTTCCTGCAAATAGATTTCCATGGCATTGTTCGGACGGTTCACCGTTTCACCGTCATGGATGAAATCGCACATCTCCACGTTCAGCAGGAGCGGTTCATCCGCATACCTGACATTGAACGTGTAAAAATTTCCATCTTCAGTGATCACGCTCATGTTCGTCTCATCCCGGAAATGCTTTTTAGCAGCTTTCACACGGATCACGTTCTCCGCCGCATCCGCCTTTCCGGCTATCAGATTGGTGGACCCCAGGTCCACATACTTGATCGGGGAAGGAAATATCACATGTACCGTTTTATCATAAGTGATTTCCAGCCCGTGCGGGGCTATCATCCGGCTAAAGCCGATCTTGCGGCTCAGTCCCTCAAAAAAATCCCCGCTACTCAACTGCGCACTGGCAGCCGTCACACCCGTCATCAGGGCAAAAAACATCATCAGAATCTTTTTCATATCCGATTGCATCTTGATTGGTTGGTTAATGATCGATTTTCTTTTACTGCTTTTGTGTCTCACTGTTCGGGAGAATGAAGCAACAGCCTGTGTCCTGCTTTCAGAGTGACCTTCACCGTCCGCATCTTTTTAGCGACATATCCCGACACGCCCTGTATCACTCCTTTTCCCAGGTCCGAAGCGATCTGCGCCCCGGCATCCGTAGAGATATTGATACTGCCGTTCATGGAGGTTCCCATATTTGCCGCTATCTCACGTGCCGCATCATACTCCATCGAGTTGGGGACCGGTATTCCCCGCTGGCCGTCCGCATCGTAAACCTCCAGTTCTACCGGAATAACCGTACCTTTATATTCAACCGCCTGAACAAGGACATCAAGCCGTTCACCTTCCATACGGGCTCCGCCGGTCAGGATCGTCCCCTTAGGAATAAACCGGTCATCGACCACCATCGGTTCCAGCAGGCGGATACGCAGCGCCTGACCGTCCGAAACGGTCTGTGTACCGTGTACGCAGGCAGGAATGGTATTCCTGTCGGAAGTCAGCACTTTCCCCACGGGAGTATTGAACCCTACATTCCTTTCCCCCGCAAATCCGTTTCCTGATTCCCCGTTGCTCGCGGGTTGTGACAGGGAAGACACCACCTGATGCCGGACCTGTTTTACCGGTTTGACAGCCGTCCGCTGCCTTTTATCCATTGCCGGAGAAGTCGTCGCCGCCTGTTTCCCGTTGTATCGGGCAGCCAGTTCATAGGATTTCTCCATCAGCGCCATTTTCTCTTCCATCGTAGTCTCCTGCGACGGCTTTTTCATCTGCCGTTCATGCTCCAGCTCTTCGATACGTCGGAGCAGTTCATCCCTTTCGGAGTTCTCCGCACGGGTATAAAAATTATCCAGCGTACGGTTCATGTTACGGTAGGCACCGGCAGAAGAACGGACAGTATTATGGGAACCTGTAGAGGGGTTATCCGCCTCTTCCACCGGTAATTCCGCCATGCCTTCAGGCAGGTGCACCGTATCCTTACCGGAACTGCCGAACAGCGAGGCCATCTCCTGAAATGCATTTTTACGGTACTTATCCTTTTTTTCCAACTCTTCACGCTCATAAGCGTCCACCTTGTTGCCGTCCATCCTTTGCTGTCCGGGGGAGGGAATATCCGTATTGAATCCCTTCTCTTTCTCCTCCGCCGCCCTCTCCTTCTCCGACGGCGAATAAATCAGCCATAACGAACCTGCAAAGAGCAGGCACATGGCGGGATAGACAATATACCTGGTACGCCTGCGTTTTTCCTCCGGACTCAAAGGTCTGTCAGCAGACAAGCCTAACAGTATCCTGATTTTCTGAATGTCCATAATCATAATAGTCTTTAAAGTGAATGGTTGTATTTTTCTCCGGCTTTATATCCAAAGGACGGATATGCTCAATTTTCAGTCCCCCGCCCGGTTCTCCGAAACCGGAAAGGGAAGAGAGGAGCATATACAGGCAGCCTGCCATAAACAGGGCAAATGCAACGGCGATGACAGCCAACCGCTGCCCTGTCGTCAGTCTGCGGCAGTATCGGTGTATCAGGATGTCCGCCTGTTTCCACGGGTATTTTCTTCTTCTCATCGGTCGGCACTCCTTAAATCCCTGTTTTCCGTAATGGTAAAATGCTCGATAATGAACCCGTTCGGATTGTCATCCGACCTGACAGCATTCTGAAGCCGGCACTCCGTCACCAGGCTGCGCTCCGTCACGTTGCTCTCACGGATGATCATCTGCCGGGCATACGTCCTCGCCTTATAGGGATAACTGTTGAAGTCGCAAGACACGCTGTCCACCTGGACAACCTGGTTGATGTTACCCGAAATCAGACGGTTGTAATACCCTTTCTCGGCAAGGTCCACATAATAATGGTAGGCACTCTTGTCAGCCAGCAGCAGAGCCCGGTGGATATTGTGCTCGATGGCATCCTTCTGCGGCGAAAGACTGAAGAAGAGTTCATGGAAGCGCCTCACGTGCTCCCTGGCTTCCGCCGGACGGTTCTGCGAAAGGTCCTGCGAGAGCGCAAGCATCAGCGACTTGCCGCCGTCCAGCACATAGATCTTTTCACGCTGCTTCTCGGCAAAGCTGTAGGAGCTCCACAACGAATAGCCGGTAATGAGCGTGCAGCAGCATACAAAGACTGCCAGCATCAGGCGGATACGCCTGAAGCTGCTTTCAATATTAGTCAATGACTTGAATTCCATCTGTGAATCGTTTTTGATTGTTTATTTTCCACGTATACGCCCTCCGATATTACCCAATGCCGCACCGCCGGCACCGGCAGTGAAACCACCGGCTTTAGTCGCCGTACGGTTCAGATTGCGGGAATAGTTGCCGCCACCTCCCGCCTGGACAATCCAGCCGGAAACGGTCGGAACGGTAAAATAACCGACAATCCCGATCAACATGAAAATGATGTACACGCAGTTCGAATTGTCCAGTGAATAATCGGGATTTCCCTGCAGTTCGGCAATATCGTTCTGAAGCATGAGCACCTGTATCTTGGCAAGCATGCAACTGAACAGGTCGCTGACAGGAAGCCACAGGTAGACCGATATATATCTTGTGAACCACTGCCCGAGCGTGGACTGGAAGCCGTCCCACACCGAAATGGAGAAGGCTATCGGACCCAACACGGAAAGTACCACCAGGAAAAAGGTCCTTACCGTATCTATCAGCAACGAAGCGGCTGCAAAGAGCAGTTCCAGCAGGCTGCGGAAAGCGTCACGGATACTCTTCTCCAGATTATACATGCCCACTTCCATATACATTCCCAGACGGGTGGCGGCGTCTCCCGGAGACCAGCCGAGCTCGTCCAGCTGGCGGTCAAACTCCTCATCACTGACCAGATAGGCGGTTTCGGGATTGCGCATCATGGCCTCCCTCTCCAACCGGTCTTTCTGCGCCCTGTACTGCTGCATGTCCAGTGTCTGCCCTTCCAGCATCCTGTGGGTCCCCTGCACAATGGGACTTAAAATACTGTTCATCGTTCCCAGCACCAGCGTCGGAAACAGCAGGATACAGATACCCAGCGCAAAAGGGCGAAGCAACGGATAGACGTCCACCGGCTCGGCACGGGCCATCGACTGCCAGACGCGAAGGGCGACATAAAACAGGGCACCCAGCCCCGCAACGCCCTTCGCCACACCCAGCATGTCCTCGCAAAGAGGCATCATCTCATTGTACAGACTCTCCAGTATCGTATGGAGGCTGGCAAAATCTATCGACAACAGTACCATAGCTACCAGTATCTGGAGGTTTCATCACCATAGAGCCTCATTACGCGGTCCATGTCGTTCCTCTTCCTGGCACGCAGGTAGCTCACGGCGATATTCCTGTTCGTATAATAACTGACAAGGTTCCGGTAACGGCGCATGTCACGGTAACACTCATCCACCACGTCCATGCGGTCCTTGTCCGTCATGGAGAGGGTACTGACATCGATTACCTGCTTCAGATCCTGCAATACGCCGTTGCTCTCCTCCAGAAGTTTCGTATAACCGGAAGCGATGGCGTCCAGTTCCCTTGCCGAAAAATTCTCATCCTTCATCATCCTGCCGAAGCCGGTGACATAGATATCCGACACGTCACCCACCATCAGGATGATTTCACGCACCTTGCGGGCGTCCCTCACCAGGTTGTTCACGGATTTAAGGGCGTCATAGTATTTTTTTGACTGCTCATAGATCTTGACCGTTTCGGAAAAGCTCTGTGCGGTGTTCGTGGCCGTCTTGGAGGTATGCGCAATATTGTCCGACATGTTGATGATACCCTGGGCCAGGTTTCCGGGATCGGTAACCACCCACTGAGCGCTTGACTGTACGGTTGCCAGCAGAAACACCGTACAAACAAGGCTTGCCTTTTTCCATATGCCTCCCGTTCTCATCGTCTGTTTTCATTACGTACATAATCACCGTGGGGGGAAAAAGTCAGCACGTCGGTCGCTTCATTATAGGACACGTCAATACGGTATCCGGTGTTGATGAAAAGGTTGCCGTTCTCCTCGACCAGCAGGTAGGTCCGCGGTTTCAGGACACGCGTCTTTCCGCTGCGGGAAAAGACCGTCACCTTATAGGCTCCGCCTTCCTTGTAGACCAGCACGTCAGGCTTACCCTCCACGCTGCTCCACGAACCGCAGAGTCTGTCACAATCCGTTCCGTTTGCTTCCATACAACTTTGCAATACCATGGCGGCCATGCCGACCAGGCATACCGCCAGCCTCACCAATTGTCTGTTTCTCATAACTTCGTTCATTTAGGGGTTGATACTTGTTTTTGTTCTTCTCTTTTCCTTTCAGCCAGCCGCCGGACGGCAAGCTCCAGATTGCCGCCCAGTTCCCGCGTCAGTTCATGGAGTTCCAGCTTCTCGGATTCCTCGGTCGTGTACACCGTATACTCCTCCGCGCTGACCTCCGTCGCATAAACGGCGGAGTGTGTTCCGCCCAGCCCGATCCAGACTTCACGGTAGAAAGGTCCGGGACGGTTCGCACGGTTGATGGAAAGGATCTGACCCCTCTCCTTCTCCGTCAGTCCCAGAAGTTTCTGGATATGTTCGAACTTGTTCATATATTTACGCTGGTCAAGCAGTATCTTGCAGTCCGAGTTGTTGATGATCGCCTCCTTGACAATATCCGAAGAGATGATGTCGTCCACCTCCTGCGTCACTACCACGGCCTCACCAAAATACTTTCTGACGGTTTTGAACAAGTACTGGATATAGGTAGCCATATTGGGGGACATCAATGCCTTCCAGGCTTCTTCCAGCAATATCATCTTGCGGATTCCCCTGAGCCTTCTCATCTTGGAAATAAAGGTTTCCATGATAATAAGCGTAACCACCGGAAGCAGGACCTTGTTGGAGGAGATGTTGTCCAGTTCAAAGACTATGAACCGTTTGTTCGTCAGGTCCAGTTCCCTGTCCGAGTTCAGCAGGAAATCATAGTCCCCGCCCCTGTAAAACGGTTCCAGCACATTCAGAAAGCCGTCAATATCAAAGTCCTTTTCACGCACCTTCTTTTGCTCGATCATACGGCGGTAGTCATCACGGACAAACTCATAGAAGCCGTTAAAATCCGGCCTGGACGCCCTGTCATCCGTAATCCGGCGGATATAGGCATTCACCGCACCCGACAGGGCCACCTCCTCCGAACGTTTCGGGGCTTCGTCCTCCCGTTTCCACAAAGTCAGGATCAGCGTCTTGATACTCTCACGTTTTTCAACGTCAAACTGTCCGGAGTCCGTATAAAAAGGATTAAAAGCTATCGGATTATCCTCCTCATACGTTATATAGATGCCGTCCTCACCGTGCGTACGGTCATGGATCATACGGCACAGTCCCTGGTAGCTGTTGCCCGTGTCCACCAGCAGGATATGCGTGCCCTGTTCATAATATTGTCTGACCAGGTGGTTGGTAAAAAAGGATTTGCCGCTACCGCTGGGACCGAGAACGAACTTGTTGCGGTTGGTGATGATACCGCGTTTCATCGGCAGGTCGCTGATGTCAACATGCAGGGGGATGCCGTTCCGGCGGTCAGCCATACGGATGCCGAACGGGCTGGGAGAACTCCGGTAATTGGTTTCAGCCGTAAAGAGACAGACGGCCTGTTCCAGAAAGGTGTAGAACGACTCCTCTGCCGGAAAATCGCCCGCATTGCCGGGAATGCCAGCCCAGTAGAGCACCGGGGTATCCACCGTATTGTGCCTCGGCGTGCATTCCATCATGGCAAGCTGGCTGCCGGTATCGTTCTTCACACGTCTGAGTTCCTCCCTGTCTTCAGCCCACGCCGTCACGTTGCAGTGGCAGCGGACGGGCAATACGCCCTTCGTATGGGCTTCATCCAGATACATCTCCGTCCACTCCCGGTTTACCGCATTACTCCGGCTGTACTTCGAGAGGGAGAGCATGTTGCGGGAAGTTTTTTCCATCGTACGGAGAATCTCCTGCGCGTCGTCTATAAACACATACTGCGAATAGATATGGTTACAGGGAAGCAACAGACCGACGGGAGCGGCGAACGAGAGGCGGCAGTCACTGCGGTCGGTGGACATACGTTCATAACGCATATCGGTGGACACCCTGACGGGAAGGTCCTCCGTATCAGAAAGGGTATGCACACACAGCCGCTTGTCACCCACACGCATGCCGCCGGGGTTAAGACAGATGTCCTGAAGCACGGCGGTTTCATCCTCCAGCGACAGGGAGAAATATTTCTCCACCAGTCCGGGACGTCCCTCAGTGCCGGTAATCTCGTCCGCCTCCAGCCTGCGCAGGCTGACATGGCCGGAATCGTTCATGATACGCTCGAACTGTTCCACAGCTTCCAGAAACCGGGCCGCCGTGTCCTTGTCAACCATCTCCTTGGGCAGAAGGGAACCGCGACAGAGGCTGTTAAAGTCACTCCTCTGCCGGCTGCGCTCACGCGTGGTCTTCGTCAGATACAGGTAGCATTTGTGGTTCAGGTACGGGCGCTCGTTGAAATGGCGCTCATAGCTTTTCGACAGGAAGCTCTGTTCACCGTCCCGGAAATCAGGACGGTAGGTCTCCTTCGTGAACCAGTCCTGCTTGCAGACAACCGAAAAATCCGGCAGCACTTTGACAGCTTTTACCCAGGAAGAGTGGACAGCCTCGTATTCGGCCGCAGTCATAGTAAACAGTTCGGGAAGTTCCACCTCAAAGGCCACGGTCAGGTCGGCATCCTTGCTGACAATGCAGCCGTTCTCCACAGACAGCAGGGGGAACTTACGTTCAAGCGTTTCCGCTTTCAATACATTTCTCATTTCTTTCTTCTTTTGGTCAGTAATCGGAATAACCTCCTGCGGTGGATCAGATAACGAGGATGGCGTTTCCCCGACAACAGCTTCATAAGGCCGTGTTCACCATACCGGACATTCAGGCGGAAGGTCAGCCAGACCAGCAGCGAACCGGACAGGAGTCCGAAAGGAATGCATATCCACTGGTTCACACCGGCTATATAAAGGATGACCACCACAAGCAGCACCGCGACAAGCCCGCCCGCAAAAATAAAAAGGTACTGTGATTTCAGGCCCTTGAACTCCAAAGGATTACCCACGCCTTTATTTATCTCGTATTCCATAGCCCCTAGAGGAAGAAGGAACGCAGGATAGTGGCGGCCACAATCAAAAATATACAGGCGAAAAACCAGCTGGCTGCCGTCTTGCTGGTATCGGGATCGCCGCTTGAAAACTTGCTGTAGGTCTTGATACCCCCGACCAGTCCAAGCACCGCGCCGATGGCATAGCACAGTTTGGTTGCCGGATCGAAATACGAGGTCAGCATGCTTGTGGCTTCGTTGATGCCAGCAAGCCCCTGCCCCTGCGCAAAGGAGCCGGCCGCGAAAAACGCGAAAAGCACTGAAAAAAGGATTCTCTTTCTCATTGTAGAATCGTTTAAGGTGAAACATAAATTTGAATTCGAACGCAAATATAGGAAGAGACAAAAGACCATGATACAAACATTTCATCAGGTGGCAGCAAATGTCAGCAGATGTCTCATAACCACCGGAAAATGATAGTAAAAACCATTTTATAATATAGATACGATTCATCATTGCAATTTTTAAAAGTATCCTAAATTAAAATCAAGCTTTTAAAAACACTTTATATAAATTCTTTGTTATTCCCTTGGGAAACTCTAAAAAAAATGGTTACTTTGCCAAATAAATACTGTATAATGAGTCAGTTTGACTATATAAAAGAAATTGCACGTTTAGCTTTAGCAAATGACCAAAATCATTTGCGTGAAGCCTTATACGATTTTGTGGACTACTCCCAAAAAAATAATAGAGCCAAATTTGCAGCCCAACTCCAATCTATTATCAAGGATTCTACAAGAAAGGAAGAAATTGGGAAATTGAAGGAAATCTACACCAATCAAGATATAGATTCAAATTCTGACAATATTATTTTGCAAACTGTTATGTCATCTTTCAAAATGAAAGATTTAATCTGCACTCCGGACGTCAAAGAAGAGTTTGAATATTTTATTAAAGAACGTAAAGCAGCAGAATCTTTACATGACATGAGCATTCCTGTCTCCAATAAAATTATCCTGCATGGTCCTTCTGGTTGTGGAAAAACATTAGCTGCTTATGTCTTGGCTGGAGAATTGCAGCAACCACTCATTATTGTAAATCTAGGTGCAGTAGTTTCTTCCAAATTAGGTGAAACCAGTAAAAATCTAACTAGAATATTTAAAAAAGCCTGCCACGAAAAAGCTATTATTCTATTGGACGAGTTTGATAGCCTGGGTAAGATCAGAGATTATGACCAGGATCATGGTGAAATGAAAAGAGTCGTAAATACCATCTTACAACTTTTCGACTTTATGAGTCAAAATTCTATTATCATAGCAGCCACGAATCAACTACAAATGATTGATGATGCTTTAATAAGACGTTTTGACTTATCTCTAAAATTGGATTTTCCCCAGATTGATCAGGTAAGAAGTTTAATAGACCGCACTATCAATGGCCGATTTACTTTTGATAATTCCGAATTAAAAGATTCTATTATTGAAGATTGCCATAATATTTCGTACTATGTAATAAAACGAACTTTATTGAATGCAATAAAACGTACAATTTTGGATGGACATACAGATAATATCATCCAAACGCAAATATGGAAGAAATTAATATCAAATGAAATAAAAGAAGGTTGAGGAATCCTCAACCTTCAGCATTTAAAGTAAGTTCTGTTTCCAGATTTGCTATGCTTTCAACCGAATTATCCAAGGATATTTCATCATAAAGACTCTCTTCCGCTAACTCTTCCGAAGGTACTTCTTCAATAGTAAATACAAAAGAAAAAGGGTGAGCAACATTCAATTGAGAAGACAGTGTTGCAGTATCACGACCAGTACATCTAAAAATAATAGCCATCTGTCCATCTATATGTCGCAGGTTTTCTGCTACCAGACTCATCCTCATTTTCTGTACATTAGAAAACAGCTTGGTATTTGCCGGAAAAAAATCATCTGACCAAGATGACATTTTAGATTTGATAGCCATTCTATCATTGTCATCTTTCGCACGCATTCTAGAATATTCTTCAGCATTTGCTTTCACATCATTATGATTCATACTGTTTCCCATATTAAAACTTATATGAATTGGAAGATACGACATCGAGTTACCAAATATAGGATCGAATCGATAACATAACGTAGCATTAATAATCAATGCTTTTTGTTTATTAGGATGATCATACAAATAAACCGGTATGTTTAGATTGATAACCTTGTAACTATCAAATTGTATCATTCCTTCAACTATGAAAGTCACCCTTTTATCATCAGAATACAAACATTTCTTAATATCAGGCTTCCCATAGCCGGACAAATAATGACCTAACAAATCAGAACTATACTTTAAGGAAAGTTTTGTCTTTTCTTTCTTATCAACAGATGGATAATCTGGATTATCTTTAGTTTTAAGTGTATCAATCAAAGGAAGCAAATATCTATTATCCAACTCGTTTGCACTATTAATAATCAAAGCTTTTACTGTCTGCATTCTTAACCCTGGATATATTCGCACTATCTTGGCTGCTATATTGGCAGCCAAAGGAGCGGCGTAGCTTGTTCCAGAACCAAAGACATATGCAAGACATCCATTATTCAAACCAAGCACTTGCATTTTTGAATTACTATTCAATAAATCCCCTCCGGGCATTACGATATCCGGTTTAAAAAGATGGCTATTCTTTTGATTCTTTTTAAATCCTGTATTATTAATCTGTTGATTATAATCAACATAGTATTTTCTTGAATAATAAGCTGGATATTCCTTTCCTAAGGATAAATCGGTATAATCATTGCCATCTCTCAAATTATCCGCTAAAGCTCCGACTGTTATATTATTCATGCTCTCGGCCGGCTCACTTATATTTGTACATTCACAGACATGAACCGGAGAATCCTCTATCTTTATAAAAGGATCATAAAAATGATGTGGATACTTTAAGAAATCCTGTATAAAACCATCGGTGTTGGGTCCCCTTCTTTCTAATTCAATTTGTTCAATATCTTGCTTATCAAGATTTCCTGCTGAAATAAAAACTAAGATATCAAGTTCATAAGCCAATTTATCAAGTACATAGGCATAAGCTGAAATATCTGAATTATAATTCTTACAACCAGCTGTCATCGAAAGATTAAAAATGCGGATACCATAATCCGTATAGGCCTTTCGAATCGCGGTTTGAATACCGGATAGATTAGTCTGTCCTTCCTCCATTGCCTGAACTTTTATAGAAAAAACCTTTGCATCAGCTGTTAAATTAGAATTTGGATTATTAAAAAAATCATCACCAAACGAAGCCAAAGAGGCAACAGTTGTACCATGATCGACCTCAACATGATAAGGATTTGGAGCAGCAGGTGAAACAATATCAATGCCATCATCAGCCAAAATTGGCCGTAAGGATGAAACAGCCTCTATACCGGTATCTATAATTCCAATAGTCGGTGCATTTGGAACTAAACTAAGACACAGTCCAACACATAACTGAGGATTGCCAGATTCATCAGGACGAATCAACAAATGTCTGAGGCCTTGCACCTGCTGAATAATGTCATAGTTATCCAATAACTCATCCAAAGTTTTTTCATCAATGCTATCTATCTGAAATAAACGGGATGTTAATTCCTTTATCTCTATTTGCCTCGAAGAAAGGAATTCAAACATTCTATTTTTAATATCAGCATAAGTTTTTTGTATAAGAAGATTGTCGTCTATTAATTGAACAACCATATCCTTTGAATAATAGCTGGATGACATTCCATTTCTGATTTCTTTACTATCCAAATATTCAAATTGATGAATAGTCGTGATAGTTTTACACTCATCAGGTACAATATTTTCTTGTTCAGCATAATATGCCTCTATCTGTCTTTTAAAATTTTGCTCAAAACGTTCTTCTTCTGTTATAGCAAAAAGTACTGTTTGATTGAAATTCGAAAAATTCACAGCTGCAAGTCCATACTTTCGTTCTATTTCACGGGCCAATTGATCTCCCACCATCTTTAAGAAATCAATGGAGATAAGATCATAATGAGAAAGTCCAGCTATTCTACTACTTCTACGCTCATGACGAAGGCTCCTGCTTCTTTCAAATTCAACATAAGATTCATACAATTTATCTTTTTGATATCGATAGTTCTTCTCAATCTCATTTTTGTTTTCTTCTGAATCATCACGTCCACGAGTACGGTCAAAATAAAGTGAAGTTCCTTGTTCATTGCGCAAAAATAAATGACTTTTATTTATCATATAAACCTCCTTATAATTTAGGACTTTTTTAAATTAGCTGAAATTTTTCCTCTCAAATAGTATCAGATTACACTCCATTTCTATACGTAAATAGAAAAAAGATGCATCAAACAAACTTAACTGAAATTAAATGCCAAGATATAATAAAAATATTGAACTAACAAATTAGAAGAGAGAAAATCTTTCTTAGCCATAACTATCAAAAAGATAAAGCCTGCATAACATTTATTCGGTATACAGGCTCTCCCCTAAATTCATACAAGTAAAAAGTGTCAAAAAAGATTCCGCCAATTATGCTGTGACTGCTTCCTCTTATTATCTTTCAACGGGAAAGGAATGCCATTCCCATCCAAATATTTTCCAAACAGTTTTTCAATAACCTCTTTATTCTCCATCTGCGATGAAAAGACATCATACAGGTCCGTATTTCGGATGGTATACAAAGTAATAGCAGCACGGAGGGACTTTTCCTCGTCCTTATCCGCATCATTCAACTTGAACAATACGTCACCGGCATTGTCAAGATCATCCGGCGTCACAGCCTGGGACACTACATCCGTTTCAGGAGATATAGCATCCAATTCTTCCTGCTCTTCTTTCAACATTCTCATTTCCTCCAAAGGTAAACTACATTCCACTTCCTCTTCCGGTGTATCTTCCTCCCCCCCTATATAATCCGACTCCATATCCAAAGGCTGGCTCATATAGGGAGATACTGTCTCTCCGACATTCTCATCCAGAAAAACAAAGCGGGTATGTCCAATTACGTCAGTTTCATCAATCGGTACTGAAGAATCAAACGGTTTCTCATTCACAAAATTCTTTTCCGACTTTTTCTCATAAAGTAATATGCAGATCTCATACACTTTACTTTTCCAGCCCCATACTTTATATAATATATAAACAAGACAGACCAGATGTACCGACATGTAAATCAACTTATCCATTCATTAAATTCCTTTATAGTGTCTTTGGTCTTCTGTACATATAGCCGGTCGTGTAGGCTACTATACCGATGCAAATGTTCTTCCAACAGGTTATTCAGGAACATGGGAATAGACGTACCGGGTGCAATAACCGGCAGCATACGGGACAGGTATTCATAATATGGAGAATTCACATAAGTCTGCCTTCTCACTCCGCCTGTTTCTCTACATAAAAAAGTTCTTGTATAAGCATCAATGTCTGGTGCTTCATCAGACGGCTTAACGGGGTCTTCAGAGAGGTCATTGGACACTTCCACTTCACTAAGATGTTCTTCCGCTTTTATAAGTGTATCTAATGTATCCTGTAAACAGGACTTCTCATTTCTCAACTTGTTTTCACGGCTTTTCAAATTGAACACCTTATATAACAAATAACTGGTAAAAACCAAAATCGGGTAAATAAAAATCTGTTCCATAATTAAAGTGTATTTTGGGTATTACGACGAACCAGTTCACCAAGTTCCTCATCATACAACTTCAGATGATGGTCCAGCACATTGTCCAAAAAAACTGGAACCGTCATACGTTCACTCAGTAACGGCAGGATACGAGCAAGTTTGCGATAGGTCTCATAACTGATATAAGTCTGCTTGCGATGCACTGATTCCTTACGACTAAGGAAAATCATTTCATACTTTTCAACCTTTTCCGCAATAGCGGAAACCGTACGGTCTGTCTTTCGCGGGGCAACCAACGATTTTTCCGGCACGTCCTGTCTCTGCGGGATCTGTGTATCCTCTTCAATCCGGGATTTTTTTGGAGTACCATCAGCAGACGTTTCTTTTGCCATTATTTCCTTCAATCGTTCTGCATTAACACTGAAAGCTTCTCTTTTTATCATAATCCAAGTGCTCACAAGTGAATAATACTTTCAATTTCCGTAACCAGCATATCCAGGTTACTTCCTTTCAGTAAGGTCTCGGAAGGAGGGAAAAACGTACTTCTGAAAAGGAACCGACTGCCTGTGGTAGCCTCCTTATTGTAACGCTCCATGTCTGGCATTACCGTATCAAGTACTGACAGCCCGATCTTACCAAAAATTTCATTGTATAACTTATAAATGTCCTTGGAAACACGTCCGTCAATCCTGTTCCAAAACAAGCGGATTTCTTTCAGTGGCACCTGAGGATGTCGGCGGATGAAATCCTGGATGGTGGAAACGAATGACAGACTGCTCTGCATCACCATCCGGTCCTGTATAACTGGAGTGAACACATAATCCATATTCATAATGGCCTCGAGTACTCCCGGAGAGTTTACCGTTCCGGGTAAATCAAAGAAAATAAGGTCACAAGTTTCCGACAGACTGCCTGCCGCTTCCAGAACCTTGTCTGCTCCAGCAGTAACAATAGGATAGGCTTTTTTACCGACCCGCTCATACTGCTCACAAAGCTTCCGCTGGAGCTGTTCACTTTTCTCTACATTTGACACATCACGGTCACGTAAGGTCTGAATACTGAACTGCGGATAGTCACAATCCATGACCGCGACAGTTTTACCTCTCACATAATGAAAATAACTGGCAAGAAGCACCGTCATGGTGGATTTGCCCACTCCGCCTTTCTGATTGCTCAAGGCAATAAAAATACATTGTTTGCTCATACGTTTCAAATGGTTGGTTAATAATCAGTTTCACATTCTCATTATTTGTTTCTTTATTACCCCGGTATTCTATCGTTCCGGTATCTTATTGTTTGGAAATTCTCTGAAAAACATTGCATGTTTTCCACACTGCAACCGCATCATATTCCTATAAAAGAGAGACAGAAAAATGCATCCTTATCAGAACATGTCGAACCAGTTCTGGCTTATAAGAACAATATCTGATTATAACCGTACGGTAAAACGTTATACTCATATTGCCCTGCCATCATTTTATAACAGACTTTTATTGTATAATTATATTTCCCTGTCGTCATTTCCTTATTTTATAATGTTGACATACTATTATTTATTTGTGCCGAAATAACAGCCTGACACACGAATAAAATCTCATAGTTTTATCATCAGATTACACTGTCCTTTCACTATCATGTTCCAAAAGTAGAACGGATTTTTGATACAATAACTAAAATCCGCTTCACCTGACATGACATGTCATCAGATGTCATCACTTGTCACATAAACTTCTATTTCACAAGCATTTAGTCCTTCATAACTTTGCAAAGTCGGAATAAGACAATGGAGGAAACCATGCTTCATCGGACAACAGCACGCCGTGAACGTCGCGCAGCAATCCGACGAAGGAGGATTCTATGTTCAAATGAACATAGCAAGTTGTGTTTTCGTCCGACAGGAAGTGGCCTGTCCGACGAAAACCGCTTGCCCGACCTGACAGTCGGGGAATTTCCTCCAAAGTCGGAAATTCCGGAAGAGAAAAAAGGACGGACCATAATTATGCAAAGAGTATGAAGGAAGAATCGAGAGCAAAAACGGGCAGAAAGCCCAAAAGCGATCCGGCGGACTACAAATACAGCTTCCGCCTGAATGCCGGAGAGAACATGCGGTTTGAAAAGTTGGTTACCGAATCAGAGGCAAAAGACAAAACACGTTTCATCAAAAAAGCCATCTTCGGTGGTACAATCAAAGTGGTTAAAATCGACAAGGCGACAATGGATTACTACATCCGCCTTACGGAATTTCACAGACAATTCCAGGCCGTCGGTAACAACTACAATCAGGTCGTACGTGCCATCAGGACCAATTTCGGGGAGAAACGAGCGATCTCGCTACTTTACAAACTGGAGAAAATGACACTTGAACTGATGCTACTGACTAAAAAAGTGATAGCACTAACCGAAGAATACCAAAAGAAATGGTTGCAAAAATAAGTCATGGAGCCAGCCTGTACGGGGCACTGCATTACAACCACGAGAAAGTAGAGAAAGGGACGGCTGAAATACTCTCCGGCAACCGGATGATTTCAGACCGCCCGGGACGACCGGGCGAGGACATGCGCCTTGCCTTGCTCTCCTTTGAGAATTACCTGCTGGCAAACAGGAACACGGAGAAACCTGTCCTGCACATCTCACTCAGTCCGGCACCGGAGGACAAACTTGATGATGGACAGCTGACAGAACTGGCACAAATGTACATGCAGAAGATGGGATATGGCAACCAGCCCTACATTACCTATAAACACGGTGATACGTACAATACGCATATTCATATCGTAAGTGTATGCGTGGATGAAGAGGGACGGAAAATCAATGATTCTTTCGAGCACCGCCGTTCCATGACCGCCTGTCGGGAATTGGAAACAGACTTCGGATTACGCAATAGTGCGGATATGAAAGAACGGAACCCGAAAGCGGAGTTAAAGAAGGTAAATACGTCCGGGGGCGACATACGGCATCAGATAAGCAACACCCTAAAAGCTGTATTAGGAAGTTACCGCTTCCAGACATTCGGGGAATACAGTGCGGTACTGTCTACCTTCAATATTGAAGCCAGGCAGGTACGGGGAGAATTCAAAGGCGAACCTTATACCGGTATTATCTACTCGGCAACCGATGATAGCGGGAAAGTGGTCAGTCCGCCTTTCAAGAGTTCACGCTTCGGCAAACGTTTCGGGAACGAACGCCTGGAAAAGAAGATGCTTTCACACACCAGGGATTTCAAGGATGGTAAATGGGCACCGGCTATTCATGCACAGGTGGTTTATGCCATGCGGCACGCACGTTCGCGTGAAGAACTGGCCGGACTATTAAAGAAAGCCCGCATTGATGCAGTATTCCGGGAGAATGAGCAGGGACGTATCTACGGTGTCACGTTCATCGACCATAACAGGCGGGAAGTATTCAACGGTTCGCGCATGGGCAAGGAGTTTTCCGCTAACATTTACAATGAACTTTTCAAATGGTGGGACGGCATACCTGCCACAGAACGTTCCGCACATACCGGCACCGAACTATGGCAGCACCATTCGCACAAGGCGGAACCGGGAAGCGCATTGGAACAGGCGGCAGGCATATTCTCCATGGAAACAAATCCGGTGGATTACGGGGAGGAGGCCCTTGCACGCCGGATGAAGAAAAGGAGAAAAGCGAAACGAAAGTCTCGCGGTATTTAAGGTAAACTGATTATTACCCCCATTTACACATAAGTATTATGCAACAGGAAGACGATTTGAGAGCACTCGCCAAAATAATGGAATTCGGAAGGGCGGTGAGCATTTTTCTTTTGGTGGTACACGTATACGTGTATTGTTATCCGAGCATTGCCAGTTGGAATTTAAATCTGGAAGTGACAGACAAGATAATTATGAACTTTAACAATACAACCGGAATCTTCAATTGCGTCCTATGGAGCAAGCTGGCAGCTACCCTGCTGATGGCCGTCTCGTGTCTGGGAACAAAAGGTGTCAAGGGCGAGAAGATCACCCGGCACAAAATCCATGCAGCACTCTTCGCAGGATGCATCCTTTTCTTTCTCAACTGGTGGATATTGGATTTGGCCCTGCACCATGCGGCTGTCACCGCACTTTATGTATTCACATTGGTGTCCGGCTATCTTTGCCTGCTGATGGCAGGATTGTGGATGAGCCGTCTATACAGGCACAACCTGATGGAGGACGTGTTCAATCTCGAAAACGAGTCTTTCCAACAGGAAACACGGTTGATGGAAAATGAATACTCAGTCAACCTGCCGACAAAGTTTCAGTATCAGGGGAGGCTCAATGACGGATGGATAAATGTGGTGAATCCATTCCGCGCAACTATTGTGCTTGGTACACCCGGTTCGGGAAAATCATACGCAGTGGTAAACAACTACATACGCCAGATGATTTCAAAGGGATACAGTTGTTACATTTACGATTACAAGTTTGACGATTTATCCACAATTGCATATAACACATTGTTAAACAATATGGATAAATACAAGGTTAAGCCCAAATTCTATGTCATTAATTTTGATGACCCGCGTAGATCACATAGATGTAACCCTATCAATCCGGAGTTTATGACGGACATCTCGGATGCATATGAAGCAAGCTACACAATCATGCTAAATTTGAACAAAACGTGGATTGAGAAACAGGGGGATTTCTTCGTGGAATCACCCATCATTCTTCTGGCGGCAATTATCTGGTATTTAAAGATTTACAAAAACGGCATCTATTGTACATTCCCGCATGCGGTGGAACTGCTGAACAAACCGTATTCAGATCTATTTACTATATTAACCTCTTATCCGGAGCTGGAGAACTACCTTTCACCCTTTATGGACGCCTGGAAATCCGGAGCTCAGGATCAGCTCCAGGGGCAGATTGCCAGTGCAAAAATCCCGCTCACCAGAATGATTTCACCACAGCTTTACTGGGTAATGACGGGTAATGATTTTTCCTTAGACATCAACAATCCGAACGAGCCGAAACTGCTGTGCGTAGGCAATAATCCCGACCGACAGAATATTTATTCGGCGGCCCTGGGATTGTACAATTCCCGCATTGTAAAGCTGATTAATAAAAAAGGACAACTGAAAAGTACGGTAATCATTGACGAATTACCGACTATATATTTCAGGGGACTGGACAATCTGATTGCCACGGCACGAAGCAACAAGGTAGCAGTCTGTCTGGGCTTTCAGGATTTCAGCCAGTTAAACCGAGATTATGGTGAAAAAGAATCCAAAGTAGTGCAAAATACTGTGGGTAATATTTTTAGCGGCCAGGTGGTCGGGGAAACCGCCAGGACACTTTCAGAGCGGTTCGGAAAAGTACTCCAGAAGCGGCAGTCCGTATCCATCAACTGGCAGGATGTGTCCACCTCAATCAACACGCAACTCGACTCTCTTATTCCTGCCTCCAAGATAGCAAACCTTTCACAAGGAACATTCGTTGGTGCCGTATCGGACAACTTCGGAGAGAAAATAGAACAGAAGATATTCCACGCCGAAATCATCGTGGACCACGAAAAAGTCAGCGGGGAAGAGAAAAATTACAGAAAAATACCCGTCATCAATGAATTCAGGGACAGGGAGGGAAACGACATCATGACGCAGCAGATCGGGCGGAACTATGACAGGATCAAGGCGGATGCCCAGGCAATCATCAATATGGAAATGGAACGCATTAAAAATGACCCGGAACTCTGCAGACGGCTGGGACTGGAGAATGAAGATGACAAAAAGAAGAGAAACGGGAAACAGGAATAAATGCGTATTTCCCCTCCATGATTTTGAAAGATGAAACAGCCTCCAGAAAACGGGGGATGCCCTATATGTATATCATGTTCCCTTATTCACACAATCCCGTATTTCCTCAGCTTGTAATACAGGGCAGTCCGGCTGATGCCGAGTATACGAGCGGTAAGAGTGCGGTTGTTGCCGGTCTGCCCAAGTATCCGAAGTATCTGCTGCTCCTCCTTTTCCGGACAGACAATCATGTTTACCAATTTCATGCCCTGATCCAGATTCAGTTCCTGTGCGGATATCCGCCCCTCCCCGGCAAACACGACGGCACGCCGGACGGTATTCTTCAGTTCACGGATATTCCCCGGCCAGCCGTATTGCCGTAACATGGCAGCCGCTTCCCGGTCGAAGCCCTGAACCGATTTCCCGTATCTTGCGGAAAACTGCTTCAGAAAGAATTCAGCCAACGGAAGGATATCCTCCCCGCATTCGGAGAGCAGGGGAACCCGGATAGTGAACTCGTTCAACCGGTGGTACAGGTCCTCACGGAAACTCCCTTCCGCAATGGCCTTCTCCAGATCCGCGTTGGTGGCGGCGATAAGGCGGATGTCAAAGGGCCGTTCCCTGACTGTCCCGACCGGCAGGTAACGCTTTTCTTGCAGGGCGCGAAGCAGTTTCATCTGATTTACGGGAGCAAGGTTACCGATTTCATCAAGGAACAACGTACCACCTTCGGCAGCCTGGAAAAGTCCCGCCTTGTCACTGTCCGCACCGGTGAACGCCCCTTTGCAGTACCCGAAAAATTCGGATCTGACAAGGTCATCAGAAACGGCACCGCAGTCCACGGCTACAAAAGGCATGTGCCTGCGCAGGCTCCGCTCATGAATCTCGGCGGCAATATGTTCCTTACCCGTACCCGATGCTCCACGAAGCAAGACGGACATGTCGGAACGGGCCACAGGGCCTATCAGCCGGTACATCTCACGGGCATTTTCACTTTCACCACGGTAGAATTCCGTGCTGCCATGCTGCGGACGGCTGAACTCTTTTTCTATGACTTCCCAAAGCCGGTCCGGCTGTACCGGCTTGCAAAGGTAATTGGAAGCCCCAAGCTGCATGGCTTCCACCGCATTCTCCACCTGGCCGTAACTGGTCATAATAAGGAACGGGATGGAATAATGTTTTCCTTTCATCCACTTCAGCAGCTCCATACTGCTGCCGTCCGGCAGACGCAGGTCTGCCAGGACAAGGTCGAACTCCTTAGCCTGAAGTTCCTTACGGGCTGCCGAGAGTGTAGACACATGACCGGTTGCCATACCCTTTTTCTTCAGCCAGTTACTGATACTGCGGCTGAAGACAACATCATCCTCTATAATCAGTATATTTTTCATTTGCTTATTTTATATTCTTCTTCATATTTTCAGCACAGGCAATTAGTTTCCCTGCAGCTTCTCCTACTTTATAGATATACCTTATCTGTTCTTCCGTCCAGAGTTCCGGATCAGACAGTACAATAGCCTGCAGTTCCTCTATCGGATAATCAAGGCGGACACTTGTCCACAGGGGAAGGTTCTTGTGCAGGATCTCTCGGACTGTCTGACGCTCATCCCTTTCCAATGCCCCGTGCAACCTGTCAAGGTCCTTGCGGCTTTCCCGGATGAAGATACCGAGCATCTCCCCCTTGTTGTCCTCCCCGGTCAGAATCAAGGAAAAATCCGGTTGCCATACCGTCTGCCTATTTCCTCTGACGATTCGGGAAACGGTTTCCAGCAGCTCATTCATCCGGAAGGGTTTACGGATACATCCGGCAAATCCCCGGGAAAGGTACTCCTCTTCTGGATCAATATCGGCAGTCATGGCTATGACTGGAATTGTTCCGGCCCTTTCCATATTGGATGAACGCAACAACTCCAGCAGCCCGAACCCGTCCATGTCAGGCATGCGGATATCCGTCAGCAACGCGTCATAATCCTCATCCCGCAATTTTGCAACCACCTGCCGGAAATCGGTATAACAGTCACATTCAACCCGGTTTCGCCTGAACATCTCACGTGTTACGGAAAGCTGTCTCGGGTCATCGTCAAGAAGGAGAATACGCAGTCCTTCCATTTGATAGTCAGACGGAGATTGTAACTCCTCCTTCAAGGAACTACTGTCGGCAGGGGAAAGGGGAAGAGATACCCTAAAACAACTGCCTTTCCCCGGGTGACTCTCCACCCCGATGGAACCGCCCAGCTGTGAAACAAGCCGGGAAACAATGGCAAGGCCAAGTCCGAAACCGGAAACGCCGCGGGCATTATCAAGCCTTTCGAACGCATCGAATATCCGTTTCTGCTCCTCATCATTCATTCCCGCTCCCGTATCCTGTACTTTAATACACAGTTCGCCGACGTTGAATGTCGCTTCCAGCCGGACATATCCTTTCTCGGTAAATTTCAAAGCGTTGGAAAGCAGATTATTCACAATCTGCTGTAAATGTCCCTTGTCACAACTGACAGCAGCGTTCATGCCGGAATACCGGGTCAACAATTGCAATCCTTTCTTTTGAACGAGCGACATGTAATTGTTGGCAATCTCTCTGAACAGGGTTTCCAGACAAAAAACGGAAATATTCTCCCGTGCCTGTCCTGTATCAAGCAGATAGAAATTCATCAGTGTATCAACCAGAGAAAGCATATAGTCCGATGCATGCCGGATATTTTCGGCATATTCCTCCTGTCCGGCCCTTTCCTTTTCACCGGGCAGCAGTTCCGCCGTTGCTCTGATAGTGGCAAGGGGAGAGCGCAGGTCATGGGCGATAGTCAGCATCATACGCTTCCTGGATTGGAGGAGTTCCGTGTTTTCCAAGTTGGAAGCTTCCAGCTGACGCCGGTATCGGTTCCGCCGGTTCAACTCCCGATGTATGATGATATAAAGTAAAATAGTCAGCAATGAAATAAAGACGGCAAGAGTGGAAACCGTATAAAAGGACCGGTCTCGTGCCCAAAGGAACTGCATGTAACGTTCCTCAAGGCGCCGGTCAGTCTCCAATTCAAAATCTCTGATGATACCGTACAACCTGCAATTTAATGCCATATTGTTATTGTACAGACGCTCCATTTGTACCAGCAACCGTTCACGCTCAGTCTCCTGCCTGCCGGTCAGTTCCTTGTTTAGAGAATGAAGCATACTTGCAGTTGAGATCTCCCGGTCTTTTTCCGCAGGTTGCAGCCGTTCACGTTTTTCCTTCTGTTCCGAATAAACGGATTTTCTCTTCTTACGTTTAAGAAAGGACCAAAAACTTTTCTTCGAAACTTCCTCTTTGACTTCAACAGACACTTTCTCTTCGCGGATATGGGATGCAATCACCGGGATTTTCCGGTTTATGATTTCACCGGCTTCACGAAAACGGCTGAACGTATGCATTACCGTGTCAAGCAACTGTTCCTTTCTCGCCAGAAGCAGACACAGCGAGTCTATATGCACCCGTTGTCCGGATGCATGGACATATTGCTTCAAGGACTGTAATGTGCCGCATACCTCGTTTCTCCTTTTCTGATAAGTACTCCGGTCATTCTCGTCCCACACACTGACCGTCTCTCCATAAGTGGCCAGATCCAGAAGGCCGGCGTAGGCTTCTCCGGTCAGATGCCAGAAATGAAGCAGTTCTTGTTCATCCTGTTGCAAACAGTTTCGCTTCATCTGTTCCTTACGGAAGAGACAAATGGTCAAGACAAGCAGGAATATCAAAATAATATATCCTGAGAATATTTCAATTTTTAAACACATAATAAACTATACTTACATCCTTCATTCCTGCTTGACTAAAGTCAAAATAAGTAGTGAGAAAAAAATACCCTAATCAGATACCATATAATGTATTTTTCAACATCTAGGTCTAGTCGTATTAGATTCGCATTCCATTTGAAGTCCATTATAGTACTAGACTTTAATTCGACAGAACATCATATATACAAAACAGCCATGTTAGCAGAAAATATTACTGCGTATTTCTCTTGTTCCCTGACAAGCGTTTTATAAAATATATTTACAATAATTCAAATACATTTTTCTTTCTACTTCAGATAAGCAAATTAACTCTTTCTCAACAAAAAAACTATAAAAATACTTGTTTTTCATATATTATGCGAATCAGTAGTTGAATCCACTTTCTGATTCAGCTCGTTAAAATGTTATTGTTCAGTTAATCATCTCATTTATTTATTTCTTAATTTCCTTGAGAATCAGTATATTAAAAGAATAAAACCACTCATTATTCTAATTATGATTCCCAAGGAGAAAGAGCTAAAACTTATAAAAATATATATGTATATCTGCGATGTTTACCAGTCTTCACTGAAGTTCAATTGCCAGAGATTCAGTAACAATTCAAATCCCCTCTTCACTGATGAGGAACTGCTTACCGTACATCTGTTCTGCGGAGCGTATCAACGTTACTTCAACATCAAAGATATATATACATCCACTAAAGAATATCTGCTTTCATGGTTTCCTAATCTTCCCTCATATCAGACATTCAACTATCGATTGAATCGGATGAGTGAAGCCATTAGCGAACTTGTAAGACATCTCATTACATTTTTTAAACCAGAGGATTGCGATTCTATGACATCACTTATTGACTCTATGCCCATTATTACTTGTGCAGGAAAGAACAAAATCGGTAAAGTGGCTACTGAAATAGCAACTAAAGGCTACTGCTCAACCAAGAACATGTATTATTTCGGGCTCAAACTTCACACCGTAGCTTTCCGCAGAAAAAGAACCATACCATTCCCTGAAATGATAATCTTATCATCGGCAAAGGAAAATGATTTGACTGTTCTTAAGAGAGAGGCGGCTGATAGACTAACCCACAGGAATATCTTCGCGGATAAGATTTACTCCGATTTCTCTTTCTGGGGAAACAAGCAGCAGGAACAGGAAGTTACTATGCTCACGCCTGTAAAAGCAATAAAGGGAGAAGAAACCATTATTACTCAAAGGGAGAAAGCAGCAAAAGACCTATTCTCAACAGCTGTTTCAAAGGTCAGACACCCCATAGAATCGTTTTTTAACTGGCTGAATGAGAAAACAAATATTCAAAGAGCGATGAAGGTCAGATCTACATCTGAGCTTCTAGTACATACAATGGGAAAAATTGCCATCGCATTCATTTATTTAATTTTCTAAAACAATGAATCAGAGGTCAAATACCGATTCGCATATATTAGTAATTTTTGTCATACTAACCTCATTATTTCTTACTTATTTGTTTTATACAGTAAAGACTATAGTTTTCTACGAAAATATTATTTCCTCCAATTCATTAAACGTGATAATCATAGCAAGCAAAAGTTATTCTTTTTAATTTCCCTATAAAAAAACGACAGAGAAAATTAATATATTATTCTTAGTATTATTCATAGTAAAATATATATATTCACATTGTTTTCAATATTATTGAAGATTATCTCATCTTTTCATACACAATCTCAACCTATGAAATCAGTTTCACGAGTTTGACATATTATTCTTCACTCAAACAATACACACAACTTTATTTCATCTCATCTCTACATAATTCACTCCTCTTAGTATGTTCTAAAATGGATTCCAAAAGAACAAACAAGATAATATAATCCGAGAAACTCTTTATCCCTCAATTTATTTTATTATCAAATTCATTCACTAGTGTCCCATTAAAATTCTAAGACAGCCTTGTATTATGCAGAAATACAGAAAACCATAGTAAATCATCGAGAAAAAGAGTTTGAAATTACAAACTCTTTTTGAGTATTCTATAAAAGCATAACTTCCTCATTTATATGCACATTACATCTTATAATACAAAGTTTTAAATTCATCTAATTTCAACGGGACACTAATGATATCCTATAACAAATTTTTAATGATACATAGAATATAGACAGCTTTCACTTGTTTTTATATACTAACAAACCAATCTAGAAGAACGGATATACACCCAATCTTTAATTGCCAAAAAATCAAAGACCATCTTTATTAGCATTAAGTATAATTTGTATAGAATATTATTTCGAGTGCTATTCTTACGCATGTTATAATAAATATATTATTCAGATACTAACGTATATCTTCCCGCAGTAAGCTCCATAGTTATATTACCATTAACTTCATGTATCTTATATTTTTTCTTACTGCCATTTTTCCCTATTTTCATTTTGAAATGAGCAGGAACAACTATTTTAGCACAAGAGTTAGCTGGAATTACTATACTCCACTGCAATTTATCATGCTTACGTTTCCATTCACTATGAATCATTCCATATGGAGAATGATAAGAAGCTTTCACATGGTCAAGACCCTTCGGGAAAACCGGTTGCATTAATATCTTTTTGAACCCGATTGAAGAAGGAGCATTCTTTATACCGGCCAGTTTCTCATATAACCATATGACTAAATCACCTAATAGCATTACATGATTACCGGAATTCATTGCGGGATCAGCGGTATTGCCATTCCACAACTCCCAAATAGTGGTAGCCCCATTCTTCGCCATGTATCCCCAAGAAGGATATGTATCATTGGTGGCAATCGTATAGGCTAAATCCGCTTTCCCATATTCTGTCAGTCCGCGCAAAAGGTGCTGGATGCCAACTACTCCTGTACTCACATGGCTATTACAATCATTCTCCGTCTTTTTTACGATATTCTCAAAAACCTTCATTTCATATCCTGCGGGAACCAAACCCAAGCGCAGCGAAAGTATATTAGCGGTAACTGTATTATTGGAATACCAGCCGTTTGCAGTGTCAAAAAACGCCCTGTTATATGCGTCCTTGATTTTGATTGCCAACTCCGTGTACCGTGCTGCGTCATCAGGAAAACGATTAATGTCGGCAAATTTTTTCATAAGCTGTAATATACTATAAAACATAGTCGTGCTAAGCACCTCTCCTTTGGTATGACGCGTAGTGTCTTGCGAATGAATTAGTTCCAAAGATTCCGGTGGCATACACCAATCACCGAAATTGTCTCTAAGCACAATGTAATCCTTCATCAACACTCTGCTCACACGCTCCACCCAATTTTTCATTTCCGAATAATGAATACGAATAGCGGCGTCATCCCCAAATTGGGTATGCAGCATGTCCGCAATATAAAAATAGGCAGCCGGCCATGTCACATCATCCTCGTAAATTTTCCAATAGCAAGGAGAAACATCACATATCACTCCTTCCGGAGTAATCGATTGTTGAATATCCATGAGCCATTTATTATATAAGAGGGCATTATCAAAAATAAAACTCTCACCATGGGCTCCTGTTGTGCGATCTCCCAACCAGCCCATACGTTCATCCCGCTGCGGACAATCCGTTGGCATACCACGGTAGTTGCCTCGAATTCCCCAATATGCGTTGGTATAGATCTGATTGAGCAGCGCATTTGAACACTCAAAAGAGCCGATGGTCTTCATGCGGTCATAAATGATCTTCCCTGTAAAATCACTTACTGAGGGTGTATAATCCAACCCGGATACTTCTACAAACCTGAAGCCATGATAAACAAACAACGGCTCCCATTTAAAGCTGCCGTCTCGCTCCGGAATATACACGTCAGTACTCTTCGCTGTACGCAAATTGGCAACATACAGTTCGTTCCCATCCGCTTGCAGAGTCTCCGCAAAACGTAAGGTTACAGGTTGTCCTTCCTTTCCTTTGAGAGATACTTTCAACCATCCTACCATGTTCTGTCCCATATCTATGATACACCGGTTCTTGTCCACTCTTTTTACAGATATAGGCACTATTTCTTCCATTACTTTTATACATGGAGATGTTTGGGCGCAAAGTTTCTGAGTCGGTGCCGACATTATATCCGCTTTTTGCCATTGGGAGTCATCATATCCACGCTTTGTCCAGTCGCCGAGCTCCATCCGTGCATCATATATCTCTCCGTCAAATTCATTGTTCGCACGAATAGGGCCCTTATTGGTGACCTTCCAAGTCTCATCACTCACTACGACAAGTTCTCCTGCATCATTTTCAATAACCAATTGGACTATTAGAGTCGGCAAGCCAAAATGCAATGGATAGCTTATTCCCCTTAAGCCGCAATAGCGTCCATTTCCTAATGCGCCACCTATGACATTTACACCTTCGACAAGCAATTTAGTAACGTCGTAAGTCAGGTACATCGCCGTTTTGTCATATAAAGTAGGCAGAGGTCCGAAAACATCATCACTTATTACCTGCCCGTTTATATAAAAGTACGATGAGCCAAGTCCGCATACATATAACATTGCACGCTTTACAGGAGCGTTCACTCGAAACTCCTTTCGCAAGTAACGGGCGGGAATAGTGGTACGCCAGCATTCATCTTCCGTAATTTTTTCATTATCCAGCCCGATCCATTTACCTTTCCAATCAGAAGGTTTGAGCAAAGCCATGTCCCAATGTTGTATTCTACTGATACATTCTTCCCCCTGATTAGTCCAGACTTTCACCTGCCAAAAATATCTCTTGCCGGACTCCAATGGCTTGCCGGCATATTTTACCAGTACAGACTGATCCGAATAGACCTTACCCGATTGCCACACTGCTAATGAAGCATTTTTTAAACCTTTTTCCGTCTCGGCTACCATAATTTGATACGCTTTTTGCATGACTTCTCCTTTGCGGGTAGAAATCTGCCATGAAAAACGGGGGATTAAAGTGCCTACCCCCACAGGATTTTCTTGCATTTCCACCCGCAATTCTGTCAGTGTAGATGCGGAAATCTCTGTAAAAAAAGATAATACAGCTACAATCAACAGGCAAAATCTCCGATTTATATTCTTTACATATTCAATTTTCATCTCTTATTTCTTTTTGTTTAACCAGATAATCTGATGCGTAAATGAACGCTCCGGCTGTCCATCCCATAAAGGGCGGCATCTCATATTCATTCTTCACTTCCAGATTTCCGAATTCCGCATTGTATTTCTCCCACAGATTATCTGAGGAACGATAAATCTTAATGATACTATCCACATATTTACGAGCTATGCGGCAAGCATCCTTTCTGAAACCATAACGGTCCAAACCGTTTATAGACAAAAGGTTAAAACTTGCCCATGCGCTGGGAAAATCCCACTGATAGGCTCTTTGGCGTTTCCCCCGCTCGCAAGCGGCAATGCCACAAGGATATTCTAATCTTGAAAGATGTTTTACTACATTTTTAGCTTGCGGTTTGGTCAAGACTTCCGCCCAAAGCAGATTAAAAACAGCTGCGGAATATATAGGGCTTAGCTTATCGTTTACGAAATCGTAGTCATAAAAACAGCCGTCTTGAGAGTTATAACAATATTTATTCAACAAGTTCTTTCTCTTTTTAGCTGCGTTCAACCACTTGGTCGCATCCTTTTTTTTTAATTCGTTGTAAAAATAAGCGAAATTTTGTTCGTACACATACAAGTTCGCATTTAAGTCTATAGGATTGTAGTCCTCACATCGAAAATCAAAACGAGGAGAAAAATCCCAACCGGACTCTGCTTCCGCAATGAAATGAGAGGCTTGTTTCAATAGTTCTGAAGAATTTGTAAGCACAGGCAACTCTGGAAAGCGTGTTCTCATATATTCATAGAAGGCTGTCAATTCATCTTTTGTCGCACTGTTTGAATATCGGTTCAAGCCCGTGGGTGTGAGCCTTTTAGTCATCCAGAAATTATACTCTTTTTCCAGTATCCGGCAAGCGGATGACAACCAGACTTTATCTCCGCTTTTTTCGTAAATGTCGCGAACCATCATACTGGCAAACGGTGGTTGCGAACGATTTAAGAATGAAACATTGGAACCATTCGGCATAAAGCCATATTTATCTATCAAAAAAAGAATATTGTCTATGTTATTCAAGGCTTGTTCGAAATCAGCGTCCAATATCAGTCCTATGTTTGTAAAGTAAGTATCCCAATAAAACATATCCTGTTGAAATACACCGGTCAAGCTGGGAACACTATAAGGCTTTGGCAAGGCAATAGAACCCAATGTGTCCTTTTTACATTCTCTCATAGTGTGAGGCATGTGTTTTTTTATAAACGAACGTACATCTTGAATATCTTCAAAGAGCCTCTGCTGGGCATTTGAAGACAAGGGAAAAATAAGAATAAGTATAACGGTCAATAGTTTGCGCATAATATTTCTACTTTAATAATGTAATACTAAGGATTTACCCCCATCTCTATAAAACGAGCGGCAGCGTTTAGAAAATGTGCGGTTACCCAAAACACTGTCCAGCCTTCCGAGTAAGAGCCACGTAGCTTATGCACATTGCTCATATCTCCATATTGTGCAAAATTTGTATGTGACAATTGTTCTCCTTGGCTACCGAAAGCATCTACCAATTGATAACAAGAGCGGTACATCACTTTTGCCAGTTTCTTCAAACGCTCATCCTTCAAATAGTTGCCCATCTTATAAACTTCAGGAGCGAACAAAACGCCATAGACATCGATGTGCTGATTTTGAGGAGAAACAACACTCCAACCAGTTGTTTTGAAACGATGGTCTGCCATGCGCCCTGCAGGCAATGGGATGTCCCATACAACCACATAACTTAAACAAACATCCATAGCATGTTTCGCCCATTTCAGGTATTTCTGTTCGCCGATGCGTTCATACATCTCCAAAAAACCTTGAAAAGCAGCCCATGCGCCTTCTTTATCTTCACAAGTAGCATCCAATGTTCCTCCCCAATAGCATCCAAGAGTCATGTTACAATGACGTTCCGCATACAGATTCGATGTCTTTTCAGCCGCCTTCCTGTAACGCTCTTGCTTGAATAGTTTTGAAGCCATTATCAATGGGGCTATGTAAAAGGCTTCTGCGGTAGAATGAGGGTTCCACAGCTCATCCAAAATACGCCGGCTTTGAGCATCCGCTGTTTTACGAAGAAACTCTTCCCATTTCAACGTATCATATTTTTTGCTTTTACGACCGTTTTCAATCGCTTTCGCCAAATTATACATGGCTTGCCCGCACGAGACGTGATCACCGCCATTGTAGTTCTTTTCATCTATGTCGTATTCCGTGCGAAATACCCCACCGTCAAGCATGGGAAAAGTGGTCAGGAAATCCAAAGATTGCTGCACCATATAGGGTATTTCCGGATCATTAATCCGTTTTTCCAAAACTTGTAACGCATATCCCGGAGAATCTGCCTGTCCGCACCATCCCATCACAATCGCACGTCTGAATGCCGGGTCATACATGTTAAAGCCTTTGACGTTTTCCTTTTCTGTCCAACGTAATTTTGCCTGACGATATTTTCCTTCCACAATACAGTCAAACGAGGGGTACTGTTCCACATTGTATGGTTTATATAAATCCAGTGAAGTGTAAACCGGTCGTTGAAAACCGCTGCCCTCTTCTGTTATAGCATAAGACTCTATAAAAAATTCTTTTTCTATCACCTGACCGGGCTCCATGTTGATGTAAGTATCCGCATAGCGCATTGGTTCTCTTTGCAACGCTTTGGCTATGCTGTGTTTACGATTGTAGCCTATCGGTCCGCTATACAATACAAAATCATTATATCCCTCTTCTGTTTCTATTCCGAAAGACCACCATTGATCTTGCAGAACAGCTCCTCGAACCAGACTGGGAGTGACATGCACAGAAACAGCCCGTTGCTTTGGGGCGTCTTCCAGCATGACAAAAGGCATCGCATAACGGTGATCTTCGAAAATGGCAAATTCTCCGGGGTTTCCTTCATAAACCGGAATTATTTCAGCATTAACCTTTGCTCCCATTTTATTCCCATAGTATAATATTCCGGGCATGAAAGGCTTTAAATCCCCCCCTTGCATACGTAAACGGACTGATAAGGTTATATTCCTAAGTGTTTCTTTTCCAAACCATTCATAACGCCGGATGCATTGCACCAATCCGTCCGACCGCACGCAATAAGAATCGCGCAACAACATCTTTCCGTCAGGAAAAGGCATACTGCCATAAACAACCGTCCATTTTCCGGAACGAACCGTACTGTCCGGATTGGCATACCGCCAATCCGAAGGCCAATTGTCGGTCCAGCCTGAAGCCACTGCCCACAATCCCTCTTCAGGAGTGGACAGTACGGTTTTGCCGGCAACTGTTATTTCGGGTCTCCCCTGTTCATTTATCTTAAACTGTGCATTGCACAAGAGAGAGACGCATAACAACAAATAAGTATATATTATCCTTTTCATCTATCTACCAATCATTTTTTTTGGATTTTTGCCGCAAACCCACCGCCCGGGCTCATTGTAACCGATAAAGTCTTGTTTTGGGGCAATGAATCCATTTTTCTTAAGTAATCACTTCCCTTGCGATGAGCATTTATTCCGTCACAGAAAAGTTCCATGCAATAATTCTCATCGGGCAAAAACGAAAGGTCAATAATCATCTCACGTTTATTCCAGTCTGTAATGCCTCCTACGTACCATACATCTCCTTTACGACGCGCAGTTATCACATATTCTCCCATTTTTCCTTCCAAAACAATAGTCTCATCCCACACAGTCGGAATCTCTGCTATAAAATCTGTCGACTCCTGTTCACGTAAATAGTTACTAGGAGAATCACATAGCATATTCAAAGGAGAATCGAAGATGATATACAATGCTAATTGGTGACATCGGGTTCCTTGGCTCATCGGTTCTGAGTTGCATGGATAATAACTGCCCTGCACTGCGTTACGCATCGCTCCCTGCGTATAATCCATAGGACCGGAAACTTGCCGGATAAACGGAACTGTAACATCGTATTTAACCTGATCAATAGATGCAGGACTCCATTTAAGTTGCTCAAGTCCGTGTACTCCTTCAAAATTCAGCACATTAGGATAAGTGCGATTCAAACCGGCAGGTTTATGCGTGCCATGTAAATCCAATAATAATTTATATTTAGCACAAGTGGCAGCTGCACGATAATTAAAAGCTGTTACCATTTGGTCGTCCCGATCCATGAAGTCTACTTTAAAACCTTTTATCCCCAACGCAGCATAATGCCGGCAGACATTCTCCATATCCCGTTCAAAAGCATGATATCCTGCCCATAAAATAATTCCCACATTCCTTACGGTAGCATAACTTATCAATTCTTGCAAATTGATTTCTTTCACTACTTGCATTAAGTCTGCTTCGCCATTCACAGCCCAGCCTTCATCTAAAATCACATATTCTATGCCTTTAGATGCTGCAAAATCAATATATGCTTTATATGTAGCATTATTCACCCCTGCTACAAAATCGACTCCCTCAAGATTCCAATCATTCCACCATTCCCAAGCTACTTTACCGGGTTTAATCCATGAAATATCCTCCACTCTAGAGGGGGCTCCCAATAAATAAGACAGATTATTGCAAGGTAATGTCTTGTCTTCTTTCGCAACAATAGCAATGCGCCACGGAAATGTACGTGGTTTCTCCACTTTTGCAATATAATGCTCACGTTCCTGCACAAGCATCTGTAATTTCTTATGCGGATCTGGTTCCTCCCGCTTAGGATAAGGAGCAAAAACGCCCTTTAAATCGTATCCTCCTTCTGTATTAGATAAATAAAGTCCCGGATAATCTTCCAAATGCGACTCCGTAATACACACTTTAAAACGCTTGTCCACATTGACAACTAATGGAAGAAACATTAAACGTGTTTTATTTATCTCTGATAATTTTGTTGTAGAATAAACATTCTCAAAAGAGTTAAAAAACTGTTCTTCCCAACTACAATCATTCTCTTTTCGGACATAGGGCACTGTCACCTCCTCATCACAGGAAAAATGATATTCCACTTGCTCTGAAACAACCTGGAACGCATCTCTCCTTTTATTAACAAACCGATATGCAATGCCATCATTATATGCTCTAAATTCCACACTATAATCTCCCCGAAAATCCAGGGTCAATTCATTATAACAATCATCCATTGCCATAGTCCGATAAAAAGGAGATGGAACGCGTTGATTCACTTCTTTCTTTTTACTAGATTTCAATTTACATTTCTCGCCCCATATTTGCCCTGTGCTTAGTCTCATAGCAATAAGAGAAGGTTTTAGAATCTGATTCGCTCCGTACATAATATTATATGTAAGTTGTTCACCGGATATAATCGTAGAACGTAAAAAACCATCAGGAGAAGTTAATTCAAATTTCTGTTGGGCACAGAGAGTAAATATAAAAATATTAGTCAATAATAAAATTAGTATTTTTTTCATTTGATGATTTGCTATTAATGAGTAGAATATGCTGCTATTATTTTTTTGTATAAACTCTCGTCTATTTTTATTATACAGCCATGTCTTGCTACCGGGGGAGTGAAATTCACTTGTGACCAGGCATTCCCGGTGAGAGAACTTGATTTAAATAAATGATAAGATTGCTCGTTATATGCTTCTGTATATAAATACCATTCCCGCTCATCCATAGACTTAACAAGTGTATGAGCTTCATGCCATGCCGGGGTAACAGATGGTCCGGGATTACTATATGGACCCGTCAAATTATCCGAAGTTGCAATTCGAATCGTTTTACCTGTTTTACACTTGTCAGGCCAACGTTCATCCTTTACTACAGCATAATATATATCACCGACTTTTTCTATAATTGCATCAATCGTTGCCATGTCAGAATCCGATCCCGTAAAATTGAACAAAAGCTTCGGTTCAGTAAATGTTTCAAAATCGGAAGTCAGAATATAGAAAGTCCTCTTGGAGAGCCACTCTTCGTCCAAGTCTTCATTACCATAGCGACCGGCATGCCAAGAGATTAAATATTGCTTGCTGGCCTCATCATAAAATATTTTAGGAGCGCCATAATCATATGTATTATTTTTATATCCACAGGAAGCGACATCCAATATGGTTGCACTCAAATCTTTATGACGCCAGACAATCAGATCTGAAGAATACCACAAAATAGGAAAGTGGGGCAATGTACCTGTAGACATTCCAATCATATAATATATTCCATCACCTCCTTTGCAAATATTAGGGTGTCCCCAATAACCAGAAAGAATCACTTTCTGCTGGTTTAAAGTCTCCCATATCTGTCCGTCACGGGAAACAGAATAGAACAAATGCCCATAACTTGCTGGAGTCATGTGAGCAAATAAATATCCTCCATTTCCGGTTACAGAAGGTTCTTCCGGATTATCCAACAAATTATCTTCGCATTTCCCTTCACATGAAGCAACAACCAAAAACAAACCGCATAAAGCAAGGCTTGTCCATACATACTTTAATATTTTTCCCATTGTTTTGCTTTTAAGAAACATATCAAGAGCCTTCGATAAATTCTGTCAACTCTTGACATGTTTTTATGTTTATATTATAATCTTTATTCTACAGGTTCTCCATCAATGCTAACAAGTTTTTTAGCATACAATTCATTTAGGCCGCATGCACAAATATTGTCATTGTATGTACCCATAGGATGGAATTTTAAATAACGCCCTCTCTGTACTTCTGCAACCACCGTATTGTTGGAAGAAAGAGTATACCAATGTACGATTTCCTCACTCAGCTCTCCTCTTCCCGGTCCTTCCGGTATATCTTTGCAATCAAAAGCCACTTTCCAGTCATTCCCCTCATTGACCGTGTTATAATTGTCTGCCGAACCTCCATCTCGAACTGTTTTAAACACAAAATCTTCACCTACAAGTATCTCGCAATGTTTCAACGTTCTATCTCCCCATTCTCCAAATTTGCCAAAGCCAACACCACCAAGAGTTATGGATTCTCCCATATCAACAACAATCACCATGTCTGACCATCCGTCACCTATAGGTCTTTTAGCCAAACAAAGTGGATAATCGTATGGATGTGCCGCATCGTTATGTTCGTAATAAAAGTCATCTTTACCGGGCCAGTCAGAATTCCATCCGCCGCCAGCTTGTGATGTCCAAACTTTAGTCATTGTATTGTCAATCAGACCTTGTGCATCCCAACCCCAGCCGTTTTCCGTATTACAAAAAGCTATTTTCCAAGAACTGCGGTCTATATCTTGGTATATGTATTTAGGATTAGTAACAAGCAAATACTTTATATCTTTTGTTTTTTCGATCAAATCTGTAGAAACTTCTAATTGAAGAGGTAATAAATAGCTCTGATCCGTTGTTAATCCTTCTCTTTTTAAGACAAGATTAGTTCCAGACTGCTTGTCTCCGGTATTAAATACAAATTCACCAACACTATATGAATTAGCTGGAAGCAATGCATAGTTAGTACCCATACGGGCATTATAGTCCGCCACTAATTGTTCATTTTCAGTGGTTACTAACCGACATGTAAAATCCAATGTGTTATCTTCACTATAAGCAACATTCAACGAAAGAGGATATTTCAATTCCTTATAGACAATTTCCGCATTATGTGTCTCCTCAGCCATCCCATTCCACTCGATTAACGGAGTATGGACATCGCAGTGTATCAAAATCTTGTTCATTGATTGGTTTATCGTATCGGTAGAACTCACAAGCACAAGTGGTAATACCCATTTTGAATTTTCATTCGTTTTGTCAGCAGAATATATTTTAAAAGGATAAAATGTAACCGAAACATATTTATGGTTTTCATCCTTTCCTATTTTTATATTTCCACCACCGACAAATTCATAAGCGTCAGAAGGAATAATATCTATCTGGTCTGGTTCATATTCCCATATAGCACAGGTTTCCTCTTTAGACAAAACCCGTAATTCTACATTTGCTTCCGAATCCGGATTTCCACCTCCTTTTAATATTAAGATAGATTCTGTTATGCTTTCTTGGGTAGTATTCATAACCAAATCTTTTGTACTATTATCTTTCAAAGACAATACTTTCACATATTTATCTGGAAACAAATTTTCATTATCGTCATTGCAGGATGACAATATCGGCAACAGCAAGCCGAATAGTGTCATAATATATATATGTTTCTTCATGATCTTTTATTTTTAATTTTAATATCCGGGAGCTTGCACTAATTGAGGATTAGAATAAATTTCATCATTCGAGATGGGCATCAGATACATACGGTCATTCCAATCAAAAGGTTGCCCAATTGTAATAGGTGTATTGAATACTTCAAAAGTGGGAGCACTTATCATTGCATTTAACCCTCTGTATGCATCTTTTTTCAGATACCTCTTTCCTTGTACATAACGCCTAATATCATAATAGCGGTGTCCTTCCATATAAAGTTCGACAAAGCGTTCTTCCATAACAGCATCCAAAAGCGTCTTTCCTACAGCTGCCAATGAGGCTTCACTTTCCCATTCGTCAATGCCGGCACGCTTTCTTATTTCGTCCAAATATTCAATTCCTTCATCTATAAATTCACCTCCCAAATGAGCGTCACATTCTGCCAAATTCAAATATAACTCTCCCAATCGGATTAACGTAGTCGGATATCTTGTATCTCCGAAATTCTGGCTCCAACTGCTTCCTGTATAACTCAAATTAGGATGAATCCACTTTTTATTCAAAAAACCGGTTACCGAATAATTACGTGTTCCCCAAATTGCAGCATCATAACCTGTCTTATTAGGATTTCGCATTTCACAAATCAACGGCTGGCGATTTGCCAAAACGGATGAATATTCATCTCCGTCAAAAGAAAGCCATGCATAGAAACGAGGTTCACGTCCTACGTTTAGATTAATAATATCCTGATTGGCCAAGCCTGCTGATTTAAACCAAAGTGATTGTTCTGTAAAATTCTGATCTTCTGCAGGAAGTTTTCCCTTATTTGTATAGAAATGTTCTACACAATATAATGTTGGAGATAGACCTCCCCAACCGCCAACATTCACTCCCAAGTCATTCTGCAAGATATAATGAGGAAGTGATCCTGCTATCATATTATTCTCGAACAATTCTGTATGAGCATTCACTATCCCCCAAATAATTTCTTTATTACCGTCATCCGGTTTAGTAGTCATCATGTATCTTAACATCATCACTTTTTTCCGAAAATCCGCATCTACCGCACCTGGTATTGCAGGAAGCGCCACATTTTGATTCTGGCGTAATACTTCCGACTTGTCAATGTCAAACAACTCCGTCTGAATTGCTTTTGCTGCATTTATGGCATCTATACATGCTTCACGTGCTTTTACCCATTTATTACGATCGTATTGAAAACTAACTAATTCTTTTCCATAGCCTGGAGTCTCAAAGTACTCGTTTTTCCACGTACGATAGGGAAATTCCCCATTCCATAGCGGTGAAGCAGCCAACAATCGCACTCTCGCTTTCAAAGCCTTACAAATAACCGAAGTAGCTCTTCCATAATAGGAAGAATTTGTATGTTCCGGCGGTAATACATAAGAAGCATCATCCAATAATTTAACTATATATTCCACACAATAATCAAAATGGGAACGACCGGGTATTTCATCTTTAGAGATATTTGAACTAATGAACTGATCAATAATAGGTATTGGACCATACATTTGCAATAATCTAAAATGATAATATGCTTTTAGAAATTTAACTTCCGCTATATACTGTTCCTTATCATTAGGATTAAGTGTAGGATTATTTTCCTCTATCAATTTTAGGAACTGGTTACAATATCCTATTGCATTATACCATATGTTCCATGGATAAGTCTTATCTGTATTAATAGATGAAGGGGTTATAGCATTCCATTGAGCTCTTGAAGAAAATGTCTGCCACTCTTGAGGACGTACAGTTTCATCTGTACCACCACCGTCTATAGACCAATAATCAGCTAAATCCTGTCCACCATTCTGTAAATACCCATAACAAGCATACAAATTATTCAATGTGGTGGCATTGTCAATCATCATGTCTTTCGTATCAGCTTGTTCTACAGGTACTACATCCAGATAATTACAAGAACCGAAACTTGCAATAAAAAAGGCTCCTATTGCAATATGTTTTCCTATTTTACTATATATTTTCATCATTACATTGATTTAAAATTTAAACTGTACTCCTATATTGAATGTGCGTTGCAAAGGATAAGTATAATATTGCAACTCCGGGTCCCAAAAATCAAAAGGCGACCATACAGCCAAGTTGTCTCCACTAAAATAAATACGGCAATATGGTAATGTATATCCTATCTCCAATGTTTTAAAACGCAAAAAATCCGCTTTTTTCATCCAAAAACTGCTAGGTTGCTGATTATTTGCTATTTGTGTATCTAATACGCCCAAACGGGGGTACGATACATTGGCATTGTGCTGTCCTTCACTCCAATGACTATCTGCAATCCATTTCATCAAGTTACGGTCGTTGCCGTCATTCGCACAGAAAGGATCTATTCCTAGTTGTCCTTCACGTCCTTCAAGCATTATGCGGCGTTTTGCCGAACCATTGAAGAACACACTGAAATCTACTCTTTTATACATCAGACTTACACCAAATCCATATTGGATACGGGGCACTTCTCCATAAGAAGATAACATCACCTGGTCTTCTTGTGTAATTCTTCCATCACCATTGACGTCACGGTATTTGATATCTCCCGGCATAATGGTGCTTCCAAACAAACTTTGGTCGGCACTCGTATCAATATCAGCTTTATCTTTAAATAACCCCTCTGCAATATATCCGGTTGTATGACTCAACGGTTTACCTGTATTGGTTTGCCAAACATATGGATAATCAGGTTCATCTACATATATATATTTATTTTTAGTATAAGTATAATTAGCCCGAAGGTCAATATGCCAATCACGCGACAACTGCTTATTCCAATTCACACTTAATTCTACACCTTTATTATCAACTTTGCCTACATTAGCCCAAGGGGTAGCATCAGCATAACCTAATATAGCGGGAAAAGAAGCACGTTTCATTAAGATGCGGTCACGCTTATTATGATAATAATCAATAGTAATATTTACTTGATTAAATAAAGTCATATCAACTCCTATATCAAACTGTTTGGAGCGTTCCCAATGAGCATTCTCTACAGCATACGAATTAACAATTGAGCCTTGATATCCCAAGCCACCTGTATAGCCGGAAAAGAACTGCTGACCACCAGTCATATTTACAGTATTCAAATATAAGAAATGAGGAGCACCGTTAAGAAGCCCTGTTTCATCACTTCCTACCAAACCATAAGAACCACGTATCTTCAAATAATCAACATACTTTTCCAAAGGTTTCCAAAAAGTTTCATTACTAATTACCCAACCTAGAGACATAGCAGGAAAAAACTCGAAACGGTCTCCTTTCGCTATACGTTCTGTACCATTATAACCAAAATTGAACTCGGCTAAATACTTATTATTATAATCATAAGTCACACGTCCGGATAACCCTTGATTTCGATTCGGCAAAATGTTCAAACTATATTCACGCATCATATACATCAACATTCCGGTGACATTATGATTACCAAATCTTCGATTATAATTAAGACGGGCATCCAAATAAAAGGTATTGTCGCTCACTCTTGTGACATTATCGGACTGGCTGATAAATTCCTCTCCTTTTTCCAATTGAGCTACCCTAAACTGTGAAGGGTCTTCTTCATTCCAACTTCCGCCTGCCACTCCGTAAAGGAAAGGTTTCAGAGAACGTGTATAGTACTTCTGCGACCAGTTGTTGAAATTAACCAAAGTTGTTAAAGACAAACCTTTGGTAATAAAGTCCAATTTCTGATCCAAATTCAATGAAATATTTAATTTGTTTTCATTTGTCGATCTGTATGTGTTCAGCATGTTTGCATAAGGATTCGTATAAAATCGTCCGGCAGATAGCAATGCTGAGCCAAATCTGATATGCTTATCGCCCTCTTCGGAAGGAAACACGGCTGGAAAAGATACAGGATTATTCATAAAAATCTGCTTAAAGATATCATCTGCTGATGTATTCGGAGACTTCTGATTTACAATTTGTGCATTCATTCTCAAATCAACCTTCGTTGTTGAAGTGACTTTATATCCAATATTATTTTGGAAAGTATAAAGCCAACGATTGTAATTATTGTCAAATGAATATTCGTTAGGAGTATCCAAAAGTCCTCCATCATGATTTACCTGCAGACTCATATAATAGCTCACTTTAGAACCTCCTCCTTGCAAGTTGACATTTGCTCTTTGACTTGTAGTATAGTTTTTAAATATTAAATCATACCAGTCTACATCAGGATAAACATAAGGATTCACATGATTGCGTGTGTTTTTAATTTGTGTTGAGCTATAACGAGGGGAAGCTGTAGGAGTACGTCCCAATTGTGCTTCATTATATGTCTCCATAAAAGTTGCTCCATCCGCAAACTCTACTATGTTTACCGGCTTCAGAAAAGACTGTTCAAATGAAACATTTATACTGGCTTTAGTATTTTCCATACCTGTTTTAGTAGTTATCAACATAACTCCATTTGCTCCTCTGGCTCCATAAATAGCTGTAGCTGAAGCATCTTTCAAGATAGAAAAACTTTCAATAGATTCAGAAGGTAAGTTGTTCAAATCGCTTGTTGAAATTTCTACTCCATCTTGCAAAATCAAAGGAGTGGTACGTCCTCCAAAAGTACTGATGCCTCGAATATAAAAATCAGAAGAAGAACCAGGCTGGCCGCTATTGGTAACAGATACGACTCCAGACAGTTTACCTGCCAAATTATTAGTTAACGAAGAGCTCGGGGAACGCAACGCAGCTCCTTTAACAGCCGTTATGGCACCGGTTACTGAAACCTTTTTCTGTGTGCCGGCTCCCACAATCACTACTTCATCCAATGTCTCGTTATCCGATTGCATTTTCACATTCAGCACACCAAGATCACCAACAATCAGTGTTTGCGTCTTGCATCCTATATATGAAAATATTAATTCCGTATTATTTGAAACCTCTATTGAAAACTTACCATTCAAATCTGTTATCGTTCCTGTTCCTGAAGCGTTTTTAACTTGAATACTGACTCCTACCAAAGGTTCGTCAGTAGAAGCATCTGTAACAGTACCCACTAATTTCCGTTTCTGTTGTTGTACCTGTTCTTTTTTCAAAGAAATCTGCCTGTCTTTTATCTCATATCGTACATCTGTACCTTTAAATAGCTGATCCAAGATTACAGTAATAGGCTTCTCTTTTACATACAAACTAACATTACGTTTTGTGTCAATCGCTTTATTATAGTAAAAAAAGATGAATTCACTATTCTTTTCTATATAATCAAGCACTTCTTTGACAGTTTTATTTTGCACTTCTACTGTCAACGTTTTCTCCTGAGCATATCTGTCTGCATTTACTGCGTAAGAATGCAAAGAAAGAAAACAAAAACTAAAAAGAAATAATATGCGAGCAACTCTCGTTCCCGCAGAAAATATACTACTAGTATTTTTCATATATTAGCAACGAATTTTATAAAATTAAATAATTAAATGTTGTTTAATTTTTCGGCTGAATGATAATTGCAGTATCATTCAGCCTTTTTTAAGGACTTTTGTTTTTCATAAAATTATATATTAAAGGGTTAACTATAAATAATTCATACTTATTCTTTTCTTACAAATATTCTCCCTTCTATTTCTTCGCAATATATAGGAGCAGAAAAAGAAATAGTATGTAAAACGTCTTCCAATTTTTCTTTCAAATCCAGTTTCCCGGAAACTTGCAGCTCTGCCACGCCGGATTCCAAGACAAACTCTTTGCCGTAATACAAATTTAATTTTCTAAATACCTTATCCAAAGGTTCATCCACATACATCAGCATATTCTTCACCCAGCATATATATGGCTCAACATCTACATTGCGGGGAGAATGCAACCGTCCCGTTTGTATATCAACCAGTTGCCCTGGAGCAAGTTTCACTTGTTCTTTCTGCTGATTCTTTACATTCACACTTCCCTCAACCAACACGACGGATGAAACGCCCTCCGACGGATATGCAGAAACATTGAAAGATGTGCCCAAGACCTGTATCTGAAAATCTTTAGTCCGGACGATAAAAGGGGCATCTTCATTACGAAACACATCGAGATAGACTTCTCCCTCTACATAAATTTCACGGTGATTCTTCTCAAAATGACTGGGATAAACGACACGCGTCCCTGAATTTGCCCACAAATGTGTTCCGTCAGCCAGGGTCAATCGGGTTCTCTTTCCTTTTGGTATTATCAATTGATTGAACTCTCCTTCTTTCTCCAGTGTTTTCCTCTGAGCAATTGTATCAGAATTGACTACCACAGTTCCATTATGTGAATAGATGATATTTGCATCTGTTTCTTTTACTTCTACATCTTTCTTGCCTGGTATCAGTAATAGAATATCCTTGCTGGTAGCTTCTTCGACTTGTGTATATTTTACAAAGTCCACAATCGAATCATCATCTGCATAATAAGGAATAAATTGTTTACCCAACCCAAACATACAAAAGAAGACAACCGCAGCCGATAAAGCCGTGGTGACATACAGGATATGGCGTCGTGAGTTCTTTTTTTTCTCTATGAATACTTGTTCTTCTACATGTCTCCACAAGTCGTCCAGTTCTTCAGGAGTGACATGCCTCTCCTGCTCTCTGGCGTGCTCGATCAATTTTCGTGCAACATGGTGGTGTATTTTAAACTTTCTTTTCTCCATTTTTCATCGTCTTTATCTTTAAAACGACGATAATGCAAATGTCTACTCACTTTTTCCGAAAAAAAATAGAGAATTTATAAAAAAAGAGCAATATAGTCAGGAAAAGAATAAAATAATAAATAGTAAATACTCATCTAAAGTCATTTTTGACCGTAAACTGGTTAATGCACGAGAAACCAAATTCATAGAAGACTGGGGATTTATGTTCAAGACAGCTGCTATTTCTTTATAGGACAATCCTTTGACATAACGAAGATAGATTGCCATTCGCTGGTTCTCAGGCAGACTTTTGTAAGCGTCTATCAATTTTTTGCTTAATCGAAGTTCTTCATCATTACCTTTAAAAAGGGATTCTAAAGCAGTATCTTCTATTTTCAGTTCAAAGAAATGTTCATTCAAATCTTCCATCAATCTCAATGATGACAATTTATCAGATATAACATTTTTCAAAGAAGTTAAAAGATAAGAACGTACATACTCCGTCGATGACAATCGCTTACTAGTACAAAGTTTCACAAAAAGATCCTGAATGCAATCCTTTACAAATTCCTCGTCTGAAGTATATTTAAGGCCAAAGTTAAGTAATAATTCGTAATGTTTCTTATACAAGAAAGACAAAGCTTTCATATCACCCTTCAGTACAAGGTTCCATAAAGCCACATCTTTCATATTTTGATATGAGGTATATTGCATCAGAAAAGCAGAAGATATTGTGTTATAAATTAACAATTCGTTGCAAATATAATTAAATCTTCAAGAAAAAAAAATTTTCTCTCCATCTATTACTATTAATATGTATTTTGCTATTTATCAAGTTATAAATTGACAGGGACGGAATACTTTAACCTTCAAAAATAAAAATAGTTATTAGATTGATTTTCATCATACCAAATGGAAAGACTGTCTTTGCTCAAATCATAGATATTGTCCCTAATTATGAACTCGAAAAATGTATTGACAAATATAAAGGAAACTACAAAATCAAGAAGTTCACTTGTCGTGACCAGTTCATGGTAATAAGTTATGCTCAGTTCACAAGGAGTCCTAGTCTTCGAGTGTACCAAACCACATTCTGTTCAGTTCGTCTTGGCAAATAGAAAATACTGATATTTGTGACAAACCATCTGATTTGCCCAAATGTTTATCCCGTGAATGGCAACAGATACGATAAGAAATAGGTATAGTAATGTTTTTCTTTTCATAACAGGCAACTTGATTTAATCTGTTTGTAAAAGGCTTGTAAATAGCTATACAAAGGTAAGCTTTATTATCAATAATTTTCTATATCGAAATGAATAAAGGCCGATATTACTCTTTTTAACAGCATTAAAGAGTCCTATCACTGTGTTGTTCCATATGTAAAACTTAGCCTATTCCTCATTATATCCGAATAAAAACGGTTCGCCTCAATGGTTGTACAAAGAACGGACTTCCTCATAACCGGATGATCCAGATATTCCAGAAAACGGGCAGGATTCTTGGATTGAAAGAGATACCTGTTATCAAAGTTATCACAATAATCAAGGACCTGCTCAATCCACTCTGCCAGAACATTAGTCGCCCACTCATCCGTACTACTACCGGCAAAGATAAAGTTGCCTTCACCCAAGTTCACTTTCAGTTCTTTCAGCTCCAAACGCAAGGGAGGCAGGAGACGATTACGTCTCATAAAAAGTAGTATGAACAGGAGTGTTTGCACATTATGCTTTTTTAAGAAAACACTCATTTTAATACACTCATTAGATTCTAGTAACGCACTTTTATTACAGGGCAACCACATAAAATTCCAACATTTTCTTGAAGTAGTTGCTGTCCAGTGCTGCCTTGTATAATCTTCTCTTCATACTCAGTTTGTCTTTTTGCTCTGAGACAATATGTAGTGCTATCTTCCTTAGTACGGAAAGGTTCTGTGATGCGAATCCTTTTCGAGCCCGACACGCATCTTCCTTAAAAGTAATATCCAAGTGCCAATGCAACTGATTTTCAATACTCCAATGCCCTCTTACGAGTGAAGCGTAATAGGCGGCCTTCGCTTCCGTCTCATCGCTGATATAATACCGGGTCACCTGAGTAACCTTATCCTTTATTCCACGTGTGGATTCTATCCTTATTACTGTGGAAAGACTTTTCCATGCCTTCAAGGACTCTTCCGTCAGATAATTCTTTGCTGGAAGTATGCCGCACTTGCGAGTCTCTATCCGCCCGTGGCCGGCATCTACCTCTTCAAAAATCTCGGTTCCGCTATTCATTTTAAAGGCACATGCCACATCATCGTACAGTGAGCGCTGGTTGTCTTTCAATGCCAGCAAGTAATGTCCTTTCTCCCGAACAATCAGTTCAGCCACATCACGTTGGGTACCCATGACGTCAATAGACACAACAGCATCCTCTATGTCGGAAAGAAGTTCTGGGATGGCCGTTATTTCGTTGGATTTCTCCTGTACCTTCTCCTGTGCGATGCAGAAACGGTTCTCGCTTACCCAGGCTTGAGGATATACAGGCCTTTGTTCCCACGAGAGGTAGGGGATGCACCACATTGCTTCTTACCGTCTATAACAATCTGTTTTTCTGAAAGGTCTTCCAACACGGACTTGCCATATGCACTCAGACAATATTCCAACTCAGAAGGATTGATACGTTCAAACACGCGCCTGAACGTATCTTCGGAGGGAGCACCATTGGGTAACGAAAGCATATCGCCAAGTGCAGAGCCACGTTCCAAAGCAAACAAATGCATATCTTCATAATCGGTACCACCTATCAGGTAAGTACATAAGCCTATCATTAATATGTCTAACAACAAGTGCAGACAACGACCCGTCACACGAGGATCGGTTGCTTCTGAAAAATAAGAAATGGTATTCATTCGACAATGATAATGCTATCAATCATGAATCGAAAATTTTGGTGCGGTTGTCTTGTTTTTATTATGCTCTTATTTAATTGTATTATTAAAATCGCTATATTTGTCACGAGTTCTTTGAGACTGATGAAGAACCGTAGTAAATAACAAAGAACGTAAGTGGTTGATAATCATATATGGATGAAAATTCACGTGTTTTGTCTTGAACTACCTAATATTTGTTTGGGTATTCCTATAAGGCTTGTCAGTTTGTTTGTAGAATACATATTGTCTCATATTCAGTCTTCAAAGAACCAGATTTCAAGGTGTTACTTCAAAGTATTCTATTTACGCAATCCTAAATTCATTTTCTGTACAAAATCATCTATAAAAAATCTGTGCAGGATAGATTCTTCTCTAAAACGGTAGCCATCCGATTAGCAAACTCCTTGTCTAGATTGGTTGCACACACAACAGTACGCATAATGTCCGATTCGCTAAAGAATTTATTCCGTAATTAATCTCGCTGCTCTATCAAACGAATTCCTCATGGTAAACAAAAAGTCTTTTTGGGAATTCAGCTTATTTTTGTGTACGTAAAAAATTTAGTGGAAAGTAATAAAAAAAGCCATACCGTTACTCAAAAATAAAGTTCGATATGGCTTTTTTTATTGTCAACAAGGATAGTAAAGTTTCAAAATTACAAATTTGGACTTTCAGAATTTGAATTACAGTACCTCCTTATATTTATTAAATGAAAATCTTTCTTACTGGGCATTGTTGTATATATAAGCCTCTGACACATATAGTGATCCTGTACTACGTAATAATTCAAACTTCACGTAGCGGACTGTTTGCGGAGCGTAGAACTGGAAATAGATAGTTTTGACGTTAGGAGCTTTTCCCGTTCCTTGTGTCACCCAATTCTCATTGTCCAATGGGGTTAATATAGTTGCTTTCTGAGCATTAGCACCAGAATATCTATGCTCGATCCCAATCCCTGTTATGGTTTGTTCCGTTTACATATCAATAACAAACCACATAGTTTTAGAGTTAAAAATATATTGATTGGTTAGGCCATCAATGAGATAGCTGGCTTGTCCTGATTTAACAGTAGGATCAAGGTCTGCAGACCAATCTGTTTTATCTAATTCTATCCATTCGACAGCTGTCCTAGTTACATAGTAAAAGTTTTGAAATACTTTGTTGACATTGAATGTTAGAGTGTTTTTCTCTTCATTCATAACAACAACAGGGTCCTCGCTTTCCACTGAAGCAGTCACTACTAAGGTGTGTTCTTTAGGCTCAGACGTCGAAAGCAGGAAATCATCTGTTATGGACCAAGTAATCTTTTCCGATTCCACTTGACCTGCAGGTATGATAATCTCGGCAGGAGTAACTGTAATATTCTCCATGAACTGTTTTTCCAAACCCGTATTGTATAGCAAAGCAATTTCCTCTGCTGAGAGTTCCATGTTGTTGGTGATAAACACAAATTCCCTGTCCAGTTGCTCATCGTAGTATTTAACCCACCGGAGTTTGTCCGAATATGCTTTGAGCGATTTATACGTTTCAAGCATTCCAATCTGATCACATTTTATTCCGGTTGTTTTATCAATCTCACGGGAATACATTCTACGGAATCTCATATTATCCTTTGCACGTGTAACGAAGTAAGCACCGCTGGTATGAAACTTATGTAAACGAGTGAAGTCAACATATCCTTTATCCATGATATAGAAACTTCTCTTTTCATAGTTTAACTCGTCCAGCATGTTTACGCCATGTACTTTGGCATTGGTTATCAGTACGATGGTCGGTATGGAAGTCTTTACATCATACAAGATATGAAGTTTGATGCCCCCTTTATATTTCCTAAATTCCGCCCACCAGAAAACATTCAGACAAAGATCTATGGTAGAGGAATCAAAGGCATAAACATTACCGTTAACTTCCACCTCAAAGTCATTTGTATAGTAGCTATTACGGGCTTCTGCAATCAGGGCATAGGCAAATTCTTCATAGATACGATAATCAATATTCCGGTTTGCTTTCCCCCGATTGGTACGGGTAACTGTTGAACCAAGTCCCAAGTGATAGTACTTATTCTTGTGTGCCTCTAGACTAAGCATAAGGTCACGCATACTGTCTCGGGCGGTCAGTTGGCCGAAGATCATGCACTGTATCTGATTCCAACAGGTGAATGTTCTGATTTTCTTATTTCCGGAGTACTTCTCTAGCAAGCGGTCAAAGACACGACGGGGAAGAAAATCTGTAAGTTGAGCGAAGATATATTTGCCTTGATTCATTGTTTTGAACTTTGGGGCAAAGCTAAAATAACTTTGCAATTCAAATCGTCACGCTCGAAAAAGATACATAACGATGTAATTATCAAAGAAAATATTTAGATCAAAGTACACACTAATGAAATATAACATATACAAAATTTTAAGAAAACTTATTTGTTAAAAACATTCCTCTTATCATCTCTAAACAAAGATTTAATTAACAACAATCTTAGCTTAACTATTCTACTTCCATTCTATTTTATCCGTCACAATTATTCAACAAATATAAACCAATATCATTTTAATTATAATCTCTCCTAAAAAGACAGCTATTCCCTATAATAAAGATAAATCAAAAACGTCTTGTCTCCACGTTCCGGCTTACGTTTTTCAAAGAAGTTTTCTTCGCGACCTCGTCGGAGAAAATTCCTTTGAAAAAAACGCTCCGACCACGTTTTTGATTTAATGAAAGGATTATAGGGACTAACTGCGACCGACGTGACGCATAGATCACATCTCCACCATTCCCTTTCTTTTTACCAACATCTCTACAATATTACACAAACTAACTACACAGTTCCCAAAGTAAATTCATAATTAAAGAAAAACTGTCCCCAATAAAGACAGGGACTCCGGCTCCCTCTGTTCTACATAAATTTCTCTCACCTTATTAACCGGCTTGTGTATTTCTGTTCTTCCTTATTCCCCTTTTTCCACCATCCTCCTTTCCCTTTGATTGACATCTGCTGACATCTAACGACACGTGATGTCACTGTTTTGAGAATCAGCATTTTATTCAATTTCAGCCATTATTTTTGAGCTGTCAAACGAAAACATTAATCTCAAAATGATGGATCATGGCACAAGAAAAAGAAGTGAAAGAAAAACCGAAGCGGACGCGCAAAACGCAGAAATCCGCCAAAGAAAAGCCCTATGTGGAACAAATCAACGAACTACTGTTTGTCCACAACAAGGAGGACCCCAAAGCCGGTGTGCAAGCCGTCAGCGAAATTGACGGGGAAGGAAAGGCCAAAACAGTTCCAGCAGAAGAAAAGAACGAAAATTCCTTTCTGAAATTCGAGAAAAATTCCAGTATCCTCGAAAACTTCATCAAGAACTTCTGGAGCCAGTTCAAGGAACCTACACATTTCAGGCTCATACGAATGACCATCCATGATTACAAGCAGAATAAACAGGCAATCAGGGATTTGTCACAAGGCAAGGAAACGGACGCAGTAAAAGAGTTCCTCAAACGCTACGAAATCCGGCCAAGAGAAAACAAGGAACAGAGTAAGAACGAAAAAGAAACAGAAACAATGGCAAAGAAACAAAAACAAAACCCGCAGGAACAGGTACCACAGCAGGCACCACAACCGACAGTTTCAACAGGACAGCCGCAGGAACAGCAGACACCACGCTACCGTTATGACGAGAACATGGTAAACTGGGACGCACTGGAAAAGATGGGCGTCTCCAAAACTTCCCTCGAACAACAGGGACTGCTGGATTCCATGCTGAAAGGATACAAAACCAACAAACTGGTTCCCCTGACACTGACGCTGACAGGTGCCAGGGTCAAACTGGACGCACGCCTCTCATTCATCACCATGCCGGACGGGCAGATCGGTCTGGGTATCCACGGCATCCGCAAGGAACCGGAGTTGGAAAGGCCCTATTTCGGGCACATCTTCACGGAAGAGGACAAGAAGAACCTCCGTGAGACAGGAAACATGGGACGCGTGGCGGAACTGAACCTGAACGGGGGCTCCTATACCCCCTGTCTCATCTCCATTGACAAGAATACCAACGAGCTAGTTGCCGTACGGCAAGAAAACGTATACATACCAAGTGAAGTGAAAGGCATCAGACTGACAGCGGATGAAATAAACGCGCTGAAGGAAGGACAACCGGTATATGTGGACGGAATGACCTCAAAAAACGGAAAGCCGTTCGACGCCACACTCCAATACAGTGCGGAACGCAGAGGACTGGAATTCATCTATCCGGAAAGCAAGGGGTTCAACCAGCAGAGCCTGGGAGGCGTACAACTTTCACCCAACCAGATCAAAATGCTCAGCGAAGGACATACCATCCTTGTAGAGGATATGAAACGCACCGACGGAGCGCTGTTCTCCTCTTTCGTCACGCTGGACAAGGTGACCGGCCGACCGCAATATACACGACATAATCCGGAGAACGGGGAAATATACATCCCGAAGGAAATCTGCAACGTGCTACTGACTCCCGAGGACAAGGAGGCACTACGCAAGGGGCAACCCGTCTTCCTTGAAAACATGATCAACCGCAAGGGGGAAGAGTTCTCCTCCTTCGTCAAACTGGACATGAATACGGGCAGGCCGCAATACTCGCGTACACCGGACGGTTTCAGCGAGCGCCAGGTGCCGGTCGTTCCGGCGGAAGTATACGGGCATGTATTCACGGCACAGGAACGGGCCAACCTGCAGGATGGAAAAGCCATACTCGTATCGGACCTGAAAAGCGCCAACAACAAGACATTCAGTTCCTACCTGAAAGTGAACGCAAATTCCGGACAGCTGCAATACTTCCAGGAAAACCCGGACATACGCCGCAATACAGCCCGGCGTGCCGCACAGGCGGACGACACGCAAAACCGGCAGCAGGAACAGAAAAAAGGAAGCAGACAGGCCGTATAAAAAGAATACAAAAAAGAATCATTAACCATTCATCAGAAAAAAAGACATGAATCAGAATGACAACCGGATATTCAGAAAGGAAGACCTTGACTGGAAAACACTGGAGACCATCGGTATCCACAAAGAAGAACTGGAAAAAAGCGGGGACATGGAACTGCTCCTGCAAGGGGAGGAAACGGAAACCGTCCCATTGAAAATCCGCACTTCCGCACTCCGCTTAACAATGGACGCCACCCTCAGGATCACGGTGGGGACGGACGGAAAGCCGGTAATGGAAATCAACGGGATCAGTCCCGAAGCGGAAAGCGAAGCCGGCGGATAATCCCTGCCCCATACAGACAGAATCAAAAGTATACACAATTTCCCCGTACCGGTTTTATTGCGAAGGTACGGGGAACATCAAATGGAAAAAGATCATGATTGCGATATTGACAGACAAGCCCAATGTGGGAAAAGAGATAGCAAGAATTCTGGGAGCACATACCAGAGAGGACGGATACATGAGCGGGAACGGGTACATGGTGACATGGACCTTCGGCAACATGCTTTCACTGGCCATGCCGAAAGATTACGGGATGGACCGCCCGGAACGCGGGGACTTCCCGATAAATCCCGCCCCCTTCAGACTGATGGTAAAACACATCAGGACCGATACGGGATGGATACCGGACATCAACGCGGTCCTCCAGCTGAAAGTGATCGAAAAAGTATTCGACGCCTGCGAAAGTATCATTGCGGCCACCGACGCCTCCCGGGAGGGGGAAATGGTGTTCAGGTACCTTTACCGGTATCTGGAATGCAGGAAACCCTACCGCCGTCTATGGATCTCGTCACTTACGGACGAAGCCGTGCTGGAAGGAATGGACAACCTCAGGCCCGGCAGCCTGTATGACCGCATGTTTCTGGCAGCGGACAGCCGCAACAAGGCGGACTGGGTACTGGGACTCAACGCCAGCTATGCCCTCTGCCAGGCGACCGGAACGGGAAACAACTCACTGGGACGGGTGCAGACACCCATACTGGCAGCCATAAGCAGCCGTTACCGTGAACGTGAGAACCACATTGCCACGGACACCTTTCCGGTTTTTATCAGCCTGTGCAAAAATAACACCCTGCTCAAAATGCGCTGTACGGAAGAATTCACGGACCGGGAGGCGGCTGCACGGCTTTACAGTGACTGCAAACTGGCCGGACATGCACGCGTCACCGCTGTCAGCAGACAGGTCAGGGAGATAGAGCCTCCAGCCCTCTACAACCTGACCGAACTCCAAAAAGACGCCAACAACTATTACGGAATGACTGCCGGAAAATCGCTTGAAATCGCACAGAAACTTTATGAGAAGAAACTGATTTCCTATCCGCGAACTGCCGGACGTTTCCTTCCACGGGACGTTTACGACAAACTGCCCCGTATCATGGAGAAAATCCTGAACAGGAAGGAATTCCGACCGTATGTCAGAAGCATGGGGATCAACATATTCGACCTGCCGGACAAGGTAGTCGACGAAGGACAAGCGGCGGAACACCACGCCATCATCATTACCGATACATATCCGGAAGGATTAAACCGGGAAGAGATGCAGCTTTACATGATGATTATCGGACGGATGCTGGAAGCCTTCATGCCCGTATGCAGGGCGGAATACACCACTGTGGATGCCGTATGTGCCGCACGAAATTTCCGGTGCCATGCATGCCGCATCATTGAAAAGGGATGGTTCGGCATATTCGAAAGGGAAAGCGTCATTGCAGGAAGGGAATACGGCTTCTCCCCCATCCCGCAACTGGAAAACGGGGAGACGGCCGCTGTTACCGGATGCAGCCTGATACACAGGAAGGACCTGCCCGTATCCGCATATACCGACGCGGAACTGATCACCTACATGGACACTGCCGGACTGGGAACGGCGGCCACACGTACAGGAATCCTGCAGACCCTGATTGACCGCAAATATGTACGTTATTCAGGCAAATACATCATCCCCACACGAAAAGGGCTTTACATATATGAGACGGTACGGAACATGAAAATAGCGGGAGCCGCACTGACTTCGGGCTGGGAGGCGCAACTGACACGAATGGAAAGGGGAAAGCTTACACAGGAAGAATTCATGAAGGAGGTACTCAAACTCTCGGGAGAGGTAACGGAAGATATCTTCCGGAAATGTGAAAGATAGAATATTATTATATATAGGAACGGGAAATGCAGGCTGAAAGGTCTGCATTTTTTATTTGTCAGACATCTGTTATGCCGCTTTTAGGCGGCAAAGGTACCGGATTACCCCGTATTCGTGTCAAGGCAGCCCTGCGGGCCGGTCGGCTGAAAGAAAATCATCCTCGCTACGCTCCGGTATTTTCTTTCGCCAAGCCTTGACACAAAAGGGCAATCCGGGAAACAAAGGCCTGTAAAATCGGGAAAACAGATCCCGAAGGGATAATCATACACTCATAAAAACAACAAGGACATGAAACAGAAATCCATCACAAGCATCTGCAAGCCGACGGTCACACTGCTGGCAGCCGCAGCAATAATCCTGCTATGCCGCAAAGACATAATTCCGGTATATACCATCCTGTTACTGACAATGGCGGAAGGCATAATCCGTATTTTGCTAAGACTCCTCCCGTTCCTAGCAACAATTCTCACCATTCTGATCCTTATCGGAATGATATTATAAACCCTTAAACAACAAATGAAATGGAAACAAAAAAATTTACCCCGTCAGCACCGGTCGCACCCGCACTGTGGCCGACAACGCGCAACATCAGGCCTGCAAAGAGAAGATTTCCCAATACGGTCGATGAGCCCAGAAACATCGGATATTATCTCAAGCCACTGCTTGACATCACGAAGCGACCGGACAGAGACGAAATTCTGAAGACATATCTCAAGGAAAACTATGTATAACAATAAAAAAACAACCATTATGTTTTTCCAATCAATTTATCAGATGATGTCGGCAGGCACAGACCTGAACATCAACATCAGGAGAACGGACGGAAAACTGTCCGTAGCGGTAATGCCCAGACGTACAACACTCAAGGATGAAGCCGGACAGACCATCGTGCCGCTCATACTCAACGGCACCCCCATGGAACTGGACGGACAATTCCTGCAAATCATCACCACACCGCTGCAGAAAGCGCAGGGAATCCTCACCAACCTTGAAACCTTCGAGCAACAGGCACGGCTCGCGGCAACACAAGGCAAGGCGACCGGAACCGCCAAGGACAAGAAGACAAAAGAGGCACGTGAAAAACAGGAAAAGATGGAAAAACTCCTCAAACGTGCGGAGGAGGCGTTCACTGCAGGAAGATACTCGGAAGCGACAACCTGCTTCAGGCAGGCCAAGGTACTCGCAGATACGGACAGACAGAAACAGATAGAGGCAAGGATACAGGAAGTGCAGAAGGAGTCGTCACAGGGCTGCCTGTTTCCTGAAACGGATACACAGCCGCTCCCACAACAGCCGCCCGCAAACGGTACGGCGAACGGAAACCGGCCTGACGGACAAATGCGGATGTTCACGTCACAACCTCCACAACAGCCTGTACAGCAAGCAATCCCGCAACCGGTACAACAACCGGTGCCCCGACCGCAGATAGTACAGCCGCAGCCCGTACCACAATATTATCCGGGAACACCGCAACCACAGCCAATGTACGAAGGATACTGCCGGAATCCCGCAAACGGCAGTCCGCAACAAACAGCGGAACAGCCCCAAACGTACTTCCGTCAGCCCGGCGGACAGTACCCACAGACACAACCATGGCAACAGCCGCAACCCGTTCCTCTGCAGCCGCAGGCAACCGTCATACAGACAGCCCGGGAAAATACGGGCAGGGAATACCAGTCACCGCCACAACCGGCCACAGAAGCGATCACTTTTGACAAGGACGATGAAAGTGACAGGGAACTGTTGCGTGAAGACCCGTATGCGGAATACATAGACTTCCCGCAGGAATGCCGCATGAAGGACGAGACACAGGCGGAGCTTATATGTTATTAAACCCTTAAAACTTTAAATAATATGGCACTTGATATCAAAGGACTCAAAAGAGTATTCATCCTGAAAAAAGGAAATGACACCCTGACACTGGAAGACCCGGACAGCAGAATGTCCCTTTCCGAAGTAACGGACTTCTATTCCATGAACTATCCGGAACTGACCACGGCAACCCTGCAAGGGCCGGAACTCGAAGAGGACCGCGCGGTATACCGGTTCAAAACCACCATAGGAACGAAAGGATAAGCCATGGCAAAGAAAACAAACCCTAAGAAAAAGGAGGAGACAACATGCAGACAGTTATCGGAACTACAAACGGAAGACCTGGCACGACTTATTATCAGCGAGACCGGATACACAGACATCAGCCGGGGAACCGGCAGCAGAAAGAAAAGAAGGCTGCCGCCGGCAGGAACCGTAATGATTTTCTAACGGGGAGAATTCTCCCCGTTACCCCCGATTACTGTATGGAGAGCCGCGCGGGAGAGAAAATCAACCTTACAACAAGGGAGAATTTTGATTTCCTGTACCGATCGGCACTCAGATACAGCGGGCTTGTCGGCCTCAGGCTTCCTTTCCGACCGACCGGGAAATCACCGAGGATGAACATCATCAAACTGTACCGGGCAATGGACACCATACTCCCGGAGCATGTCAACCTGGAAGAGGAGAACGGAAGGCTGTACTTCTGCCTCTACCGGTTCCATGAGTGGCCGGAATATAAACTGTTCTGGATACCGCTGGAATTCACGGAGAGACTGCCGGAAAAACTCGGAAGGATAGCACTGGAATTTATCCGGCAGCTCGCCCGGCACCATGGCATACCCAAAAGCACGGATACCAGCTACTACGAAATGGCACACGATTACCTGGAAGACTACAGGCTCTACGACGAAGAGGCGACGGCAGGAGAGATCAGACGCAAGGCCGCACTTGCCAGACTGTATGAAAAAGGGAAGGCGCACCGTATACTGAAGAGAATGGACAATCCAAAGGGATTTCTTGCGGACCTGGAGGGGGAAATACGGAAATACCATACAAAGAAGAACTATGAGCGGGCATTGCTGGAACTGCTCACGGAAGGTACGGCATACATTTCACACGGCAGCCCGAGCATCATGCAATACTCCTACGACTGGGCATACGAGGAGGCACCTGATTTCAGGCCGGTAGGACTGAATACACAGATCATGGTCACCTGGTCGGTAAAGGACGCCATGAACGACGAAATGGAAAGCTATTTCAACTCGGATTATCAGGAATCATATGTGATCACACCTGTCACGACATTCCACCTGACACCGGACACGGAAAAGCCTTTCTCCATGGATAACTTTCCGGAGCGGTTTTCCCAATGGCTCACATGCTTCATCAAACTCATTACAAATAACTTCTAATAAAACAGGAAAATGAATGAACTGACAAAACAGATGCAGCAAATCATGCATCCCAGAGCGGTACTTGTCGCCTATGAATGCGAAACGACAGATTACTCGACCCCGCGAAGTTATCTCGAACTCAGGCCTGTCAACGAGAAAGGACGGATGGGGGCCGGCATTCCGGTAACCTATGAGTTCATGAACTCACTGGTGGAATCATACACGGAAAGCATGAGCGGAATCCCGCACGGACGCATCCCCGGGAACATGCTCCTGTGCGACTCCAGAAAAGGCCGCGAAAGGTACATATGGTACAATCCGCCGCAGAAGAGAAAAATGTACTTCCAGGACGGGCTGCACATTACAGACGGGACATTCAACGTACCGGGCGTCATCTACGTGGTGGAACGGGAATGCATGGACATACACGCCTTCAAGGGAGCAATCCCCGAAGAGCGGACAGAACTGTATCTGGCGCCGTTCTTCAATGTAACCGGGGCGGACGTCTGCCTGGGCAACTCATCGCTAAAAAAACCGCAGGACATGGATTTTCATGAATTTCAGGAATACTGGGAAAAGCGTTTCTGGATGAGCGAGTTCTCACATTTGGGAGGTGACAGAAACCCGACCCGCAGCAATCTGGTTTCCGTAACGGAACATGCGCGGAACAATCCGTTTGATTACAGCGAGTTACAACAATCCGGGAAGAAACTTAAAGACATACTGACATGAAAAAGATTCATTACACGGATAGCTACCTGCTGAAACCCTACCATCCCGTCACCATCCATGTTGCGGGTGCAGGGGGCACGGGATCACAGGTCATAACCAATCTGGCACGCATGAACGTCGCGTTGCAGGCACTGGGACATCCGGGACTACACGTCACCGTATTCGATCCCGACATTATCACAGAAGCCAACATAGGACGCCAGCTCTTCAGTGAGACGGAACTGGGGCAATGCAAGGCGACGGCGGCCGTCACACGCGTCAACCGTTTTTTCGGAACAACATGGACGGCGGAAAACTGCCGCTATCCCGTACGGAAAACACAGGAAAACGGGGATGACAGGACAAAGCCGGCGAATATCATCATCACCTGCACGGACAATACCCGCTCACGACTGGAACTGTGGAGATTCCTGAAAAAATACAGGGAGGCCTCCGTAAACAATGAAAGGGCGGTTTATTACTGGATGGATTTCGGGAATGCGCAAACCACCGGGCAAGTCTTCATAGGTACTGTCCGCAACAAGATACGGCAGCCGGCATCAAAAGAATTCATGCCGGTACCCGGAATGAATGTCATCACCGAGGAGGTGAACTATTCCACAATAGAAGAGAAGGACTCCGGACCGAGCTGCTCACTGGCGGAAGCACTGGAAAGACAGGACCTGTACATCAACTCCATACTGGCACAAGTCGGCTGTGACATCCTATGGAGGATGTTCAAGGAAGGAAGAACCCTGTACCGGGGGGCATATATCAATCTGGACACACTCCGGGTTAATCCGATACCGGTATAGGCCATGTGAAAAAAACAGCCTCCCTTGCCGCAGCAACTATTGGCGGCAAGGGAGGCATCGGTATTTTTTTTCAATCCGTATAAAACCGGAACCGGATTCAGGATTTAATCCGCACTAATCCGGCAACACCCTTCCCTGTTTTAACCGGTTTCCATTTGTAACAACAGAAAATGAGCCTATAACACTCCCACAATAGTAGTCTCATAACGAACGGGATACGAACCAAGTTACATTTTATCTTGGAAAATATTCTCTACGTCAATCATAATTACAAAAAAATAGATACTTTTTTCATAACAATTCCTTCAGATACAAAGAATATCACAGACCCTTAGCCTGATAAATCACTGAGCTGATTTTTTCTTTCCCCTCTGTCGCAGAAATTCCTGTATTTCCGAACTACGATAAAAGTTCTTCCCATTCTCATCCGTCTGATAGTAACGGATGAGCCCCTTTTCACGATAACGGGCGATAGTCCGTTGCGTCACGCCCAGAAGTTGCGCAAGGTCACAGTTATCCAACAAGGTATCACCATCCAGGCAGTCTTTCAGGCGGTTCATACGGTCAAGTTTCTTTTCAAGGCGGTCAAAACCTTCCACCATAGTCATTATCATTTTTTCAAGTACTTCATTATCTATATACATCATGGCATATCCTCCATTGTTTTAAAAAGTGATTATCCGGATACTCTTCCTGTGCGCACTACAAGAGTATATTACACTATAATGAAAATTATATGCCGGATTCAAAAAAACAAACTCATCATTACACATAACATTCTAGTTCACAGAGAAATACAAAATAAAAAATTACAAATAGCACAGTTAAATGTAATCCCAGATATTGTAAAGTCCGGGTACAAACTGTAAATACGATTTACAATTTGACCAGCTATCCGTGAAATCTGACGACATCTGCTGACACCTGTAGTCAGAGGCTTGGAGGCAAACCTGCCGGTACCATACCTTTGCATCGGACAAAAATCAAAAGCTTATGGAAGTGATCAGTATCGAAGCCACAACATTTGAAGAAATGAAGCAGGCATTAAGCTCAATCATCCGGGATATCCGGACAGGAAGAGGAATACGGCAGGGGGAAAGACTGACGGAATGGATGGACAATCAGGAAGCATGCATTATGTTGGATATCTCTCCAAGGAAGTTGCTTACTTTACGCAGCACGGGAAAAATCCCGTACAGCAGGATAGACAGGAAAATCTATTACCGGAAAAAAGACATCGTCACATACATGGAAGGACTGTTACAAAAAGGAAACAAATAAGCAAAGAAATATGGCACATGACTTACTGACAAGGGAAAGTCCGGAGATTATCCGGTTCTTCCAGGATATTGGACACATCACTGAACTCTTAAAAAGCGAACCGGACAGATACAGGCCTGTCCTGAACGGTGACAGGTACATCACCGAAACTGAACTGTCCGAATTACTGAAGATAACGCGCCGGACACTGGTTGAACACAGGACAACCGGGCTTATCCCCTATTACCGGTTGGGAGGCAGGATACTTTATAAAGAGAAGGATATTATAAAACTGCTGGATGAAAACAGGCTGGAAGCTTTTTAAAAGCCGACAGTATAGAAGAGAACGTCTTCGGAAATTTTCCTAAAGACGTTCTCTTCATATATATGCCGTTCATTCCGGTATAAATGGATACATTATAAAGTTTTCTGTAATTTTATCCCAATACTATTTGGAGGAATCGAACCTTTTCCATATCTTTGCACCGTCAAAAAAATGACAGCAATAAAGATTGAAATAGTTGAAATTAGGAATATGGCTAATTCAATGGTTTTGATTTTAACGATATAAGATTTAGTGCTGTTTATCAGGACTTTAAAAACAAAGAACTTTAAATGTTCGATTCCTGGTGGCACCACTATCGATTCGGTAATAAAAAAATCCCTTGAACTTCAAAAGTTCAAGGGATTTTTTTATTCCTCGTATTGCAATTTGCAACCGCCTATACTTTAGAACTATGCAGTTTTTTATGGCTCAGTTGTAATTCTTGGGGGATTAAGTTTAGTCAATTCCCTTCATGCATATACCTTTGCTAGCCTAAAAAGGAAGAAGCTCATATCCACTACTCCTCTAAATGATGCCCTAAATGCTTTGATTTTAGCATTAAATGCTTCCGCTGCTGCATTTGTACGGCTCAGTCTGAAACCTTTATTATAAATCTCCACACGAGCATCTATTTCTGCTTGAGTCAAATGCGCAGGAAGTTCAATGGTAGTCCGCGGAGTTATTGCTACCAATACCATATCTCCCAAACCCTTTTTGTACTCTTTAATAACATTTTCAGTAAACTGACTGGATGAAATAACATCACGCATTATATTACCTTTTTTCATATCTCTAATTATTTTGTTTTTTATTTTACACACAAGCAGAATATACACTTCCCTATACAGGTTTAGATTGAGCTAAATCTTCCGATGTAGATTTGTTTTCCAAAGAGATATTGATCGCATTCATGCCTTTCACTCCACGCTCAAGGTCAAATGTTACGATATTATTTTCTGCAATATTGCCAATGACATTGTTTACATGAAAAAAGTATTTCTCAACACCTGAAAGGTCTTTAATAAAGCCAAATCCTCTTGACTCATTAAAAAACTCAACCCGTCCTCTCAAGATCGTTGGCTCCTCTTCTTCCTTTTTAGGAGTTGCTATAATTATTTCATCCGGATTAATTTCTTCCTTCTTTATATCCTCTGTCGGAGGAGTCGAAGTTATCATTCCGTTCTCATCTACATAGGCAATCATATCCTCAAAGCTATTTGAGCTGCCTGATAATTTCTTGCTTTCTTTCTTTTTCAGTTTTTCTTCTCGTTTAGCGAGTCTTTTCTTTTCATTTTCACGTTTACCAACTGTCATGGATTTTGCCATAGAATTTATATTTAGTTTTATATTAATTTTAAAGAGATTGTTATTTGTTGATTTCAAATAGTATAACTAGCTTTATTCAGCTTCTTACCCGTCAGTTTCTGAATATCATTAACGAGTTTACGCTCTTCCTGCGAGCAGAATGTCAGTGCTGTCCCTGTATTCCCGGCTCTTCCGGTACGTCCGATACGATGCACATACGTTTCCGGCACATCAGGAAGATCATAGTTGATAACTAAAGGAAGTTCGTTAATATCGATACCTCTGGCTGCAATATCAGTAGCCACCATCACACGTGTTTTACCCGACTTGAAATTGCCCAAAGCCAACTGCCGCGCTGCCTGACTTTTATTTCCATGAATCGCCTGGCTACCAATTCCCGCCTTGCCCAGTATCTTTACGATCTTATCAGCATTATGCTTCGTACGTGAAAATACCAACACCGACTGATCTTCTGATTTTTGCAAAATCGAAACCAGTAAAAGACTCTTTTCCTTTTTCTCTACGAAATAAACCATCTGTTCAATAGCATCCACAGTCGATGATTTCGGAGTTATGCTGATTCGTACAGGATTCTTCAACAAAGAATTCGTTAAAGAAATAATTGTATCAGGCATTGTAGCGGAGAAGAATAAAGTCTGTTTTTCTTTCGGAAGTTTTGGTAATATCCGCTTGATATCATGAATAAATCCCATATCAAGCATACGGTCTGCTTCATCAAGTACAAAATATTGTATCTTATCCAGATGGATATGTCCCTGATTCATCAAGTCAAGCAAACGTCCCGGTGTAGCAACCAGGATATCAATTCCTTTGTGTAACATGTCAACTTGAGGACGTTGATTTACTCCGCCAAAAATAACCCCATGCCGCACTTGGGTATATTTGGCATAATCATTAATGCATTCACTTATTTGCAAGGCAAGTTCACGGGTGGGCGTCAAAATCAACGCTTTAATCCCCCGGCACTTGGCTGCCTCTTTATTCATTTGCAAATGTTGTATAATGGGAATAGCAAACGAAGCAGTTTTACCTGTTCCCGTTTGCGCACAGCCTAATATATCTCTTTTTGCTAATGCAGCCGGAATTGCCTCTCCCTGAATGGGAGTGGGCACTGCATATCCTTTTTCTTCAATAGCTTTTAAAATCGGTTCGGTTATATTTAATTCTTTAAATGTCATAATTGTTGTTTTTGCTGTATCAAAACAGCTATTAATTTATATTGTAAAGGGACTGACAAACTCCATCATGGGAATGAAAATCCCGTAGGTTAAGCCAGTTTATGGGTTGCCAAGAAAAACTCGCGCTCCAGTGTACTCATTACTTCTTTTACACTACTGATTTTTTCAGCGAGAAAAGCATTGCTACCGGCAAAAGCATAGCCTTTTTTCATATTTCCTTTGGCTGCATTATATAAAGCCTTAATAATGCAATAAGGGCTTTTTGTATAATCACATGTTTTGATACAATGGAATGAGCAACTCTTAGGCCTCTCCAGTCCACTATTCACATTGTGAATAAATTCCCCGTCAATAGCTCGTCCTGGCATTCCCACAGGACTTTCAATAATAAGAACATCTTCGGACTTGGAGTGAATATATACTTCCTTGAACGTCTCGGACGCGTCACATTCCTGGGTGGTAACAAATATACTTCCCATTTGTACCCCTGCAGCTCCCAGTCCCATAAAATGTGCAATATCTTCACCCGTCGAAATGCCGCCGGCGGCAATCACCGGAATCTGTTTCTGTTCTTTATAGCTGGATGCAATCATTACCACTTCCGGAATCAAAGTTTCCAAAGCATAATGCTGATCCTGTAATTGTTCTTTTTTGAATCCTAAATGTCCACCGGCTTTAGGCCCCTCCACCACGATTGCATCGGGCAGATAATTATAGTTCTTCTGCCATTTATCGCAGATGATTTTGGCTGCTCGTGAAGAAGATACAATAGGCACTAGCTTGGTTGTACTCTCTGGAGTCAGATATGAAGGCAGGTCGAGTGGAAGCCCGGCACCGGAAAATACCACATCAATCTTTTCCTCGATTGCGGTGCGCACCATATCCGCATAATTCGATAAAGCAACCATGACGTTTACGCCAATAATACCTTTTGTTTTCGCACGTGCTTTCCGGATTTCCTCTTTCAGCCCGTTAATACATTTTTCAGGATAAGTACCTTTCCCTTTGGGGTATAACAAACCTAAACCTGCGCATGATATAACGCCTACTCCTCCTTCGTTTGCTACTGCCGAAGCCAAACCCGAGAGCGAGATACCTACTCCCATTCCACCTTGTATTACAGGTGTTTTTATCTCAATATTTCCTATAAAGAATGATTTCATATGTTTTATTTTGCTTTAGAGCAATTGAACAAGATAAACAGTGAGTGTGAGCACACTTTATCCAAGCGCTCAAGATTGGCCCTGTCATTGACTATTTGCCTTGTTGGGTGTAATTTATTAAACCTTTACTCCTGACTTCTTCAAGAGTATTGTGTATTACAAAAAAGTCTAATAAATCTATTTTCAGAATGGAAAGTGCAGGAGTAGATATTCCTGATATTGCACAGAAAAAGAGCCAGAATTAGCAGAACTTAAATGTAATATGATTTTTTGTCTTCCCCTGTGTCAATCAGAAGATTCCTCCGTTGAATCATGAAACGAAAATAACTTATTAAATAAAAGCAGAAGATAATATCTTCTGCTTTTATTCGGATATTAATATCTTCTAGAGTTATTATAACCACCACGGCCACCACCGTTAGACGGTCTTTCAGTACGAGGACGTGCCACGCTTACTGAAATAACTTTCTGGTCGTATTCAACTCCATTCAGTTCGTCAATTGCTTTTTGTCCTTCTGTATCATTCGGCATTTCTACGAAAGCAAATCCTCTGGATCTACCAGTTTCTCTGTCAAAAATTACTTTAGCTGAAGAAACTTCTCCAAACTCTGCAAATAAATTTGTTAAGTCAGCATCATTAGTGCCATAGCTTAAACCTGAAATGTAAATGTTCATTTAAAATTTTATTAAAATAAATACTAATTTGGAGTGAGGAGGATAATTAAAGACAAGGACTGCTTGCTAATAAAATATTATAAAGAAGAACTATACGATAATGATTCGTAACTCAAACTCTTGGTACAAAGGTAACACAATAAATCAGAATAATACATTTATACCCGTTCTTTTTCGGAAGAAAGACGATAATTATCATTTATTAGCACACAATTCATCCTAAATCGGCGAGATACACAATTTTGCCTCTCATTCTTGATATTCTCTTGTAATATATCTACTTTTGCCATTACATAAATTATCAAGTCCCACTTTATGGATGTCAGAATAGAACCAAGTTGGAAACAACAATTACAAGAAGAATTTGACAAACCATACTTCGAAAAGTTGGTTACATTCGTCAAAGATGAATATAAACGGGCACACGTCCTCCCTCTTGGACATCAGATTTTTCATATATTCAATTCCTGTCCCTTCGAAAAAGTAAAAGTAGTTATCCTTGGACAGGACCCTTATCCCAATCCCGGACAATATTATGGAGTCTGTTTTTCTGTACCTGATGGAGTAACTATCCCTGGTTCACTAAGCAACATCTTCAAAGAAATACACCAAGATTTGGGAAAGCCAATTCCAACTTCCGGTAATTTGGATCGTTGGGTAGCTCAAGGTGTATTCCCGCTAAACTCTGTTCTTACTGTACGTGCGCACGAAACCGGTTCTCACCGAAATATGGGTTGGGAAATCTTCACAGACGCAGTTATCAGGAAACTAAGTGAAAAACGGGAGAATTTGATATTTATGCTTTGGGGAAGTTATGCGAAAGAGAAATTATCTTTGATAGATAGCAACAAACATCTGGTACTAACCACTGTTCATCCCTCTCCCCGCTCTGCCGAATATGGTTTCTTCGGTTGCAAGCACTTCAGCAAAGCCAATGCTTTCTTGCATAGTAAGGGAATAGAAGAAATTGATTGGTAAATAAATGATTTCTCAAAACAAACTATCAGTACCCAGAAACATTCGCCATGAATAAATCAAACGATATCACCCGAGAAGAAATGTGGGCCAAGCAATGCTTGTCTGCTACCGATATTGATTACGCCGTGTGGGAACGGGATAAATCCATACTTCACCAACTTTCAAAAATCTGTCACAACTGCACATTTGTTGTCGATGTTTACAAATGCAATTACACGTATGCATCCTCGAATTTCGTTGATTTACTGGGGTATGACAGTCACAAGATAGAAACTTTGGAAAAGCAGGGAGATTATTTAGAATCACGTATTCATCCGGACGACCGTGCGCAACTGGCAGCATTACAGGTCACGTTAAGCCAGTTCATTTACAGTCTGCCTCTCGAACAGCGAAACGACTATTCCAACATTTACAGTTTCCGTATACTCAATGCCAAGCAGCAATATATACGTGTCACTAGCCGACATCAAGTTTTGGAACAAGACCGTAACGGCAAAGCATGGCTCGTAATAGGCAATATGGATATTTCACCCGACCAAAAACATTCCGAAACAGTAGACTGCACTGTCCTAAATCTGAAGAACGGGGAATTCTTCTCTCCTTCCTCTTTGCTAATGCCTTCTTCGCTCAACCTCACTAATCGGGAAATAGAGATATTACGGCTTATTCAAAAAGGGTTGTTAAGTAAAGAGATTGCAGACAAGCTATGTATCAGTATTCACACTGTCAATATTCACCGGCAGAACCTGTTACGCAAATTAGGTGTGCAAAATTCTATCGAAGCCATTCGTTTGGGACAGGAAACCGGACTACTAAGTTAATTAACCCATACGCCTTTTCCTGAAGCTACCAGTCTGTCTAAGGCACCCATTCCACCACACCCACCGCCGGATGCAATCTTCTCCATTCCTCAAATTCCGGATAACTACGTACACCATCCTGAATCACAGCTTGATAATACTCCACTCCCATAATTTTTTCCGTATCAGGCGTTTCGTATTTCAATTTCAGGATAGCCAGTCTCATTTCATCTGTCAATACCGCAGAAATGCGTTCGGCCACCCTTTCAAAGTAGCCATCATAACGAGAGCCTTCTTGGATATGAATCATATCCATTTGCCAAAGTTCTCCCTCCATATCCTGATACCATGCATGCCACTCTATACACGCTTCTGCTGTATGTAATAAATTCGTATATTCAATCTTCTTTACGGACGTATTTTCCGCCAATTCAGCCATCGCCCGAAAGCTGGCAGACAAATCCAAAGGAGAAGTATAAATATGAAAATCAATATCCCGATGTTTCATCAATAATCCTGTACGCAACGAACCTACCAGATTCACTTTGGCACCAATCCCCTCCCATATCCGAACAATACGGGTATCCTCTATAATCTCCCAAGCTTTCTGCTGGTTACGTTTTGCCAATTCAAGAATATTCATCTTTTCCTTATTAAGTAAGTATGCAAAAATAGGAAAAAGGATACATATATAGCTATAAATAACTATTTAATCCCTTAATGGGTTGAGCTAACTTTGCCTGCAATTTCAATTCTTCATCATACAACTAAAAAGAGATTATGATATTCAATCAAACAGAGAAACAGGAAAAAGAGTATTTACAGCAAGTCATAACCACTATCCATGATACGATTAACACTACCAGTACTTCCGTCAAAGAGCATATAGACACCCTGCAGGAGTACAAGGATTATCTATGGTCGAACAAAGATATCGATCCCCACGAAATCCGTTCCATGCGCGAAAGCATATTAAATCATTTTGCATTAGGTGAAAATGTAATTGACAAACGCAGGCGACTAAGCAAAATACTGGATATCCCCTATTTCGGACGAATCGACTTTCAGGAAAAGAAAAACAAAAGCCAAGTTAGTCCGATCTATATAGGAATACATACTTTCTATGACCTCAATCAAAAAAAGAATCTGATTTACGATTGGCGAGCTCCTATTTCAAGCATGTTCTACGATCATGAATTAGGCGAGGCGTTCTACTCCTCTCCGGCAGGCAAAATTAACGGAGCGATCTCACTCAAACGCCAATATCGTATTCGCAAAGGAAAAATGGAGTACATGATTGAAAGTTCCGTAACTGTTCATGACGATATTCTGCAAAAAGAACTATGTTCCAATGCCGACAATAAAATGAAAAATATCGTCACGACAATTCAGAGGGAACAGAATCAGATCATCCGTAATGAAAACGCTTCTGTACTTATTATACAAGGTGTTGCCGGTTCAGGAAAAACCTCTATCGCCCTCCATCGTATTGCCTACCTGCTTTATGCACAGAAAGGACAGATTTCTTCCAAAGACATATTAATCATCTCCCCCAATAAAGTATTTGCCGATTACATTTCTAATGTACTTCCGGAACTTGGCGAAGAGACCGTTCCCGAAACCAGCATGGAGCAAATTCTGTCGGATGTAATTGACAACAAATATAAACACCAGAATTTCTTCGAACAGGTGACGGAACTATTAGAAAACCCGACACCCGACTTTATCGAACGGATACAATACAAAGCCTCCTTCAAGTTTATATCACTACTTGACAAATTCATCCTTTATATGGAAAACAACTATTTCAAAGCAACAGATGTAAAACTCACCAAATACATCACTATTCCTGCTGAATTTATTAACGAACAGTTCAAACGATTCCACCGCTATCCCATACGTCAACGATTTGAGACTATGACAGATTACATTCTGGAAATGATGCAACTACAATATAATCTCACAGTTAGCACTCCGGAGAAAAACCAACTAAAGAAAGAGATAAAAAAGATGTTCGCGGGAAATAACGATCTCCAAATCTATAAAGACTTTTTTGAGTGGATCGGAAAACCGGAGATGTTCAAGACACGCAAAAACCGCATACTAGAGTATGCGGACTTAGCTCCTTTGGCTTATCTGCATATCGCATTAAATGGGAACAACGCTCAATCTTATGTCAAACACCTTCTGATAGACGAAATGCAAGACTATTCTCCCATACAATACAAAGTGATTCAAAAACTTTATCCGTGTCGAAAAACAATTCTTGGAGACGCTTCACAATCCGTCAATCCTTATGGATCTTCCACTGCCAGTATGATTCAAAAAGCATTTGCAACAGGAGAAATTATGAAACTTTGCAAAAGCTATCGTTCTACTTTTGAGATTACCAGTTTTGCACAAAAAATTCAATCGAACAATGAATTAGAACCGATTATGAGACATGGGGAACACCCCAAGATTCTTCCATTCAAAAATACAGAAGAAGAGATCCAAGGTATTGCGGATTTAGTAAACTCCTTCAGGAACTCCCATTATACCTCATTAGGGATTATCTGCAAAACAGAATCCCAAGCAAAAGAACTTGTTCAAAAGCTCCAGATATATGCAAACGACATCTCACTTTTGTCCAATCAAAGTTCTGCTTATGTAAGAGGAATTATCATCACTTCCGCCCATATGGCGAAAGGACTGGAATTTGACGAAGTAATCATTCCGCAAACAGATGATAAGAACTATCATTCCAATATTGATAAAAGTATGCTTTATGTGGCAGCCACAAGGGCTATGCACAAGCTAACTTTGACTTATTCTGTTTCTTCACCCAGTTGTCGATTCCTGTAATAGAATATAACATCAAAAATTAATTGAGAGAAAAAGAACAACCAATCTCCTATTATTACCTATTTTTGTACAATGAAAAATAAAGGAATGAAATACGAGTTTACCGCAAAAGTATGGAACTACTCATCGACTGTTGGAACGGGCGGTTGGCACATAGCCTGCCTGCCGAAAGAGATGTCCAAAGAAATAAGAGAGAATCTCGGATTCTTAGAGGAAGGCTGGGGACGGTTGAAGATGACGGCCAAAACAGGCAATACCCAATGGGAAACCGCAATCTGGTTTGACACCAAACTTGATACTTATTTACTTCCTCTCAAAGCGGAAATCAGAAAAAAGGAAAAGATCACAACTGATAAAGAAATAGAGATTATGATTTGGATTTAAAACAAACGATAAGAAGAACTACCCGCAAAACAAGAGCCGCTTGAACAATCTCAAACGGCTCCGTAACTCCTTTAACAACATGGTTATCGAGCTAATACAACCACCGGTCTATATTCCTTTTTTCTGCACTGAACTCCACTCCAACTTTAACCAACTCACGCCCGTCTACCTGATAAGGTATCAGATAGCCTTTTTCATCAATCTGCTGCAAAGCCTGTTCGGCAGTACCATTCAGTTTAAATTCAAATACATAAATATACTTCGGAGTTTTCACCACTGCATCCGCCCGTCCGCGGGCACTACGAACCTCTGCTCCGGTAAATTGCCCCATCAGTTTGAAAACTAAATAAAATACAACCTGATAATGTCGTTCGGTCTTTTCATTCAGTTCATAAGGGAAATCTGCGAAGAAAGCCTGCAAGCGGGTAAGAAAAGCATCAACATCACCACTCTCCAATTCACGTACAAATTTACCAAGATAAAAACCCCGTTCATCATCTACCACTGATGTGTAATAAGGAACCAAAAAATCCATAAATCCATATCGTACTTCATCATTGGGAAATTTCAGCAGGTAGTTTCCAAAACGCTTGTCATACCCCTTTATAGTCAAATAGCCACTCTGATAAATCAACGGAATCGGATTATTAGCATCTACCCTATATTCCATAAACGAAGAAGCATTAGCTTCTACCCCATCAATCAACGTACGCAAATCATACTCACTCTTTTTAAGCAGTTCGACTAAAAAAGTAGGAGTACCGGTTTGGAACCAATAGTTACTAAACTTATACCCGTCAAAAACGTTAAGCACACTGAATGGATTGAATACTCCTTCCGCAAACTCACAAAAATGATAACCGTCATATAAAGCCGTCATCTTGTTCAATGTTTCTTCATAAGTCAGTTCATTTGTTTCTGCCAATCGATTCAGTTCAGGAATAAAAGTATCCTCCAATTCTTGTCGTGTAATACCACAAATCGTGGCATACTGCGGCTTCATACTGATATCATTCAGTTGATTCAAATCACTGAACACACTGACTTGCGCAAACTTAGTCACACCGGTAAGGAAAACAAAACGAAGATAACGGTCTGAACTTTTCAGCACACCATAGAACGCCTTCAATGTCTTACGATAGTCATCAAGTAAAGCACCATCATCCAACGCCTGTAACAAAGGCTTATCATATTCATCAACCAAGACTACAACTCCACGACCAGACTGTTCACAGGCACGACGAATTACACCTGCAAAACGTCCCGAAAGAGTTTCCTCATCCTCTCCTTTACCATATTTCAGTTCCCATTGCGTCAACTGCCTGCTAAGAATTTCGACTAAAGCCTGGGGAGAATCATATTTTTCCGCGTTTAAATCCAAATGAAATACCGGATATGTCTTCCATTCCTTTTCCATATCAGCTATGGCCAACCCTTCAAATAATTCTTTCTTACCTTCGAAATAAGCTTCAAAAGTAGAAAGAAGAAGACTCTTGCCAAAACGACGAGGACGACTTAAAAAATAAGGAGTCTCCGTTGAAGCAATTCTCCATACAAGAGCAGTCTTATCCACATAAAGATAATCTCCTTCGCGAAGTTTCTCAAAAGTCTGTATTCCAATAGGAAGTTTACGTAATATCCCGTCCATGATTTTTCCTCTATTTTGATTATTCAAAGATACGCATTTCCATGGGAATACACATACAAACTCCACAAAAAAGTACACAGTTTCACAGACAGCACTACCATGACTCCATTTTTCATCAAAACTAACTTTGTACCAGACAAACAACATCTCACTTCCTCTTCACTTTGCAAATCCAACACACAATAACCAGAACCAACAAAATAATCCCGTACCAATACCCACTTCCGATTATCCTATTAGTAGTTTTCTCAACTCCCGTTTTATGAATCTCTGTCTTAGCACTCATATCCGATAAGCTCACAGACTGTGAATTCACTTCTTGAAGAAGTTGTTTCTCATTAACGTTTTTCCTATCCACCACAGTCTTCACCACCCTCCCAGCCTTCAACCCAAGCGTATCCACAGGAAACACAAACAACACTTGCTCGATATGCTCTTCTACCACCTCCGAATCCTTTTCCAAAGCAGCCTTATTTTTAACAAGACTTTTCCCGGAACTACTATTCAAGCTTGAATCAACCCTAACATCACTCTCCCTGTTTACTACCTCTTTCTTACTCCTACACCCCGACAACAACACCGGCACAACTAAAACCACCAGCAACACAAACAGCAATTCCCTCCCACTCCTCAAAAACTCCTTCACATCAAAACAGGGACAAACCTTCACATATTCATAAGGTTCAATCACTCCGTCACCATTCAAATCCGGTGAAGTATCCCGATGTCCCAACACTTGGAGAATATTATATTCCCGCTGCAAATCCATAATAATCTGATAAAGCACCCGTTTTTGAGCATTCGTCCGGGTATCTGCCGGACGCCCGTTCTCATCCAATCCGCCGATATAACATATCCCGATACTTCGTTTATTCCAACCTTTACAATGAGCACCGGCCAGAGAAACATCCCGCCCCTTTTCCAATTTCCCATCCAAACGGACCACATAGTGATACCCGATACCGTTGAACCCACGTTCCCGGTGCCAACGGTCAATATCTGTGGCAGTAAAATCCTGCCCGGCTTTCGTAGCCGAACAATGTACTATGATAGAATCTATATTTCTCATGATAATTCATTATTAGTTCAAACGCACCAGTTAATAATCCGAAGGTGGCATACGCTTCACGCACCCTCTAATCTCACACTTCTTCACTTCCGACTCCTTCTGTATCAACTCCACTTCATGACATTTATGTATCCAGTCAATCTTCTCTTCCTGCTCCTTGCGAAGTTCAATATAAAGCCCGTCTATCTTCTCGTCACGTTGAGTCAGCCGTTCTTCCAGCCAGTCCACCTTTTTACGGCGATTTTCTTCTTCCATACTGTTCACGGACGCTTCCTCTTTCCGTGCATCCGTCTTACGGCAAGTGATATACCTCACTAACCATTTCACAGCTTCCAAACCACCCATAGCGGTAATAAAAGCAAGGATTGTAGTTATTTGCATATTCAATCATTTTTACGTAGTTATAAAGAAAGAATGAGGCCGAAGCCCCATTCCATACAAACCAGACAGTTCTCAACGGCTCATGAATCAAGCAGCCGGATCCGGTGCTTCACCATTACCACCCGAACCACCATCCGGATCCGGAGTTTCACCCCCATCATCCGAACCGTCACCAATGCTACCCGAATCATTAATATGATCCAAATCCTTGAACTTCAATCCATCCGAACGGGTAGTCGTCCCGGTAAACAGGCGAATGTCCGAGTTGGCACGAAAACAGATACGAAGTCCTGAAATATTAGCGATTGTAAAATCTTCCGCCTTCTCCGTCCCTTTGCTTTGAGCGGAAAGGTAAAAATATCCCAGACCGGCGATATTTACCGAACGACCACCCAGCAATGTCTTTCTCAATAACGTACGGAAATCCTTCAATACACTAATCGTTTCACCCTCGCTAACACCAGAAGCAGACGCAATCTCCTTTGCAAACTCATCCAGCGTCGCACTTGTATCATACTGATAAGAAATCACCGGATACACTTTCTTTCCTGCTTCTTTATTTGTAGGGTCACACAGGCGAGACACCCTTCTAAATCTAATAGCCATACTACTTTTCTTTTTTTAATGAATACTGTTTTAATTATCACTTCGCTAACGTTAACGATGCAAAGATGCAGCATCTTCCACGGAGATGAAACGACACCAAACAGCCTCATCAGAAAAGTACTAAAAAGCATTTCAGACACATACAGCCACACATAGAGGAACTAAATAAACGACAAGAAAACGACGAAAAGCAGAAAAAAGCGACAAAATCAATACCTGGGGGAGAATAATAAATAAACAAATATATTCAAACTAATAAATATCATAATAAAAAAGTGCACCTTCTTCCCCACCGGAAAAAAGATGCACACACAAACAAAACAAACAATAGGCTACCTTCACAGGCAGCGGAAAAGTCATGATTCCATTTTTCCTATGCCACTATTATATATCATCATACTTATTTAATAAATAACCGGTAACTTCACCTATAGAAGAGGGTTCTTTCAATAATACTTGCTTGTCCTCTCCCAACAAATATATCGAAGGAAGAGAACGCAAAAAATATAGTTCTTTTTCAGTCAACACCTTCCTGACATCATAACCGTTTATCCACACAGAAGGAAGAGACTGCTGATATTCTTTCCACGCATCCATTTCACCTTCCGTACAAATTGTAACAAGAGCAAGTTGCGATAGGGATAGTCCACTATGTTGCAAGAAGGAATTTATTACCGATGATTCAGACAGTTCCATCATTGATTGCCGACAATAAATACAATCCGGATCATAAAACAGTAATAACGTATATTTAGCGGAAATATCCCATAGTTTTTGAAATTCTCCCGTAGAAAGAATGAAAGTAAAATCAGCAGCTTTTATCCCTATCCGGTTCTTTTTAAGCATTTTCAATTGATACAAGGGACGTATACGCATCATTCCATCTAAATGTCCGGATGTTAATACTTCCTCCAATACTGAAATATAATAACTATCATTCCGTAGTGACGAATCAGGTTCATATAGATGATGCTCCAACCGTTGTAGAAACCAACGGTTTACCACCTTATTAACTTTAGTCTTCAACACCAATCTCCTGATATTTTCACAAGCCCTTTCCTCTGTCAGTTCCGACAATTGAGAAAGATAATCCACCAACATCCTTTCTGTAGTGGCAGAGCTGCTTAACCGGATAGTATCTGTAAAATCATACGTATCCCAAAAGCGCTCTATCAGTATGCTGTCTTTTTGTTGCTTTGCCATAGCATTTGATTTACCAGAATTGGCAGAACAAGTACATAAAAGTAAAAACACGCCTAAAGTAATATAAAGAAGTCTTATATATTTCTGATGGATTACCAATCTTAAAAGGTGTAATAACCTTAATCTTCGTTTATTCATAATTCTACAAGTTCAAGCACAATTCATTACACCATTTGACATACTCGTTTTCTCCACCGCAAATCCTTTCCGGCACTTTCATTTCTATACATTCATTCCCGACATATATCCGGCTCATCTCGAATATTTCCATCAGACAATCATCCGATATACACATACAAAAACATATAATATCCGGATTATCATATTTCACGATTTTAATCCCCGGATAAAGTAAAGACAGATAAAAAGCAGAATATCCGAATGCTTTCCATGAATCCTCTAGACAATACAAATAAACAGAGCCTCGATTATCACCTTCTTTTTCCAAAATATCGTTTAATATATTCATCCTCATATCTCCTTTCACTCTTAACACTATTTGAATTATCCTTCCTGACGTATCCGAAGTTCAAAATATCCATTCCTACCAAACAGACGCACCTTTCCTTCACGTGCATTGCCTGTGCCATTTTCCTTTACATGGACAAAAATGTAATCATTAGCAGAGTCTAACTGCGGATAAATAATAGCACCTTCGTGCCGTTGTTCAGCTATCCCGATCCAATCACATGAATCGAACACTTCCCCGTAATTCGTATATAACATAGGAAGCACTGTATATGACCGACCGATAGAGGAATGACGTTCAACAGTTACCGTTTTTTGTAGAACACCATATTGGATAATACTCGTAAAAGAGTATTCCGTACCTGCGACTTCACTCGATTCCGTGAAACACAAGTCCATCTCGACGGGATTATCAGGAGTATCATTACAAACTGTTTCCCCCGTTATTTCTGTCCCATTTGCTTTCACCGTTATCAATCCACGCTGAAGATTAGGATAATCCGGATCAAACATGGTGTAACCTTCCAATGATTCATCCCGGATGCACCGGTAGAAATGACCTAACACAAAAGAATTCAAGATTTCATTACTGTATATAATCCAACGGGAATTTTCAAATCCCATCTGATAACCATTCTGCAAATAATTCTCTTGATAATCATGTGTACCATTATACTCTAATAACATGAATGCTTCCATATCATTAGTAAATCCATTCTTTTCTGCATTCTCGAATGAATTAGCGCCAAATCCCGTAACACTCCGGATATTCAGTTTATAGTAATCATTGCCTACAATTGAAGTCAACGGAACTTTTTCTCCTGTAGCATCATCTATTGTACATAGACGGAGTTTATAGTATCCTTCCCTTTCTGTCCCATCCGCTGCCGTATATTTTCCATGTACAACGATGTGAAATCCTTTATGCGCATCCAACCCCATTTTCCGAATCTGATACAGATAAATAGGATTTGACGAAGGAGCAAGGCTACTGACGGACAAAGTGGACGGACTGGTATAATCCACGTCTGCCAATACAGAGGCTGACACAGGACAACCCAACCAATTTATTGAAATCAATTCAAAATTGTTGTCTGCCACTCCCACACTGAATTTCGCAACATTCCGTTTTAAACTGAAACCATTGCTACCGTCACTTTCCATCGCATTACGAATAGCTATCATGTTGAGTGATGAAAGAGTTATGCGCCTGGTAGCCATTACAAAGGGTGGTTTTACAAGTGCTTTCGTACTTGTGCATATCCTGCTTTCCAAGTCCTGTAAAGTATGTATTGTCCCTGCTTCCATCGGATAATTAGCTATCAGATACAATGTATGCTCTCCTGTCGCCGAAGGAATGTTTACTGTCGTCTTATATTCATTTCCAGTCCATTCCAATACAGGATGCTGATGATAAACAATTTTTCCGTCATGATTGAATATCAGAAAATCCATACTTTCAACCTTTGCTTCATCGGCAGGGGTACCTGTTCCCCGCGTATACACAACAGACTCTTGTTGCACACTTAGTTTCAAAACCATTTGCTCCTGTACTTCTGTTGTATCGTTAATATCCGACATTTCATCACTATTGCAAGCCCCCAAAGAGAAAAGCAATACAAACAGGACTAATTGAATATATTTCTTTTTTACTATCATATCTATCATTTTTCTTATCCAACAGGGGGATAACGTAATTTCACACAACGCACCGTATGTCTCCCATTTCGCAATTCATCCGTCGTGGCACTTCCGTCCGGATCGCTCATTGTTGCTACAATGAAAGTACCATCCTCATTCTTTCCCCAATAACTGTCCGAAAAGAAATTATTGGGAAGCCCGTTGGTTCCGGCATTCAGGAAAACATAATTCATTTCTTTTCCTGTAGGCAATCTCCATCCACTGCCTAAATTTGCACATATAGAGGACGCATTTTCCTTCGTGACATTCGTTACATCTGAACTTGAGACTATAAAATCTGAAAGTTCAGGAGGACGAACATCAAGTGTACAGTTATAGCGATATTTTTTATTCTCTTTATAATCGTCTATGAGATTTCCCGATCCGTAACTTACATATGCCTTTCTGCCATTTGTATCATGTTCCTCTATGCACCATGCTTCAGCAGAATTAATCGCCCAATTTTCACGTATGGTAGCTAATCTCCAGCATCCTTTCCCTCTTGTTGCATCATTCTCATTTACTCCTTCAGGATAATATGCTCTACATCCAGTTTCCCGGGTGGCTCTTTTATAAAACTCATCATTATAAATACCCGTACGTATCCAGTTAGCCTCTTCCCAATATCCCATGGCTTCAGCCCAAGTAACAAGGTTATTTCCGACACGAATTGTTTCAGATCTATAAAGTTGCAGATTAAGTTCAACAGATGCGGTACCCGATTTTAATGTAGTTACATATATAATATCATTACCAGTATTCCAATTTCCACGTCTGAACCCGACGCGACCGCTTTTCTTTGTCGCGTCATCATATTCTATTGTCATCTGCAGTTGATTACCGATTGTCACCTCATCGGGAAGTTTCACTTCAACCGGAGCGTTACAAGCAAAACGCACATACGAGTAAAAGCGTAAAGACTTTACTTCGACCGTCTTTTTGTTGACTGCAAGAAAACTAGCTCCCGTTATTTCAATCGGAACATTGACTTCCGACCATCCGGAAACGTTGGATTTCACTTCAAGGGACTCCTCTCCATAACCGGTAATCGCTTTAATATTCAAACTATAATGCCTGTTGCGGGTTATATTCCATTCTGTAGAATGTGAATCAATTGAATTCATCGCATCACCAATCGGCAAAGTATATATACGGGTGATTCCTCTTGATGTCCCTTTAATGCGCAATACCATTCTGTAAATCTCATCCATCGGCAGATATTCCGGCAAATATATATCACCGGATGACCATGTGAAATGATTCTGTTCTGCACTGCTATTTTCTAGTGAAAAAACGCGGTTATCTAGAAACCCCTCTTCTATCCTGTATTTACAGGAAGCCAGATAACTATACTTTGGAATACGAAATAACTCCATAGACTCAAGATTAACGAATTCACCTGTAGGGTTTCCATTTTCACAAATCTCCGTACTAAGGTCAAACTTCACACTTAACTTGGCAATCACTCGTTGCAACTTTATCTCCAATTTTGAAACAGAAGCGGATGCCCCTTCCGGATATATCTCATTTTTACTCCGTACATTCACATTGAGCAACTGCCGGAAAAATACAAATTTTGAAGCACTCAGGCTGCTTTCCGTATTCATCTGAATATTTTTCAATTCTTCAGGGCTATTGATTCCCGAAAGATCTACCGGTTCATTTCCTATCACATAAATATCATTGTATCCTATATAGGTAATGGCAACATAATCTTCATTTACATCTATCAATTGATTGCTGACTAAAACTTTAGGGCCGTAAGGATTGGAAGTACGTGTCGAGAAAATAATAACACGCAATTGTGATACCTCATTTTCATCCCCTGCAACAAGTTTCGGCATGATACTGACAGGAATTTCCTTGCCTTCCCCCTGGCCATTACTATCGGAAGATGCTTCTATTCCGTCAGTACAAGCAGTAAGCAGATATAATAATGTCACAACGAAGCTATATATATAAACTAATTTCAGTCTCATTCTCTCGTTTAATTATAAAGTATCACATTTCCGTATCCTGCAATATGATTGTCCACCCTGATACGGTAACAGCCGTTTGCATATAAGTATCCGTGTCACCGTCCAGATCATCTATAAGCGATATTTCTACTTCATACACATCTTGCCGGTCAAGTTCCGACTGGATGCGGGTATATGGATGCATCCGGATAAGTTCGACTAAGTCAGAACGGTAGAGTTCTTTGGCTGTGCCGTCCTGCATCAAACGTTCTATCAGTAGCGTCAATTTTTCCCCTTCCACCAAACGCATCAAAGAAAAAACGCCTGCAAATTGATTCCATGCATCATTATTTACGCCCTGATATGGATAATATGTCAATTCGTTGCCCGAAGCAACTACAGAATTATCAAATTTATAGGTCGCCCCTTTGGGATCAAGTACACGGACACGCACGCCATCCGCACAGCGGTGAATACATGGTATTCCGCTTTTTTCAAACCACTTCACATTCAGATGCAAATGATTCTCATTCTTTATAAGTGAAAGAACTTCAGTGTGTTCCTTCACATCGTTTACTTCTACTTGTTTCATAGCATGAAAAACAGGAGTCAGTCTATGGTTCACGCTACGGTCTTCAGCTGCGTTGAGTGATAATAACGCCTGCTCAAGCGTAGTTTGTCCGGCAATAAAGGCCGGTTGTAAAGTCACTTCATCAGTCAAGTTTCCCCATGCCACCAACGTATAGCTACCGGCAGAAAGTTCCGGGTCAATCCGAAAATCTTTCGGGAAAGGCGTCCCTTTACGAGTTATACATTTCAAAAAACATCCGGCTGCATCAAATACATACAAGTCTATTTGCTGTACGTCAATGTTGAAGCGATCGGGACAAATATTGTCCGTGTGATGAACATATTCGAAAGCCACCTGGAAACTTCCCTGCGGACAATCGGAAAAATCTTCATTAACGCATCCTGTAATAAGCCATAATAGCATTGATATGTATGCCACCATCCTTCTTTTCCGGTAAAATGTACTATGCATGTTAAATTGTTATTGAGAGGGATTTTAGATTCTTTTACCGGGGACAATGCCCCGGCAAAAGAATCCGTTAAAATCTATTTTTAATGAACCGGCAGACTAATAGCAATTACATTCCCAGTTCTGCATCCTGTTCAACTTTCGTCCATGGTTCCACTGTGATATGTGCCTGCATGTACGTTTTCTGGTTGATGGGATCTGTCGGGTCCACGGTAACATCTTCATCATCGGGATAACCGATTGAAGTAATTTTTGAGATATTTACATTGTAAAAACGGTTGCGCATTACCGAATAGAACAGGTTGTTGGCTTCCGTCTTTCCGTCCATATTATCTTCAACATTCACACGATAATAACAAGTACCTCCGGTGTACTGAAAAATACGTATTGTTCCTTCAATACTTTCCTTATAGCCCGGTAGTGCATTCTTGGGATGCGAATATTTCTTGATGGTAACAACTGAATAAATACCTTCAGAAGTAGAGAATGAGCTTCCATAATATACACTTACAGAATTCTCTATATCACCTTCGTCTACAGCACTTCCCTCGTCTACTGCATTTAACCATTTCTGTTTTCCGGCTTTATTCAAATAAGTCTTTAAAATCATGCCCAAGCCATAGTTTGCCAAGTTTCCACTAAAGTCTGCAGGAGCCGTATAAATCTGATTTTCCCATTCCGGGACAATAAAATATGGCGGTACATCTTTTCCTCCTGTAGTATAATCAGTTCCGTCTAATTTATTTTCGATACTAAGATTGCCACCATCATTTTTCACTTCAACAGCATTAATCATCACATTAGCCGCCGGAGCAAATACACCTTTCACCAACACATAAGTAGTATTTCCCCTTACCGGTGTCTGATTGGAGTTCTCCGGCAAATATATAGACTCTATAGCTTCCCCGTCAGCACTTGCTTTCAAATCCAAATTAGGCTCATTCACCTCGTCATAATATTTAGCGAAATCTGCAAATGTAGAGCTAGTATTAGTCATTATATAGAACGGCGTAAGGAAACCATCAACATGATTATGCAGAAATATATAGCTCTGAACCGGAAGATTACGAACCGTAAAAGTCGGAGTAAGTAATTTGCCTAATGTATTACTTTCACTATCTTTCAATATCAAAGCATCCGCATTTACATAAGTAGCCTGCAACTTAGCAGCAGCACGGGATATGAACACCTCCAAATGATTGTTTTTCTTCATTTCCGCCGAACTATCATACGCCGGTTTCGAACAATCCTCAGCAGAAATCCCGGGATATAATGTGTATTCGGTTGCCTTTAATACATTTGCCATCAGGAAACCATTGGTCGCCGCATTCCCATTACCGGATATTTTATCAAAATTACCGACACGCGATACAGCAACTGCCGTTTCTACACCTTTGGTATGGGCAATACGTCCTGCTTTCGTACAATGTGTCAAAGTAACAGCTTCAAATTGAGCAGTTGTAGTGGTAGACGTAATCCAGTCGTCCTGCATATTAGCTACTACATACACTTTCTTTTTACCGGAAGTTAGTTTCAATACAGCAGTGTGCTCCGTGCCATGTTCATCTACAGTAGCATTATCCGTCTTTGCTTCAAAGCTACCGGACTCATTGAAGATATAAGCCCGCAGATTTTTGATGTTTTTTTCTGTAGTAGTACCTTCATGTGTGTCACCCGTTGCACGTGCTACAACACCATCTTTGCCCAGTTTAAATGTAAACTTCGCCCAAGTAGGCTCTCCCTCTATGACTTCGGTATTACCATTGTCATCGCTTCTTTCTTCACCTAGCTTGTCCTCACTGCTACAAGCAGCAAACGTTATTGTTGCCAGCGCAAATACTCCGATTAGAAAATAATTCTTTCTCATTTTTGTCTTATGATTAAAAAATAAATTATTATATATTGAGATTTATATGGTTCCATTTTTCATCCGGTAATACACCTTGATGTATCCGGCTCGACGCAGTTGCGGAAAGAAGTGTTCTTCCAAATAACGATAGGGCACTCCTCTTTTCAAACGTTGCAACTGTCCTTCACGCCCTTTCATTATCGGAACTGAATCAATAATATTCAATACTTCCTTACGGTATTCCATATCAGAGTGTTCCACTTTATAACGTAGTTCTTCCCAGCCCTCATCACCATTCACAAGCGCAAAGCAACTATCCGCCAAAGCAATCCGGTCGGCTATATATTGCTTCAGCGCTTCAGCTCGTTTTCCAGACAATCGTTTGTTGAATTCAAAAGCCCCCTCGGGTGAGGAAAGCCCTAATAGCACTACGCGAGCTATCTCTACTTCGGGATCTTCACTAATACGGCGAATTACATCAATGATATGTTCCAGCACTCTCTCATTATCCAGATAATTGCTATCTATCTCTGCCTTTGCAAGCTTGAAATAAACAATCTGTGCTCCTTCCTGCTCGCCCGCCAGAATCCTTTTACCCGCTGAATAGTTATCTATGGGTTCTACAAATTTCTCTGTTTCAGCCAGTACTTCCGTAGCACATTTATGCGGTAACATTTCCGGTATTTCCACCTTATTCTTTATTTCCGGCTTAACAATAGAATATCCATCCGTCCGGTTCCACGTAAACAATTCCACCATATCCAACTCCTTTTTCATACAGCAATTTCCAAGTTGCCGCCGTAACACTAACTTTGCCTGCCATATCCAAAGTTGATTGGCTAACATCGGAGTTGAACATGTTATTGTATTCCATTGCCGATTGGATACTGTATATATTAAGTCTTTCTCTGCTTTTGATGAGTGAAGCACTTTTTGTCTTCGAACTATTTTCTCCCGTATTTTGCCATTTACGCGTATGACAGGGAAAGCAAAAGAGTGATTTCCCTTTATATCTATCAATATAGGTGTAAGCAACAACTCATCATTTGCTTTTGTAATGCCGGGAGCAATCATCAAATGAAATCTCAAACTCACAGAATCACCTTGAGCATTCTTCTCTATAGAAAAATTATTGATCTTGATCGAATCATTATTTTGAGCGGAAACTGACATGACCGTTATACTCATAAAAAAGGAAAGTATTATAATCTGAAAACTATTCATTTGGGATATTATTTAAGTAAATATATGATAGATACAGCGGCACGTGTAGGCCCTAAATAATTACGGTTGTTTACGCTTAAACGCTTACCACATTCCTTACACGGGTATTTACTATAATGCAGGTGTGCATAGCCGATCCCTAATGTCCCTTCTATACTCCAATGTGGTGAAAGAATCCACTGATACCCATAACTGAATCCGAATCCGGCAAGATTTCCCTGTCTTCTAAAGTCACCTAGTCCCCAATATCGAATATTACTGACATTATATTGTCCATAAAACAAATGTCCGCCAAAGAAATGTCCATTGAACCGTTCACAAAGCCAATAGCGAAGCTCTGATTGTATCAACCAATGCTTCATTTTTCTATTGTTGGAACCATAACCATTCTTACCCAAAGGAAAAGGATTGTAGGCTCCCCACAAGTCAACAGTCAGTTTGGGAGATATCCCCCATTCCACCCCTATGTTTGGTGTTTGTAACAACCCGCCATAAAGTAAATTCGTTTTTACTGCTATATCTTGTGCTCTAACCGCAAAACATCCTAGCAAAGTAAATAGACCAATAAGTATGCCGGCTTTATTTCTTATACAATCATTCATTTTATACAGTCTTTTCAAACTATTTTTTATGCATCTCTATTCCGTAATAGAGATGCATAATTATACACAAATAATAAATATTTAATTATCAATGAATTATATTACAGAAACTAATAACAGAATGTTTCAATATCATAATATAATGAATCATAACAAACAAAATAAATAATATTATTCTGATATATAATTCATTAAAAAAATAGATACTGAAACAATTGTGAAACAAACAGATAAGTAACAGACTAAACAATCAAAACAGTTATTGCCATGGAAACAAAACATACAAAAAGCGAACTTTTGTACATTGAAGAACATCGGTCATGTCAAAACTACATGACAACAATTGAAACTGGATTTAAATATCTTGAATTCGCTAAGAATGCAGCATTTGAAGAAGATAATACAACAAAAAATTATCTCCTGTTCTTCCTGAAAGGCGATTTCACCATAAGTTGCAACCAGTTTCATAACAAGTTGTTTCATGCTGGAGAAATGATACTCATCCCTCGTTCTTCCCGACTAAAAGGATTTGCGGAAACCGATTCAAGTCTGCTCTCCATGTTTTTCGATATACCTGCAGAGAACTGTGACAAGCTCATATTACAGTCTTTATCAAATGTATGCAACAACATTAAATATGACTTTTCACCAATTAAAATACGCTATCCACTAACACTATTTCTCGAGGTATTAACTCACTGCATCAAAAACGGAATGAGTTGCGCACACTTACACGGGCTGATGCAACGAGAGTTTTTCTTTCTTTTACGAGGGTTTTATGAAAAACAGGAGATTGCAGCATTATTCCACCCCATTATCGGAAAAGAAGTGGATTTTAAAGATTTTGTCATGCACAATCATACCAAAGTAGATAATATAGAGCAGCTTATCTCACTATCGAATATGGGAAGAAGCTGTTTTTTTATCAAATTCAATGAAGTGTTTGGTATGACAGCTAAACAGTGGATGCTGAAACAAAAGAACCAAAGAATATTGGAAAAAATGACGGAACCGGGAGTATGTATAAAAGATATCATTGAAGAATTGGGATTTGATTCGCAAGGTAACTTCAACCGTTACTGCAAACAACATTTCGGATGTACCCCAAAACAACTGATAGAGCAATGTCAGGCAACCAATCAAACGAGTTAGCCATTATTATCCCTATCTGTACAAAATGAATAAATTATTGGACTTTATGATAAATTCAATAATGAAAAATTTCATTTACTTTGCAGCGTGAAATATATTAAGAAACAAAGATATTTTAATATGATCTCTATTACGGAATAGATTACAATATTGCAAAGATAAATAAAAATATTATATCTTCTAATTCTCAACAGATTATATTACAAATAATTATTTCATTTGGATAAGTTTGTAACGATGCTATTCACTTGATTGAGCATGGATACATCAAAATCCTTTAAATAGACGCGTGTCATTTCTTCCGAAGTGTGTCCAAGTCCGGCACTAATCACAGAAATCGGAGCTCCATAGTCACGTGCGAGGGTAGCCCAAGTATGCCGAGCAGTATATGTCGTTAACGGTACTTTAATATCAGCTACAACAGCGATTTTCTTCAAATGGCGGTTGATACGCCCTAACGCCAGACGGTATTTTTGGTATCCCGAAGCATATTCACCGCTAATGATCGGAAAGAGATACTCATTCTCCGTGTTATATTTATCTATCACGCCCTGCATCTGCGGAGTCACCACTATACGAATCAGCTGTTTCGACTTATGGCGGGAATAAGTCAGCACACCATTACAAATATCGGTTTTCTTCAAAAGGACAATATCGACAAAAGCCATTCCCTGCGCATAAAAGCTGAACAGATACAGATCGCGGGTAAATTCCAGTTCTGGTTCATTCTCCAAATTCAAGTCCGCCAAATTCTGCATATCCGTCCGTGACAAAGCACGTTTTACAGTCTTCGCCGGGCGGGTCTGTGCCTTCGCAAATGGATATTCGCCACGAGGATGATAACCGTCCGTTACCGCTTGGTTATACAAAGAGCGCAAATTGCGCAGATAATAACTTACCGTATTGCCAGAAGCACCATTACTATACAGAAAATCCTCGTATCTCCTGACGAACGCCAAATCAACCTCTGACATCCGCACATCAGGGCAACCTATAAATTTTGCCAACGACGAACGGGTGCTCTTGTAGGCCGCAGCCATTCCTACTTTCTTCAGTTCCTGCTTACGCTCAATTTGCGCATTAATATATCGCAATAAATAAAACTGTGATTTTCCTGTACCAAAAGCATTTTGAGTCAGAATATCCTCCACTGTAAATTCTTCTCTTGTCCGCTCAAGCTGCCTGATCCGAATATCAATCTGATTCCGCATCTTTCGTAACTCGCGGTTCATTTTCACGACCTCCGTAGCCGTAAAAGTAGAACCTACGCCATTCATAATCTTCCCTTCCGACTCGTCAAACACCTCTTCTTTCATCCGGTAGCCTGTATACAGTAATTTTTTTCTCCGATTGTGGATCACCTGAAATACTAAAGGGTAACTGCCATTATTCAATATCCTGCTCTTGTTCAGCATAAGTTTCACTGATGTTATCATATCTTGCTTTTTTTGTTTGAGACGTAAAAGTACGAAGTTCACCTTACTTATCAGAACTATTTTTCCGCCTGTTACGCAAGAAACAAGAAAAGGAATAAAAAGTTTTTCCACTTTAAGAATAGTTATCTGATAAATATAGTTAAAACACACGTCCTATTAATTAGTATATTTTTATTACATATTGCCAATATACATACGCATAAATTAGATATGTATACCATTTATGATATTTCATTACATAACATAAAGATTACCGCTATTCTTCCTTTTGAAAAATTAGAATATTAGGTATAGCTTTGCACTATGGATTTTAGGGAGCCGTCCGTTCCTTTAAAAGGAAGAGGTCATTCCTCGGTATGCAACGGGTCGTTCCTTTTAAAGGAACGGCCCGTTGGTTTTAAAGGAAAAACCGGCATTTGTAACCATTTGAATTTCAACTTCTTACCAAATCAGAATTCCGTCCCCGTAACCCATGGGATTTTTTCCAACAAACACGACGGAATCTGCCGCACGAAACGGCAATCAGTATACAACAAATTTCAACAATTCAAAATTCAAATCCCATGGTTACAGTCACGTTTGCCATTAAGCCATATCTGGCGAGGTATATGTATGTCCGGTACGGACAAAGTTTAGAACTTCAATCGCACAACATTCCACCTTCAAGGCTCCCCATCCACCTCTCCCACCTCACTCCCATTTATCATTTCTTGCATCAATTGTCCGTTCCTCATCCGCAAGGCGTCTCCTGGAAAGAGACTGGAAATATTACTTTTGTTCTTCCCAGCCCAAGACAGGGCAAGAACCCGGAAGTTTATAATTATTTCGGCCAGGATAGTATTTTTATTATCGAAAAGGAAATTGAGGTGGAAATGAAAGCGGAGCTTTATTCATTCCTGTTGGAAAATAAGTTCAAAAATGGAGTGATGTATATAAAGTCAATGCATGAGTTTGTGGTAAAGTATGATATGGCGGAGTCGGTGGAAGAGGAAAGTTTGATGAGAGGGTTTCAGAGGTGGAGAAAGAAAATGAAAAAATGACGCTACGAAGAAATCATACCTTATTTAATAGCGATATCATTTAACAACGACAGGTTATACAACGTTAAAAAAAAAAATATCAGAAACAACCGGCTCTTATTATCTAAGAATTTACTACTTTTATACCTGCATAAGAACAATGGTAGTATTATGGAAAAAGAACGATATTTCATTCATTTTAAAGGTGGAATGTATAAAATGCTGGGTATTGCCCAGCATAGTGAGACACTTGAGGAGATGGTTGTTTATCAGGCATTATATGGTAAACATGAAATATGGGTCCGCCCTAAAACTATGTTTTTTGATAAGGTAGTACGAAATGGTATTAAAATGGATCGTTTTAAAGAAATAACAGAAAAAGAAATATATGCCTATTACCCAAAAAGAAAAGAAATATCTGAAGAATAAACACAAAGGTGGGAAAAATAATAGCAAAGGAGCTATCTATGAAAGCTACTACGCAACTTACCAAATTGTTTCATTTATGAATCAATATATTACCCAATTAAGTAACGTCCACCTAACGACACAACTACATGACGCCTTTGTTGATGATCTTTTTATTGAAGAGCCTAATGCTCATAAAACCTATCATCAACTAAAAGATGTGAAAGATTTAACATGGGAAACTAGTAAGTTAAAATATGATTTTAAAAGACAAACAGAGATTTCGTCAGAAAGAAACGAGAAGTTCAAACTGAAACTAATTTATTCAAATCCTAATAGTTCAGTATCTACTGTTCCTTCTGAAATTAGTTCGTACACAACATCAGAATATTTTCCTTCTTGTTCTAGTATCAACCAATTAATTCTATCACATCCTATATTTAAGGAAGCAATCCAGCAAATAACAGTATCACAACATGCAGAAAATGATGAATTATTTGGAATTGCAGCTGCTATTTTAGGAGCATGGAATTCTGTTGAACAAGAAAGTGTATCTCTACAACAGATTTTGGATATTGTACATTCAATAGGTAAAGGGTATGTGAACATAAAAACATATCCAAACGTTGAAATATCAGAAAAATGCAAGATTCTCTTAAATCAGTTTGGAATCAGTTTTCTTGAAAAAGGGACTACTGTATACTGGAGCTATCACAACATGAATGGAGAGGTTGTCTGGACAAGCGAAATTGAACAAAACTTACAGAAAGCCAATCCTGCAAATATTTGGGATTTAATGGAATTATTAAGCTGAAATAGAATGAATATGAGAACTTATACCAATATAACATACGAAAAGAACAGAGATATTATTCAATTGATGCATATCTTATCCAATCCCAGTACCTCAATTGAAATTTATCGTAATACCTTCTACAAACTAGGCAAAGCACTAGGAGCTTTGCTGGATGAAAAGAAACATAGCAGGTATGGAAATACCATGCTGGCATGTGCATCTGAAGATGCTGACTGGTTGGCACAAGGTGTTTTAAGCTCTATTTCACAGAAAAATGTTGCATTAGCCGTTTTTTGGAATCAGAGAATCACTTTGGATGAAACAACAAAATTGGAATATAGTCCGATTGTAAAATCTTATATAGAGCCGATTGAAGAGTGTCAAACTCTAATTGTTGTAAAATCAATTATAAGCAGTTCCTGTGTGGTAAAAACACAACTAACCAGATTGGTGGAAAAAATGAACCCGCTTAATATTTATATATTATCTCCAGTAATGTATAAGGATGCTCAAAAGAACTTGCAAAAAGAGTTTCCTGAATCTATAAGCAATAAATTCGAATTTCTGACATTTGCTATCGATACATCCAAAGATGCGCAAGGAAGTGTATTACCCGGAGTTGGTGGAATGATATACCCCAAACTCGGATTAGGTGATATATATGAAAAAAATAAATATATACCCAATCTTGTCAAGGAACGAATGGCACTATAACAGAACAGGAAATTAAGTTTCATTAGTATACTCGTATTCATTAAAAACTTTAATTTTCATCAAATCAGCCAACGAAACAGCAAAAACACTTGCTGACAAATTACCCTTCTTATACCCCTCCAAAAGCCTTATATCCCATTTCATGCCTTCAAATTCAGGTTCAGGTATTCCTTCTATATTATAAACTAAATAGTAATCTCCCGAAGGTTCTTTATACCCTATTTTTTCCAACTTCTCTTTCGAAAAGATCCGAGGCCCTTTAGGAAGCAATTTATATAATCTTCCAGTCAATAATTCTCCTTCTCCATGTAACAATAAATAACGCACAGATATAACCTCTTTACTCAAATGTAGAGAACCATTAGTACTACCAGTACGAGTATTATATAATTTTCTTTTTAGAATCCAATCTAATTGTTGTTCATTTTTATAATACCCAATTAAGACGTATGTCTCATCAGGTAATAGATCGCGATTGGCCCCATAAGGTTCTGGCAGAGGCTCACGTAAACTACGATTATTATTTTTACTCAATACAGAATATGTATGATAAGCTAGCTTCTCACGTAAAGAGGTGCGATTTAGGAAATTATCAACTACATCATCAAGAAAAGTTAGAAAAGCCTGTATACTCTTATCATAATCCTTAGGCGAAATAGCAAAGGCTCCTAGCCCAGGAATGATTTCATGAAAGCCATGAATAACTTGATTTTCTGTTCCTGGGTAAAGGATATAAGCTCCTCCTGTTCTTCGAATAGCATCTTTATAGGCATGCATTTTTAATAAATCAGCGCGCTTATAAGTTCCTCGCTCTTCCTCTCGCTTCATCTCCGATAAGTCATCGGATACTTCATCATTATTCTTATTTGTATTGTCACGAAGAAATAATTGTTCTATTCTATATTTCGCATCAAAATGTATATGCGTAATCAACTCTTCTCGTTCAGCTTCTTCACTAGCTATGTCTCCTGGCCATATTGTCAATGTATAGTCAGGACGAAAATTCCGAGTCCAGCTTCCTGATAATTGATAGTTATCTGTATAACTAAAAGTTCGATTATAAGAAAAACATATATTTAATTTACGACTATCTGTCTCATATATGCCACTCAACATAATCATTTTACCTTGCTTTAAGGTTAGGTTTAACTCATTACTACAATCAATGAGCTCTTCTTTACTTTTTGAGGGAATGTGAAACTTCTGGCTCAAAACATCTAATAATTTGAAGAAAAGCCAATACTCGTACAATCTGGCAACATCCTTTTTTCCAGCTCCATACACATCTTCACCACCTTGCCAAGTAAGTCGAGCAGCCATATCAAACATTAACCATTTCTGAAAGATTTCCCGATACCCTTCTTTTCTTTGTAAAATTGGACTATTTAAAGGCAGTACATTTATTTCTGAAATATTACGGAACAAAGGATATGACAGATACTGTAACAACTTCTCACAAACTAAAGAAGCTTCCTGTTTTAATCGTTGTCCAGCCTTAGAATGATGTTGTATAGAAGAACAAAATGTTAAAAATGAACGCAATACATACTTTATAAAACGATTTTCCGGAATATCGGCAGTCTCTTTTCTAAAAGCAACAGGCACGCAGCGTGGCAATGTATCGAAACGATCTTTCAAAGGATGTTGATTAGACAAAGAAACTCTATTAGTTGCACGAGCAAGTTGCCTTAGCGTATGTTGCCCCCAACGTTTTACATTACAAAGTTGCCTTTCTTCTTCTGAATCAATCCATCTCTTAACTGGAGACAATTGAATCTGATACATCGCATCTGCAAAAGAGTCACTATCAACAAGCGAACGAACAAAAGCAAAACGCTGATAATCTGATCTAGGATCTTTAGTTATATCTACCTCATAACGTTGTATCACAGGAGAACTTTGCTGCATAAGTAGCTCTGTACAAAACTCTGTGATATCCTCTAACATTCTACGGTAGTCATCACGATAACCGACTTTGGCGGAACGAATCTCAAAAGCAACCTCACCTACCTTTTTATTATCCTCTTTTTGTAAAACATCAATACTATATGTACCCACATAAATTCCTGTAGATATACATCCACGACTAATTGCTTGGCGACTTTTGCTATTAGTTAAAATATCTCTATCTTCTTGTAAATAGTAGCTATTCTTATCAAGCTCAAAATCATACATACAACCTTCTTGTAATTGAAAAGGAGATTCTCCATATTCTTTGGCGTCCTCACTTTTAAACAAAGTATTCTTTCGCCTAGCAAAAACATATAAGGTTGTACAATCACCATTATTTAAAGCAATATGTATTGATAACTCATCCATACGTCATGCTTCAGCAAAACTAGTAAAACCATTATCCAACGCTACACAATACATACGCCATATTTTTTCTGCAGACAGCGGATATTTAAATTGGTCATTGTGAACAAACTCTATTGTATTTTCCAGGGTTAACTCGGAACCCTTAACAAGGCAAAGATTCCATAATGCTTTTAGTACAGGTTCCACTTTCTTACGAGAACCATGTAGTTTTGGCAACAATTTTTGTATAATTGCGGCATCAACAATAGCATCACCTTCCAACTTTGTATTAACTTTCTCTGCTAAAGCCATAAATCGAAAAATCTCACAGGCTGTGCGATACCCAAATTCTGCATGTATTTTTTTCAACTCATAAAAGAAACATTCTAAAGAAGTAATAATAGACGCTTTACGCTCTTCAGAGATTTGCAAGCCCCAAGAATCAACTGCCAATTTTACGAAGGAAGTTGCTTGCTCAACGCCTTTATTATTGATAATATCTTTATGAATAGGCTGAAGCTTCTGCAAGAAATCTTTCATGTCCTTCTCCATAATACGAAATTCTAAGACATTAGCACGGTCTAAAACCTTAGGGCTAAACATATAAGTCGTTTCATCTACATTAATCGTTCCTATTATAAATAAGTTACGAGGCAATTTTATAACAGGAGTAATTTCTTTATCTATACAATTCTTCATTAAAGGAATCCCTTCTTCTGACTCCATTACACTCAAAAAATCAGAAAAGTAACGTTCAACATAACTTAGATTCATTTCATCAAGAATTAAGAAGTATGGCTTTCTTGGATTCTTGTTTGCTTCTATTATAAGATCCAATGCTCCATTATCGGGTTTTACATAAGCTCCTTTTTCCAGTGCATTAGGATATCCAATCAAGAATTCTCGATTTGTCCAATCTGCTCCAACAGGAATCATACAAACCTGTTTATCTATATCCTCACAAATCCATTTTGCAAACATCATAGCTAATTGCGTCTTACCAGAACCAGCTAGACCACTTAAAATAACAAAAGGCTTTGTCAACAATGACAAGATAAAACGAGAAACAAACTCTGATGAGAAAACAAGCCCTGTAGAATTTAAATCGTTCATAAATGATTCAGGCTCAAAATCTTTCTCGCCGTACTTTTTACTTTGACCAGATAAAGCAATCAACGAGTTTTTATCTGAAGTTATTATGTTCTTATACTGGGCTATTATTCTTTTCAAGTCTTCTTCAATTAAAGTATAATTCAAAGGTTTGGTTGTATCGTACACCGCATAAACATAAGAATCTCCATATCTATCCGGTATTATATTTCTTTTTTTAAAATAGGAATTAATCGTTTCTACATTAGTATCTAAATTCCAGGTAACAACCGGTACAGTCCCTTCGCTGACGCCATAAGCCAATACCAAAATATTATACTTTTTGTAAAAGAGATATACAGGATATATTCCATTACTAGTTTTTTGTCCCTGTGCTAAAAAAGAAATCCATGGTACACGTGCTAAACTAGCCATTCCGAAGCTTACTTTCACTTGCAAATCATCAAAATACCTTATATAATCCTTAGTTTTCAAACTATTACCTTTAGCTTGTTCCAAAAACTTTACTAATGTTTCCGATATAGAATTGGATTCGTTCTTCAAAACAATTTTAAAACCATTATCTTTCAATATCTTAAAACAAGTAGTACCTTTTCCGCCTTCAAATTCATTACGATCTAATTCTTCTCCATTTGCAAAAATATTAGCATAAGCTAAAACCAATTTAGGTGGAAACCTTTTTCCATTGTATAACAGATCATAAGTGGACGAATGAGCTTGAGCTGGAATACCCTCTTCTTCTATTTTACGGATACCCTGAAGAATATCATCGCGTTTTATGTTTCTAGGTAATTCTTTCATAATAAAGTTATTTGTACTTTTAACTTCCTAACTAAATCACCGTAAAAGTACAAATTATTTAGAAAAATCAAACAACAAACGGGTATATCATAATTATTATTTTACAGGGTGTTATAATAACAACTATCATCGCACTATACCCAAAGGGGTATATTAAAAGCCCTAATTATCATTTTTACACCCGAAACAGACAAATTAAATCGACTTTCTCGGTTATAATCAAATAAGGCCAAATTACCTAGACAAGAATCATTTGGAAAAACTTCAAGCCAATGTGGTCGCTATCTGATGTACATTTTCTTAAAAGAACAGGGAAAAAGATTCCATTCTCAAAGACAATCACTATATTCGCAAATCAATAATACTTTATTTATGGACACTGACATTATTACATTCTTAAGATTAAACTATAGTTTATCATCAAGCACTGGAAATATTGAAGAAGAGCGTTATATCAATAAATACAACATCGAAGTATATGAAATCCAAATAGATAAAAACGACAAAGAAAGTGCTTCATTAATAGGAAAAGTAAACGTTAAACTTTTCTTATGGGAGCTATGTATAGAAGATAATTATTGGGTTGATGATTTATTTTCCCAACTCGATCATAATGAACTAGGAGGTCTATTATTTGATTATGATACTAACAGTTTTAAAAAAGAATGGCAAGAAAAAATCGACGAATCATTCAACTCAAATATTCTATATTTAGATCGAATTGAAATTCTACCTGAATATCGCGGAAAAGGATATGGTAAACTTATCACGAAAGATATCCTGCTTAGGTTAAATAGTTCATATGGAATTGCAATCCTAAAAGCTTTTCCATTACAATTAGAAGTTAGTCATCCTAACTCTTCTAAACAGGATAGTGAATGGAATACTAAAATGAATTTTAAACAAATGGAACAGGATAGTAATATCGCAAAAAAACAGTTATACAATTTTTATAAGAAAATGGGATTTAAACGTTATAAACGAAGTGAATACTTTTATTTAAACCCTGCCTTTCCAAATCCCAAATTAGACAAAATAAATATTAATGAATTATCCTAACAGTATTTTAACAGCTCTCTAATTTTTCGATTATGATCGAAAACTGTTCGCTTAACGTAGACTTTTCCGATTATAATCGAAAATTTCATTTTATCAGATTATACATTAAATCTCCCCATTCACCCCTAATCCGAACAGAGCAAAATCGCCCAAACAAGGATCATCCGGAAAGACTTTAGCCAATGCTGCCGTTATCTGACGGGCATTTTTCAGAGAAAAGTTTTCCGCATCCGTCAACTTGAAATAATGGGCTACCCGGCAGACATGTGTATCCAAGGGAACAATCAAATCCCTGCGATCAAAACTCTCCCAAATGCCCAAATCGACTTCCGAGTCCCGACGAATCATCCAACGCAAAAACATATTCAGTTTCTTTTGAGGGCTTTTGGCAGAGACTTCAAGAAATGCACATAGCTTTTCCATCGGTATTCCGGGGTATGTCTTCAAGGCTTCTTCCAAACTTTCAAACTGTGTATAAGCAATGTATAATCGCTGGAAATATCCATAGAAATCAGCATGTGACAGCATCCGATAAAAACTACCGGTTGCTCCCGATGGGAAATCTCTCTCCCACTGACGGGACAGTACATACTGATAAGGCGAATCTCCCATTAGCCCGTGCAATTCGTCCGCTTTCTTCAAGATCTGTTTGCGATTGCCAAAACTCATAATCGCCGTCAGCAAACCGCTGACTTCGATATCCTGTTTCAGCGTATAACGATGGGGAAACTGCACCGGATCACTTTGTATAAAGTCTGCGCGATGATACATCTCCGCACACATTAAAAGTTTATTCTTTATATCTTCAGTCATTTCGAGAAAGTATCAAGTATTGAAAGTACAAAAATACATATTCTAGTTGGATTTCCTCTTTAAGTAAATGATAGATTGTATCCCTAATAAAATAACAAACAAATATTCTACCGTCATATACACAGTCAGAGAAGCATGAAAACATTCACTTAACAGATACAGATAAATCAAATATACAAGAATGGTGATTAACTGGAAGATAAAGGCGAGCTTCGTCTTTCCTGTACCGGTAACAGCATTGATATAAACATATCCGGGCAGTGCAAAAGCATAATTCAACAGCATAACTATAAAAGGATAGAAAGCTAGTCTCACCAGATTATCGTTATTCGTATAAAATCCGATAACCCATTGGTTACCCCAAAGAGCCATAACTATCAATGGAACTCCCACGGCATAACCCAACCTAAGAACTTTATGGCAAACGGGAAAAAGTTCCTTCCCCTGCCCCGCCCCAATTAGATTGCTGACTAATGAACCAGTAGTGGATGCAAAAGAGTTGACAATCACAAAAAAGACGGTAGAAACACTACGAGTAATATTGGAAATAGCAAGCTCTGTCCTTCCCAGATGCTCGATAGCAACGAAGAACAGAAACCAGGGAGCAACGCTAACAAAAGAGTGAAGCATACTCCATACAGATATCCTCAACAACTTTATTAACACTTTCCCATCATAAACGACCTTCAGCCCATATTTCACTTTATCTACCCTCACCCACATATATAATAGGAGTACGATAAAAGCTCCGAACTCTGCCAAAGAAGAAGCCATCGCCGCCCCGGATATACCCAGATTCAGTTTGAATATCAGCAGATAGTTAAAAGGAATATTGATACAGATAGCCATGATAGCTGCCACGGACAATGCTTTGGTCGTTGTTATCCCTACCAGAAAAGACCGGAAAGCTAAAAAAGGAAATGAGAACAACAAACCGAAGCTACGCCAATCCAGATAATGAATCACTGCCTGGTAAATCTCATCCGAAGTTATCAACCGGCGTAAGATAAATGGAGAAACAAACAAAATCAGCAAACAAAGAATGACTGCCATCCCCGACAGGAAATATAATCCCTGAAAAAATATACGTCCCGTCTCTTTATAATGTTGTTCCCCATTTCTCCGGGCAATCATCACCTGCAGCCCGATGCTAAATCCGAAGCCCAGCATATAAACAGCCAAATAATAGATTCCGGCAAGCGCGGAAGCTCCCAGTTCTACCTCTCCCACATGCCCCAGGAAAATAGCGTCGGTAATATTGATTAATTGTTCCATCAGAATGCTCATCATCACAGGAAAGTTGATGAGCCATATTTGCTTATATGTATAATTCATTGCTCAACTTAAAAATAACACGATACGGTATACCACATCATAGCAGCACACAGTTCCGTAAATTTATAAAAATGGATATAAAACTCTTTGGCAGGCGAGTAGTTGCCTGTCGGATAGCTGAATAGCCCTGTTAGAAATGATGCTATTCGTTGAGCGTAGCTAGATACAGAGTTTCATAAATAGATGAATACTGTTGGTTTCTCAATCAATTACGCAACAAAGATAAGAAATCTTATTTTCATATCCCAATGTGGTATGGTATTAGCAGATTACTTATAGTAAAGAGATGTATTAAAAGCACTGATTGCGGCATTAACAGATTGATTTACAAAGATATACCATGTTTTAAAGCTAAGGAATGATTCTTAAATATCTTTCTCTTTTGAAAAAAGGCATATCATTTTGAAAAGAGTAGTAACCAATAAATAACCAGATAACAATGAAAGTTTGTAAATTCGAGAAAATTAAAGATGAGGATGAAATGAAGCAAGTAATCAATTGTATTCAGAAAGAACATCCTTATGTAGCTGTAGTCCCTATATTGGCACAATTACAGGAGTGGTTACAGGCTATTTCCAGCAGTTGGTTTCACGAAGAAGATGAAGCTTCTCATGCCACAGTCAATGCCATCGAAGCATATTGCTGTACCCTTGCCAATCATCTCATTACAGATTCGCACTTAAATCAGGAAATTAAGAACCGGATTCTGGAGTGCATAAAGAAAATACATATACTTGTAGAAGACAAAGCAGATTTGCTGATTGATAAAATGATAAAAGCGGAAATATACGGATTATCCAGCGATTTATTCACTTATTGCTTACGTCAACAGGGTCTTCGTGCCCAAACATTAGATACCGGCAAACTTATACAGATCAACCTGGAAAGAAAGCCGGACATCCCATATATTCAGGAATCTATCCAACAATACATTGACGAGAACCGGAATGTAGATATTTTTATCGCCCCACTTTCCATTTGCAGGAATGTGTATGGTGAAATAGACTTCATGAGCGAACAACGCAATGATTACTATGCAACAGTGCTTGCCACCCTATTCAAAGCGGACGAAATACTGTTATCCACCCCTATCAACCATATCTACGCAAACCGGAATTGTCTGCGAGAACAACATTCACTAACTTACATAGAAGCCGAACAACTGATTAACAGCGGAGTACACCTGCTCTACGCAGATTGTATCACCCTTGCGGCACGCTCTAATATAGTTATCCGCCTAACCGATACACACGATCTGTCAACAGAACGCCTCTATATATCTTCCCATGACACAGGCAACAGTGTCAAGGCCATTCTCTCACAGGATTCGGCTACCTTTGTACGTTTTACCTCATTGAATGTATTGCCCGGATATTTGTTTATGGGTAAGATATTGGAAGTTATCAACAAATATCAAATCAATGTCATCTCAATGGCCTCATCCAATGTATCCATCTCGATGATGCTGACAGCCAGCCGGGACACCCTGCGAATCATTCAAAGGGAACTACATAAATATGCCGAAATGGTTATGGACGAAAATATGTCTGTAATACATATCATCGGCTCCCTTCATTGGGAACGCACACAAGTAGAAAGTCATATTATGGATACTATCAAAGATATCCCCGTATCTCTCATTTCTTATGGAGGAAGCGATCATTGTTTCACACTATCTGTACATACCACAGATAAAAACAGACTGATTAGTTCGCTATCCAGACAATTTTTCGAGAGTCAGTGCGCAGCCTGATTCAAAGCCGGATAAAAAGAGACATCTGAAAGCCAAATAAAAAAATAAAGAGATGAAAATAGCTATTATAGGAGCCGGACACATAGGGAGTGCAATCGTCACTTGTCTGGCGCAAGGACATCTTTACAATGAGAAAGACATTATTGTCTCCAATCCAAACATTGATAAACTGGAGAGACTGCAAGAACATTTCCCTGCAATACACATAACGACCGATAACCAACAAGCCATATCGGAAGCCGAAGTAATCGTCCTCGCCATCAATCCCTGGAAAGTAGATGAAGTATTGTCCCCTCTACGTTTCTCGCGTACACAAATCCTCGTATCTCTTGTGTCCGGAGTATGTATCTCCCACCTGGCTCATTTGACAGAAGCCGAGATGCCTATCTTTCGGGCAGTTCCCAATATGGCCATTACAGAACGTTCCAGCCTCACTTTGATAGCTTCCCGCGGAACTGATAAAGAATATCAGCAATTAATAAAACAGATATTTGAAGAAGGAGGAAAATGCCTGTTCCTGCAAGAGAAACAACTAGATACCACTTCCGCATTAACCTCCAGCGGAATAGCTTTCGCCTTAAAATATATGCAAGCGGTTATGCAGGCAGGGATTGAGCTAGGAATTCCCGGCAAGGATGCCATGCAAATGGCAGCGTATAGCATGGAAGGAGCGACAGAACTGATTCTGAATCATAACACTCATCCATTGCTGGAAATAGAGAAAGTAACCACTCCGGGCGGAACCACTATAAAAGGATTGAACGAACTGGAGCACAAAGGCTTCACTTCTTCTATTATTCAAGCCATCAAAAGCAGTGCCACAACTTTGATTGACAAAGAGGAAGAAGATGCAAAAAATTTCCGATAGTCCTTATGGTATGGTTTCTCAAGTCCTTTTTGCCTATTTTGAAATGCTATATATCCCAAAGCCAGCATAAAAGGACTTAAGAAAATGTATGCTTAGATTTTATATTCCTCTATCTTCCGGTACAGGGTGGTAAGTCCGATTTTCAACAAGCGGGCAGCTTCCGTTTTATTCCCTTTCGTATATTCCAACACACGCGCAATATGCCTGCGCTCCATTGCAGCCAGTTCAAAACTACCTGTACTATCGTCCGAACATTCATAATGAGTGTTCTGGATTTCCAAAGGAAGGTCGCAGATATCCAGCCGTCCACCTTCGCAAACAATCAGGCTACGCTCAATCACATTTCTCAACTCACGGATATTCCCTTTCCACGGCTGTTGTTCCAGCGCTTCCAAAAAAGCAGGAGTCATCTCATTGATGGCATACGAAAGTTTTTCGGAGAAACTTTTGGCAAAAGCAGTTGCAAGAATTCTGATATCACCGGTACGTTCACGAAGCGAAGGAAGATGCACCTGAAAAACCGAAAGACGATAAAACAAGTCTTCACGGAAATGCCCGGCTTTGATCTCCTCCTGCAAATTCCGGTTGGTAGCAGCAATGATACGCACATTGACTCTTGTCGGCTTGGTATCACCGATCTTTATATATTCTCCTGTTTCAAGGATACGCAGTAACTTTGCCTGCAATTCGAAAGCCATCTCTCCGATTTCATCCAGAAAGATCGTTCCGTTATTGGCCTCTTCAAAAAGCCCTTTCTTATCTTTCAACGCACCGGTAAACGAACCTGCCTTATGTCCGAACATCTCGCTTTCGAGCAGTTCTTTGCTGAAAGACGAACAGTTGACCGCCACAAAATTCTGTTTGCTCCGCTTGCTGTTATAATGTATAGCCTGCGCAAAGACCTCCTTTCCTGTTCCGGTTTCTCCCGTCAGCAATACGGGAACATCTGTCACAGACACCTTCTGCGCCAAAGACACCGACTCTTTCAGCACTTTTGACTCCCCCAGGATAGAATCGAACGAGTACATTTGCCCGACCTTCTTTTCCAGTTTTTCGAGACGGACATTCATTTTTGCTTTCTCTACGGCACGACTAATGAGAGGGATAATCTTGTTATTATCGTCTCCTTTCGTTATATAATCAAACGCACCGTTTTTGATAGCCTGCACCCCGTCGGGAATATTGCCGTGAGCAGTAAGAAGAATCACTTCTACATTGGGAGCTATTTTTTTGATATTCAAAACTAGATCCACTCCGTTTCCATCAGGAAGAAAAACATCGCATAAAGCTACGTCGGGCGATTGAATTTCCAGTTGTTTGATGGCAGCTTTGCAATCACCTGCCTGACACACTTCATAGCCCTCAAGTTCCAGCATACGAGCTAAAAGGCTGCGAATCTGGACTTCATCGTCAATAATAAGAATTTTATTCATACAATTTGTCTACATTAAATAGAAGAATGAAAAACAGGGTGCGCAAATATAGTTTTTTTATCTGAATCCATGAACATTTCTTCGATCCTGTTTGTTATTTCCATAGGAAACTATTTACACTATAAACAGATGAAAATAATTATTATTGGGGGAGTTGCAGGAGGAGCCACCACTGCTGCCCGAATCAGACGAGTAGATGAAACAGCAGAAATTATCCTTTTGGAAAAAGGAAAGTATATATCATACGCCAATTGCGGGCTTCCTTATTATATAGGAGGAGTGATAGAGGAACGGGATAAATTGTTCGTGCAAACGCCCGAAGCCTTCTCTACACGCTTCCGTGTAGATGTACGTACAGAAAACGAAGCGATTTTCATTGACCGGAAAAGAAAGACAGTGACCATCCGGCAAAGCAGTGAAGACACTTATGAGGAGAGCTACGATAAATTAGTCATCTCCACCGGAGCTTCCCCGGTGCGTCCTCCTCTTCCAGGAATCGACCTTAGCGGAATCTTCACGTTAAGGAATGTCACCGACACGGATCGGATCAAAGAATATATCAAGAGCCACGCTCCGCGAAAAGCCGTTATCGTAGGAGCCGGATTTATCGGTCTGGAAATGGCGGAAAACTTACATACACAGGGAGCGAAAGTGTCGATTGTGGAAATGGGCAATCAAGTGATGGCTCCTATTGACTTCTCGATGGCATCGCTCGTCCACCAGCACTTGATGGATAAAGGAGTCAATCTTTATCTGGAACAAGCTGTCGCCTCTTTTAGCCGGGAGGGAAAAGGGTTGAAAGTAACGTTCAAAAATGGTCAGTCCATTTCTGCCGATATCGTTATCCTGTCAATCGGAGTACGCCCGGAAACCAGTCTGGCACGAGCTGCCGAACTGACTATCGGCCCTGCAGGAGGTATTGCCGTGAATGATTACTTGCAAACGTCTGATGAATCGATTTATGCCATCGGTGACGCAATCGAGTTCCGCCATCCGATCACCGGAAAACCCTGGCTCAACTATCTTGCCGGACCTGCCAACCGTCAGGGACGCATCGTTGCAGACAACGTTCTCGGGGCAAAAACACCTTACGAAGGTTCTATCGGCACTTCAATCGCAAAAGTTTTCGACATGACCGTTGCTTCAACCGGTTTACCCGGCAAGCGCCTGCGCCAGGAAGAGATAGATTATATGTCATCTACCATCCATCCCGCCTCTCATGCCGGCTACTATCCGGATGCCATGCCGATGAGTATCAAAATCACTTTCGACAAAAAGACGGGAAGATTGTACGGCGGGCAAATCGTCGGTTACGATGGAGTGGACAAACGGATTGACGAACTCGCGCTTGTCATCAAACACGAGGGAACGATCTACGACCTGATGAAAGTGGAACAAGCGTATGCTCCTCCGTTCTCTTCGGCCAAAGATCCGGTAGCACTGGCAGGATATGTAGCGGAAGACATCATTACCGGCAAAACCAATCCGGTATATTGGAGAGAGTTGCGGGACATTGAAATGGAAAATAAGTTCCTCCTGGATGTCCGCACCCCGGACGAATATTCTTTAGGCAGCTTACCAGGTGCCGTGAATATTCCGCTGGATGAGCTTCGTGACCGGCTGGCCGAACTGCCGAAAGATAAAATGATTTATACCTTCTGCGCTGTCGGACTACGGGGGTATCTTGCCTACCGGATATTAACTCAACATGGATTTGACAAGGTGCGTAATCTCTCGGGAGGACTGAAGACTTATCGAGCCGCCACTGCTCCGATTATCATACGCGAAGAAAATGGAAATGAAATAGACGAATCACCCGAACAACAAGGAGGTAGTCCCCAAGTTGGGCAACCTGCAGTTGCTAAGGTTTCGGATACCACGGTTACTGCCACGGCTGCCGTCACCGCCGATGCCCTTGCAACCCCCGCTAAAACAGTTCGGGTAGACGCTTGCGGGTTACAATGTCCCGGCCCGATTTTGAAAATGAAGAAAACAATGGATACACTGGCATCAGGTGAACGGGTGGAAATCACCTCAACCGATCCGGGATTTCCGCGTGACGCTGCCGCATGGTGCAGTTCAACGGGCAATCAACTGATTTCGAAAGACAGCTCCGGAGGAAAATCTGTTGTTGTCATAGAAAAAGGAGAACCAAAAGCGTGCAATATTGTTACTTCATGTGAGGGCAAAGGAAAAACCTTTATCATGTTTAGTGATGATTTGGATAAAGCTTTGGCTACTTTTGTACTAGCAAACGGCGCAGCAGCTACGGGACAAAAAGTCACCATCTTCTTTACATTCTGGGGACTGAACGTCATCAAGAAGTTGCACAAACCGGAAACCGAAAAGGATATTTTCGGAAAAATGTTTGGCATGATGCTGCCTTCCAGCTCCAAAAAACTGAAACTTTCTAAGATGAGTATGGGCGGAATAGGCGGAAAAATGATGCGGTATATCATGAACAAAAAAGGGATTGATTCACTGGAATCCCTGCGCCAGCAAGCGCTGGAAAACGGTGTGGAATTTATTGCTTGCCAGATGTCAATGGACGTGATGGGAGTCAAACAAGAAGAACTCCTGGACGAGGTGACCATTGGCGGCGTAGCAACGTATATGGAACGGGCGGATAACGCAAACGTTAATCTATTTATTTAAAAAATGAACAAATGAAATATTTAAATAAGGTATGAAAACAATATGTGCAATGCGTGATGTATTCAAAGCAATGGGAAACTTTGAAACAGCATTTGAAAAAATGTACCAGATAACGCTTAATGAAGCAATGATATTGTGTGCCCTTAAAGAGGCTTCGGACAAAGTGACGGCTACCAACCTGTCTAAACAAACCGAACTAAGCCCCTCACACACATCCAAAATGCTGCGGATACTGGAAGAAAAAGGACTAATCGTCCGATCACTCGGAAGTGAAGACCGGAGACAGATGTATTTCCATCTGACTCAATTGGGTAAACAACGGGTAACTGAACTGGAACTTGATAAGGTAGAAATACCGGATCTACTAAAACCTCTGTTTTAATAAACGGATTTTTCAAATAAATATCTGTAAATAATAAACGGTGAGCAAACTCCCTGATAATAGGGCAGAGCGCTCACCGTTTTTCTTTCCGCCGGGCCAAAGAAATATGTTAATTTTCCGGCAAAAGAAATTTCCACGCGAACCTTTTTCCACCTTTCTTGTTGTTTGTATCAAAAGCCCAAGGTACCTGGGCGTGATTTTTATATAACCTAAACATTATAAAAGATATGAAGAAATTAATTCCTATTTTATTGGCGGTCTTTGCACTCGCTTCATGTGAAAAAGACCCGGACATGGGTAAACTGGATGACAATTATCTGGTATACACTAACTACGACAAGAAAGCCGATTTCAAAGTTCCTACATTCTATCTGGCACCACAGATTCTGGTCATCAGTGATAGTAAAGAACCGGAATATCTCGAAGGTGAAGGCGCAGAACAAATTCTGGCAGCTTATACAGACAATATGGAAGCTAGAGGTTACGAAGCAGCAGCTGACCAGGAAAGCGCAGATCTTGGTATCCAAGTGAGCTACATCGCAAGTACTTATTATTTCACCAGCTACACACAACCTGAATGGTGGTGGGGTTATCCCGGATATTGGGGTCCTGGCTACTGGGGTGGCAACTGGGGTGGTGGATGGTACTACCCGTATGCAGTAACTTATAGTTATAGCACCAACTCCTTCCTGACAGAAATGGTGAACTTGAAAGCCGAACAGGGAGACAGTAAAAAACTGCCTGTTGTATGGACAAGTTATCTGACCGGATTTGAAACTGGTTCCAAAGCTATCAACCGTACTCTTGCAGTAGAAGCTGTCAACCAGTCATTTACACAGTCACCTTATCTTACTAACAAATAAACAACTACAACTGTTATGAAAACAAGAAAAAATATATACTTCAAGGTAGTAGCCTTGGCGGCTATTGCCATCGCCTTCGCCATGCCGGCTAAGGCACAGCTATCGGACAATGGATATGCAAATATCGACTGGCAGTTCAACGCTCCGCTAAGTAACAATTTTGCTGATAAAGCAAGCGGTTGGGGTATGAACTTCGAAGGTGGTTATTTCGTGACTCCTAACATCGGTTTGGGTCTTTTCCTCAACTATCACAGCAACCACGAATATGTAGGTCGCGAAACCTTCCAGATGGGCGCCGGTGAAGTGACTACCGATCAGCAACATACCATTTTCCAATTGCCTTTCGGTGCTGCTGCACGTTACCAGTGGAATCGTGGTGGAGCCTTTCAACCATACGTCAGTGCTAAATTAGGTGCTGAATATGCTAAAATCCGCTCTAATTTCAGCATGCTGGAAGCAAGAGAAAACAGTTGGGGATTCTATGCTTCTCCTGAAGTAGGTATCAATGTATTCCCATGGGTTTACGGACCGGGGTTGCACTTTGCTTTGTACTACAGCTATGGTACCAACAAGGCTGACGTACTGCATTACAGTGTAGATGGATTGAGCAACTTCGGCTTCCGCCTGGGTGTATCCTTCTAAGACTGGCTGACAACTATCAGAATATTACGTTAATAATAAAAAAGGTAAAAGGTAGCTTTTAATATAGGCACCTTTTACCTTTCTTTTTTTATTTTTTCTTCATCGCATCATAAATAGCTCCCTGTATTCGCTCACGAATGTGCAGTTGGTTCAGTTTGCGATTTGTCACATCCGGATAAATCCGGTTGCTAAGGAATACATAAACCAGTTCATTGACCGGATCTACCCATGCACATGTACCGGTAAAGCCGGTATGACCGTACACTCCGGCAGGTGCGGCAGGAGCACAATTTCCTTTCTTCGGATCATCAGCATCCGGTTTGTCAAAGCCCAAGCCACGCCGGCTGATCTTTGAAGTTTCCGTAGTAAACAACTGGCAGGTTTCTTTGCTTAGATAGCGTTGACCGTCTATTTCTCCTCCATTCAGCAACATCTGATAAACGCGGGCTACATCACGGGCAGTAGAGAAAAGTCCGGCATTCCCGGCCAATCCGCCAAAGAAAGCGGAAGCCTCATCATGCACAAATCCCTGCAAAGTCTCTTTACGCAAGAAACGGTCTTTGTTGGAAGGGACAATTTCCGATTTGGCAAAACGGCGTAAAGGCAAGTAGCCTGTATGCTCCAACCCCATCGGTTCGTAAAACTCACGTTGCAGATAGGCTTCCATAGGCATACCGGCCAGTTGTTCTACCAACATACCCAACAGAATAAATCCGACATCACTATATACATAGCGTTTCTGCTTTAACGGAGCTTCCATTATTTTCTCTTCCATCACCTTCCGGAAGGAACGGTTTAACCACAAGCTATCACAGATTTGAACAGTGTAATCACCAGTCTTGACGGGAGAGACGTATTCACTTTTGAATTTGAACTTCGGATTCGCCCATGAAGTCGTTCCCAACTGTAACGGATGATGCGCGTCTTTGCGTGCGCTGAACAATCTTCCGTCATAACTATCTTTATCAATGGCTTCTTGGTAGAAAGGAATCCAGGAAGGTAAACCGGACTGATGATACAGGATTTCCTGAATCGTTATATCTTTCTTATCAGTACGTTGCAAAAACGGTAAATGATCCGAAATCTTATCTGTCAGATTGAAACGTCCCTTATCGTAGAGTTTCATGATGGCAAGCAAAGTGCCCGTCGTCTTTGATAGGGAAGCCAAATCGTAGATACTGGTAGATTCGACACGCGGACTTCCTTTACCCGCATAAGTGCCGAAAGATTTGTCGAACATGCTATGGCCGTTTTTCAACACTACCACCTGGCAACCGGGATAAGCTCCTTGGCGAATACCGTCTAATGCGATAGAATCGATGCGTTTCAGATGAGTGGAAGAAAGCCCATATTCTTCCGGCACGAAATGCAATGGCGTCTTGGGGGTAATGGTCACTCCTGCTCCCGTTGGAAACAGTTCTCCCAAGCTTGCCGACAACTGTCCGTCTGCGGATGCCTTGGCAAATAACACATCTGCGACCTGACGCTGCACGTCTACATTGTAACTATGTCCCAACACGACTGCCGAAGCATGAGACACGGCCCGCTGAATCTGCAACATCATCTTCCCCGGAGTGAAAAACAGATAAATAGCCGGACTTTGAGGAGCAAACTTCGCAAAGAAAGGCTGATAAGACGCCAAGCGCTGTTCGCTAACGGCTACAATGATTCGTTTATAGGTAGACAGAGAATCACGCAACCGTTGATTTTCCTCTTCTGTCTGATTGGCACGAAGGCAAAAGCGAGCTAAAGAGGTATAACGGGAAAGTTGTTTGGCCAATACATCAGTTTTTCCAGGATTTCCCACTTCGAGCAGTGCAATCTTCTGTTCCTTGTCTGTATGTAGAGGAAGGATATGATTCTTGTTATTCAAAACGGTTATTGCCGCTAAATTCAACCGACGAACCAGGTCACGTGTCTGCGGACTGTTAATGCGTTGTTCCAGACCGGATAATTGTACATACGATTTCTTCTTAAGTCCCAACACATATTTATAAGTCAAGACTTTGCGGCATTTGCTTTCAATCTCTTCACGGCTTAGTTCCCCTTTTTCAACAGCTGCCAGTACGGCCGGTATCTCTTCCTTCAGGTTACGGGGAGACAGTACCATGTCATTACCTGCTTTCAAAGCCTGCAAACTGACATTTCCATTTCCTGCCACACCTTTCATGGCAAGCGCGTCGGTAAATATCAGCCCTTTGAACGCCAGTTCATCGGTCAGCAAATCATACACGACATTGCGGGACAAGGAAGACGGAAGTCCGCCAATAGGTTCAATCACCGGAACTTGCAGATGCCCCACCATCATACCGCCCAGTCCGGCACGGATGGCCTCTTTAAAAGGATAAAGCTCCACACTATCCAGACGCTCGCGAGTGAAAGGAAGTACCGGAAGCGCTTTATGCGAATCGACATCGGTATCCCCGTGTCCGGGAAAGTGTTTGCACACAGATAACACCCCTCCACTTTCCAAACCGGAAGCATAAGCGATAACCTTATCAGCCACCTGTATCGGATCTTCTCCAAAAGAACGGGTATTGATTACGGGATTTTCAGGATTTATATTCACGTCCGCCACCGGAGCAAAGTTGACCTGTACTCCAATCTGTCGGCATTGACGAGCAACTTCACGCCCGTATTCATAGAGCAGCTTGTTGTCACGGATACATCCCAATACCATATTCCGTGGAAAAACAGGCATACCACGCAAACGCATGGCCAGTCCCCATTCTCCATCAAAGGTAATCATCAAAGGGACTTTTGCCTGCCGTTGCGCCCGGTTTGTCAGTTCAACCTGATTTTGCATCTTCCCACCGGAAAAGAGAAGTCCGCCCACTTTATAGGTGTCGATTACTTCGCGCAACAGTTCCAGATTTCGTTTGGTATCTACCGGGGCAATGGTATAGATGAACAACTGCCCTACCTTTTCTTTAAAGGAAAGCTTATCCATAACCGAATCAACCCAGTGCCGGCAGTCTTTGTCCTGAAGGGCTTTATACACCAGCAGAGGTTCAACGGTTGTAGCATTCTGCGCCGGACTTGAAACCGTGCCGGCCGCAATAAGGAATAAAAGCGTTACTATTGAGGGGATTATCTTCATTTATGTTTCAAAGTCAAATCGAGACGGCCTACACGAACACCATTTTTTCCCGTGTGCATAACAGGCACCTCTTTTCCGTCCATATTCAAGTATGTTTTGGGGCCTTTCATAAATGTATGAGAGTGCCCGCCCAGAATCACGTCGATATTGCGTGTTCCGGCAACCAGATGTTCATCCATTTGAATGCCCAGATGAGACAGGCATACTACCAAATCACAACCTTCTTCGTCTTTCAACAAAGCAGCTATTTCGTTGGATACGCGGACAGGATCTTCATAAACGACTCCTTCGCATTTATTAGCCTGAATCATCCCTTCCGGTTGGGTTCCAAGACCAAACACACCAATTCTCAAACCATATTTCTCAAGAACGACGTAGGGTTTAACTATATCTTTCAATACCGTAGCATCCAGATTATAGTTGGCACAAACGACCGGGAAATTAGCCATCTTGAAAATACGTTCCATATTATCCACATCAAAATCAAACTCATGGTTACCGATAGTCATAGCGTCATAACCCATTTCATTCATTAGTTTAACTTCCACTTCTCCGCGGAACATATTATAATAAGGTGTCCCTTGAGAAATATCTCCGCAGTCGAAAAGCAGCACATTCTTATGCTCCTTGCGGAACTGTTCGAGAAAAGCAGCCCGGCGAAGAAAACCACCTTTATTATAGTATTCGTCCCCCTTCTGATTGACAGGTTCGATACGACTATGCACATCGCTTGTTTGTAAAATAATCACTTCTTTGGTATCCTTATCCTGCGCAAAGATTGAGAAAGTAAAGCTCAATGCAAGACATAACAGGAATAATATCTGAAATCTTTTCATATTCAATATTTTTAGATTCTCCTTTTTATTTTATGGTAATACGTCCATCCAGTTTAGAGGTAATCGCTTTGCCTTCGGCAGTCTGTTTGCGTACATAATCAAGAAATAGTCCGCGTAAGGTTGCGTCTTCGGGGCATACTCTCTTTTCCGCCTGCAGGAAAGCATCCATCCGTCCGTTTCCATCTGCCAGATAGTCGATAGTAGCCACCGTGTAGAGCTGGTCATCCTTTAGTGGTTTTTCACCGACAAAGGCGTTCAGCAACTTTCCATCTTTGGTGATTTCAAGACGGATACCGCTCACTCCTTCTCCGTGTAGAGATGCAATCGCTTCAAAAAGACGTCTCAAATCTGTTCCTTTCATAGTCAGTACGCAAAGAGAATTCTCAAAAGGAAGAATTTCAAACACATCGCCTACCGTAATATCTCCTTCGGGCAAGATATTACGCAAGCCGCCCATATTTACCAATCCCATATCAGCAGGTTTCCCCAACACCTGAACAGCCGCTTGCTGCAAAACACCTGCAACAAGGTTGGAAAGTAAACTTTCGGGACCTCCTTTGTCCATTTTCATCGCACTGGTGCCGATGACTTCATACATCATCGCATCCACCTTTTCCTTATAAGGCTTTAAGATTTCGGCAGCTTTCGCGTTGGGATGGGTATCCCAAACAGAATCAATCGTTATCATGCTGCCCTCTACTTTAGTTACTTCGTACTGAGCCGTAGTCTCGCGTGCGGTCCGGCAGGAAGTAAACAGGAAGCCTCCTGCCAACGCTGCCACCATCAGATACTTTGCATAAGTCTGTTTCATGTTCGCTATTTTTAGATATGCTACAAATATACAAAAACATTTGGCTATCTGGCAAATAATTCGTTACTTTGCACCGCTTTCGCGCAATCGCTGTCAAGAGAAGAGATACTTGGTATGTTGCGTTGTAACGATGAAACAATTTAATAATAACAACAATGGATTTAATTAAAATTGCAGAAGAAGCATTCGCTACCGGAAAACAGCACCCGAGCTTCAAAGCAGGAGACACTGTAACAGTAGCATATCGTATTATCGAGGGTAACAAAGAACGTGTACAGCTGTACCGTGGTGTTGTTATCAAAATCGCCGGTCACGGAGACAAAAAACGTTTTACTGTACGTAAAATGTCAGGAACTATAGGCGTAGAAAGAATTTTCCCAATCGAATCACCGGCTATCGATAGCATCGAAGTGAACAAGGTAGGTAAAGTTCGTCGCGCTAAATTGTACTACCTGCGCGCTCTTACTGGTAAGAAAGCTAGAATCAAAGAAAAAAGAGCTAACGGCTAAGCCGAACTTTTCGATTCGAAATAAAAAAGGGAACTTCATAATGAATGAAGTTCCCTTTTTTATTGCTACCATTCTCGCAAAGCTATTATCTGGGAAGTACATTTTCTCAACTATACTCACACCTGTGAGAAAAAATACTCATACCTATGAGAATATATTCCCATTAGTATGAGTATTATTTCTCATACTAGTGAGAATAAACCCTTTTCTGAATAGGCTGTAGATGCCTTGTAGATGGCGGAAAGGAATAATAAAACAAAGCCCCGAAAGTCATAGACTCCCGAGGCTTCATCACCTTTATTATAATAATGATATATTATTCTTTCAAATCTTTCAGTTCCCAAGCCAATGCACTGGCACCCAGTACAGCAGCATCAGAATCCTTCAATTCGGAAACGAGCAATTTCGTCTTACCTTTATAGATATTCAGGATATTATCATCAATGGCCTTCTGAATCGGTTTCATGATATAGTCACCGGACTTAGCCAAGCCACCGAACAATACAATGGCTTCAGGGCTGGAGAATGCAATAGCATCCGCCAAAGCTTCACCCAAGATATTACCTGTAAATTCGAAGATCTCCTGTGCCAATTTATCTCCTTGTACAGCTGCGTCATATACATCTTTTGAAGTAATGTTTTCTGCAGGAATGTTACGAAGCAAGCTGGCATCCGTACGAGCGGCAAGGAATTCGCGAGCTGTGCGAGCTACACCGGTAGCCGAACAGTAAGTTTCCAGACATCCCTTACGTCCACAACCGCAAAGACGACCATCGCGACGAGCGATCACGTGTCCTAATTCGCCTGCAAAACCGTCATGTCCATATACCATCTGGCCGTTGATAACAATACCACTACCCACACCGGTACCCAGTGTAATCATGATAAAGTCTTTCATACCACGGGCAGCGCCATAAGTCATTTCACCGATAGCAGCAGCATTTGCATCGTTTGTCAAAGCAGTGGGGATACCCAGTCTTTCTTCAAACATGGCAGCCAACGGAAGAATTCCTTTCCAAGGCAAGTTTGGAGCAAATTCAATCGTTCCCGTGTAATAGTTACCATTCGGAGCACCGATACCGATACCTCTGATTTTATCAACGCCACCATTAGCAATAATCAATGGAAGCAGGCTTTTACACACTTCATCAGCGTATTCTTCTACTGTAGGATAACCAGATGTTTTGATTGAACTGCTGGCAATAATAGTTCCGCGTGCGTCTACAATTCCAAAGACGGTATTCGTTCCGCCTATGTCAATACCTACTACGTAGGGCTTTTCCATGTTTGAATTCATGATACTTTTATTTAAAAGGGTTAGTTAATCATTAAGTTTACTGCACACAAATTACGTAAAGAAGATTGAGTCTACAAAATGTTTTTCAAAAAAAGTTCAACCTCTTTGCAACTTTTCGTATCTTGCAGCCGTCTAATAGTAGAAAATTATTAGAAAACAGAATCTAAATAAAGAAAATTGTGATACAACTAACAAACGTCAACAAGACCTACAACAACGGAGCGTCTCTCCATGTACTTAAAGGTATCAATCTCAATATCGAACAGGGAGAATTTGTTTCCATCATGGGAGCATCCGGGTCTGGGAAATCAACTTTACTCAATATATTGGGAATTCTCGACAACTACGACACCGGAGAGTATTATCTGAATAACGTACTCATCAAGAACTTAAGCGAAACCAAAGCTGCCGAATACCGGAATCGCATGATCGGATTTATCTTCCAGTCATTTAACCTGATTTCCTTTAAAGATGCCGTAGAGAATGTAGCACTTCCTTTATTTTATCAAGGGATAAGCCGCAAGAAGCGAAATGCACTTGCCTTGGAATATCTCGACCGTCTGGGTTTAAAAGACTGGGCACATCACATGCCCAACGAAATGAGTGGCGGTCAGAAACAACGTGTGGCAATCGCACGGGCTTTAATCACCCAACCGCAAATCATTCTGGCAGATGAGCCTACAGGAGCTTTGGACAGTAAAACTTCCGTGGAAGTGATGCAAATTCTGAAAGATCTTCATAAGCTGGGAATGACGATTGTAGTTGTCACCCACGAAAGCGGAGTTGCCAACCAAACAGACAAGATTATACACATCAAGGACGGGGTTATCGAACGCATTGAAGATAATATCGACCACGATGCCTCTCCGTTCGGCAAAGACGGTTTCATGAAATAAGTATTAATTCCATGCGGTCGCAGCGCAGCCTAATACTTAATACCTAATACTTAATACTTACTTATCACCTAATACTTAAAAAAATGATTGATATTTGGCAAGAAATATACAGTACCATCAAGCGTAACAAGCTAAGGACTTTTCTCACAGGATTTGCTGTGGCATGGGGTATCTTTATGCTGATCGTCCTGTTAGGCGCAGGAAACGGATTGATCCATGCATTCGAGCAATCGGCTTCCGAACGTGCCATGAACTCCATCAAGATTTTTCCGGGATGGACCAGCAAATCATACGATGGACTGAAAGAAGGAAGACGAGTGCAATTGGATAATAAAGACGTGGACGCTACCGACCATTATTTTCCGGACCATGTCATTAAAGCCGGGGCAACTGTGTGGCAAGGAGGTATTAACTTAAGTTTCGGACAAGAATACGTCAGTTTGAATCTTTCCGGCGTATATCCCAACCATACGGAAGTAGAAGTGGTGAAACTCTTCAAAGGACGTTTCATCAATGAAATTGATATTAAAGAGCGCCGGAAAGTAATTGTGCTCCATAAAAAGACAGCAGAGATTCTTTTCGATAAAACGCATACCGAGCCTATCGGGCAGTTTGTCAATGCCAGTAATGTGGTTTATCAGGTAGTAGGGCTGTATAATGATAAAGGAGACAGCGGAGACAGCGATGCTTACATCCCCTTCACCACCCTGCAAACGATTTACAACAAAGGAGACAAGTTGAATAACCTTGTCATGACTACCAAAAATCTGGAAACGATAGAAGCGAATGAAGCATTTGAAGCTCATTACCGCAAGGTGCTGGGGGCTAATCATCGCTTTGACCCGACAGATCATAGTGCTATCTGGATTTGGAACCGGTTTACCAACTACTTGCAACAGCAGCAAGGCTCGAACATGCTACGCATCGCTATCTGGGTGATCGGTATCTTCACACTGTTAAGCGGGATTGTAGGAGTATCCAACATTATGCTGATTACCGTAAAAGAACGTACCCGTGAATTCGGTATCCGCAAAGCTCTGGGTGCCAAGCCGCTTTCTATTCTCTGGCTGATTATCGTAGAGAGTGTCACCATTACCACGATATTCGGATATATAGGAATGGTGGCGGGCATCGGAGTGACCGAATGGATGAATAACGCCTTTGGCAATCAGACAATGGATACCGGAATGTGGACGGAAACTGTTTTCCTGAATCCGACAGTAGATATAAGAATCGCCATACAGGCTACACTCACATTAATAATAGCTGGTACGTTAGCCGGATTATTCCCTGCCCGAAAAGCAGTCAGCATCCGACCAATCGAAGCACTTAGAGCAGATTAAGACTATGAGAATAGACATGGATACCTGTGAGGAAATCCTCATTACCATTACAAGAAATAAAACGAGAAGCCTGCTGACTGCATTCGGTGTTTTCTGGGGAATCTTTATGCTCGTCGCCCTGATCGGCGGCGGACAAGGACTGGAAGGCATGATGAAAAAGAACTTTGAAGGATTCGCAACCAACTCCGGCTTCCTTGCCGCACAGAAAACGGGCGAAGCTTACAAAGGTTTCCGCAAAGGCAGGTGGTGGAATCTGGAAGCTATCGACATCGAACGTCTCCGCTCGAAGGTCAAAGATGTGGAGGTCATTACTCCTTCCATTGCCCGTTGGGGTTCCAAAGCTGTATACGAAGATAAGAAATACGATTGCAGCGTGAAAGGATTATATCCGGACTATCTCCACATCGAATCACAAGAAATGGCCTACGGCAGGTTTATCAACGAAGTGGATATACAGGAAGCACGTAAAGTGTGCGTTATCGGAAAACGTATCTATGAAAGCCTGTTCAAACCGGGAGAGGATCCTTGTGGAAAATACATACGTGTGGACGGAATTTATTATCAGGTGATCGGCATGTCTTCCTCCGAAGGGGATATGAACATACAGGGACGGGCTTCGGAAGCTGTCACCCTGCCTTTCACCACGATGCAGCAAACGTATAACTTAGGGGGACGGATCGACGTCATCTGCTTCACCGTGAAGCATGGAATCAAAGTGTCCGACGTACAACCGGAAATGGAGCAGATTATTAAAGCTGCGCATTATATCGCGCCTAACGACAAACAGGCACTTATGTACCTGAATGCGGAAGCGATGTTCTCGATGGTAGACAATCTGTTTACCGGTATCAATATACTGGTTTGGATGGTAGGATTGGGGACTCTGTTGGCAGGTGCCATCGGCGTATCTAATATTATGATGGTAACCGTGAAAGAACGTACCACCGAAATTGGTATCCGCCGGGCAATCGGCGCACGCCCCAAAGATATTCTGCAACAGATTCTATCGGAAAGTATGGTGCTTACTACTATTGCAGGAATGTGTGGAATCTCTTTTGCCGTCATGGTGTTGCAACTGGTAGAGATGGGAGCAAACGCCGACGGAGGAGACGTCCGTTTTCAGGTTACCTTCGGACTGGCAATCGGCACTTGTGCTCTTCTGATCGCACTGGGAATGTTGGCAGGTCTCGCACCTGCTTATCGGGCTATGGCTATCAAACCGATTGAAGCTATCCGCGACGAATAAAGAAGTGCGAGGGATTTCAATTATTAATCGTAAACAATAAAAATATAAATAAAGTCATGAAAAAGTATCTGAAAATCACATTATTGGTAGTCATTGCTATCATTCTTGTCGGAACATTCGTATTCCTTTATCAGAAGTCTAAACCCAAGGTAATCACTTACGAAATAGTAAAACCGGAAGTCACTGATCTCCAAAAGACTACAGTAGCTACCGGAAAGGTGGAACCGAGAGACGAAATTTTAATCAAACCGCAGATTTCGGGTATTATCGACGAAGTGTACAAAGAAGCCGGACAAGCTGTGAAGAAAGGGGAAGTTATCGCCAAAGTAAAAGTAATCCCTGAACTCGGTCAACTGAATTCTGCGGAAAGCCGTGTGCGCTTGGCAGAGATTAATGCAACACAGGCAGAAACGGATTTTGCCCGTGTAAAGAAGTTGTACGAAGATCAGCTGATTAGCCGGGAAGAATATGAGAAAAGTGAAGTAGCCTTGAAACAGGCTCGTGAAGAGAGACAGACGGCTAAAGATAATCTGGAAATCGTAAAAGAAGGGATTACTAAAAACAGTGCATCGTTCAGTAGTACGATGATTCGTTCTACCATTGACGGGTTGATTTTGGATGTACCTGTAAAAGCCGGTAACTCTGTGATTATGAGTAACACGTTCAATGATGGAACCACGATTGCTACGGTAGCCAATATGAACGACATGATTTTCCGTGGTAATATTGATGAAACGGAAGTGGGACGTATCCACGAACAGATGCCGATCAAACTGACAATCGGAGCTTTGCAGAATCTGACTTTCAACGCCATTCTGGAATATATCTCTCCGAAAGGGGTAGAAACCAATGGTGCCAACCAATTTGAAATCAAGGCTGCAATTACCATTCCAGATTCCGTTCAGATTCGTTCCGGATATTCGGCTAATGCGGAAATCGTGTTGCAAAGGGCAAATCAAGTATTGGCAGTGCCCGAAAGCACTATTGAGTTTAATGGCGACTCTACATTTGTGTACATCATGACAGATTCAGTGCCCGAACAAAAGTTCCAGCGTACGCAGGTGACTGCCGGCATGAGTGATGGAATCAAGATAGAAATCAAGAAAGGAATAACTGCACAGGACAAAATACGGGGTGCAGAGAAAAAAGATAAATAATTGAATTCAATGAAAATAATTCGTAAAACCATATCAGCCCTTCTGCTTGCCGGGATCGGAATCACTTCTATCCAAGCACAGAACAACTCCCCGCAAGCATGGACATTGCGGCAATGTATCGACTATGCCATCGAGCATAATATAGAGATTCGTCAATCGACCAACAGTGTTGAAGCCAATAAAGTGAGTGTAAACACTAGTAAATGGACACGTCTTCCGAATTTGAGCGGTAGCGCCAGCCAAAACTGGAGTTGGGGACGTACTGCTTCTCCGATAGACAACTCGTATAGTGACATTAACAGTGCCAATACCAGTTTCAGCTTGGGAACCAATGTACCGATATTTACCGGTTTGCAGTTATCCAACCAATATTCACTTGCCAAGTTGGATTTAAAAGCCGCTATAGAAGATTTGAATAAAGCCAAAGAAGACATTGCAATCAATGTCACTTCCGCTTATTTGCAGGTTTTATTCAACCAAGAATTAAGTAAGGTTGCTCATAATCAGGTAAATTTAAGCAAAGACCAGCTAAAGCGTATCCAAGGACTTCACGGAGTAGGTAAAGCATCCCCTTCTGAAGTGGCCGAAGCACAAGCCCGTGTCGCACAGGACGAAATGACTGCTGTACAATCAGACAATACGTACAAGTTGTCATTATTAGACCTCACCCAACTTTTGGAATTACCTACGCCTGAAGGATTCGTGCTCGAAAGTCCTAAGGAAGAACTAGAGTTCGAATCTCTCACCCCACCGGATGATATATATACACAGGCTCTTGCTTACAAACCAAGTATTAAGGCTGCAGAATACCGTTTACAAGGTAGTCTTAATAGCATTCGTATTGCTCAAAGTGCATTCTATCCACAACTCTCTTTCAGCGCCGGTTTGGGTAGCAATTATTATACGGTGAGCGGAAGATCAGAAAACAGCTTCGGCAGTCAGATAAAGAACAACCTAAATAAGTATATAGGATTCAATTTGAGCGTTCCGATCTTTAATCGTTTTTCTACACGAAACCGAGTACGCACCGCTCGTTTACAACAAATAGACTTATCTTTGAGATTGGATAACGCAAAGAAAGTACTCTACAAAGAGATTCAGCAGGCTTGGTATAATGCTCTAGCTGCTGAAAGCAAGTACAACTCCAGTGAAGTGGCAGTGAAAGCCAACGAGGAGTCTTTCCGCCTAATGAGTGAGAAATTCAATAACGGCAAAGCTACCTTTGTAGAATATAATGAAGCCAAACTTAATCTGACGAAAGCTCTTTCGGATAAGTTGCAAGCTAAATACGACTATCTGTTCCGGACTAAAATTCTGGATTTCTACAAAGGACAGATCATTGAATAAAAAGAAATATATTTGAGTTTAGTATAGTAGTTCCTTCAAACATATCCGTTGGTTCATTCGTTATTATAGAAAGAACTAACGGATATGAAGTATTTTATCATCATAGTGATCGTAGTGATTAGTAATACATTTTTAGGAGTTGCTAAACCAATGAAAAATCAAGCAGAAATCTATTTTGCAGGAGGATGCTTCTGGGGAACAGAACATTTCCTGAAACAAATTCGAGGAGTAGAAAGTACTCAAGTAGGATATGCCAACAGTAATGTTGCCAACCCGAGTTATGAACAGGTCTGTTCAGGAAAAACCAATGCTGCGGAAACAGTAAAGGTGGTTTATGATCCTAAAACGGTAGATTTAAATTTGCTGCTCGATCTGTATTTCAAGACAATTGATCCTACCAGCCTCAACCGTCAGGGTAATGACCGGGGAACACAGTATAGAACCGGAATTTATTATATAAATAAAGAAGATCTTCCTGTCATTAACCAGGCTATTAAACTATTGTCTACACAATATAAGACTCCTATCGCTATAGAAGTAAAGCCATTGACTAATTTCTATCCGGCAGAGACTTACCATCAGGACTATCTGGATAAAAATCCGGGAGGATACTGCCATATCAATCCTGCTTTATTTGAAATGGCACGCAAAGCCAATGCACCGAAAACAAAAGTGTATCAAAAACCGGATGACTCAACCCTCCGCAAGGAACTGTCGGCGGAACAATATGCAGTAACCCAGAAGAATGCCACCGAACCGGCCTTCCACAATGAATACTGGAATGAGCATCGCCCAGGCATTTATGTTGATATTACCACCGGAGAGCCTTTGTTTGTTTCTACCGACAAGTTCGATTCGGGTTGCGGGTGGCCTAGCTTTTCCCAGCCGATTCAAAAAGATATCATCGCAGAGAAGAAAGATACTTCGCATGGCATGATACGTACGGAAGTGCGCAGTAAAACCGGGGATGCGCATCTGGGACATGTATTCACAGATGGTCCGAAAGAGAAAGGCGGATTACGTTATTGCATCAATAGCGCCTCCCTTCGTTTTATCCCGAAAGAGAAAATGAAAGAGGAAGGTTATGGAGAATATTTGCCACTCATTAAATAGTCGCCCCTTAGAATGTGCTTTTACGCCTAATAATCAACATATTAATATATAAATTGCTTTGATATATCTGCAAGTTTTTGTATCTTTATGGTTGAAAACTTGCAGATTATTATGATAAACAAGACCACCCCTCAGCCCTCCTTGTTCAGCTCTTTGACAGACCAGCTGAATCCCAGGCATCCCTTATACCTGCTTGCCAATAAGATAGACTGGCGCCGTTTTGAAGAAGCTTTCTCCCCGCTATACTGTGCCGTCAACGGTCGTCCGGCCAAACCCATCCGCCTGATGTGCGGACTTCTGATTCTTAAGCACGTGCGTAACC